>Ga0307278_10001468_pt1 | contig 11724 bp, 11 predicted proteins | sample ER_DNA_117_FD_194482 | JGI IMG/M metagenome (GOLD analysis project Ga0307278, IMG submission 194482) | Bulk soil microbial communities from the East River watershed near Crested Butte, Colorado, United States - ER_DNA_117 | ecosystem: Environmental > Terrestrial > Soil > Floodplain | place...
ACCATGGCAACCGCTCGGTGCTCGTCGACCACGAGCTCAGCGGCCTGATCGTTGGGCTCACGCTCGGCACGCGCGCCGAGGACGTCTACCGCGCGCTGATCGAGGCGACGGCCTTCGGCACGCGGAAGATCATCGAGACCTTCGAGGCGTCCGGGCTGCCCGTGCGCGAGCTGATCGTCGCCGGCGGCCTGCTCAAGAACCCGGTGATCATGCAGATCTACGCCGACATCACGCGGCGTTCGCTGCACCTCATCGACTCCGAGCAGGGCCCCGCGCTGGGGTCGGCCATGCACGCCGCCGTCGCCGCCGGCGCGTATCCCGACATCTACGCCGCCGCGGCGGCGATGGGCAAGGTCCGCCGTGACGTCTACGCGCCCGACGAGGGACGCGCCGGCGCCTACGACGTGCTCTACGAGCACTACTCCACGTTGCACGACCACTTCGGGCGCGGCGGCGACGACGTCATGCACGCGCTGCGCCACATCCGGCCGCGCGAGGTCGCCCGTGGCTGACGAGCTCACCGATCTGCGCCGGGAGGTCTGTGCGCTGCACGCCGAGCTGCCGCGCCACGGGCTCGTGACGTGGACGAGCGGCAACCTCTCCGCCCGCGTCCCCGGCGAGGAGCTCATGGTCATCAAGGCCAGCGGCGTGCCCTACGACGAGCTGACGCCCGACGCGATCGTCGTCTGCGATCTCCACGGCGGGCTCGTCGAGGGCGAGCTGGCGCCGTCCAGCGACGCGGCCACCCACGGCTACGTGTACCGCCAGATGGCCGAGGTCGGCGGCGTCGCGCACACCCACAGCGCCTACGCCACCGCCTGGGCCGCGCGCGGGGAGGCGATCCCGTGCGTGCTCACCGCAATGGCCGACGAGTTCGGCGGCGAGATCCCCGTCGCCCCGTTCGCCCTGATCGGCGACGAGGAGATCGGGCGCGTGGTCGTCGAGACGCTTGCCGCGCACCGCTCCCCGGCGGTGCTGATGCGCAGCCACGGCGTGTTCACCCTCGGCCCCGGGCCCCGCGACGCGATCAAGGCGGCGGTGATGTGCGAGGACGCCGCGCGGACCGTGCACATCGCGCGGGTGCTCGGCGATCCCATCCCGCTCGCCGGAGAGGACATCGATGCGCTCTACGACCGCTACCAGAACGTCTACGGACAGCGTTGAGGCGATGCCGAGCCGCCCGCGCATCGGGCTGCTGGGCATCATGCAGAGCCTCTACGACGACATGCTCCCGGGCATCACCGAGCGCCAGGCCGCGTATGCGCGCGAGCTCGGCGATGCCCTCACCGGCGTCGCCGACGTCGAGGTCGCCGCTCCGGCGCGCGACCGCGAGGACATCGACCGCACCGTCGCCGACTTCGAGCGCCAGGGGCTCGACGGGCTGCTCGTGGTCATGCTCACCTATGGGCCCGGCATGCGCGTGTCGCGCGCGCTGTCGCACACGCCGCTGCCGATCTGCCTGGCCAATGTCCAGCCCGTCCCCGGGGTCACCGCCGCGTGGGACATGGCCGACCTCACCTACAACCAGGGCATCCACGGCGCGCAGGACACGGCCAACGCCATGGTCCGCGCCGGGCGCCCGTTCCACGTCATCACCGACGACTGGCACGCCGACTCGTTCGCCGAGGCGGTCGGCGGCTGGGCGCGGGCAGCGGCCGCGGTCTCGCGCTGGCGCGCGCTGAAGGTCGCCGTCTTCGGCTACGCGATGAACGGGATGGGCGATATCCGCGTCGACATCCACGCGCTGCTGCGCGCGCTCGGGCCCCAGGTCGACGCGGTCGCGCCCGGGGCGCTGCACCGCGCCACCCAGGCCGTCGGCGACGACGACGTGCGCACGCTGATGGCCGACGAGGACGCGCGCTTCGAGATCGACCCGCGCCTGCAGGACGACGAGCGCGAGGACCACGCGCGCATGCAGCTGGGCCTCGAGACGCTGCTGCGCGAGGGCGGCTACGGCGCCTACTCGACGCACTTCGACGCCATCGGCGACGACGGCCGCTTCGCGCGGCTCCCGCTCGCCGCGGCCTCGAGCCTCATGGCCAAGGGCTATGGCTACGGCGCCGAGGGCGACGCGCTGACCGCGGCGCTCATGGCCGCTGGGCGCGAGCTGCTGGGCGTCACGCAGTTCACGGAGATGTACGCGATGGACTTCCCCAGCGACTCGATCCTGATGAGCCACATGGGCGAGGGCAACTGGGCCCTGGCGCGCGACGATCGCCCCGTCAGGCTCATCAAGCGCCCGCTGGGCATCGGCGGCCTCGGCGACCCGCCGACCTTCCTCTTTCAGTACGCGACGGGCCCCGTGACGCTGGCGACGCTCGTGTCGCTTGGGGGCGAGCGCTTCCGGCTGCTGGTCTCCGAGGGCGAGATCCTCGACACCGACGAGTTGCCGGCGCTCGAGATGCCCTACGGGTTCTTCCGTCCCGACTCGGGCGTACGCGAGTGCATGAACGCGTGGCTGCGCCTCGGCGGCCCGCACCACCAGGTGCTCAACCCCGGGCGCCAGGCGCAGGCGTGGCGGACCTTCTGCGAGCTCGCGGGCCTGGAGTTCGCGGTGGCGTGAACCATGTCCGTGGTCACCGAACCACCGACCGGAGCGCAGTTCGAGCTGCGCAGGGGTCGCCAGCAGCTGGTCGTCACCGAGATCGGCGCGGGCGTGCGCTCGTGGACCGTCGCCGGACAGGAGCTGCTGGCCAGCTTCAGCCCGGGCGAGTACGACGCGGCGTTCTGCGGCCGCCTGCTCGTCCCGTGGCCGAACCGCGTGCGCGACGGGCGCTACGCCTTCGACGGCGCCGAGCACCGCCTCGAGCTCACCGAACCCGAGCGCGGCAACGCGCTGCACGGCCTCGTCCTGCACAGCCGCTGGCACGGCGTGCGCACGTCCGCGCGCCGCGTCTCGCTCTCCTACGAGCTGCACCCGCGCGCGGGCTATCCGTTCGCCCTGGCGCTGGCCGTCTCCTACGAGCTCGCGTCGGGCGGCATCGTCATGACGCTGCACGCGACCAACGTCGGCGCGGAGCCCGCCCCGTTCGGCGCGGGCTTCCACCCCTACCTGACCCCGGGCACGTCACAGGTCGACGACGCGGTGCTCGAGATCCCCGCGGGCACGCGCGTGCCCGTCGACGAGCGCCTGCTGCCGTCCGGGGCGCCGGCGCCGGTCGACGGGACCGAGCTCGACTTCCGCAGCCCCCGGCGCCTGGGCGCCTTGCGCCTGGACGCCTGCTTCGGCGACCTCGGCCGCAGCCCCGCCGGCGTGGCGCGGGTGCGGATCGGCACCCGCGCCGGCGCGGGCCAGCTCACCGTCTGGATGGACGAGCGCTTCCGCTTCGTCCAGGTCTTCACCGCGGACGCCGCCATCGCCGTCGAGCCGATGACGTGCGCCCCGGACGCGTTCAACACGGGCGATGGGCTCGTCGTGCTCGAGCCCGGCGCCTCCTTCACCGGCCGCTGCGGGCTGATCGCGGCCGGCTTCTGACGGCAATGGCACGCATGTCCCTCATCCACCCACAGGAGGACTCATGACCAAGCGCCTCTCACCGAGGCACCTGCGCGTCGCGCTCTGCGCGATGCTCCTCGTCCTCGTCGCCAGCCTGGTGCTCGCGCCGGCCGGCATGGCGAAGAAGCCCAAGCATCATCGGCACGGGCAGAACCATTCCAACGGCCTGAGCATCGCCCCGGAGCACTTCGGCACGCTCGGCGGCAAGGAGGTCGTCAAGTACACGCTGAGCAACAAGAAGGGGATGTCAGTCGCCATCCTCAACTACGGCGGCATCATCCAGTCGCTGACCGTGCCCGACAGGCGCGGTCACGAGGACAACGTCACGCTCGGCTTCAAGGACCTCGCGGGCTACACGAGCGACGCGTACAAGGCGTCCAACCCGTACTTCGGCGCGATCATCGGCCGTTACGGCAACCGCATCGGCCCAGTGGGCGGCCAAGTCGGAGCGCCTCCCGGGTTCGTTCTCGACGGCAACACGTACACGCTCGACGCGAACAACGGGGTCGCCAGCCTTCACGGCGGCTTCACGGGCTTCGACAAGCTCATGTGGGACGCGACGCAGATCCCGCCGAGCAACGGCACCGTCGGCCTGAAGCTCACCCTTCACAGCCCGGAGGGCCCGGGCCAACCGGGCTCGGGCTGCGATCCGACCAAGAACCCGTGCACGGGCTACCCCGGGACCGTCGACGTGACGGTCACGTTCACGCTGGACAACAGGAACAACCTGCGCTTCGACTACGCGGCCACGACCGACAAGCTGACCGTCCTGAACCTCACCAACCACTCCTACTGGAACCTCGCTGGCGAGGGCTCGGGCACGATCAACGACCACCTGCTCCAGCTGAACGCTCCGGCGTTCACCCCCGTCGACAAGAACCTCATCCCGACCGGCGTGATCAAGCCGGTGGCGAACACGCCGTTCGACTTCACGCGCTTCCACACGATCGGCGAGCGGCTCCGCGGCAATGACGAGCAGCTCCAGTTCGGGCGCGGCTATGACCACAACTGGGTGCTCGCCGCCCCGACCCATCCCGGCCTCAACCTGGCGGCGCGCCTGTTCGAGCCGACCAGTGGGCGGCTGCTGACGATCCTGACCCAGGAGCCCGGGATCCAGTTCTACTCGGGCAACTTCCTCGACGGCACGCTCTACGGCACGAGCGACCGGCAGTACCGCCAGGGCGACGGGCTGGCGCTGGAGACCCAGCACTTCCCCGACTCGCCGAACAAGTCCGGCCCGCCGTTCAACTTCCCCTCGACCAACATCAGTCCGACACAGCCGTACGCGACCACCACCGTCTACAACTTCTCGACGGTCGGCGGCCACAAGCACCACCACCGCTAGACGAGACGCCACGAGCGGCCCCGGCCTCGCGCCGGGGCCGCGGGCGTGCCCGCACCGGGCGCGGCGGTTGTGCGCATGATGTGACGCATGCCACCGACACAGCATGAGAAGGGCGCCGCCTTCAGTGCGCTGCACGAAGGTGACCCGTTCGTCATCCCCAACCCGTGGGACGCCGGCTCGGCGAAGGTCCTCGCCGGGCTGGGGTTCAAGGCGCTCGCCAGCACGAGCTCGGGCTTCGCCTTCACGCTCGGCCGCCTCGACGGCGCCGCGACCCTCGACGAGGTCGTCGAGCATGCCGGTGCGCTCGACCGCGCCACGAGCCTGCCGGTGTCGGTCGACCTCGAGAACGGATATGGACCCGCTCCGGACGACGTCGCACGGGCCATCGCCCGCGTCGCGGGCGCTGGCGCCGTCGGCGCCTCCATCGAGGACTACGACGGGCGCGACATCTACCCGTTCGAGGACGCGGTGCTGCGCGTGGCGGCGGCCGCCGAGGCCGCCCGCGGCCTCGACTTCCCGTTCACCCTCACCGGCCGCGCCGAGAACCACATCCGCGGCAATCCCGATCTCAAGGACACGATCGCCCGCCTCCAGGCCTACGAGCGCGCGGGGGCCGACGTCCTCTACGCCCCCGGGCTGCGCAGCGCCGAGGAGATCCGGGCCGTCTGCGAGGCCGTGTCCAAGCCGGTCAACGTGCTCGCGCATCGCGGCCTGTCGCTGAGCGAGATCGTCGAGGCGGGCGGGCGGCGCATCAGCGTGGGCGGCGCCCTGACCTGGGTGGCCGTCGGAGCGTTCGCCGCCGCCGCCGAGCGGATACGCGACCACGGCGACTTCTCCGCGCTGGTCGGTCAGTCCCCGACCAGCGCCTGGTAGATCAGGCGGCGCATCCCGACCCAGACGTCGTCGGACCCGAACAGCACCTGGGTGAAGAAGAGCGCGGTCATGTCCGCGGCCGGGTCGACCCAGAACGCCGTCCCCGCGGCGCCCTCCCAGCGGTACTCCCCGGCCACCGACAGCGTCTTGGCCGCGATCGGATCGACGAGCGGCGCGAGCCCCAGTCCGAAGCCGTAGCCCTCATTGATGACGAGGTCCAGGAGCGGGCGCCCGAACTCCGTGAGCGTGGCGTTGCGCGGCAGGTGGTTGGCGGTCATCAGGTCGACCGTGCGCGGCGCGAGCAGCCGGACCCCGTCGAGCTCGCCGCGGCGCAGCAGCATCTGGGTGAAACGGTGGTAGTCCGCGGCGGTCGAGGCGAGCCCGTGCCCGCCCGCCAGCAGCTTCGGCGGCTGCGCCGAGATCACGTCGACCCCGGGATAGGGGACGGCCTGCTCCGTCGCCGGGTCGTGCACGTAGAGGGCGCACATGCGCGGGCGGTCGGCGTCCGAGACCGCGAAGCCCGTGTCGGTCATGCCCAGTGGCGCGAAGATGCGCTCGGCGAAGAACGCGTCGAGCGACTGCCCGGAGACGACCTCGACGATCCTCCCCACGACGTCGGTGGACACCGAGTAGTTCCACTCGGCGCCGGGCTCGAAGAGCAGCGGCAGCCCCGCCCACACGTCACACGCCGAGGCGAGGTCGTGGTCCGGCGGCGGGTCGAGGAAGAAGCCCGCCGCGCGGTAGGCCTCGTCGACGGGATGGGCCTGCTGGAAGCCGTAGGTCAGCCCGGACGTGTGCGTGAGCAGGTGCCAGACAAGCATCGGCTCGGCCGCGCGGACGGTGACGGGAGCCGCCGCCATCCCCTTGCGGTACACGCGAACGTCGCCGAAGGACGGGATGAACTTCGCCACCGGGTCGAAGAGCGAGAGCGCACCCTCCTCGTAGAGCATCATCGCCGCGACCGACGTGATCGGCTTGGTCATCGAGTAGATGCGCCAGATCGTGTCGGGCCCCACTGCCAGGCCGGCAGCGGCATCGCGATGCCCGCGCCGGGAGACGTGGGCGATCCTGCCTCCGCGCGTGACGACCAGCAGCGAGCCCTTGTGGCGTCCGTTGGCCACGAAGCCGTCGAGATAGGCATCGAGCCGCGCGAGGCGCTCGGGATCCAGGCCGGCCTCCTGCGGCTCGACCTCCGCCGTCAGTGCCGCGGTCGTCGCCATGGGCCTCCTCCTTGCACCGTAGGACAGGACGCGTCCGACCCTACGTCATGCGGGTAGCTTCCGCGACGGATGACGGATGTCGACCCCGCGTCGCTCACGCCCGGCGAATTGGAGGAGCAGCCGGCCGAGGTGACCCCGCCGCCGCGCGCGGCGGGGCACGGCGGCACTCAGGCGGGCATGGCCGCGCTCACGCTCGGCGCGCTGGGCATCGTCTTCGGCGACATCGGCACGAGCCCGCTCTACGCCCTGCAGACGCTGTTCGCCGCCGACGACCACGCGGTGCGCCCCACGCAGAGCGCCGTCTACGGCGTGATCTCGCTCGTCTTCTGGACGATCACGATCATCGTCTCGGTCAAGTACGTGACCTTCATCATGCGCGCCGACAACGAGGGCGAGGGCGGGATCATGGCCCTCATCGCGCTCGTGCAGCGGGGGGTCAGGCTCGAGCATCGCTGGGCCAAGGCCGTGCTCGTCGCGCTCGGGATCTTCGGCGCGTCGCTGTTCTACGGCGACGGGATGATCACACCCGCAATCTCGGTGCTCTCGGCGGTCGAGGGCCTCGAGGTCGCCGCGCCGTCGCTGGACCACCTCGTCGTCCCGATCACGCTGGTCATCCTCACTGCGCTGTTCGCAATCCAGCGCTTTGGGACCGGAGCGGTCGGGCGGGCGTTCGGGCCGGTGATGGGGACGTGGTTCGCGATCCTCGCGCTCGCCGGCCTGCGCCAGGTCGCCGAGCACCCCAGCATCCTGCGCTCGATCTCGCCGACCTACGGGCTCAGCTTCCTCTTCGAGCACGGCGGCACGGCGTTCATCGCACTGGGCTCGGTCGTGCTGACCATCACGGGCGCCGAGGCTCTGTACGCGGACATGGGCCACTTCGGCCGCGGCCCGATCCGCCGCGCGTGGTACGCGTTCGTCTTCCCGGCCCTGGTCCTCAACTACATGGGGCAGGGCGCGCTGATCCTCGACTCGCCGCGGGCGATCGAGAACCCCTTCTTCCTGCTTTTCCCGCACTGGGCGCGCATCCCGATGGTCGTGGCCGCCACCGCGGCGACCGTCATCGCCTCGCAAGCCGTCATCTCAGGCGCCTTCTCCGTCACGCGCCAGGCGGTGCGACTGGGGTTCCTGCCGCGCCTGACCATCCGCCATACCTCGCACGAGGAGATCGGGCAGGTCTACGTGCCCGCGGTCAACTGGGGCATCTTCGTCGCCGTGGTCGCCCTCGTCGTGGGCTTCGGCTCGTCGGCCGCGCTGGCCTCGGCCTACGGCATCGCCGTGACCGGCACGCTGGCGATCGACACGCTGCTGTTCTTCGTCGTCGTCCGCCACCTGTGGCACAAGCCGATGTGGCTCGCCGTCACCGGGTGCGCGCTCTTCCTGCTCGTCGACCTGACCTTCCTCTCGGCCAACCTGACCAAGGTCCTGCACGGCGGCTGGTTCCCGCTCTCGATCGCGCTCGCGATCTTCGTCGTGCTGACGACGTGGCAGCGCGGGCGCGGGATCGTGACGCACAACCGCACCGAGGAGGAGGGCCCGCTGCACGACTTCATCGAGGACGTGCACCGGATGGACCCGCCGGTCTACCGCGCCCCGAGCACGGGCGTCTTCCTCAACGCCAACATCGAGACCACGCCGCTTGCCCTGCGGGCCAACGTCGAGCACAACCACACCATGCATGCGTGCGTGGTGATCATGTCGATCGAGACGGAGCGGGTCCCGCACGTCCCGGTCGAGCAGCGCGTGAGCGTCGACGACCTCGGCTACCGCGACGACGGCATCACCCACGTCACCGCGCGCTTCGGCTTCATGGACACGATCAACGTGCCGGCCACGCTGCGGACGGTGGCCGACCTGGAAGGCGAGCTCGACCTCGACCGCGCCTCCTATTTCCTCTCGCGCATCTCCATCGTCCGGACCGATGCGCCGGGGATGTCGCGCTGGCGCAAGCGGCTCTTCATGGCCATCGCCCGCAACGCGGCCAACCCCGTGACCCTCTTCGGCCTCCCCGACGACCAGACCGTGGTGCTGAGCTCGCACATCGAGGTCTGACGCGCCGCGTCCAAGGTCACGCCGGCGCGCGATACCCCACGACGTAGCCGCTGTCGCCCTGCGTGCCGGTGACCGCGAACACGTAGCCACCGGCGACCGAGACGCCGCCGTAGGACGGGGCGCCGAGTGGGAGCTTGAGCAGGATCGCCCCCGTGGCGGCTTCGCGCAGGGTCAGCACGCCGCTCATGTCGGCCGAGTAGACGACGCCGTTGGCGACGGTCGTCGGGTTGAAGTGCAGCGGGCCGCCGTCGCTGGACACCCACGCGGGCGTCCCCGCGGGCGTCAGGGCCCACTGCTCGCCCGCGGGTGTGTCGGGCCCGTAGATGCGCGCGCCGTCGTAGGCAGTCGAGCCGATGATGCCGCCCAGCTGCGTGCCCGGGCCGGTCGTCTGGCTCCACACCGGGTCCATCGTCGCGCGGTCCAGCGCCCAGTACGTGCCGTCCTTCTGGCCCTCCCCCACGAGCTTGCGGCCGTCGGCGGCGGTGATGAGGTTGGCCGATGCGCCGAAGTCGAAGTCGGGGCCCGCGGCCGAGTCCGAGCCGCTGAAGGCGTCGCCGGCGGTGGCCTGGAAGTGGTCGACGATCGCGCCGCTGCCCGCATCGAGCGCCACGATGGCGTCGGTGGTGTCGGCGACGGGCGCGTTGTAGGCGTTGCCCGTGCCGACGTACAGCCGGCCCGTGGCCGCGTCGATCGTCGGCGTGCTCCAGACGGGAGCGCCCGAGAACCCGGGCGGGACCATGTAGGTCCGCCAGCGCAGCGCGCCGGTGGCGGCGTCGAGCGCGACGACCGCTCCGCGCAGCGGCAGGCTCGGGTCGCCGAGCTCGCCCGAGGTCCCCATGTAGACGGTGCCGTTCCACACCACCGGGCTGCCGAACGCCGACGCGCCCGCGCTCGAGTCCAGGACGGCGGTCCAGACCGGCGATCCGTCGGCCAGCGACAGAGCGGCGACGGCGGGCGCCGAGGTCGTGGCGAGCGGGACGTACACCAGGCCGCCCGCGATGGCCGCGCTGGCGTTGGCGGGCTGGTCGAGGTCGCGCGACCAGCGCAGGGCGCCGGTCGAGGCGTCGATCGCGAACACGGTCCCGCCGCCGGAGACCGCGACGACCGTGCCGTCGGCCTCCACCGGCGTGCCGGTGAAGTCGCCGTCGGTCGACTTGACGCTCCACACCGGGCGCAGGTTGAGCGCCTGCGTCGGCGACGGGCCTGCCGTTCCGCCGTCGCGCGAGTTGGCCACGTCGTGGCCGTAGAAGGGCCACTCGCCACCCGACAGCGGCGCGGGCGCCGCGTGTGGGACGAGGTCGAAGGCGTTGGGCGGCTCGGGCGCCGCCGGCACGACCGGCGCCGCCAGCGCCACGGGCGCCGCCAGCGCCATCGCCGCGATCGCTCCTGCCATCGCCGCCATCCTCAGCGTCCGTGCCCGCACGTCGATCCTCCTGCCCGCGTTCCCTTGCCGGTCGGCGAGGCTACCCCGCGCGGGGTGGATTCGATGCGCAGTCGGGAGCGGACGGAGCGGCTAGGCCGCGCGGTGCAGCCAGGCGGCGCTGGCCGGGATCTCGAGCTCGAGCGCGAGGCCGCAGTCGAGCTGGCTGTAGGTGCCCCCGTTGCGCAGGTGCTCGTCGAGCATGTCGTCGAGGGCGAGGCGGCCGATGAGCGTGTCGCACTCGACGCAGCCGTTGGAGATGTAGCCGCCCGGGACCCCGGGGCTCTCGCGGTGGCGCAGCGGGCCGATCCCGCGGGCCGCCAGCGTGCGCGGGTCGGCCGAGCTCTCGAGGGCCTCGGCGACTTCCTCGAAGGGCACGAAGCGGTGTCCCGCCGACATCTCGACGAGGACGCCGACGACGCCGCGGACCTTCGAGCGACAGCACCAGCAGCGCTCGGTCATGGTCAGCACGCGCGCCCGTGTGAGCGCCGTTCCGCCCTGCTGCCGTGAGGCCTCCGGGGGCGCCGCGAGGCGCCACCGGGCAATGGGCACACCGGAAAGCTCCATGTCGTCCCCCTCGGCCGAAGGCCGGCGCGCCTTGAGCGCTCTGGAGCCTCTGCACCGCTCAGCACGCCAAACCGCTGCAAACCCTCCCGGCACGAGCTACTTGCGCGACGTCGTTACCGCGCTCGACGAGCGGGCGTCCTGGACGGTGACGACGACGACCCGCTCCTCGGCCTCGATGAACACGTAGACGAGCAACATCCACCGCCACGGTCCGAGCAGGAAGCGGAGTTCCTCCCAGTGGCCACCCAGCGCCGGCCCCATCAGCGGGTACTGCTGCAGTCCGCGCAGTGACCGAGCGACGCGCGCGCGCGTGTCGGCCGGAAGGCTGTGCGTGCGGATGAGCGTGTCGAGGTCGTCGACGGCCGCCAGTGCGAGCTCGACACGAGCCACGGACGGCTACAACTCGTCAAGGGAGACGGTCTTGCCGGCCGTTGCCTGGCTGAGTCCGAGTTGTGCGCGCTCGTAGGCGCCCGCGATGCCGTCCAGCAGCTCGACGACGTTGCGGGCGTCTGGGTCGGCCTCGTCGATCGCGCTCGAGAGCAACGAGCGCGCGACCGTGCCCCGCTGGACGTGGAGGCGCTCGGCCAAGCGCACGAGCTTCTCCGCCTGCTCGTCGTCGAGCGTGATGTTCAAGCGCTCCATCACCCTATGGTACACGAGACGTTACATTCCGTGTAGGCAGGAGCTTGCGGAGGACGTCGGCGGCGAGGAGGACTCCAGCCTCCTGGCCGACGAGGCAGCCCATCTCGGCGCG
>Ga0307278_10001469_pt1 | contig 11724 bp, 17 predicted proteins | sample ER_DNA_117_FD_194482 | JGI IMG/M metagenome (GOLD analysis project Ga0307278, IMG submission 194482) | Bulk soil microbial communities from the East River watershed near Crested Butte, Colorado, United States - ER_DNA_117 | ecosystem: Environmental > Terrestrial > Soil > Floodplain | place...
GCGGCCGGAGTTTGCTCGCTACGTGGAGGGTTGGGGCCGTGCAGGCGATACCGGCTTTGTCGCCTACGATTCCAAGCAAAAGGGTGAGCTGCTCGGCGCGGTTTGGTTGCGCGTACCTATGGCGCAGCATGCTAGCGAAGCCGAGAGCACGCCGGAACTCGCCTTCGTCGTAAAACCGGGCCATCGCCGGCACGGCATCGGCGCCGCGCTCCTCACGCAATTGGTTAAAACGAATCCACAACAGTCAATGATCTCTATTCACGCCCCGGCGGACAATCCGGCGGTGCGTCTTTACGAGCGATTCGGGTTTAAAATTGTGCGACAAAGTGAGCGAGCCGTTACGATGCGAAGAGAAGCCTAAATGGGCTTATTCAATTCCGCATGATTAGAGGAAGCGAAATTCGTAGAGCGGATTTTCCCATTGAGCAGCTGCTGCTTGACCGCTGGTCGCCGCGCGCCATGTCCGGGGAAGAAATTGCAGAGGAAGAATTGATGCGCCTGTTTGAGGCCGCGCGATGGGCGCCTTCCTCATTCAACGCTCAGCAATGGCGCGCATTGTACGCGCGTCGCGGCACTGAACATTGGCCGGTGTTTTTCGAATTGCTGGTCGAGGCAAACAAATCCTGGGCAAAGAATGCGGCCGCGCTCGTCCTCTTCATTTCGCGGAAGATTTTCGATCACGACGGTGAGCCATCGAGAACCCATTCATATGATACAGGAGCCGCGTGGAAGAACTTTGCGCTGCAAGGCTCGCGGCAAGGTCTCGTCGTGCACGGCATGGAAGGTTTTGACTACGAACGTGCGAGAGTGGAGTTGCGCATTCCCGATGAATTCCAAGTGCAAGCAGTGGCGGCCGTCGGCAAATCGGGCCCAAAAGAGCTGCTACCGGAAAAGCTACAGAAGCGCGAAAGCCCCAACGACCGACGCAAACTGTCCGAAAGTATCTGCGAAGGGCCGTTTCGATTTTGACTTCCGCTTTCGTGCCGTGATATACCTGCTCACTCTTCGCGCTTTTCCAGCTCCCGTTCGATCCGAGGGTCGGGAATCAACCAAAGAAGCGCGCCAAACACATAGAGTCCGCCGGCGATCCATGAGTTCACGAACGCGAGCGGAATGGCGATGAGGTAGAGTACGGGCGAAAGTTTTCCCTTCCAATCGCGGCCAACGGCCGACGCGAGAAGCGAGTCGCGGCCTTCCTTGGCAATGATGGCGCGTTGCAGAATATAATAAGCGATCGCCGCCATCAGCAGAACGAAGCCATATACGGCGGTCGGCGTGGGAGCGAGATGGTTCTCGCCCATCCAGCCCGTGGTAAACGGAAAGAGCGACAGCCAAAAGAGAAGGTGCAAGTTCGCCCAGAGAATACCGCCGCTAACTTCCTCAGCGGCTTGAAAGAGATGATGGTGATTGTTCCAATAGATGCCGAGATAGATAAAGCTTAGCACGTAACTCAACAAAACAGGGAGCATCGGCTTTAATGCCGCCAATTCGACCGCGTGCGGCACTTTCAATTCCAGTACCATAATCGTGATAATGATTGCAATGACACCGTCACTAAACGCTTCGAGCCGGCTTGTTTTCATCTTCGTGCGCCTCACGGCTTAAGTTCCTCGAGCCAGTGCCGCGCTGTTTTGAGGTCAGTCTCGGTCAACGCGTGGCTTGCATTTGCAAAACGAATCGTCACGTCTGCGCCGGCGCGGCGAAGAAGTTCCACCAGGCGCTGAGCCTCGGATGCCGGAATAATCGGGTCCTGATCCCCCCCGCCGAGCCAGACTCGCACAGAAGAGAGGTCAGGCAGATTGTCCGGAACCAACGGCACCATCGCGCGGAATAGAATGGCCGCCTGCAGTATTTCCGGCCGGAGCAGCAACATGCTCGCGGCAATATTAGCGCCGTTGGAGTAACCGACGGCGACGATTTGATCAGCCGGGAGCTCGTAATGCTTCGCTGCCGCGGTGATGAAATCCGCAAGTTCGTCCGTGCGTTTTTTCAAATCCTCCAAATCAAATACACCTTCCGCGAGCCGGCGAAAGAATCGCGGCATTCCGTTCTCGAGGACCTTGCCGCGTGGGCTAAGCAACGCGGCATTCGGATCGAGCTCACGTCCAAGCGGGATAAGATCGCGCTCGTTGCCGCCGGTTCCATGCAAAAGCAGCAGTGTCCGGTCCGAATTGCCAGGAACAAATTCGTGAATGAAATCCATGCTCATGATCTAGCCGACAGAGTGCGCTTGCAAAACGCCCGGCGCTTTATGCGAGCAAAGTTGTGAACCCTGCCTTGCGATAGTGAATGTCAGTTGTAAACGCATTGCGGATGCTGCGCTCTTTCATCAAACAAAAACTGATGCAGTCCACAAACGAATACCCTTGCCTGGCTTGCTGTCGGATCATTGCTTTCGCAGCCCGCAGCAGCGTGTCGTCCGGGTTGACCAGCAACAGAGCGGCACTGGAATCAACGTAATCCAGGAACCGCGTTACGAGATGCGGACGCTTGCGTGCCACCAGCAAGGTGCAGGTCTCGCCCACAACCCATTCCGTGCTCACTGGCCGGATTTTCTTCCGCTGCGCCTCAATCCAAGCCACTGCCTTGTCATGCATCGGGTCCCGTTTGTCCATGAGCGCAAAAAAACCGCTCGTGTCGAACAAGGTCTCATTTGCCATAGATCGCCGCGTCGATCTGCGCATTCGTTAACGGACCAATCGGCTCGGCAAGTTCATGCAGCCGGAAAATGGGATCATCCTCAGGAATCTCCGGCTCGGTCTGGAGCGGCACAATCCGGGCCAGCGGCCGGTTGCGATACGTCAGCGTCAGCGCACGGCCGGCCTTTACCGCTCGGAGCACCCGATCGAATTGAAACCGCATCTGGTGAGTCGAAATGATCTGACCCGACCGGTTCTTGCTCAATGTTTTCATTATGTTGAGTATTATGTTGTTCGCCGCCAAGTCAAGGCAGCGGTTCTACTGCTCATGTTTTAGCCCGCACGTGAATCGCTGGGAGAATTGTCTCAATCTTCGAGCGCGCTGATTCCAGCCACGGCGGGAGTCGGAGTTTGGAGCCAAGCTCTTCGATTGTTTCGTCCAGCATGAAGCCTGGCGGCTCGGTCGCAATCTCGAAGAGAACGCCGCCGGGTTCCCTGAAATAGATTGAATGGAAATAGATGCGGTCGATCACTGGAGTCACATTGTAGCCGAGCTCGACGAGATGCTGGCGCCATTGCGACTGCTCCTCATCGTCCTTTGTTCGAAAAGCGATATGATGCACCGACCCAGCCGCCACCTGTCCAGGCCGACTGTCTGGCATGCAAAGCAAATCAACGATTCTACCTGGACCGGATTCGCTCGGCGCGGCGAAACGAAAACGGTTGCCTGATTCGTTGACCAGGCGGTAGCCAAAGCTTTCTGTCAGTAACTGCGCTGTTCGTTCATAGCCTTCCAATGCCACCGATACACTGTGAAACCCGCGAAGCGAATGTTCAATCGGGACAGGACTAGTCGTCCATAATTCTGTTGCAGATCGTCGTGCGTTTGCGGGCGACCCGCCTTCGCCATGCTTCGGCGTGGCAGGCACGGCCGCCTCTACAGCGAGGGCGATGAGTTCGAGTAACAATCCATCCGGATCGGTAAAGCGAATTACGTCTTCGCCGAATCGCGCCGGCGTCTTCTCGGCGGTAACATGCTGCTCCTTGAAACGATCCAGCCAGAATGCGACCGACTCAGGCGAGATTGCAAATGCCGTTGCCTCGATCTGCCCGACGCCACGATGTCCGCGCCGTGCGCCCGGCCAGGGAAAGAATGTCAGGATCGTCCCTGGCGTTCCACGCGCATCGCCAAAGTAGAAATGATAAGTGCCAGGATCGTCGAAATTGACGGTGCGCTTTACCAAACGCAGCCCCAGCAATCCGACGTAAAAATCCAGATTTCGCTGCGGGTCACTGGCTATGGCCGTAACATGATGGAGTCCGGCGATTTTCTTGTCCATGGCGGTCACAGAGCTACTTCGATTCTTAATCATGCTCGTGATCCCGCGACTGCGGGATATTTCTCGATCATGAGCAGGAGCACGAGCATGAACCGGACATTCTGGAGTCAATATTCCACAAAGGCATCGTCGGGGTAGCAGTAGAGCCAGCGTTCACCAGGCTGAGCTGACGCAATCACGGGATGCCTGCTTTGGTGCGCGTGCTTGCTCGCATGGTGGTTTGGCGAGCTATCGCAACAGAGCGTAACTCCACACGTCTGACAGGTCCGCAGATGGACCCATTGCGCGCCGATCTTCACGCATTCTTCGCATTCGCGGCGTTGCGGCTGTTTGACTGACGCGACCGCGTCGAGATGAGAGCAGCCTCGGTCAGACATTGCAGCGTGAGCCTATTTCGCACCGCGAAGAGCGCAACATTCTTGTCGTTAGTGCTGATTTCACCAAGGTACCCTGGAGGCCATCAATGAGATTTGCGCGGGATAACTGCATGTAGATTTAACAGATTGTGACTTAGATGAAATTGCCAAATGCGAGCGAATTGATAGTCGAGCGGGAAAAGATTCTAAATTATCTGCTCAATCCCATGCACCGTTACGGCGCGGCAAAGACGAGGTTCTTTACGCTATTTGGTTTTCGCGCCGAGGCATGGGAGATTTTGGCGGACGCTTTGCGTGAACATGGCCGGGCCGGGTGCATGAGATCGTTCGAATCCATGAGACCGGCTTCGGTTCGCGCTATGTCGTAGAAGGAGCGCTAAACACGCCTGTTGGTCGCCGTCCTCGCATACGTTCTGTTTGGCAATTCGATGAAGGCACGATTGCACCAAGGTTGATAACCGCCTATCCTCTGGAGGAATCATGACAATCAAAGAGCACGATTGCGTTGTGTTGACGGCTGACTTGCCCAAGGAAGGCTTAAAGGCGGGCGATGTAGGCACGGTCATTCATATCCACAAAGCCGGCGTTGCGTATGAGGTGGAGTTCATGACGTTCGCGGGCAAGACCATCGCAATCGCCACTGTGGAAGGTTCTGGTCTCCGCGCTGTGAGTGAGCGCGACGTGAGTCACGTTCGGGAATTACAGTCGGCGTAGGACAAACCACGATCAGAAGGGCATTGCGCCGAATGGCAAATTGATTCCGCCCGATCGCCACGAAATAGAAGAAACGTTGATCGACCTGGCTTCGTTCTATTCTCGCTCCGGTTCGGTTAATACGCCGAAGCCTGCTTTACAATAATCGGCATTCGCCAGTACCTCAGCCGGCGTGAATTCAATCCCGCTTCCCCAACGTTTCACTGGCCGACGACGCTAACTCTGAGACGTGGATCCTCAGCCACTCTTCCGATTCATCAATGCTAATTCCCAGCACTTTGCCTTTGTATCCAAACAACCGCTGACCGAGTAGGAGTCCTGCGTGGGTCCCACCTGAGGATGTGGCGAACATGATGCAATCCGTGTGGACCTTTTGCTCCATAAACTCTTTCATCGCGAACGCGTATCCCAACGCACCGGTGGGACTCGATCCACCATACGGAACGAGATAAGGTTTCATTCCTTCTTGAGCAGCACGATCGAATGTTTGCTGAAGAATTTTGTCGCGGTCTTTACGATCCGCGACACAAACAATCCGCGCTCCGAACAATTGATCGAGCAACAGATTTGCAGAAGCCTGTTCCGGCATCTCGCCAGTCAAAACAAGAATAGAAAAACCTCGGAGCCTACACGGTCCGGTACCTTTTTGTCATTTGCGGCTTTTCTTTAACCGAAGTGGAAAATCGAAGCCGCTCATTTCTCCTGGGTTCCGGCGTTAGATGATCCTAGGTCCGCCGGAAGCGCATGGCCCGAAGTTCCTTACCAGTCCGCTTCGCGCCAGCTTGAGGTAGCATCAGCAACCTTGGCCGGCGCAGGTTCCCCACCTTTCCCGCCAGGACGATGGCGTTGCGCTCCCCACCCGGGCTATCCAAAAGGCGCACAGGCCAACTCCTTTCTCTAAATCCTGCAGCAATCCTATCGGCAGTCGGATCTGATTTCCGTTCCAGGCAAACGTTGACCAACGCCAGGCCGTCCTTTCGCAGACAGCGGTCGGCCGCCTCGAAAAATGCCGCGCCTTTCATGTGCGCGGGAATATTCTCACCGGTAAAAGCATCGATAATCAGGACATCATAGTGCCGCCGCGTTCTTTGCATGAACGCCAGTCCATCATCTACATGACATGCGATATTCCGTGGCAGGCCAAAATAGCGCTTCGCCAGCGTGAACGAGACTGGGTCGATTTCAACAATCGAAACCCGCCTGCCTGCTCGCGCCAGCATGGTGCCAAGAGTGCCGCCGCCGCAGCCGATCATGAGGACGCTTTTCCCGGGTCGTTGCAGCGTCAATCCATAGAGTGCATGGATGTGCGCATCCAGGCTGACGCCGTTGCAGTCGGCCGTGCTTTGATTGCCGCCCTTCTGTTCGTAGGTGAGTGTGCGACTTCTTTTTCGGAAGCGAAGTTTGATGACACCGTATTTGGAAACGTGCTTAAGCGGTGGCGGACGCATTGGACAAGTTTTCCTTAAAGGAATTGGCCGGAACAATTTGTTGGAGCCGGTTCGACGTGCTTCTCGCAAAAAGATTTCATCGGCTTTCGCTTGACGCTGATTTACCTCCCACTATTTCTCGAAAACACCCAATTGACGAAGGCCGCTCATCCAATCCTCTGTGTGCCAGGTTCGAACAATTTTCCCGTCTTTGAACTCGTGGATGTCCACAACCTGAATGTCGATGCGGCGATTCTTTGACGGAAAATCCATGAACGCCTCTTTTTGAGTGCCAGCCATTCTGGCGCGAACGACCAGCTTGTTCCCGTCTTGGAGAATGTCCTCGATCGTAAGCTTTAGATCAGGAAAGGTCGTGGTGAGCCGCGCGAAAAGAGGTTTCACGCCTTCAGGTCCAGGGGCGGTGCCGGCAGGTGAGGGAATATCAACCCAGGTCTCATGCAGGATTTTATCGAGGAGCGCTGCGTCTTTTTTGGTGAACGCCTCGTACCAAAGGGTGACGTCCTTTTTGTAATTGTTCATATTTTCCTTCTTGTCGGTGCTTTTGTCTTCCGCGTTCGCGGGCAAATACGCTACGAAACAGAGCAGGGTGAACAGATAAATTTTCATGAGCGTAAATTCACGCAGCACGATTTGACTTCCTTGGTAGCGGCGCCTGCCCAACACCCGGTGTGGCCAGCGCGGTTCGCACAATAGGAGCCACGCGCGTCCCGAGCAGCTCGATCGCGTGCATCAATTTCGCGTGCGGCAGAGCCGCGACGCTCATTTGGAATGTGAGACGGGAAATGCCGCCTAACGACTCGTTTACGTGCAGGATTTTTTCCGCGACGGTTTCCGCATCGCCGACGAGGAGCGCACCGGTCGGTCCGAGCTGGGCGTCGAAGTGTGCACGGGTGACCGGCGGCCAGCCGCGTTCCTTGCCGATCTCAGAAAAACTTCGCGCATAGCCGGGAAAGAAGTCGTCCGCCGTCTTCGCTGCACTCTCGGCAACGTAGCCTAACGAATGGATGCCGACCTTGAGCTGATCTGGAGAATGGCCAGCGCGGCGACCGGCTTCGCGGTAAAGCTCAATCAACGGCCGAAAACGATGTGTCTCGCCGCCGATGATCGCAACCATCAGCGGCAAGCCGAGTGTGCCGGCGCGAGTGAAGGAGCCGGGTGTGCCTCCGACACCGAGCCAAATCGGCAGCGGGTTTTGCAGCGGGCGCGGATAAACTCCCTGCCCGGTGAGTGGCGCGCGGTGTTTGCCCGACCAGTGAACGTGCGTGTTCTCGCGGATGGTCAGAAGCAGATCGAGTTTCTCGGCAAAGAGCGAATCGTAGTCCTCGAGTTCGAGCCCGAAGAGGGGAAATGCTTCGATGAATGAGCCGCGCCCGGCGACGATCTCCGCCCTTCCGCTCGAAAGTAGATCAAGCGTCGCGAACTCCTGGAACACGCGCACCGGATCGGCCGCGCTCAGTACCGTGACCGCGCTCGTTAGGCGGATACGGCGGGTTCGGGTCGCGGCGGCGGCGAGAATCAAGGTCGGCGCGGAATCGAGGAACTCGCGCCGGTGGTGTTCGCCGATGCCGAATACATCGAGGCCCACCTCGTCGGCGAGCGTAATTGCTTGGAGCAACTCGCTGAGATGTCGTGCCGGATCGACGGCCCGACCCGCCGCATCAACGGTTGCCGCTACGAAACTGTCTACGCCGATCTCCATGTGTTGGTAATTCTTGTTCAAGCTGCAACGCGCTCTTGGAAGAGACCGGCGAAGGCGGAGCGGACGCTCAGAAACACGACGATCCACAGCGCGGTCACGACGATAGCCAAAGGCAGACCGCTCGGAAGCATCAATATGTGAATGAGAAGAATATTGACGATGATCGGAGCGAGTAACGTCAGCGCGAGTGGGACGTAGCGATTAACCAGGAGCAGGACCGCCGAAATGACTTGGAGCAGAAATATCGGGACCAGATAATGGGAGACAAAGAGCGCCCCGACGAACTGGCCACCCGTTCCGGAGGGCGGAGAGCTGGGAATGAAGTGGAGGAAGCCGTTCAGCCCGAAGACGAGAAAGATGAATCCAAGAAGGAAACGGGCGATGACAGTAATAATTTTCATGTTAGTTATTTTTGTTTGATATACAGTATATTGACATCAATACAATCTGTGTCAAGATAAAATTGGTATGAGTCGGAAAAGAACAACTCCAGAGCAAGACTCCACCGGCGTGCATGTCTGGCTCGTTTTCATGAAAGCCTTTCAAGCGCTGCTCCCCCACGCGGCCGAGAGCATTGAGCGGACAGACTTGGGCGACTCCGATTTCCGTGTCCTGGAAGTCCTCCTGCATAAGGGCCCGCTTCCGGTCAATACCATCGGCCCGAAGGTCTGGCTCACGCCGGGATCGATCAGTGTGGCGGTCGATCGACTGGTTAAAAAAGGGCTCGTCTCGCGCAAGGATCAGCCGGACGACCGCCGGGTGCGCCAGGTTGAACTGACACCCAAAGGACGGGCGCTGATTAGCCGGGGATTTGGCGAGCACGCCGCCGCGATGGAAGATGTGGCCGGCGTCCTTTCAAAAAACGAACGGCTGACGTTGCTGCGGCTTTTGAAAAAATTAGGCAAACACGCGGCCGAAACTCGCAAGTAAAACACGAATGGCCAGAAGGAATGACGCCTGCGACGAGTAACCAGAAACCAATCGACTTATGAATAAGCACGCAATCACCGCCCAGCCTATCTCGCCGATACCGCCCGACGATCTGCAGCGAAACTTGGTGCTCGCGCGGCCTAACGAGGACCAGAGTTTGCCTCACATCGCACTGATGGGAGACACCTACACGATTCTTTTATCGGGCGACGACACCGATGGCCGCTATTGCCTTATCGATATGATGATTCCGCCGGGCGGAGGGCCAGGCCCGCACCGTCATGACTTTGAAGAGTCGTTCACAATCCTCGAAGGCGAGATCGAAACCAACTTCCGCGGCAAGAAGTCGGTCGTGCGAGCCGGCGAAACCGTAAACACTCCCGCCAACGCGCCGCACTCTTTCACCAACGCTTCGAAACAAGCTGTCAGGCTGCTCTGCGTCTGCGCGCCTGCCGGGCAAGAAGACTTCTTTGCCCAGGTTGGTGTTGCTGTGGCTACCCGGACAACCCGTGCGCCCAAGCTCGACGAAGCCGCGCAAACTGAGTTCATCAAAAAAGCGCAAGAGCTCGCGCCCAAGTACCGGACGGAACTGCTGAAACCTTCTTCGGAGCTACCGCCAGATTGAATGTCGCCGCCGTGTGCGGTAACATCAGATCGTGACTGCTGAACAGATCATCGAAGAGATCAAGCGTCTCGATCCGAAAGATCAGTTGGGTGTTATTCGATTTGCCTATCAACTCGATGCGGAAAGAAAACTTTCCGGCAAAGAATTGTCGAATCTCGCTGCGCGCATGACGGAGACCGACGATCCTGCAGAGGCAGCGATAATTCGAGAAAGCATCGTTCGCGGCTTCTACGGCCGCCAGCCAGCGAACAATGCCTAAAATCCGGCGACAAAATGGAGCGACTGGGATGAGCGACATGGCCGGTACAGCCGCGAGGTAGCGGTCGAGCGCAGCGGGAGCTGCCGAGATACAATCTTCCGCCCGCTCTGCTATATCATCTCCTCGACCGAATCCGTTCGCACGAGATTTTGGCGGATCAACTGGGATTGTTTGCCGAGTGGCTCGACACCGAACCCAAGGTGCCGAATGAGAAATGGTTCAAACGTTACGATTAACCAGCACCCGTTCGCGCATCACCAGTGTCAAAAGTGAGGACTGACCCCATTCTTTCGTGATACCCGCTGGAGAAAAATCTTGCGAAATCTCGCGGCAATTGTGACCGGCGCCCGTTCGCGGATCACCAGTGTCAGAAGTGGGGACTGATCCCATTCTTCTTCCCCAGTGATGCTGCGCGAAGTGTGAAGTCTAAGTCATCACGGCAATAAGAAGGCTCATTATTGCGGGCAGCGCCACCAGTGGCCACAGGTTCGCGACATAAACTTTCCAGCCGCATTTCAACACCGCGAGCTCATCTTGGCATCTGCCGTAGAGGGCCAGATCCACCACGAAACGGTAAATCCAGAAGATGATCGACAGCAGAAGAATCGCTAGCGCAGAGTTGCCTGCAAGTAAGCCGATGCCGCGGGCAATCTGCAGTCCATCGTGTGATTTGAGCGGAGTTTTTGCGTCGGCAGGAAAGCCTAGCCTGACCGCGGCCCACCACACGAACCATGCAAGAGCAAGCAGAATCAAGATCGCCGGTATTGCTCGGTAGACCTGGAGCCAACGGGCTCGGTTACTTAGAAGAGACGGCAACTTTTGTCGGTAAGCTGCTTGGAGAATCAGACCTACGGAAATTAGGATTCGCGAGAGTCTCGGTTTGTGCCCAGAGGTGTAATCCTGCATCTCATCGACGAAGGTCGCTGCGTCTCGACCGTACTGGACCGCTCCCAACGGCGACAAAGACTCGTTGGTATGTTCCTCGATGGACAGAAGCGCGCGCTCCACCGCGGTTTTTACGACCCGCCGTTCGGTGCGCGCCATGTTTCCAACTTCCTCGAGCAAAACGAAAGAGCCGTAGACTAGCTCGTCCAGCGTGGGCTGGAGTCGTTGCACCGCCTCTCGTGCGGAGCGCAGGAGCTTCTTCTTGAGAGCATCGTCGGAGCTTTCGTGTACCCACCAGTAGGCGACCACGAGGTTTTTCGGGTCGTTAAGCACCAATTCGTAATTCTGCTCCGCTTGCTGAAAAACGAAACGCGAAACTGTTTGCAGTAGTCCATTGCCGATGTCCATCACACGAAGCGCTAAGCAGACTAGCGTTGAGGAGAAAAAGCTGTCGCAGACGGCACCACGCTGATCGACAAATGGACTCACCAGACTTTGAAAACGTGCATCACCAACTTCACCCGCGCCGCGCTTGTGGAAGGAATAGAGCATGAGCGCGATTGCGTTGAGATCGCGGTCCTTGTAGGCGGAAAGTAGTTCAGGATGTTCGAGCTTTTCATCGACCCAGAGCCGTCCGGCGACCGCAAGTTCGTTCGTCTCGGAACTGACATACCCGGACTGAACAATTCCCTGAATGTAGAAGGCCAAGCCAAGAGGATCGTGATCATCGAAGATCACAAGATCCGACACATCTTGCTTCAGCGCCAAAGCCAAGGTCAACCGAACGCTCTCAACCTCAGACGGCGTG
>Ga0307278_10001470_pt1 | contig 11724 bp, 7 predicted proteins | sample ER_DNA_117_FD_194482 | JGI IMG/M metagenome (GOLD analysis project Ga0307278, IMG submission 194482) | Bulk soil microbial communities from the East River watershed near Crested Butte, Colorado, United States - ER_DNA_117 | ecosystem: Environmental > Terrestrial > Soil > Floodplain | place: USA...
TAGTTGCCCTCCGGCGGCAAGCGCAAAACCTTGCCCGCCGCCGTCAATTCGAACGTGAGGCTGCTCGCACGCGGCGACTGCTTTAACTCGTAACCTCGCAGCGCATCCGCCGCGACCAGCCTGGCGCCCCTCCAACGCGCTTCAATCATTTCCGGCAATGCTTCGTCCATCTCGCCTTCATTGATCACGCTGATCTCGCTCGGTTGCGATGTCGATCCAACAACACGCAGCGCGCTCTTCGGCGCGCGACCTTGCATTGCCACTGCGAGCGTTTTCCAGCTCCAGTTCAAATTGTCCGACGCAATCGGCAGGCGATACCAGCAAACGGCGCGCAACATCTTTGGCCGCTCGCGTTTCCATCGTGCCACTAATTCCGCCATCTCCTCTGGCCGCGCTTCCCAACGCGCCAACTGGGCTTCCCGCGGCCAATGCGCCAACGGTCCTTCCGCAGAAATCCCGCAAGCCTTTCCGGACGCATCGAAGGCGACCAGGTACGAATAAGTCGGCAGCGAAACACGAAACGGAACACCGATCCGCGCCGCTTGCTCGACCCAAGCCGTCGCTCGCATTGGATCGGTCAACCTGCGCGTGTCCTCCAATTTTTCGGGCAAAGAGACACTGTGCACCTGCAAAATGAAACCGCCGCTCTCACGCGCGAGCGTGCGAAACTCGCGATGCTTCAGCCAACTGGGCAACATCGTCGGCGTGACCGGCAATGGCGAAACCGCTTCGCGGATTTTCAGCAACCATTTCCGGTAACCGTCGAGCTTCCTTTCCCCGCAATCGAAATCGATTTGCAGCTCCGTAGGATCGACATCGTGATCATGCGCGCTCTTTACTTGTTCGCGCGCCAGCCTAACGACCGCTTGGGTGACGCGATCCTGTTCGTTAAACAGTCCGCCGAAAGGATCAATCCGAATTGCCAGCGCGATCGGCAAGCCCGACCCTTTCAGCGCCGCGTAATTTATGTTCGGCCGAAAGACTTTGGGCTCGCCCCCGCGAAAATCGATCTCCGCCGCAAGCACCGCGAAACCAGCCGCCGCTTCGCGCACATTGAGCAACGCGCTTTCGACCTGTTTACTCCAAACACGCTGCCAAACAAAGATCTCCTGCGGCAACGGTCCCGAAATTCTTTCCTGTCGCGCGCATCCGCTCGTGAGCGCGACTCCCAGACCAAAGAAAAAGAGAGACCGGTTCAATTACCGTGCCGTTCTTTGTCTCGCGCCGAGATTACCTTTGCCGTGAACGCGCACGCTGATCGCTTCGGCTTCCATATCGCGCTTTCCGATGACGAACATTGTGTGAACTTTCATTTGCTCGGCGCGCTGGATTTTGCCCGCTAGCCTTTCAGGCGAACGCCAGGCGTCCTTTGGGTTCGGGAACTGGCCATGAAGCCTCGCGTGCAGTTTTGAGATAAGCGTCAATCATTTCCTCTGCATTCTGCAGGGCTTCTACTCGTGTCGCGCCATCCGTGATCATGCTCGGCAGTTCTGGTACCTCGGCGAGAAAATGTCCGTCCTGTTCGCTCCAGTAAACAACGACTTCGTATTTGCTGCTCATAACAATTTATTTTTCTCAATCACCTTGCGCGCTTGACGGACTTGATAATTCTTCGCCTTTCCACCGCGCGGTTGCAAGTTAATCGCTTCGCTTATGCCGGCCCTGCGAAAGAAATGATGACTTCCCGAAACCCGCATTTCAAATCCGAGATACTGAAGTAATTGACAGAGTTCAGTGAAGCGCCATGATGCATCGCATTGCGGATCTCGCAGTCGATCCAGTAGCTTGTCCTGCCGCCTCATCCACGCCGCTCTTTGATCGACAATAAGATGTCCGCGATAACTTCACTTCGCGGTTTCGCGCCGAGATTGCCTTTGCCGTGGACGCGCACGCTGATGGCGCTCGCTTCCACGTCGCGTTTTCCGATTACGAACATAGTGTGCACTTTCATTTGCTCGGCGCGCTGGATTTTGCCGTTGATCTTGTCGGTGCTTTGGTCAATTTCCGCGCGGACTTGATGAGCGCGCAGTTCGTTCAGAATCGATCGCGCGTAATCCATTAACTTGGGATCATCGCCGATGGTGAGAATGCGCACTTGCTCAGGAGATAACCAGAGCGGGAAATTACCCGCGTAGTGCTCGATTAAAAATCCAATAAAACGTTCGTGCGTGCCGAGTGGCGCGCGATGAATGCAAAGCGGAACTTTCTCGGTGTTGTCGCGATCTTTGTAAACGAGATTGAACCGGCGCGGCTGCGCGAAATCGACCTGGTTGGTCGCGATCGAGAACTCGCGACCGATTGCGCTCCATGCTTGCACATCGATCTTCGGCCCGTAAAACGCCGCTTCGTTGGGAACCTCAACGTAATTGATTCCGGAATCTTTCAATACGCGTCTCGTCATCTCCTCCGTTTGTTTCCAAAGCTCTGGTTCATCGACAAATTTCTGGCCGAGTTTGGATGGATCGTGCGTGGAAAAGCGCATCAGGTATTTCTCGATGCCGAAGAGCTTGAAATATTTCAGATACATCTCGTTCACGGCATTGAATTCCGCTTCGAACTGCTCGGGCGTGCAATAAATGTGCGCGTCGTTCATCTGCATCGAGCGCACCCGCATGAGGCCGAACAGCTCGCCGCTTTGCTCGTAGCGGTAACAGGTCCCGTACTCCGCCAGGCGCAGCGGCAGATCGCGATAACTGCGCGGCACCGCCGCAAACAACTTGTGATGATGCGGGCAGTTCATCGCCTTGAGGTAATAGCGATCGGATGTTGGCCTTCCAGGCTGACTCGGCAGGCGGGCATCTTGCCTGCCGTGATCTTCGGCAGGCTGGAAGCCTGCCGGCCGGGACAGGCTGGGAAGCCTATCTTCCAATTCCATCGGTGGAAACATCGATTCAGCGTAGTAGGGGAGATGACCGCTCTTTTTGTACAAGCTCTCGCGCGCGATGTGCGGAGTGCGGACGCGTTGATAGCCGGCGGCGAACTCGGTTTCCTTTGCGAGCTTTTCCAGCTCGTCGGCGATGACCGCGCCACGCGGGAGAAACATCGGCAGACCCGGGCCGACGTCATCGTCGAAAACGAATAGCTCAAGTTCTTTACCGAGCTTGCGGTGGTCGCGCTTCTTCGCTTCCTCGAGCATCGCGAAGTAGTCATCGAGTTCCTTCTTGGTTTTGAAGGCGGTGCCGTAAACGCGCTGGAGTTGGGGATTCTTTTCGTCGCCTTTGTAGTAAGCGCTCGCCACGTTCGTGAGTTTGAACGCGCCGATGTTTCCCGTGCGCATCACGTGCGGGCCGGCGCAGAGATCGATAAAATCGCCGCTGCGATAGAGTGAGATTTTCTCATCCGGCGGAATGTTTTCGATGATGTCGATCTTGTATTTGCTCGGCTGATCGCGTTCGCTCAGCGCAGCGAGCCGACCCTTTTTTCCAAGGTCGAGCGCGTCGTCGCGCGAAACTTCCATGCGCTCGAAAGGATGATTCGCTTTGATCTCCTTCTTCATCTCCGCCTCGATCTTCTCGAAATCCTCAGGCGAGATGCGGTGCGGAAGATCGACATCGTAATAAAACCCGTTCTCCACCGGCGGCCCGGCGGCGAATTGCGCTTCCGGCCAGAGTTTCAAGATCGCGGTCGCTAGTACGTGCGACGCGGAGTGACGCAGCCGCTCGAGATCAGTCATCTGCGTGCGTTGCTCTAAAGTTTTGCGCTGTTCGTTCATGGGAAATGATAAGAGATGTCTCGACTTCGCTCGACATGACAAAAGGCGAGTACATGAGACGCCGAATGACGAAGACGTTCGATGTCCGTCATCGTCGCGCGTTGCTCTAAAGTTTTGCGCTGTTCGTTCATGGGAAATGATAAGAGATGTCTCGACTTCGCTCGACATGACAAAAGGCGAGTACGTGAGACGCGGAGTGACGAAGCCGCTCGATGTCCGTCATCGTCGCGCGTTGCTCTAAAGTTTTGCGTTCGTCAGACATGATTCAAAGCCGGTGAAATTAACCACGAAGGACACGAAGGACACAAAGAATTTGCGACTGACAGGATCATGTGCCGCGCCAGCAAAATTGAAGCCACAGATGGAGGCTTGCTTTTCGTGCGACTTTTTACTTGAATCGTAGCGTGCCTGCCGTTGATAACGGGGCGTCGCGCGGTGCGATCGGTCAAAGCACTGAAAGCGGCGCCGTTGCATTTGCCACCACGCATTGGAGCGTGGTGCTGACAGCGCAAGGGAAATCGACGGAGGCTAAGGCGGCGCTGGAAAAGCTTTGCCGAACTTACTGGTGGCCACTTTACGGGTTCGTCAGACGCGAAGGCTACAAGCCCGAGGAAGCACAGGATCTTACCCAAGCTTTTTTTGCGCGGCTGCTCGAACGGAGGGACCTCGAAACTGTCAGGCAGGAAAGGGGACGTTTGCGTTCTTATCTGCTGGCGTCGCTCAAGAATTTTCTCTCCAAGGCGCGGCATCGCGAAATGACCGTCAAACGAGGCGAAGGCCGGGCTCTGATTTCGCTGGAAGATTTGCTCGCGCGCGAACGCGCCGACCAGGAGCCGGCTCACAAATTGAGCGCGGATCGCATTTACGAACGTCGTTGGGCATTAACATTATTGGAGCAAGTCCTCACCCGGCTCAGAGCCGAATATGAAGCCGCTGGCAAACTGCCGTTATTTGATCGCTTGAAAGAATTGCTCGCCAGGGAATCCGGCCAGCCTTCGCAGGCTGAGATAGCCTTCGAAATGCAAATGACCGAAAACGCCGTGAAACAAGCGTTTCACCGTTTGCGCCATCGTTATCGGCAGTTGTTGCACGAAGAGATTGCCCACACGGTCGCGGTGCCGGACGACGTCGAGGATGAGCTGCGACATTTCATCGCCGTATTGCAAACGTAACCTGTGAAAGAATTTCGGGCAGTAGTTTGAGGTTTTGACGATCCGCCAAACACGCCAAATGACGCCAAAAAAATTAGTGCCAGACTTCATCTTCAAAGATGAATCTTATGCGATTATTGGCGCCTGCTTCGAAGTTTACAAAGAAAAGGGCTGCGGCTTTTACGAGCCTGTTTACCAGGAATGTCTCGGCATTGAATTCGAGTATTGCCGCATTCCAGCAATCGCGCAGCCGGGATTGTCCCTTGATTATCGAGGCAGAATTCTCAGCCAAAAATATTTCCCCGATTTTGTCTGCTACGACAAAATAATCGTCGAACTGAAGGCCGTCACCGAACTCACTGACGAGCATCGAGCTCAAGTTCTCAATTACCTGAAAGCGGGCAGCTTTGAGCTTGGCCTCCTGCTCAACTTTGGCCATTACCCTAAATTGCAATACGAACGCATTGCAAAGACACGGTCCAAACCCGAATCCGATGAACCGATCTCCTTTTGAAGTTTTGGCGTCATTTGGCGTATTTAGCGGATAATTCTTATGATTCTTTGGCATGAGCTGCGACATTTCATCGCCGTATTGCAAACGTAACCTGTGAAAGAATTTCGGGCAGTACAAGTGGAGAGTATAAATCGGCCGGAAACCAGGATGACAAATGCCAACAGAGTTTGCGCAGAATGCGGTGCGACCGTGTTCGCGGATGCGCCGCAGGGAGTTTGCAGCGCGTGCCTGTTTCGGAGTGGTCTCGCCTCACTCAACAACGAAGATGACGAGGCGTTTGAACCAACGGTTGCGCGGATGTTGAAAGATTTCGGCGATTACGAATTACTCGAAGAAATCGGACGCGGTGGCCAAGGCGTCGTTTATCGGGCGCGACAAAAAAGTCTGAACCGGATTGTGGCGCTCAAAGTGATTGGTCTCGCTCACTGGGCGACAGAAGCACACGTGAAGCGCTTTCGGCTCGAAGCAGAAGCGGCCGCCAGCCTGAACCATCCGTGCATCGTCCCGATCTACGAAGTCGGGGAGCGCGACGGCGCCTGTTACTTCAGCATGGGACTAGTGGAGGGCGGCCAACTCGATGCCGTAGCGAAGCGCGAACCGATACCGATCCGTCACGCAGCGGAACTGATCGCCAAGCTGGCCCGCACCGTTTCCTATGCGCATGAGCACGGCATTCTGCATCGAGACATCAAACCCGGAAACATCCTGCTCGACGCAGAAGGCGAACCGCATCTCACCGATTTCGGCCTGGCGCGGCTCGTCGAAACAGAGAGTACCGTCACGCGCACGATGGAAGTTTTGGGCACGCCGAGCTACATGGCGCCGGAACAAGCGGTGGGAAATAACGCGCGCGTCACTGGCGCCACGGATATCTACGGACTCGGCGCAGTGCTTTACCAACTGCTCACTGGCCATCCCCCTTTTGCTGGCGGCACCACCTATGAAACGGTCCGGCTGGTTTTGGACACTGAGCCGCGGCAACCACGCCTGTGGAACCCGAAAGTAGATCGCGACCTTGCAACGATTTGCTTGAAGTGCCTCGATAAAGATCCGCAGCGCCGTTACTCTTCGGCCCTCGCGCTCGCCGAGGATCTTGAACGCTGGCTAAAGCACGAACCGATCCGCGCCCGGCGCACGGGAATCATCACCCGAGGAAGAAAATGGGTGCGGCGGAATCGAAAGTTGGTGGCAACGGGCGCTGCCTGTCTCCTTCTAGGCGCGACTGCAATTTGGTTATTCAGGGGTGATCTCTTCCGAGCATCGCAATTTAATCCTCCAGAAAAGAGTATCGCGGTTCTGCCATTCCTCGATCTTAGCCAGGCAAAAGATCAGGAATATTTCTGCGACGGCATCAGCGAGGAAATTCTTCACGCACTCGCGAAGATTGACGGGCTGCGTGTCACTGGTCGGACTTCGTCATTTTCATTCAAAGGGAAGAGCGTGAACGCGCGTAAGGTTGGGGAAAAGCTAAACGTTGCGAATGTGCTTGAAGGAACTTTGCGACGCGAGGGTAACCGCGTTCGGGTTACAGCGGAATTGATTAATGCGCGCAGTGGTTTTCACCTTTGGACGGAAACTTATGACCGCGAGCTGGAGGACGCGTTTAGCCTGCAGGATGAAATAACTCACGCAATTGTTGACGCGCTCAAGATCAAGCTAGCCGTTTCGCTTCCCGCCCATCAACAACCTAACACGGGGGTATACGATCTTTACCTCCAAGGCCTTTATTTCTCAAACAAGGGCAGCGAGGAGGACTTGCAAAGGGCGCTCAGTTTCTTTCAACGCGCCGTCGAGAAAGATCCGACATTTGCGCGGGCCTGGACTGGGATCGCGAAGGTTTGGTATTTTCTGGCCGACGTTTACGTAAAACCACTCGACGCTTACCCTGCGTCAAAAGAAGCCGCGTTAAAGGCAATCGCGCTCGACGAGAAGGATGCCGAGGCGCACTGCTATCTTAGCGAAGCGAAACGCGTCCTCGACTGGGATCTGGCCGGCGCGGAAGCAGAATTGAATCGCGCCCTCGAGCTTGATTCAAACTCAGCGCCCGCTCACTTCTTCTCAGCGCTGCTCCCGCTCTTCCGCGGCGAGCTAAAAGAAGGACTCCGGCTTGTGTTGGAAGCTGAGAAATTAGATCCGGTGTCGCCCATCATCAGCTACGTTGCCACCGCCGCCTACCTCGCTAACGACCTCATTGACGATGCAATTAATGAGGGCCAGCGGACGCTCCAGCTCGATCCAAATTACTTTTATCTGGATTCGAATCTTGCTGCCGCCTATCGCGAGAAAGGCAATTTCGCGGAAGCGATCGCGCTCTATACCAAATCCCAGGGCGCAACGCACCTCCCGAGCAGCGGCCTCGCCATCACATACACGCGTATGAATCGCCAAACAGAGGCACGAAATATTCTGACTCAGCTGCTGCAAGCGAGGGAGAAGCGATACGTCTCGGCACCTGTGATCGCCGCAGTTTACGTCGCCTTTGGCGACAAAGAAGAAGCTTTCCGCTGGCTTGAACGCGCATTTGCCGAACACTCGGGAATACTACAGTGGATTGCATTTCTTCCCGAATTTCGTCCGCTCCATTCCGACGCGCGTTTTCCTCAGCTTCTGCGCCGAATCGGCGTCTCACACAACTCAATTTTGGCGATCACGGAGACAACTCTAACAGAGATTACCGATCCGAACGCCCTGAGTCACCTGACCCTGAAGGTTGGAGTAAAGCCACGACCGGGTACGCAAAATGGGCACGCAAGGATTGTCGTCTCCTTCTACGATCGGACGAAAGATAACAAAATGAAGCCGACTGACGCGCGGACAAGTTATAGTTGGATTAACGCTTCCGAGGACTGGACGGATGCGACTCCGAAATTCCTGGTAGCGACTTACGTGCGTCCAAAGACCCAATCACGTTCAGCTGACGGACGCGAGTATGGGGGATTCATTGTCCAAGTGTATTTTGACGGCCAGTTACAGGATGCGCGGGCGACGCCACCGGAATTACTAACGCTCTTCCCGGCTCCAGATCAGCTCGCTCCTTCACCGAGTGTGGCCCCATAAATTCGTTATGCTGTAGCGGCGGTCTCGACTGTCACTCGAATCGCAATCGACAGGGTGATGCTTTCCTTCGAACCCGCGCCGGGCAGAAGGCGAGGATCGGTCCAAATGAATCTTGTTCTTTGTCGGGAAGTTTGCTAAGACGACGCAAGTCTAACGAAAGGAGCTTGTCATCAAGCGATCATTCATCTGCTGTGCCGGATGGAGCATAGTCGGAATTCCTTTGCTTCTGGCCTCGATCTCATTTGGCCAGGAGACTGTGTCCACATCTCGGGACGCTGACCAGCGTGTCGCCATAATAGCGGAGGTGATCGTGACTGGCTCGAACATTCCGACGGCGGAAGAAGTCGGCCCGAAGCCAGCGGACACATATCGTCCGGCAGACATCGAAAAACTCGGTATCCGCAACGCAACGGACCTGACAACTTTTCTGCCACAGCAGGCGGGCGGAACCCAAAATCTGAACATCGCCAATGGCGGGGACGGCACCGTCCGATTCAACCTGCGCGGCTTGTTGACCAAAGAAACCCTCGTGTTGGTTGACGGAAAACGTGTCGCCCTTGGTTCGTTGAACGCCGTCGGGTTCAGCGGCGGTGTGGACATTAATCTGCTTCCCTTTCCGATGATTGATCACATCGACATCCTGAAGGATGGCGCCTCGGCTGTGTACGGCTCCGACGCGATCACCGGCGTGGTCAACTTCTTTTTGATACACAAGTTCCGTGGGTTGGAGATCGGGGGCAGTTACGGGAACACAAACCTGGGAGCATCCAACGACATGGGCGAGTGGGAGGCATGGCTCAAAGCAGGCACCGGAGACGACAAGACAGACATCGTGGTTATTGCTGATTTCTGGCAGCGTACCGGCGGTCTTTTCAGCGCTGACCGGGATCTCTCCAGTAACGGCTTTCAAATACCTTGGGGTGGATTCGATACTCGTAACTTCTTTGAGCCTGGCAGCGTTGGCGTCCGCCGCTTGCTTCCGAAAATGTTTTTCGGCCCCGGCGGTACACCGCTACCCGGCGTGAACACGCCGCTGCCGCACTCCGCGCCAAATGCGTTAACTTCGCCATTTTATAAGGCACCCTATCTTCCTTTTCTTAGTGTTCTTCCACCCCCGGTAGGACCTATCCTACCGGGGGACCGGCGTACGATTAGCCCCAATGCATATCCAGGGGCCCCAGGTGTCATCGGCCCGAATGCAGCGTTTTTCTTTCCACAGTTCGGCACTGATTATAAGGGAGGAGGCGATTACTTCCGCTATAATTTCGCGGCTATAACGCCCGCGCTTCCGCCGGCGGATCGTCAGAGTTTCTATAGCTCTTTCACGCGCGACCTGTGCGACAAGTATCTGGTGTTATTTGCTGACTTTAAATATGTCCGCTCATTTTTCGATGCGTCACTGGCAGCTGTGCCGTTTCAGCCCGACCCATTCAAGATCCCAGGCACTAATATAGGCTTTAGTCCCAGCGGCATAAGTGTGCCAATCGTGAACGCATGGAATCCGTTCACAGTCGCTGATGCGACTATTCCAAATTTCTTTCCCGACGGAAGCGGTCTCCCGGTCACTACCGGAGTTCGGTTTCGTGGCATTAACGATACCGGTCCCAGACATGAAAAGTTCACCTACCGGGATTCGCTCTTCGACGTCGGGCTCCGCGGTGAGATGGGAGAATTTGGCGACTACTTCAAAACTTGGAACTGGGAATTGGGCTTCCGTTATTCCCGGAATGAGGGGCAGAATTTGTCCGTCGGCGAAGCTAGTCAAGCTGGGTTGCGGGAAGCGCTGCTGGATACGAACCCAGCGACGGCGTTTGATCCGTTCCTGAATTTCACTGCCCACAACACCAGGGCAGCCAGATCCAGAGTTTATGTTACCCTGCAAAATTCCGGCGAATTCGAGTTGCCATTGGGTTATGCAACCATTAACGGCGACCTGTTTAATCTACCGGCTGGCCCGGTCTCTTTTGCAATCGGCGGTGAGTACCGCGGGGAGAGGTGGACGCACACTCGTGACACGCTCAACACAACGTTTCAAAGCATTGGCTCGTTGGGTGGGGGAAGCGCAAGGGTGAACCGGGATGTTTGGTCTATCTACCAGGAAGTGCGGGTACCCTTTACCAGTCCGACGTGGAACTTCCCCGGTTTCTATAGCTTTGAGGTCGACTTTGCCGAGCGGGAGGAGTGGTACAGCCAGAACACCTCTGCAGTTCTACCTTCTAGCGCCTTCCCATTTCAGCCGGCGACGCACAGCCAGTACAACATGCAGAAGCCAAAGGTCTCGGTTCGCTGGCAGCCGCTTGATCCCAAATATATTGGCGCCCTTACCTTGCGTGGCAGCTACACCGAAGCGTTTCACGCTCCGGCCCTATCGGAGATTTCACCCGCTTCCACGCAGTCCTTCTCCGGAGTCATCGATCCGATTTTGAAGCAGGGCACCGTGGCGGAGGTACGGGTTATAGGAAATCCCAACCTACAGCCGGAGGTGGCCTATGAATGGTCTTACGGGGCTGTTTACAACCCGAAATGGATCAAGGGCCTGACGCTCAGCGCGGATTGGTGGCACATCGATATGCGATCGATCGCGTCCCTCCTCGGTACGCAATTCATTGTCGAGAATAATATCCCCGATCTGGTTATCCGTGGTCCTTCTACGATTCCGGGTAGACCGGGACCAATCATCCTGGTCATTGATCCCAACGAAAATCTTACAGGCGCGATCTTTGAAGGTCTCGACTACGAAGCGATCTATATTCTGGATTCTTCGATATTTGGCCACCTGAATTTTGGCAAACTGACGGCCACGGTCAACGGCACTTGGCTATCCCGGGCTGAGCTTCAGATTTTGCCTACTACAAAACGGTTCGGTATCGCGGGCGAAGTCATACCGCCGGGATTCACCCTAACCGGCTCGCTACCGTGGATCCGCGCCAATTTCAGTCTGTTCTACGACGGCCCACCTGATACGTGGATGCAGGGTTTGGATATCGGCGCGGTAGTCCACTACACCGGCCAATACGAAGATGACAATTTAAGCCTGACCACCAATCTGGGCAGCGCGGGATTCACCAACCCGCAAACGCCGAGAAGTGGGCCTTTGCCTTGGCGCGCGCGGAAAGTGCGGGAGTGGATTACGCTCGATTTAATTGCCTCTTATACGTTCAACCTGCCGCCACCGGCTCCGGCCGAAGTGCCTGGCTTTGCCAAGGATGCCGGTAAAAACGTGAAGACGAAGGACGGCAAGGAGAAACAAGTCTTTCCGGTGTCCACAGCTGAGTACGGCTGCAGCAACT
>Ga0307278_10001472_pt1 | contig 11719 bp, 7 predicted proteins | sample ER_DNA_117_FD_194482 | JGI IMG/M metagenome (GOLD analysis project Ga0307278, IMG submission 194482) | Bulk soil microbial communities from the East River watershed near Crested Butte, Colorado, United States - ER_DNA_117 | ecosystem: Environmental > Terrestrial > Soil > Floodplain | place: USA...
TTGAGGCGCCATTTGCCGTGTAAAGCTTCGAACCGCTCGGGTCGAGAGCGATTCCCCAGGCGCGATTTCCGACGGGAATCATGGTGGCTACTTCATTCTTATCCGTATCGATGATCGCAACCGCACTCCCGCGGCCTGTCGAGACGTAAAGCTCCTTTCCATCCTTGGAAATGGCGGTGCCCATCGGAAGCGAGCCTGTTGGCAATTGAATTTTTGACAATGTTTTGTGGGACTTCGGATCGATAACAGCGACGTATCCGCCGTTCTCGCAAGCGACGTAAGCGCGGGAGCCGTCTGGTGAAAATGCAACGGAACGTGGCCGTCCGCCGGTGTCGATTTTTGCGATCACTCGCTGTTGGTCGGGATCGATCGCGAACACCTCGCCTTTTTCCTCGCAGGTCACATACACTTCGCCGTTGCCTGGGTTAACGCCCACGCCCTCCGGCTCCTCCGATACCTTTATTTTTCCGCGAGATTGCCCGGAGCTGAGATCGACAATTGAGGCGCTGGCATCGTCTTCATTCGCGATGAATGCAAATTTTCCATCCTTGCTGACTGCGAATTGCTCAGGGTCCGACCCGACATGCCAGCGATCGATCAACTTGCGCGCCACCGGATCGATCACACCAAGTCCATCGGCAGTCTTGTCCGCGGGCGCGCGACTTTCATCCACACCGGGCGCCATTCGTGGGGAGCCACTCAAGGTGACAAAAATCCGAGTGCCGTCGGCAGTGGCGTGAATTCCGCGCGGCCGCTTGCCTACGTGAAGAGTTGCAACCATGGCGTCAGTCGTCCCGTCAATCACTGTGACGTCGCCCGACCGTTCGTTACTGACAAACACAAGGTAGCTCGGGGATTCAGTCCTCGTTATAATTGCCCCCGCGAGGACGACCCAGAGAACGAGTACCCTATGCACACGTGACGCGTACATCTCAATGCCGTCGCGATCAAGCCGCCCGTGTTTATGCTCTCCACTTTGAGAATGCGTGCTGTATGCCGGCTCGAGGATTTACCTCCTCACATCGATAAAGATTTGCCAGCGCTTAACGCTTTCCAGGTTCAGAATACCGCGCTGAGCCCAAGGATCGTTCTTCAATTTTTCTCTCACTTCGTCTTCATCTTTAGCATTTACGATTAACAGAGAGCCGCCTTCATCGACCAACGGACCACCCATCAAAACAAAACGGTCGGTGACGAGTTGATCGATAAACTTTGCGTGCTCGTCCCAAAAGGGCTGCTCCCGCGTGCCTTTTGACGGATCACGATTGGGGCCGGCCGAAGACAATGCCAGGAATGTATTTTTCATTGCAATCAAACTGAATGCGGAAGGCTAGATCCTCAAATGTTGTCGCGCCTTGTTGCTTTCGATTGAACCGCGCCTCGGTGGGTGCACAGTAACCGGGAGGATGAAAGCCGATGCCGCAGTGCAGAATTCGAGTGCGAGGAAATTAATCGTCTTCCTCGCTGTGCTAATAACCGTCTGTCTGGTGTCGCTGATAATCGCGGGTGTTACCAGCTTGATCTCGTTGGCCGACAGAATTCACCCGGCCGCGGGCACGATCGTGTTCTGGGTTATCTGCCTGGCTGCCGGATTTCTCGCGCTCTATTGCGTGATTGCATACGCAAACCTTCCCGCTGCCCTCGTCCCGCCAGAGGAGGATTCCGGCCCAAAGCACGACGCCTATTTGCAGGCTCTCCGTGTCCGACTAGCCGCAAATCCACGGACACGAGGCATGCCTCTAGCGACCAACGAGGAAATCGAAAATGCGGTCGGACATTTGTCAGCAGAGGCGGATTCAGTTGTCCGCAGGACAGCAAGCACAGTGTTTCTTAGTACCGCGCTGATGCAAAATGGGCGGCTAGATGGACTCATTGTCCTCTTCACTCAAATTCAAATGATTGGACGTGTTGCCCGCATCTACGTCCAACGTCCTTCTCCTCGCGAATTGGGGCGGCTCTATGCGAATGTCGCTGGCACAGCTTTCGTCGCGAGCGGTCTCGAATCACTCGATCTTGGAGAAATGGTCGCGCCACTTGCGGTGTCTGTCGTGCCGGCGCTCAAAGGCGGAATTCCCGGGCTCAGCGGGATCTCGGCTCTTCTGGTGAAATGTGTATCCAACGGCGCTGCCAACGCATTTCTTACACTGCGAGTAGGCGAAGTCGCGCGGCGCTACTGCGAATTGACCTCGCGCCATTCGCCGGAAGCGATCCGAAGATCTGCTACCGCTGCGGCCGTCCAGCATCTTGGGCGAATCGTTCGCGAAAACGGCGCCCTCGTTGTGAGAAAGGTTTGGGCAAGTACTGGACGTGCGCTGATCGACAGCGGCGTCTCAAAAGCCGAGGACATCGCAGGCGCGACGCGTGATCTCTTTGGGAAAATTTCGCCGTGGCGAATGAAAGAGGAAGATCCAGCAACTCGTCCATGATTTACTGAACCGCAGTGATTTTGTTTTCTCGACCAATTGTCTTTCTGATCGCAGCCTAACCGAATAAGAAGGTGTAGAATGCCGGCAGCGTTGCATCCGATGACGCGCGACAGCTTGTTTGCTTCCACGCGCTGGACGGTTGTGCGCGAGGCCGCCGATTCCCAGGCGTCATCGAAACATGCGTTGAGCGCGCTTTCGGACCTTTGCCAGATTTACTGGCGACCGGTTTATCTTTTCTTGCGCCGCCAGGGAATCGCACAGCACGATGCGGAAGATCTCACGCAAGGATTTTTTGCTGATCTAATCGAAAACCGTGCCTATGCCCGGGCCGATCCAATGAAGGGCCGGTTCCGATCGTTTTTGCTCGGAACGCTAAAGCATTTCCTGGCACACACGCGCGATCGCGACTGCGCGCAGAAACGCGGCGGCGGGCTAGTCCGCCTGGATGAGGCAGGGATTTCAGAAGCGGAAACGTACGCCGCGCGATGCCAGAATCAGAGCCCAGATGGAGTATTCGAACGGGAATGGGCGGGATCAGTGGCCCGACAAGCGCTGGACCGGCTGGCGCAGGAATACGAACTCGGCGGCAAAGGTACGTTGTTTGAGGCGCTGAAGGTTCATCTGACAGCAGGCGCGACCGCGGCTGTTCCCTACGAGGAAATGGCAAAGCGGCTTGGGCGCCCGGCTGCAACACTGCGCGTGGACGTGGCGCGTTTGCGTGCGCGGTATCGTGCGATATTGCGCGAAGAAGTCAGCGGCACAGTGTTCGATCCACGCGACGTTGATGAAGAGCTGCGTTATCTGCGCCAGGCAATGGCTACTTAGAGGAAAAATCGCAAATGGCTACTCCCGTGGAAAACGCGTGTATTTGCAAAACGTGCGGCGCATCAACAGAGGCGACCTCCTCGGGCGATCTCGGCTGTATCACTTGTTTGCTCGAGATCGGCTTGGGTCCTGAAGCGGAAGAACGCGACGGCGCGTTTGCAGCAGTGCCGGATCAGCTAGGTGCTTACACAATCGCGCGTCACATTGACGGCAGCGCGTGGGAGCTGGGTCACGGCGCGATGGGAGTCACTTATCGCGCAATCGATAAAGCGCTCGATCGGCCGGTCGCGCTAAAAATTATCAGTATCGATCTTGGATCGCACAGCGCAGAAGCGCGTGAGCGGTTCCTGCGCGAAGCGCGCGCCGCAGCGGCGCTACGCCACCCAAATGTGGCGACTGCGTATCAATTCGGAGTTCGTGAGGAAACCGGTCAATTTTTTTACGCGATGGAGTTGGTCGAAGGCGAAACGCTCGAAGAGCGCGTTCGCCGCCTGGGACCGCTCGATGTTTTGACGACGATCGATATCGCCTTGCAAGTGACAGCGGCGCTGGAAGCGGCGGAAAAGCGCGGATTGGTCCATCGCGATCTGAAGCCAGGCAACCTGATGTTCGTTAGCAGCGACGACAATGGCGCGTCAACTGTGAAAGTGATCGATTTCGGCATCGCCAAAGCGGTGGTAGAGAAAACGGATGCGATGGCGCTCCCGCATGGCGGCTTCGTCGGCACCCCTGCGTTTGCCAGCCCGGAGCAATTCACCAGCGCGCCCGTGGACGTGCGCTCGGACATTTACTCGTTAGGTGCGACACTCTGGTTCTTGCTGACCGGTCACATCCTTTTCAGTGGCCGGACTGTCCAGGAAATGGGTGATGCGCGCCGGTCAAAACCGTTGCCGGTTGATCAACTGAAAGCCGCACACGTTCCGCGTCGTTTCATTTCGTTGTTAAACTCGATGTTAGCGATTGAGCCGGCAGCGCGGCCCGCCGGGCCGCATTCGCTCGGCGCGAAATTGCAAGCGATTCGCGCTTCGATCACCAGCCGACGCAAAATTGCTGCGCGATTCGCAGTTGGCGCCGCCTTTGTTGCTCTGACAACAATTGTCGCGGTCCGCGTATTCCATTCAACGCCGCCCAAGAAGACAACGCCTTCCGTCCCGGAAAAAAGCATTGCGGTTCTGCCCTTTGAAAATCTTAGCCATGATCCAGATAACGCGTATTTCGCCGAGGGCATAAAGGATGAGATTCTTACGAAATTAGCGACCGTGCGTGATCTCAAGGTGATCTCGCGAACCTCGACGGCGGGATACCAGAGCAAGCCCGACAATTTAAAGAGCGTCGCGCATGAGCTCGGCGTTTCCACCCTCCTGGAAGGAGCTGTGCAGAAGGCCGGTGACAAAGTTCGAGTAAACGTGCAGTTGATCGAGGCACGCACCGACAGGCAACTTTGGGCGAAAAGTTACGACCGTGACCTTAAGGATGTTTTAGGGGTTGAGAGTGAGGTTTCACAAGAAATTGTGAACGCGCTGCAAGCGAACCTTTCGCCAAGTGAATCCCATGCTCTGGCCTCAGCTGGGACCCGCGATGCAGAAGCTTACGACCTTTTTCTGCGAGGCGAATATGAATTGCACCAGGCCGTGAGCACGCTGGATGTGGACGCCTACGATCGTGGCGAGGCGTTTTACCGCCAGGCGCTGACACGGGATCCAAATTTTGCCGAGGGTGCTGCGGCGCTCGTCCGCACTCGGCTCTGGCGGCACTGGTTTAGCTCACCTTTAACCTCAGCGGACTTAGAGGAAGTAAAGTCGGTCATTGACCGCGCTCTAGCGCTCGCTCCAAATTCGCCGGAAGCGCACTGTGCGCTGGGGTTGTTTTTTTATTATGGTCATCGGCAATACGAGAACGCGCTGGCGGAGTTCAACCGCACGCTGGAGTTGCAGCCTAACAATGATTTGGCCCGACAATATTGTGCCTACGTCTACCGCCGGCGGGGGGAATGGGAGCGCTCGCTTGCGGATTTGCAACGGGCGCAGGGGCTGAATCCTCGCCACGCCGAAATCGCGGCCGAGATTGGCCAGACCTACGGAGCATTGCGTCTGTGGAAAGATGCGGAGCGTGCCCAATTGCGAGCTCTCGCCATCGATCCGCACAACACGCGTGCAGCGTTTTATCTTCTTAACGCTCGCCTTAATGCGACAGGTGATGTCGACTCGGCTATGCGAGCTGTCGATGGTTTTCCAGAGGTCATCAAGATCAGTTTGTATGGCAGCGGCGCTGATGCGGGCGGCGATGTTGCAGGTATCATTAGTGTTAGGCTTTATCTCGGCGTAATCGCAAGACATTTCACGGATGCTTTCCAGGCTCTCGAGAAGGAAGTGGTCAATGACGAATCTGGGCATCTCCGGCAGCTGGCCGGACGCGCCATACTTCGCGTGCTGGCAGGACAGACCGAGGCAGCCAAATTATCGGGAGAAGAAGCGCGACCGTTACTCGAGGCCAGATTCAGGGAGCGACCTGATGACACCTTCGCCATGACGGAGCTGTCTTGGGTTTACCTCGCCCTCGGACGCAATGCTGATGCTCTGCGCCTTTCCAGGCAGGCGGCGGATTTAATACCAATCGAAAAAGATGCTCTGACTGGTCCTTCTTTCCAGGTCGGGCTCGCGCAAATCGAGGCGCGTGCGGGCGCACCTCAGGAAGCCATTAAGAGGCTTCGGCGTTTGCTGTCCATCCCGGCGGGCGAGGTAGCTTCGATCGCTCGTTTAAAGATTGACCCAGTCTGGGATCCGATCCGCAATCGTTCCGATTTCCAACAGTTGCTCTCAGGTCCGGAGCAGATTGGACCTAACAAGTAAGAGGAAGTGTGTCTTGGCAACTTCTTCGTCGAGCTAAAGCGACGCAACGTTACAAAGTAGACAGTTTTTTCAATTAATCTGTCCTATTGTGCAGCTCGCCGAGGCGCGTTGCTAAGCGCCTTCTCGATGGGCTGCCGCGTCATAAACTTTGCCGTCGTTAACCACGGTCGTGACCTTATCGATATCACGGATGTTCCGGGTCAGATCACCGGCGAGAACACGGCGATTCTTGTTCACTAGATTACTAGAGACCCTCTGCGCGGCGACCGCGCTTCGATAAGATCATCGCTGAAGTCACCCAAACGATAAAGCTCGATTAACTACGTTAGCCACATAGTCGCGTTTGGCGAAGCTAACTCCTTCAGCTACAGGACACTGCAAGATCGACAATCGGCGATTGCGATGCGCTGGCCGAATTATTTGCATTTTTTTTGTAACACAGCGCAAAATTTTCGGAAGTAATGAGTAAACATCAACATGGCAATAAGCATCATGAAACCTAAACAAACATTCATCAGCATTCTGGCAGTTCTCTTCGTGTTCCCATTGATGGGGGCGTTCGCTCAGCAAGCAGCAAACTCGGGCTCTATCGAAGTGATCACGACTTTTGATTATCCCGGGACCGGAAATTCGACCCAACCGCAAAAGATTAACGAAAGAGGCGACATCGTTGGAATTTACATCGACTCGCTCGGGGTGCAGCGCGGTTTTGTCCGGTTCAGCGATGGTAGCTTTAGCGCGCCGATCGTCGACCCTAACGATACCGTGGGTTTTACCCATGGACGGGGCATCAATAACTCACGCACAGTCTGCGGTGAGTACATCGGCAGCGATGGCAACGATCACTCGTATTTCCTGTCGGGCGGCACTTTCACAGAATACAATGTTCCCGGCGCGATCGGCACCGATGTGCTTAGTATAAACGATTCCGGCGACTTTACCGGCGGGTATGATCCTGACGGCAGCGGGATCTTCCAGGCGTTCGTCAGCATTGGCGGAACCTTAACGTCGTTTAGCGTCCCGGACGCTCTCTCGACCTATGCTTACGAGATTAATAATTTAAAACAGTTGGCGGTGGGATACTATATAGACGGCTCAGGAATCGTTCACGGCTACTACCGGGACGCCAATGGGGCGCTGCACTTCCCGATCGATCCTTCGGGCTCCGTTGGGACAATCCTGTTTGGACTTAACAATAGGAACTGGGTGGTGGGCAGATATCCGGACGCCTCAGGCGCGATTCACGGACTATTCTTTCTTCCGCCAAACCAGTTTGCCACTTTCGATTATCCCGGCTCGACCGTTACATCGCTAAACGGAATTAATGACGAGGGGATTATCTGTGGTCGTTACAGAGATGCTTCCGGGATTTACCACGGACTCATAGCTCGCGTCACAGGCACACCGCCGACAAAAGCGGCGGGCACGGAAATGAAGGCGAGCGCTTCCCCGTCGCTAGTCACTCCACTTGACCCGTCGCCCGCGGCGTGGGGAGGTAAAGGGCCGGCGCGCTGAGTTGAACATCGGGGGGCCCGCGTCGTCGGCGCTTTGTGACGGTGCGGGCTGACGATGAATGGTGAATAGCTCGTTTCCTCGACCAATTCTCCTGTTGATCGCCGGGGTTGCCGCGCACGCCTCCGTCGTCTGCGCGGATTCCGCGGCCGGAGTACGGGAGCGGAAGGTGGATGTTGGCGAAGGCGTATCGCTGCGGGTTATCGAAGCCGGCCAGGGCGGTTCGACTTTGGTTTTTATTCCTGGCTGGAGCACAGGCGCGGAGATTTGGCATCATCAGATCGACAGGTTCGCAAAGAAAAATCGGGTAATCGCTTTCGATCCGCGTTCTGAAGGCGAATCGTCGAAGACGACCAGCGGTAACACGCCGGAAACTCGGGCTCAGGACTTGCACGCATTGCTCGAACGGTTCCACGTGCAGCGACCTGTTCTGATTGGATGGTCGCAGGGCGTCCAGGATATCGCTGCTTATGCCGAGCGGTACGGCACCAAAGATCTCGCGGGAATTGTGTTGGTGGATGCGGCAGTTTCCGATGGTGCCGACGGGATAGCTACGCGTCCTGAAGAAACAGCGGCGCAATTCAAAATGTTCGCCGTTTACCAGGCGCATCAGCAGGAATATTTGGGCGGAATGATGCGAGCAATCATCAGCAAGCCGCAGAGCGACGGCGTTATGGAACGGCTGGTTAGCACCGGGATGAAAACGCCGTCTGACATTGGTGTCGGAATGCTCGTTGCCGACATGTTTGGTGTGAATCGGACGCCAGCGCTAAAGAAAATTGAATGTCCGACGTTGATTATCGCTTCGGCGAAATCGTTCGAGTTGTCCCGCCAGCAGGCGGCTGCGAACCAGATTCCGCACGCGCGTTTCGAAAAAGTTGACGATACCGCGCACGCAGTTTTTATCGATCAGCCGGATCGCTTCGATGAATTGGTGAAGAATTTTGCATCCGGGCTGCCGACAACCAGCGCGCACAACTAATTGCCAATTAAGTTCGACGAATCGGCGCGCTTGGTGCGGTCGCGCCTACCCTTCGGCTGCGAGTGCCTGGCATTTTTTCAAATCGAGCTTGCCGGAGGCAAGGACTGGAATTGCTTCAACGCGCTGGAGGTGTTTTGGAATCCACAAATTTGGCACACCTGCTTCTTGCAATTTTTTGCGCAGCTCGGCGAGATCGAGATCGACTGCGCTGAGGAGCACAAGCGCTTCGCCTTTAGCTTCATCCTGCACCCCGACGATTGCGATGGGGCGCTCATCTCTCCCGGATAGCTCTAATAGATCGATGATTTTTTGTTCTATTGTTTCGTGCGGCACCATTTCGCCGCCGATCTTTGAAAAACGCGAGAGTCGGCCTTCGATGTAAAGGAACCCGTCCTCGTCGAACCGGCCAATGTCGCCAGTTTTCAACCAGCCATCATGCAGGATTTCTGCCGTTCGCTTCGGATCGTGCAGATAACCTTCGAAGATGTTGACGCCGCGCAGCCAAAGCATTCCGGTTTCGTGCAAAGAAAGTCTTCGGCCCGTTTCCGGTTCGCGAATTTCCGCTGCCATTCCAGGCACCAGTCTGCCAACCGATCCCAAACGGCTTGATGATTGCACTTGTTCACCAGGCGTTTTCGGTTCCGGGTCGGGCAAATTGACGCTTACCACCGGTGCAGTCTCAGTGAGCCCGTAGCCTTCAAAAACTTTCTTGTCGAAGCGCTTCTCAAAGTGGGTGGCCAGATCGAGAGGCAACTTTTCGGCGCCCGTGATAATGAGGCGCAAGCTGCGTAGCTGCTCCGGCTCGGCTTTGCGCAAGTACACGCGCAGGAAAGTGGGCGTCGCCAGGAGGAACGTCAGTTTATATCGTTCGATCAATGCTGCGTTCTTCGCGCCTTCGAGCGGATTTGGATACGTGACGATGCGGACGCCCTCAATGAGCGGATACCAGAGTGTGACGGTGGATCCGAACGTGTGAAAAAACGGCAGTGAAGCGAGGATGGCGTCGGTTTCTTTTGCGTCGAGTAGTTCCCGGAACTGCGAGACATTCCCGACGACGTTGCGGTGACTGATCACAACGCCCTTGGGTTCTCCGGTAGTTCCGCTGGTAAAAAGCAAGACCGCCTCGGCGTGACCGCCTTTTTTCGGAATTTGCAAGAGTCGCAAGAGCAAACGCGCTGGAACCAGAAAGGACATGATCCACCAGAAAATGATTTGGCGTTTCAGCCGCGGCATCAGTTCATCCAATTTCAAAACGTGTTCTGGCCACGGAAAATCCTTGAGTCGTTCCATGAATGGCGTGGCTGAAATCGCGACCCGCAAATTGGCGCGCTTGCAGCAGGATTCATTCGCCGCGCGTCCCATGGTGAAATTAAGATCGACAGGAACTTTATTTGCCAGCGTCACAGCAAGATTCGCGAGCATCGATCCCTTGCTGGCGGGCAAGACGATGGCGATTCGTTTGTCGGAAAATTCCTTCCGAAGATAGCGACTCAACGCTGCCACCGCGCCCAGCAATTTGGCGCGGCTTAGCCTGGTGTGATCAGTTCCATCGATCACTGCTGTCGTAAACCGCCTGCGCTTCAGTCCGCGCACACATTCTTCGGCGAGATGTCGATCTAATGAAGGCCGGCGGCTAAAGCAGAATTCGCCAAGCTTGAGCAATTCCTCACGCATGGTCGCGACATCCGCGGCCTCGGGTTTAAGCGGTTTGCCAAACGCGACTGTGACGGGGTAGGGGATCCGCTTCGGAAACTTTGTGAAGAATCTTCCGCCTTGGAATGAGAAGATCGATCCCCAGAGTTGATCCAGCCAAACCGGGACGACCTGCGCATTGGCGTGTCGCGCGATCAATTCGTAACCGCGGTGCAAACGCAAGAGCGTTCCCCTGCGTTCCAGTTGGCCCTCGGGGAAAACACACACGATTTCGCCATCGGCGATTTTTTCAGCAGCGGCGCGGACCGCAGCATGCGAATGGCGGATGTTGATCGGGATGCAGCCGAGCGCACGCAAAAATGGGTGCAGGATCGGTTTGTGATAGTACTCCTGGTCGATGACGAAGCGGATTGGGCGCGGGCACGCGAGCTGCAGGACGAGAGCGTCTACCCAACTGATGTGATTCGGCACAAGAAGAAACCCGCCATCCGGTAGGTTATCCAAGCCGATCGCAGTGACGCGATAAAAGCAACGCACCAACAACCGCCCAAAAAAATAGAGGGCGCGTTCAGTGCGGGACATCGAAGGCATCGTTTATGATTTACAATTAACGCGTGGCCATCTGCAATCGCCAACTGACGGTGGAAGGCGGCACCAAGAAATCAATCAGCGGCGCGCATAGCGCATTGTTGGTTCTGCTCGGGATCAATCTGTTTAACTACATCGACCGACAAATTCTCGCCGCGCTCGAGCCTGACATTCGCGCGAGCTTTTTCGCAAGCAACGACGTAAACGCTATGACCAAGACGGGCCTGCTTGGCGATGCGTTTTTCGTAACTTACATGATCAGCGCGCCGATTCTCGGCTTGCTTGCTGATCGGATTTCGCGCTGGCTTATCGTCGGCGTCGCAGTGATTTTGTGGAGCCTGGCCAGCGGCGCCTCTGGTTTGGCAGCGACATTCGCAATTCTCTTTGCGACTCGCATTTGCGTTGGAATTGGCGAAGGCGGTTACGGCCCGGCTGCGCCAACCATCTTGTCCGATCTTTTCCCGATCGAAAGACGCGGTCGCATTATGGCGATTTTTTACACCGCCATTCCGGTTGGCAGCGCGCTCGGCTATGTCATCGGCGGATTAGTTGGTGCTCATCTCGGGTGGCGCTGGGCATTTTATCTCGTCACGCCGCCGGGTCTGCTGTTGGGCCTGCTGTGTTTTTTGCAGCGCGATCCGCGCGTTGCTGCACATCACCTGGTGCAAGAATCACCGCGACGCAGCCTTGCGAATTACGTGAGGCTCTTTCGTACCCGGTCGTATCTCATCAACTGCATCGCCCAAACGTTAATGACTTTTGTAACAGGTGGCCTAGGGTTTTGGGCATCAGCGTATTTGCGCTATCGAAATCAAAGTCCAGAGGTAGGCATGACGATCTTTGGGTTGATCACCGTGGTCGCGGGTTTGGTCTCGACGCTTTTG
>Ga0307278_10001473_pt1 | contig 11712 bp, 9 predicted proteins | sample ER_DNA_117_FD_194482 | JGI IMG/M metagenome (GOLD analysis project Ga0307278, IMG submission 194482) | Bulk soil microbial communities from the East River watershed near Crested Butte, Colorado, United States - ER_DNA_117 | ecosystem: Environmental > Terrestrial > Soil > Floodplain | place: USA...
ATTTTTCACTGAAACAACATACATCAACAAACATCAAAATCTATGAAACGAGTAATTCAATTCAAACAAGCCCGAAACCTTAATACACGACGAGTCCGTTCGAGCGGCCGCGGGACGGATGCGTCCGACCAGCGAATTGGCGGACTCTCGGTAATTCTCATTATCCTGTTGCTGGCCTGCGTCGCGCTTTCCCCAACGGCGCAAGCGATGGGTCCCGACACGGACGGTACCATACCCGGCGCCAACAATGGCGAAGGCATTGGGGTGCTCGTCAGCCGCACCGGTGGGGTCTGGAACACCGGCACCGGTTTCGAGGCGCTTAGCCAGCTCACTGCCGGCAACCAAAATACGGCGATGGGTCTTCGAGCCCTGTTTAGTGATACCAATGGCGGCTTCAACACCGCTACTGGCGTTTATTCGCTCTTTAGCAACACCAGCGGGTTTTTCAATAGTGCCACCGGCGCTTATTCACTCGCGAACAACACCACCGGCGGCCAAAACACTGCCAACGGTTATGGAGCGCTCTATTACAACACCGAAGGCAGCTACAACACCGCCACCGGTTTTGCTGCGCTTTACAAAAACACCACCGGCGAAGCCAACACGGCCAACGGTTATCTAGCGCTCAATCGCAACACCCTCGGCTTCGAGAACACGGCCACCGGGTTTCAAGCGCTCGTTGCCAACACCACCGGTTTCAGCAATACCGCCAATGGAGCGGGCGCCCTTTTCGGCAACACCGAAGGCTCTGCCAACACGGCGACCGGCAATTCTGCGCTCTCTCACAACACTACCGGCAACTCCAACACTGCCAACGGTTATCAAGCGCTCTTTCTCAACACCACCGGCGTCCAAAACACGGCTACTGGCCGGTTTGCGCTCTTCAGCAATACCGAGGGCACTGGTAACACGGCCAACGGTTTTCAGGCGCTCAACACCAACAGCACCGGCAACAACAACACGGCCGTGGGGATTAACGCGCTCTTTGCCAATACCACTGGCACCGGTAACACAGCCACCGGTCTTGCCGCCCTTGTGCAAAACACCATCGGCGACGGCAACACGGCCAACGGTTTTCAGACGCTCATTAACAATAGTACCGGCAGCAGCAACACGGCCAATGGCTTTGACGCGCTCTTTTCTAACACCACGGGAAGCTCAAACGCGGCCGTCGGTGATTTCGCGCTCTACAATAACACTACCGGGTCTACCAACGTGGCCTTGGGCACCGCTGCCGGGTTCAATGCGACGACAGGCAATAATAACGTCTATATCGGCGCGGCCGTGCCAGGTGTTGCTGGCGAGAACAACGCCTGCTACATCGCGAGCATCTTTGGTCAAACCTCTGTCAACGGAATCCCGGTTCTCATTAACTCGAACAATAAGCTTGGTACGACCACTTCCTCAAAGCGGTTTAAAGACGACATTAAGCCAATGGATACAGCCAGCGAAGCGGTCCTCGCGCTCAAGCCGGTTACCTTCCGCTACAAAAAAGAAATTGATCCGGCAGGCACATCGCAATTCGGGCTTGTAGCCGAGGAAGTGGAACAAGTCAACCCTGACCTGGTCGTGCGCGACAAGAAAGGAAAAACGTACAGTGTGCGCTACGAGGCGGTGAACGCGATGTTGCTCAATGAGTTTCTTAAAGAGCACAAAAAAGTCGAGGAACAGCAAACAACCATCGCGCAATTGAAGAAGGATTTCCGAGCAACTGTTGCGCAGCTCACTGCGCGTCTCGAAGAGCAGGCGTCGCAGATTCAAAAGGTGAGCGCCCGGCTCGCCGCAGCGAGTCCGTCCCGTGGCGGACTTGAAGCGAAAAACCCTGGGCCGCAAATGGCGTCCTTGTCCGCCGTAGTCTGGCCGCTGCCGGACGAAGGCGAGAACAATCAGTAAGTGAATTGCAGTCAATCCAGTTAAACGATCCCAACCTCAACAATACAAAAACATGAAAACATTACACTTTAGAAATCCGACTAACCGCTCGTCCCGCTGCCGTGGGACGTGGGGTTTTGTATTCATCCCGCTGATGCTCATCTGCGTTGGGCTTTGCCAAACGGCGCAAGCGGTGGGTCCCGACACAGACGGTACCATACCCGGCTCCAACAATGGCGAAGGTATTGGGGTGCTTGTCAGCCGCACCGGTGGGGTCTGGAACACCGGCACTGGTTTCGAGGCGCTTAGCCAGCTCACTGGCGGCAACCAAAATACGGCGACGGGTCTTCGTGCCCTGTTTAGCGATACCAATGGCGGCTACAACACCGCTACTGGCGTTTATTCGCTCTTTAGCAACACCAGCGGGTTTTTCAATAGTGCCACTGGCGCTTATTCGCTCGCGAACAACACAGAAGGCAGCTTCAACACGGCCAACGGTTATGGAGCGCTCTATCTGAACACCGCCGACGCTAACACGGCCACTGGTTTTGGTGCGCTCTTTAAAAACACCACCGGCGCCAACAACACGGCCAACGGTTATCAAGCGCTCAATCGCAACACCACCGGCATCCAAAACACGGCTAGCGGTTATCAAGCGCTCTTGAGCAACGCCACCGGCATCCAAAACACGGCTACCGGCCGGTTTGCGCTCTTTAGTAACACTACCGGCGACCAAAACACGGCCAACGGCGTTAATGCGCTCGTTAGCAACACGACCGGCAACGGCAACACGGCCAACGGTGCCGCTGCGCTCAATTTCAACACGACCGGCAACGGCAACGCGGCGAACGGTGTTGCTGCGCTCTTCAACAACACCACCGGCGGGCAAAACACGGCCAACGGTTATTCTGCGCTCTTTAACAACACCACCGGCGCCAACAACACGGCCATTGGTGTCGACGCGCTCTCTAGCAATACCACTGGTAGCAGCAACACGGCTTTGGGCAGTGGGGCTGGCGGTTTCGTCACCACGGCAAATGGCGTTATCTGCATCGGCGCCACCGGTGCGAACGTGAGCAACAGCTGCTTTATCGGCAACATTTTTGGGGTTACAACCGTAAACGCCGCCACACCAGTGCTGATCGACTCGGCGGGCCAGCTCGGCACGGTCAGCTCCTCGCGCCGGTTCAAAAACGAGATTAAACCGATGGATCAAACCAGCGAATCCATCCTGGGTCTTAAACCGGTGACATTCCACTACAAGAGCGACAATACCGGCACGCCGCAATTTGGTTTGATCGCTGAGGAAGTAGCTGCGGTAAACCCGAACTTGGTGGTGCGCGACGAGAAGGGCGAGATCTACACCGTGCGCTACGATGCGGTGAACGCGATGTTGCTCAACGAGTTCCTCAAAGAGCACCGGACAGTGCAGGAGCTAAAATCTACGGTGGCGAAGCAGGAAGCGCTCATCGCCCAGCAACAGAACGGGATGGCGGTTCTCGCGGCAAGCCTGAAAGAGCAGGCGTCGCAAATCCAAAAGGTGAGCGCCCAGCTCGCCGCAGCGAGTCCGTCCCGTGGCGGACTTGGAGCGAAAAACCCTGGGCCGCAAATGGCGTCCCTGTCCGCCGTAGTCCGGCCGCTGCCGGACGAAGGCGGGAACAATCAGTAAGTGAATTGCAGTCAATCCAGTTAAACGATCCCAACCTGAACAAACGAAAAAACATGAAAACATTACACTTTAGAAATCCGACTAACCGCTCGTCCCGCCGCTGTGGCACACGAGGCTTTCTATTCATCCCGCTCCTGCTCGTCTGCCTTGCGCTTTCCCCAATAGCGCAAGCGGTGGGTCCCGACACGGACGGTACCATACCCGGCGCCAACAATGGCGAAGGCATTGGGGTACTCCTCAGCCGAACCGTTGGAGTCTGGAACACCGGCACAGGTTTCGAGGCGCTAAGCCAGCTCACTGGCGGCAACCAAAATACGGCGACGGGTCTTCGAGCCCTGACTAACGATACCAATGGCGGCTTCAACACCGCCACTGGCGTTTATTTTACCGCAAGTAGTCCTAAACAATCAGTGAATGAATTACCGTAAACTCAGTTAAACAACCCAAACTCAATAGCAATTAGAAAACAAAAATATGACAACTATACAATTAAAAGAAACGATCGACCGCTCGCCTATCTGGCGCGGTTTCCTTTTCCTCCCGCTGGTGATCGCTTGCTTTGGGCTTTTGCCCCTGGCGCAAGCGGTGGGTCCCGACACGGACGGCTCCATACCCGGCGCCAATAATGGCGAAGGTATTGGGGTGCTTGTCAGCCGAACCGCTGGAGTCTGGAACACCGGGACTGGTTTCGAGGCGCTAAGCCAGCTCACTGCCGGCAACCAAAATACGGCGACGGGTCTTCGCGCCCTGTTTAACGATACCAATGGCGGCTTCAACACAGCTACTGGCGTGTTGTCGCTCTTTAGCAACACCAGCGGGTTTTTTAACAGTGCCACTGGCGCTTATTCGCTCGCCAACAACACAATCGGCAGCTTCAACACTGCCAACGGTTATGGGGCGCTCTATTTCAACACCGAAGGGGAGGAAAACACGGCCACCGGTTTTGGTGCGCTTTATAAAAACACCACCGGCTCCTTCAACACGGCCAACGGTGATCTAGCGCTCAATCGCAACACCACCGGCATCGAGAACACGGCCATCGGTCTTCAAGCGCTCTTTAGCAACACCACCGGCAACCAGAACACGGCCACCGGTTTTCAAGCGCTTTATGGCAACACCACCGGCGCCTCTAACACGGCCAGCGGTTGGGGGGCGCTCGATCACAACACCACCGGCGGGTTCAACACCGCCAACGGTTTTCAAGCGCTCTCGAGCAACACCGCCGACAACAACACGGCCACCGGCGCTGATGCACTCTCTAGTAACACCACTGGTGACGGTAACACGGCCATCGGTTTTGAGGCGCTCTTTAGCAACACCGGCGGCAGCAGCAACACGGCCAGCGGTGATAATGCGCTCCTTTCCAACACCTTAGGCGGCCTCAACACGGCCATGGGTTTTGAGACACTCGCTAGCAACACCACCGGCAGCAGCAACACGGCCATCGGTGTTGAGACGCTCGTTGACAACACCACCGGCACTGGCAATACGGCCTTGGGCGTTAGCGCCGGCTCCGGCCTGACCACCGCCAATAATGTTATTTGTATCGGCGCCTCCGGTCAGAACGTGGACAACAGTTGCTACATCGGCAACATCTTCGGCCAGACCTCTGTCAACGGAATCCCAGTCCTCGTTAACTCCAACCACAAGCTCGGTACGACCACTTCCTCAAAGCGATTCAAGGAAGAGATCAAACCAATGGACAAAGCCAGCGAAGCGCTGCTGGCGCTCCAACCGGTTACCTTTCGTTACAAGTCGGAGATTGATCCGCAAGGCACCCAACAGTTTGGCCTCGTGGCCGAAGACGTGGAGCAGGTGAATCCTGACCTGGTGGTGCGTGACCAGGAGGGAAAAACGTACAGCGTGCGCTACGAGGCGGTGAACGCGATGTTGCTCAACGAATTCCTCAAAGAGCACCGCAAAGTAGAAGAGCAGGCCCGCAAGGCGGAGAAGCAAGAAGCGACGATTACGGAATTAAAGTCAACCATAGCGCAGCAACACAAGGGTATGGAAGCTGTCACGGCGCGTTTGGACGAGCAGGCAGCGCAAATCCAAAACGTGAGCGCTCAGCTCGCCGCAGCGAGTCCGTCTCGTGGCGGACTTGAAGTGAAAAACCCTGGGCCGCAAATGGCGTCCCTGTCCGCCGTAGTCCGGCCGCTGCCGGACGAAGGCGGGAACAATCAGTAAGTGAATTGCAGTCAATCCAGTTAAACGATCCCAACCTGAACAAACGAAAAAACATGAAAACATTACACTTTAGAAATCCGACTAACCGCTCGTCCCGCCGCTGTGGCACACGAGGCTTTCTATTCATCCCGCTACTGCTCGTCTGCTTTGGGTTTTCCCCAACGGTGCAAGCGGTGGGTCCCGACACGGACGGTAGTATACCCGGCGCCAACAATGGCGAAGGCATTGGGGTGCTCGTCAACCGCACCGGTGGGATCTGGAACACCGGCACCGGTTTCGAAGCACTCAATCACCTCACTGCCGGCAACCAAAATACAGCGACGGGTCTTCGAGCCCTGTTTAGCGATACCAATGGCGGTTTCAACACCGCTACTGGCGTTTATTCGCTCTTTAGCAACACCAGCGGGTTTTTCAATAGTGCCACTGGCGCTTATTCGCTGGCAAACAACACCACGGGACTCCGCAACACGGCCCATGGCTATGCTGCGCTCTATTTCAACACCGAAGGGGAGGAAAACGCGGCGACTGGTTTTGGTGCGCTTTATAAAAACACCACCGGCTCCGAGAACACGGCCAACGGTGATCTAGCGCTTAATCGCAACACCACCGGCAATTCCAACATGGCCAGCGGTGGTTTGACGCTTTTTAATAACACCACCGGCAGCTTCAACACGGCCAACGGTTCTTCAGCGCTCTTTTTCAACACCACCGGCGCCGCCAATACGGCTAACGGATATCAGGCGCTCTTGAACAACACCGAAGGTGTCGGCAACACAGCAGTGGGCCAGCTTGCGCTTCGTAATAATGCCAGCGGCGACCTCAACACCGCCTTGGGCATCGGAGCCGGCGGGAACGTTACCACAGCCAGTAACGTTATCTGTATCGGCCACGATGGTGCGAACGTGGACGACAGCTGCTTTATCGGCAACATCTTCGGAGCGACAATAGACCCGAGCGCCGTACTCGTCGGGATAGACTCAACCGGCAAGCTCGGAACGATGGCCTCTTCAAAGCGCTTTAAGGAAGAGATCCAACCAATGGACAAAGCCAGCGAAGCGCTCCTTTCGCTTAAACCGGTGACTTTTCGCTACAAGAATTACAAAAACAGCCCACGGCAATTTGGTTTGATCGCCGAGGAAGTCGCGGAGGTGAATCCCGACCTGGTGGCGCGCGACGACAAGGGCGAAGTCTACACGGTCCGCTACGACCAGATCAATGCGATGTTGCTCAACGAGTTTCTCAAAGAACACAAAAAAGTCGAGGCGCAACAAGCGACGATCACTGAGCTGAAATCAACTATTGCCCAGCAACAGAAGGGAATGGAGGTTCTCGCGACACAACTCAACGAGCAAGCCGTGCAAATCCAAAAAGTGAGCGCCCAGGTTGAAATGACGAAGCCTGCGCCTACACTGGTGCTGAACAATCCCTAAAGGGGCCGACCACGGATGACACGAATGGCACTGGATAAGATGAGGATGCCTACGAAACACGCGAACGACACGAAGTGAAAGATTCTATCTCTGCAATTTTCGCGTCTTTTAGTGTGTTTAGTGGGCACTAATTACAAGCAGACTACAAAACTAAAAGGAAGGAAATGACATGAAGATATCTATTAATACCCAGTTATTCATCGCTAAAATATCAAACGCAGTTTTCGTAGGCACTCTGGCGTTGATGCTCATTTTTGGCATGAGCAGCACGCGCGCCGATGAAACCTGCTCTTCGCCATACCTTGCCCGCATCGAGGGGCAGGAAGAATTCGTCTATGTTTGGACGCTCGGCGTGGAAGGTTTGGGCGATGGCTCGGACAAACTGGTCACCGTGGACGTAAAGCCCGGATCGCCTAACTACGGCAAAGTCATCAGCACCTCTTCCATTGGTGGACGCAACGAAGCGCACCACGGCGGATTCACCGATGACCGGCGTCAACTCTGGCTCGCTGGCCTTGAAAACAGCCGCGTGTTCATTTTTGACGTGCACACCGATCCGGCGAACCCGCGACACGTCAAGACGATTGACAATTTCGCAGAGGCCACGGGCGGCGCAATCGGACCTCACGGCGCGTACGCTTTGCCCGGGCGGGTGCTCATTCCGTGTCTCTCGAACGGGAAAGATCACGGCGGCCGCACCGCATTGGTCGAATACGGTAACGACGGCAACTACATCGCTACCCACTGGCTGCCAACAAAGGACGACGCGCATGGCGCAGCGGACGCGAAGCTCGCCGACGGTTACGGCTATGATGCACGCGTGTTGCCGCGAAAGAACGCGCTGCTCACTTCATCTTTTACCGGCTGGAACAACTACACGATGGACTTCGCTAAATTGACGGCTGATCCCGAGGCGATGAAGCATTTCGGTTCAACCATGGTGATGTGGGATTTCCATGCGCGTCAGCCGAAAAAAGTTTTTGAAGTGCCAGGTGCGCCGCTGGAAATCCGGTGGGCCTGGGGGGACAAGCACAACTACGCTTTCACCGCGACGGCGCTCGGATCGAAACTTTGGCTGGTCTACCAGGATGATCGCGGCGAATGGCAGGCAAAAGACGTCGCGCCGATCGGTAACGTCAAAGGCGGCGTACTACCGGTGGACATCAGCCTTAGCGCCGATGACAAAACACTCTTTGTTGATTGTTTCGGCGATGGGAAGTGCCGGGTCTTCGATGTTTCGGATCCGCAAAAACCGAAACAGATTTACGAGAAACAAATTGGGCGGCAGGTCAACATGGTGTCGCAAAGCTGGGATGGGAAACGGCTTTATTTTACCAGTTCGCTCCTGGCGCGTTGGGACAAGCAAGGCGCTGATAACGAGCAGTTCTTGCGCGCATACGCATGGGACGGCAAAGAGCTGAAGCCACGCTTCGATCTCGATTTCACTGCGCTGAAGCTGGGCCGGCCGCATCACATGCTCTTTGGCGCGACAAAACTCGGCGCAAACCGCGTGGTCGCATCAGTGCGGTAGCTAGTACGATGAACATCAGCCGGACTCGAGTGCTGGCACTCGCGCTTACGTTTTATTTGTCTTGGCTCGTCGTAGCTGTCGCAGCCGACAATATTCTCGCCCGCGACGAGGATCACGATTACGACCCGCCCGTGCCGGGCAGCTACGCGTTGCCAGTCATCAAGGTGGCGTCCGACGGCGCGATAATTGATTCGGATTCCAAATCGCTGAACTTGCGTGAGCTGACGCATGGGCGCATCACGGTGCTGAGCTTCATCTACACTCGGTGCGCCGCGCCGAAAGCGTGTCCTTACGCGACCGGTGCCCTAACCCAACTGCACGCACTCAGTGCAGACGACAAAACGTTGGCGAAGAGCATGCGCCTTGTCAGCATGAGTTTTGATCCCGATTACGACACGCCGCAACGTCTCGCCACCTACTCGCAATGGATGCTCGAACAAAAACTGGGGTGCGAATGGCGCTTTGCGACGGCAAAATCGCGTGTGGAGTTAGACTCTATCCTGAACGGCTACGGTCAGACTGTGGACAAGAGGTCCGACCCGGCCGACCCGCAAGGCCCGCTGTATCACATCCTGCGCATCTTTCTCATCGATCGCGAAGGCCGCATCCGGAACATCTACAGTTCCGCGACGCTCGATCCCCGTCTTGTCCTGGCCGATATGAAAACCCTCTTACTGGAAGAAACGAAACTTTCGAAACAGTAACTCACGCATGAGGCGCCTACTAGAAAACCAAGCCCGCAAAATTCAGGAACAGGAAACGACGATCACCAAGCTCAAGAAAGAGATGGAAACTGTCGTCGCTCGTTTCAAAGAGCAGGACTCAAAAATCCAAAAAGATTGAGATGAGCAAGCCGACGCCGCAAATGGTAATCACTCCGTAAAGCTGTGCCGCGTTGCGCCTCCGGGTAGCGCGTGCGTCCCGCATGCTGGTTTCGGCGTCGCGCCGAAACAATCTTTTCTCTAGATCTTGTTCCCTTCACGGCCGTTGGAAGTCGCACGAAAAGTTCGCGATGGCGAGGACGCCATCGCCAGCACGCGAGACGCGTGCGCTACCCGTTCAAATCTTGAGCTTGTCCCGACTGGAATCCTGCCAGCGATGAATCTCGCCGGCAAGACGTGAAATTACCGAGGCATATTGTCGATCTGAGTACAGATTGCGCGTTTCCAGCGGATCATCAGTCAGTTTGTATAATTCGTTCAAATCCTTGTCGCGAAGACAAAGCTTCCAACCGTCCGCGGAGACGACGGTGCGAGTAGATTCCTCGACCGCTCGTTTGATCGCGCGCCGCGGCGCCAGGGACGTTCCTTTCTTAATTTTTGTTCGGTTTGGAGCCCATTCAATAAATATGCTGTCGGGTGGTACCTCTTCTCCGCGAATCAATGGCAGCAGACTTTTGCCCGCGCACTGAGGGTGATTTGGCTGGCCGAGAAGATCGATCAATGTCGGGACGAAGTCGATGTGACTAACTGGATTTGGAATCGTTGTGCCGCGCCGGTGATCGGGCAGGCGGACCAGATACGGAACCCGCGTGGCTTCTTCGAACATGACTTCTTTCCCGAACAGATGATGCGCCCCTAAGCTGTCGCCATGGTCGCTCGTGTGCACGACGATTGTGTCGTCGCTTAAGCCGCATCGTTCCAGACATTCGAGAATGGCGCCGATACTGTGGTCAACGAGCGTAACCAGGCCGAGATATCGCTGTTTGATGCTTCGATATTCCTCGGGTGTGATCCCGAAGAATAACTGACTGGGCAGGCGCTCCCGGTCAAGAATCGCTTCCGCTTGCTGCCATTCTCGCATAAGCCGGTAACGCAGCGGAATGTTTTCGCTCTCGGGCAACGTCGCCGTGAGACTTAAATCTATCTCGCTGAGCGGATGTTCGTCGTTAAGCGGACCGTTGTAGGGCGAGTGAGGTTCCACAAAAGCAACAACGAGAATGAAAGGATCGCGACTATGTTTTTCGATAAATTCGCATGCGTGTTTTTCCAGAAACTTCGGACGCGAAAGTTCGAGCGGCAGGTTGCTGATAGCCAACTCCGAGAATCGTCCGTCTTGTTTGTCAGGCGTGACACCCGCTGTGCTTAGGAAATTGGTGTAGTCACCGTGGTCTTCAGTGGACATCCATTCGTGAAATCCTCGTCGCGCCGGGCCTTCTTCGCCGAGATGCCACTTGCCCATGTATGCAGTCCAATAATCTTTGTCCTGCATGAGCTCAGGGAAGACGCGAAACCGGCGATCGAGTGGCACGCTGTTCCGTGTGCATCCGTTAATATGCGGCCATGTTCCGGTCATGAGTGACGAGCGTGAAGGCGTACAGACCGGATGGGTCACGTAGGCTCGCTCGAAGATGACTGACTCGCCAGCAAGTTTGTTCAGATTAGGTGCGTGAACTTTTGCGCCTGCATAACAAGCGATGGTGTCCGCTCTTTGCTGGTCCGGCAGGAAAAGAATCAAGTTGCGTTTGCGCGGAAGTTTTGCTGGTTGCGAGACCATAGAGTTAAGGGTTAACGCAGTAAATCAAGCTTGGCCATCCTCCAGGATGACGCTTCGAAAGAAAGTGAAGTTTTGTCATTTCGAGCCCTTCGACTTCGCTCAGGACAGGCTCCGTCGAGGAATCTCTCAATGTCATCCGATGAGGCGCGGAGAACAGTAATCCCGCGATGGCGGGACACTTCGGTCGAGATGACAGAATTACCAAGCACGAGCGATGATTCTTCAATCTTTTAGCGTCGCAACGTTCGCAATTCGAGTGTTTCATGATTCGCATGAAACGGTTTTTGATCTTGCAGGTATTTGGCGCGTTAATTGGCGCGATGTCCAATGGCGCAACAGGCTACGATCTGGCAGCCACAGCCACCAATAAACTCGCGGTCGATCTTCACCGTCAGCTCGCCACTGCGAGTCCGTCCGGTGGCGGACTTGCTACGGGCAACGACAATCTTTGCGTTTCACCCTACTCAATCGAAAGCGCGCTGGCCATGACCTTCGCCGGCGCGGACGGCGAGACACGAACAGAAATG
>Ga0307278_10001474_pt1 | contig 11711 bp, 11 predicted proteins | sample ER_DNA_117_FD_194482 | JGI IMG/M metagenome (GOLD analysis project Ga0307278, IMG submission 194482) | Bulk soil microbial communities from the East River watershed near Crested Butte, Colorado, United States - ER_DNA_117 | ecosystem: Environmental > Terrestrial > Soil > Floodplain | place...
GGTCACGATCGCGCCCGGAGCGATGTTGAGCACCCGGATCCCCTTGCCGGCGAGCTCGCGCGCTGCCGTCTCCATCAGCAGCTTCAGCGCTCCCTTGCTCGCGCAGTAGTGAGCAAAGCCGGGCCAGGGGATGAACTCGTGCACGCTCGAGATGTTGACGATAGTCCCGCCGCCACCCGCCGCCATCAACTTGCCCGCTTCGCGCATGCAGAGAAAACTGCCGGTCAGGTTCGTGCGTAGGATCGCATTCCAGTCCTCCAGCGACATCTCCAGTAGCGCCACCTGTTTCTCGATGCCGGCGTTGTTGACGAGCAGGTCGACGCCGCCGAGCTGCTTCGCGGCCTGCGCGACCATGCGCTCGACCGCGGGCTCCTCGCCAACGTCCGTCTGGAACGCGAAAGCCTTTGTGCCCGCCTGCTCGATCGCAGCAACGACCGCCTCGGCGTCGCCTCGCTCCCGCTCCGAGTAGTAATTGACGCAGACACTCGCGCCCTCGGCACCAAGCCTCTCGGCGGTCGCCTTACCGATCCCACTCGCCGCGCCAGTTACGATCGCTTTGCGTCCTTCAAGAAGCACTGTCTCCTCCCGTAGTCGTCGCCAAAGCTTGCCCCACGCCTCGTCTGCACTGCGCCGGCTACCCCGGCTGAGGTGAAGACTGCTCGCCGATCTCGTTCGCACGACGATCAAGCGTCGACAGTTCATGGAAGGCCACGGCTCTCATCGCCTGTGGGGTCGAGGCGGTGGCGCCTACTGATCGCGGCGATGAACCTCTGCCCGTGCCGTTCGGTGTGTCGGGCGACTCCTCCTTATGGGTGTGACGAGCGTTGCAGACGTAAGCGGCTTGCGTCTTCTCGCTCGGGCCCGAGCTGTGCCACAGCGCGTCCCGTCGGCGTAGACTTTGGGCGTGCCTGGTTGACGCTAGAGCACGTTCGAGTCCTCGGCCTTCGCGCCGACATCGACGCTGCCGTCGCGGCATGCGCTTGCACCTGAGCGCCTCGGCGGGGGTGCTCGTGCGCCTCCTTCCGCGGCTTTTAGTCCGCGGGTGACCATGTATTGACGCTAAGGAGGAGCCAAATGCCAAGCATCGGCCAAGAGAACCTCGAGACGGTGATGATCGACTTTCTCGGCGCGCTCCGGCGCGGTGATTTCGAAGCCGCGGCGGGGCTGCTCGATCCCGACGTCAGCTGGCAGGGGTTGCGCGAGGAGTGGGTCTGTCACGGGCGCGAGGAGGTGGTCGACACGTTTCGCTGGGGGCTCGAGCAGCGCCGCGAGATCGACGCACTCGAGTTCACGCGCGGCGGCGAGCGTGTTGTGTTGGGCGCTCGGGGACCGAACATCGGCCCCGAGGAAGAGCCGCTGGGCCAGATCTTCAACGTCTTTACCCTGCGGGACGGGCGGATCGTGCGCATCGACGACTATCGGTGTCGGAGCGAGGCTCTTGAGGCGGCCGGCGTCGCCGGGGATGTGGGCTGGCGCTGAATCGCGGCGCGCGTCAAGCGAAGATTGACGCCAGGCCGAGTGTCAACCTAAGCTTGACGCGGTGGAAGCGAACCCGACCCTTGCGAGTCTTCTGCAGGCGGTCGAGTCAGAACGTGCAGACGCGGACCCGCTCGAGCGGTTGACTGCCGCGTTCAAGCTCGCCGAGCGCGTGCGCGGTAGCGCGGACGAGCTCGTCGATCACTTCGTGCAGGCGGCAAGGGCGGCCGGCTGCAGCTGGGCGGAGATTGGAAGCACACTTGGGGTCAGCAAGCAGGCTGCGCAGCAGCGCTTCGTGACGGTCGCGCCGACGGGCGAGGCGTGGCCGCCGGGGCTCGACGACGGCGCGGGCGCCGCGTTCGCGAGCGCAGCCGGCGAAGCGCGCGCGCTCGGGCACTACTACGTCGGCCCCGAGCACCTGCTCCTCGCCTTGCTCGCGCAGCCCGAAGAACTCGCCGCGCGCGCCTTGGAAGCGCTCGGGGTGACGGCGGAGGCCGTCCGTGTGCGCGTCGTCGAGCGCCTGCCGCCCTCGCCGCCGCGGCCCGGCGGCTCGCTCGGCGTGGCGCCGCAAACGAAACGGCTGCTCGAGCTCGCGCGCACGCTTGCCAAGCGGCTTGGCCACCGATGCGCGCGCACCGAGCACTTGCTGCTCGCGGCGGTCTCACCGGCGCTGAAGAGTCCAGCAGGGACGGTGTTGGCCGACTGCGGCGCCGACGACGCGCGCGTGTGCGAGGAGCTCGCCTCGATGCTCGAGATCGAAGCGCCCGAGCTGGCCGTTCGCCTACGTCCATCGCGTCGGCGCTTGCGGCGCCGCGCAGGCGTGCCTTCGTAGCCATGACCGTCTCCATGTAAAACGAGTTCGGCTGCCTGGAGCCGCGGCTGCGGCCAAGGATGTGATCAGCCGATCGTGAGCTCGACGCGATTGCGCTCGACCCAGTGAAGCTGGGCTTGCCACCAACCGACGTCAACTAGCCGGCCCTGCTCGCGCAGCCGCTGGATGTTTCGCGAGATCGCGTTGGCGATCGTCTCGACCATGTCGATGCCCTCGGCGATCCCGTAGGCACCGCAAAAGACCGTGATCCGCCGAGCCTGCTCGCGAGCGGGTGGCCCGTCGGTGCCGAGGTTCAGCCAGAGAAACAGCGCGTAGCCGAGGTCGTCGCTGCGGGCGCCGGGCGCCGCGCTGTCGAAGTCGATGATCGCGATTGGCGAGCCCTCGCGGAAGACGAAGTTGCACGGTGACAGGTCGTTGTGGCACACGACCTCTCCGCCCTTGGCTAAGGTCGAGCCGGCGGTCGCGTCGTGGTAGCGGCGGATCAGACGAGCGGCCGCGATCAATGTCTCGTCGCTGAAGTCTGGGTCGAGATCGTCGGGCACGTCGCCTTCGACATACGCGAACATTTCGCGCCCCTGCTCGTCGCGGCCGAGGTAGCGGGGCGCGGCGTCAAATCCACACTCGGCCAGCTCAGCAAACAGGATGCGGACGAAGGGCGTGTTGCCTTTTGCCGGACGGCGAACGGTATCGCCGACGCGAACGACACCCGGGGTTACCCTGCCCCCGCCGAGGGCGATCTCGCGCATCAGGTCACCTTCTCGAGCCGGTCGAGCGCGCGGCTCGCGTGCGCGACCGATGCGTCGATCGCGCCGAGTTCGCGGCGCGCGACCGCGGCGAGATGTCCGAGTACGCGATAGCTGACCAGGCAGTGCAGCCCCTCCGCGCCGGCGATCGTGACGACGCGCCCGAAGAGTTGGTCAGGTCCACAAGAACTCCTAACAGATTGATCTTGGAAGCCGTTGCGCTACCCCGCAGTAGGCGGTCCGAACCAGGTGGTTAGCGCGTCGGCGAGCCCCAGCTGGGTCAGGTCTCCCACCCAGGCCACATATCCGTCAGGCCGGATCAACACGGCGGGGGGAGGAGTGACCGCCCCGATCGCCGGAAGCTCCCACGGACCGGCGTAGTCTGCGTCGATCAGCTGAACGCGGTCCGCCCATGGAGTGATGTCGAAGGCGCCGGGCTCACCGAGGTTGAGTAGCACCGGCCGGGCATCGTGTAGCAGGGTGAAGACCCGCAGCGGGCCGTTCGCGGTGACCAGGTCGAGATCGGGCATGCGGCGTCCGAGCAGCGGGTGGCCCTCGCCCAGGTCGTACTGGATGTCCAGACCGGACATCATCGCGGCGAATCGTTTACGCGGCTCGTCCATGCTCAGCAGCTCGGACACGGTGTCGCGCAGCGCCTCGATGCGATCGTCGGCGCGCATGAGCGCGACTTGCGCCATCGTGTTGCGCAGCACGCGCGCAGCGACCGGGTGGCGCTCGGCATGGTAGGTATCCAGGAGGCTTTCCGGCGCTGTCCGGTGGACCACCTGGGCCAGCTTCCAGCCCAGATTCACCGCATCCTGCACACCGGTGTTGAGGCCCTGTCCACCGACCGGGGAATGCACGTGCGCCGCGTCGCCGGCCAGCAGGACCCGTCCTTCGCGGTAGGCCGCGGCCTGCCGGGTCATATCGGTGAACCTGGTGATCCAGGTGGGACTGTGGATCCCGTAGTCGGTCCCGTATACGGCAACGAGACCCTCGCTGAGATCGCGCAGCGTGGGCTCGCTCGTTCCGACCTGCGATTCGGTGAGCATGACACCAACCGTCCCGCCCTTCTTGTAGACCACCTCGCCGTCCTTGATCTCGTACTCCACCTTGCCCAGAGCGTGCATGCCAGAGGGAGTGCGACGGATTCCCAGTTGGGGCTCCTCGGTCATCTCGACCTCGGCGAGCAGAGCGCTCGTCGTCGGATCCCAGCCGGGGAACTCGATGCCGGCTGCCCTACGGACCAGACTGCGTCCTCCGTCGCACCCGACGAGGTACTCCGCCCGCAGCGACGTGCCGTCGGACAGCTCGACGTCGACGCCGATGTCGTCCTGCGCAAAGCCCGTCACCTCGCGTTCGCGATAGATCGTCACCGCCAGCTCGCCGACCCAGCCGGCCAGTATCCGCTCGATGTGGTTCTGCCACAGCCCGAGCCCGCAGGGATGCCGGGTGGGAAAGTCGCTGATGTCCAACCGGGCCGCGGCGAACCCCGCGACCTGAGCCACCTGCCCCTCCGAGAGGAACCGATCGGCGATTCCACGCTGATCGAGGACCTCGATGGTGCGTGAGTGCAGACCGCCTGCGCGCGAGCCGGGGAGGTCCTGGCTGGCGCGCCGCTCGACAATGGCAACGTCCACGCCCGCCAACGCCAGCTCGCCCGCCAACATCAGCCCTGTCGGACCTCCTCCGGCGATCACCACCGCATGCTCGGTCATCGCCACACTACGGTCGGCATCACGCCGGTCGCCAGCAGCGCATCACATCCCTCGGCCGCCGCGGCGACCGTGCAAACCGAAGAGGGGCCGAGGATGAGTGACCGCTAGTGGACGCGGGTGCCCGCGCTGGTGTTCCCTCGGTGTTCCCTGGGCGAAAAGGCGGCGAGCCCTCTTCAAGTGCGAGGACGCTGGCCCATGCGAGTGTGTCATCATCCTCTCGTTAGTCAGTGTTTCGTTTACCCGTGTGCCTTGAACGTGTTGAACTGATACTTCAGAACAAGAAGATGAAATTTGAGGAAAGAAATATGAAGACAACAATGCTTCCAGGGGAATCCGATGCAAAATCGCCAGCAGGTGCGGACATTCGCTTCCTTATGGATGGCAAAACGGGCGACATGATCCATAGTACAGTCCTTCCGCACCAAATAAATAAAGCGACTGTTCACGCAACAGTGAGTGAATTCTGGTATGTGCTGGAGGGACATGGTGAGATTTGGAGAGATGACGGCAAAGAGAGCAACATCACCGTTCTTGTTCCAGGCACATCAATCGATATTCCAGTAGGAACAGCATTTCAATACCGAAATGTTTCAAACGTAGAATTGAAGTTCATTTGCATCACCATGCCGCCTTGGCCAGGCGAATCAGAGGCTACATATGTCAAGGGTATATGGCAGCCAACGATTTGATGTTGTTAATCTATCGATCGGAAGAGCAGAATCGCACCGCCCGTCGGGGTTCAGGTGACATTCCTGAACACTGGCGCAGGCGAGACGCCTACCCTCATTCGCCCGCCACAATCGAACGGGCTTGACTCTAGGGCCTGCGCCGAAACAGCCGCGCGAGGTTAATGGCGTAACCCCAGCCGAAGGCCCTCGGCGTGAATAGGCGCGGCTCATTCGGGTTCCACCAGCGCTCCCTAAGGCGCGCTTTGAAACCGTGCCGCCGCCAGTCGTAGGGCACCCCGAGAAACGTGCCGGTGCGTGGCTCCTTGTTCGAGGCTGGCATTGAGTGCTCCTTCTCTGCTTTCACTCGAAGGGTACCCCTGGCCTGGCACCACAACCGGTACCTTTTCGCGGAGTCTCGGGTGACATTCCCGAACGCTGGCCCATGCGTCAGGGCCTGCGGCCGTGGTTTTGTTCGTTCCGAGAAACGCCGCGCCGGTTCACACGAAAGACTTTGTTGGCTAGGGGAAATGGCGATGCGCCGCCCATGATGATCAAACTGCGACAAGGGCAGCCGGGGTACGTCCGCGCCGATTGTCGACCGCCTGCGCGGCTGTTAGCCTCAAGCAAAGCCAGATAGGCGAGCGGCCAAGGGAAGCCGGTGAGAGTCCGGCACGGTCCCGCCGCTGTGAGGGGAGCTGCTTCCCGCCGAGGTGCCACTGGGCGAGGCCCGGGAAGGCGGCGAGGAAGGGAGCCCCGAGTCAGAAGACCTGCCGCCCGCCGCGCACCAAGTTCCCCTTCGCGGAAGGAGGAGGCTGTGCTCGGGTCATTCGCTCTGCGGCAGTGGTCGTCGGGTTCTCGCTCTGCGCTGCCCTCCGTCGGCGCCAGAGCTCTTGCCAGCTCGCACGCTCATCGGCGTGGCCGTTTCCCGGTTGCCGGCGCCAGATGGTCTTCGAGGAGCGCGTCGACGCTCTCGACGCGGCGCTCGAGCGCGGCCGCCTCGCTCGGCTGGCCAGGCTGAGACGGTGACGCGCCTGGCGCTGATCAGCGACATCCACGGGAACGGTGTCGCGCTCGAGGCCGTCCTCTCCGAGCTGGCCTGTCGAGACGTCGAGCAGATCGTCTGCCTCGGCGACATCGCCGCCGGCGGCCCGCAACCGCGCCAGGTGATCGAGCGCCTGCGCGACCTGGGCTGCCCAGCCCTGCGCGGCAACGCCGACCGCTGGCCCCTTGAGGGGCTCCCGCCGGGCCGCAGCGCTGGGACGGCGCGGCTCGCTGAGGTCGTCGACTGGGCGCGCAGCCAGCTCTCGGCGGACGATCTCGACTACCTGGCCGCGCTGCCGCCGACGCTCAGCATCGCACTTGGCCGCCGAATCCTGTTCTGCTTCCACGGCTCGCCGCGGGCCGAGGCTGAGGCACTGCTCGTAACGACGCCGGAGGCGCAGCTCGACGAGCGCTTGGCCGCTGCACCGGAGGCGCTCGTTTTCGCCGGCGGGCATACGCACTTGCAGCTGCTGCGCCCGCATCGAAACGGACTGCTCGTCAACCCCGGCAGCGTCGGCCTGCCGCTCGGCGCAGCAGCGAGCGCCGCGCAGCCACTTCCGAGCTGGGCGGAGTACGCACTGATTGCCGTCGACGAGAGCGAGCTCGAGATCGCCTTCCGCCGTGTCCCGATCGACCTTGCCGCGCTCGCGACGGCGACCGCGGCGATGCCGCATTCATGCTGGGCGGCCGATCTCACCCGCCGCATCCGCCGCTCGAACGCACGGGCCGCTGCATGAGCGCCGAGCGCACGCTCCGCATCTGCTCGCTGTTGCCGAGCGCGACCGAGATCGTTGCTGCGCTCGGCCAACTCGACCGACTTGTCGGGCGCTCGGCCGAGTGTGACTTCCCGTACTCGGTCTCGGGCCTCCCGGTCGTCAGCACCGCCCGTGTCGCGACCGCTGATCTCTCGAGCGCCGCGATCGACGCCGCCGTCCGTGCCGCGCTGGTCGACGGGCGCTCGCTCTACGCGGTCGACGCCGACCTGGTCGCGCGGCTGGCCCCCAACCTGATCCTGACCCAGGACCTGTGCGCGGTCTGCGCCGTCTCGAGCCGTGACGAGACCCTCTGCGCCCTCGGCATCGAGACACTGGCGCTCGACGCCCACTCGCTGCGCGGCATCGAGCAGAGCATCCTCGCCCTCTCAAGGCGCCTCGGCGTGCCGGCGCGCGGTCGCGCCGTCGTCGAGGCAATGGAAGCCAAGATCGGCGCCACACGCGCTCTGGTCAGAGGACTCGCGCCTCGTCGCGTCTTCGTTAGCGAGTGGCTTGAGCCACCGTTCGCCGCCGGGCATTGGCTGCCGGAGATGGTCGAGGCGGCGGGTGGCGTCGACTTGCTGGGTGAGGCGGAGCAGCCGTCATTTCGGACGAGCTGGGAAGTCGTGCGACGGTTGGAGCCCGAGCTCGTCGTCCTCGCCTGTTGTGGCTTCGACCTCGAGCGCACCGTCGTCGAAGCCTCTCGAGTGGCCCTGTCCGAACTCGACTGCTCGGTTGTGGCCGTCGACGCCAACGCCTACTACTCGCGGCCGGCCCCCCGCGTCGCCGACGGCGTTAGACAGCTGGCGCACCTCTTTCATCCGAAGCAGGTCCCGGATCCGAAGCTCCCCTCCTGCAGGCTGATGACGCCCGCGCAGGCGCGACGAGTCAGGGCCGCCCACGGCAGCTCGCCTCCTACCGTGAGCATTGAGCGCAGAGGAGCTCAGATGAACAGAGGTGTGCGCATCCTCAGGATCGGCTTCCTGCACCTCGCGCCGCTGCTCGGTGCAGTCGAGGACAACCGCTCGTTGATCGAGGAGGGCACGCGCGTGGCCGCCGGGTTGGGCGTCGACTGGGTCATCTCGGGAGAGCTGGTCGTGCCGGGCTACCGCTTCGCTCCGCTGATCGGGACCGACTGGATCGCCGAGCAGCCCGACCCGTGGATGCGTGGCTACATGCACCTCTGCTCGGCACTCGACCTCGTGAGCTTCCTCAGCCATCCGGAGCGCGCCCGCGCGAGCGGGAGGCTCTTCAACAGCCTCTTCGCGATCGGCCGCAACGGCCAGATCCTCGGCAAGCACCGCAAGCTCAGCCCGACGCCCGGAAGCGAGGACTGGTCAAGCGCGGGTCAGCCGAGTCCACCAATCCCTGTCGACGGCATCAACGTCGGCCTCTTGATCTGCGCCGACGTCTACGCGCCGACGCCGGCGATGCAGCTCCGAGAGGCGGGCGCGCAGCTGCTCGTCTCCTCCGCGGCCTGGTGGCCCGGCGAGTGGGGGCCGAACGGAGAGTGGGAAGCGCGGAGCCTCGAGACGGGGCTACCGATGATCGTCTGCAATCGCACCGGCGCCGACAACGAGACGCAGCTCAGGGAGGCCGAGAGCATCGTCGTCGATCGTGGCGAGCGGCGTCTCAGTCTGCGCTCAGATGAGTCAAGAATCTTCATCGTCGACTGCCGGCTAGAGCAAGGGCGGATCGCCGGTTGCGAGATCGCCGCTGCGATCGACTTAGCGTTAACCTGATCTTCAAGGCTTCCCAGCTGGAGGGCTGAGTGCTCGTGTCGCTCGCGCCGAGGGCGCGAACGATCAGCACGTCCCCGCTTGCGGTCTGCTCCGGCGCCGAGACCCAGGACAGTCGCCTCACCGGCAAACAGAAGGAGCTGATCAGCAGGAACTTTGCAGAGCCCTCTGACGGACTCGAACCGTCGACCCCCTCCTTACCATGCGCTCTTTTCGGCAACTGGTCGCAGCCGGCGGCAACGGTTTTGGCTTGATTCCGGCGTTTTCGCGACTGCGTGATTTGCGACCGGTTGCCACTGGTTGCGACCACGGGGCTCCATAAAGGCTCCATTCTCTGTTGTCGGCTCTGGCTACGGAATGCCGAGTCCTGCTCGTCGCGAGTTCCGCGAGGCGGATTGCGCCGCCTTCCCGCCGCGGCGAACTTAGCGGGTCCGTCTACACAGCGAATGCCGCGGTGCGACTTGTCGCCGAACGTCACCGCGTCGACGGAGACGCGGTCTCTCTGGATCTACCCTGTTCACGATTCACGTCGATTCACTTCGGGCCTTCTCGGTGATGAAGTAAGTGCGCCTCCGTCAACGTAAGCGCCGCTAGCCAGGCCGAAGTTTGAGCGCACGCCTGCCGATGCAGCGCCGTCGCGTACCGACCCGTTTTTCACGTCATGCCGCGGCGGGAGTGGGGGCTGGCTGCGACGGCCGCCCGTGCCTGGTCGAGGTCGAGGAGCTGACCATTCAGGCCGGCGTTCTGGTGGAGGTCGCCGCCCGGGACCTCGATTCGTCCCGCGTCGGCCACGCCGCCTTCCTTGAGCGGGTCGAAGCCTACGGCACTGATCAGCCGTTCGATCGCCGCCGACGCAGCGTCGTCATCGGTTGCGTAGAACAGCACTGCCCGCCGAGGCTCGCGGTTCGCGGCGCTTGCGAGCGAGTCTGCCCCGAGCGAGCCGAACGCCTTCACGTAGTGCGCACCGGTGGGAAGCATCGCGGCGACCACGGACCCCGCCGACTGGTCCTCGGGCAGCGTCCGCGTCATCTGGTCGTTCTCGTCGACCCCGATCGGGTTCGAGGGATCGACGACCACCTTGCCCTCCAGGAGGTCCGTGTCCTTCGCGGTCAGCTCCGTGATCGTGTCGAGCCAGACGGCGAAGACGACGGCGTCGGCCTCCGCGATCGCCTCTTCGACCGAGGCGGCGCGCGCGAGGTCACCCAGTTCTTGCGCGAGCGTTGCTGCATTCGCTTCGTCCTTCGCCGCGAGGACGACGGGCTCGCCGCCACGGACTAGATGCCGCGCCAGCGTTCCACCGATGTTGCCGATTCCGATGATTGCAGTTGCCATGGCGACTCCTCCTTTGCTTGACCCCGCAACTAACGAGCCGTAGCCACCAGCTATTCCCCTTAGCCAAACGTGCAGTCGACGGTGACGTTGTCCAGGGCGTTCTTGAGCACGGCGAGCTCCTGCTCGTCGAGTTTTGCAACGAACAGTTCCGAGGCGCCGCGCAGGTGGACCGGAGCGGTCTCGGTGAGCTAGTCAGGCGCCCGAGCCGGTTTGGCGCTGCCCCTCGTCCATCACGATCTACGTGAAACACCGCGTCGCCACCGAAACCGTCGCCGCGCCGATGAGTCCTCTCCGGGACTAAGCCCGCACGTCGGGGACATTCCCGGACGGCTGACCCACGGCATTGACGCTGATGGTTCAAAAAGGCGTTCAGTGAGTACCGCTCGTCGGTAGCACCATCTATTCGGTTTCACACGCGCGAACGACTATCAGGTCTGGCTGTTCCAAAATCTGTTCCAGACCCGTGCGCGCTGGACGAATGCAGTGAGTCGGGCGAGCGAAAGCCTCGCATTCGCGGGGCTTTCGCGAAGCCCTCTTCAGGGAGGAGGTGCAGCGAGCGCTCTGTCGCGGCGAGGCGAAGCGCGTGGCGCTCGGCTTCGGCGCCGTTGCCGACGACGAGTCCGCGCGCGACCTCGTAGAGGCCGTAGAGCGTGAGCACGGCAGCCGCCTCGGTGCGGAGCGGGTGCCGCACTGATAGCCAGCGGCTGAGCGGGCCAGTGGCGCGTGCGGCGATCGAGGCGACCGCCGCGGTCGTCATGCGGCGTTGCCGAGCTCATCGGTTGCGGCACGTCGTGCGACAGCGGCGAGTCGCCAACGCAGCTGCTCGAGCAAGCGCCCCTTCGCCTCGACGTGTGCGTGATCGAGTTCACGTCGCCGAGGTTCCTGAAGCTCGAGCGTCAGCGCCTGGATCCGCCGCACGAGCCGCACGAGCTCAGCTCGTTCCGCGTGTGGCTCCGACGGGCGGGCATGGTCCGGCTTGCGCATCGTTCGTTCCTCCTTCGAGCCGGTGAGTGTGCTCCGAGGCGGCGGCGGTTCGCATCCGCCATTGCACAGTTGGTGTGGCTAGGCCGCTACACCGACGAAGCGGCGGGGTCGCCTGGAAGGACTCGCTCGAGCTCGGCGCGCGAGCTGATGCCGAGCTTGAGGAACACCTTCCGCAAGTGGTACTGGACCGTACGCGGGCTGATGAATAGCTGGGCGCCGATCTCGGGATTCGTTAGTCCGTCGCGCGCGAGCCGAGCGATCTGGGTCTCTTGGGCGGTCAGGTCGCCGCGGGTCTCGATGCGGCGTTTGCGGACGGTCTCGCCCGTGGCGAGGAGCTCTCGGCGGGCCCGGTCGGCGAACGCTTCGACGCCCATCATCGACAGCATGTCGTCGGCGGTGTGCAGCTGTTCGCGGGCGTCGACGCGC
>Ga0307278_10001475_pt1 | contig 11711 bp, 12 predicted proteins | sample ER_DNA_117_FD_194482 | JGI IMG/M metagenome (GOLD analysis project Ga0307278, IMG submission 194482) | Bulk soil microbial communities from the East River watershed near Crested Butte, Colorado, United States - ER_DNA_117 | ecosystem: Environmental > Terrestrial > Soil > Floodplain | place...
CCTGCAAGGTCTCAAATCCATAATGGTGCAAGGGAAATCAAGGAGCACTTCGTTTCAGCGGGGCGGCCGGGCCACGGGTGGGCGCTCCCAGTTCCGCGGCACCGGCGGCGTGGTCAGGCCGAGCGAGCGCAGGAACGCCGAGAGCAGCCCGGCCGTGAACCCCCACACCGCCACGCCGTCCACCCAGAACACCGGGCTGACCAGGCCGGGCGGCACGCCCCGGGCGCGGACCGCTGCGGGCGGCAGCAGGCGCCCGATCGGGACCAGCTCGTGGTTGGCGGGGTCGGCGAGCTGCCGGAGGGTGGGGCGGAGGATCGCCGCCACCTCGTCCGGGTTGGGATGCAGCGGCGCCCGGCCGTCCCACAGGCCCACCACCGGCAGCACGTCGAAGTTCGACACCGAGACGTAGGCGCGGTCCAGGCTGCCGAGGACGCGCACGGCGGCCGGGTCCAGGCCGATCTCCTCCTCGGCCTCGCGCAGGGCGGCCGCGACACCGTCCTCGTCGGCCGGGTCGACGGCGCCGCCGGGCAGGCCGACCTGGCCGGCATGGGTGCGCATGTGCTCGGGTCGGCGCACCAGGACAAGCCCGAGGTCGTCGGCGCCGTCGACCGGGGAGAGGGCGAGCAGCACGGCCGCGGGCACACCGGTCGGATCGCCCGGTGCCACGAAAGGCAGCCGGGCGACCCGCTCGAGCAAGGAGCCGGTCGTCACCAGTCAAGCATACGGGTGTCCTCGCCATCCACCGGCCGCCCCCTATCCACCGGCCGCCCCCTATCCACCGGGCCGCCCCGCCGTCCACCGGGCCGCCCCACCATCCAAACGGGCCGCTCGCCGGGGGATCGGACGGTTCGACGGCCTAGCGAGGATCGGGCGGTTCGATGGCCTGGCGTCGCAGGCCGTCGCCGCCGTCAGGCGAGCAGGCCGCCGTCCACGACCAGGGCGCTGCCGGTGACGTAGCTGCCCGCATCCGACGCGAGCAGCAGGAGCGGCCCGGCGAGCTCCGACGCCTCGGCCCAGCGCCCGAGCGGCACCTGCGCGGTGACCGCCCTGCTTCGGCCCGGGTCCGACCACAGTTCCCGGGTCAGCTCCGTGCGCACCCAGCCAGGGACCAGGCAGTTGACCCGGATGCCATTCGGCGCCGCCTCGACCGCGAGCGTCCGGGTCAGGGCGAACACCCCGGCCTTGGCGGTGGCGTAGGCGGCCTGGCCGGGCGAGGCCTTGAACCCGGCGACGCTGGCCACGTTGACGATCGACCCGCCCGCCTCCATGCGGGCGAGCGCGGCCCGGCATGTGAGGAAGACCGAGCGCAGGTTGAGCTCCAGGACCCGGTCCCAGCCCGAGGTCCTGGTCTGCCCGACGGGCGCGGCGAACCAGGTGCCGCCGGCCACGTTGACGAGCACGTCGAGCCGCCCGGTGGCCTCCACGGCACGCCCCACGGCCGCCTCCACCGCGTCCTCGACGGTCACGTCGGTCGGAACCGCCACCGCCTGGGGCGCGCCCGCGTCCCGGGCGGCGGCGGCGACCTCCTCCAGCTCGCCGGCGGACCGGGCGGCCAGCACCACCGCCGCCCCGGCCCCGGCCAGGCAGAGCGCCGCGTGCCTGCCGATCCCCCGGCTCGCTCCGGTGACCAGCGCGGTCCTGCCGTCCAGGCCGAAGCCGGCCGGGGGCTCGCCCGGTGGTGCCAACCGGTGCCTCCTTCGCGGCGCGGGATCCGCCCTCGGGAGCGATGCTACGAGACTACGCCCTCGACTCACCGGCGCGAGCCGGGGCGCCGGCCGCCTCGACGTGCTGGTCAACAACGCCTGGGGACGACGGCAGGCCGCCCGAGCCGTTCCGCATCCCTGCCGTGTGACCACCCGGCAGCAGCTGCGGCAGGCCAGGCCCGCTTAAGCGCCGCCGGGGAGCCACGGCTTCGTAAACGCCGCCAGCCACAGGCCGGGCGGGCCAGACCCAGCCGTAGCGCAGCAAGAACTTGCTCAGCCGATGCCGGCCCGCGTCCGGTCGTCGACTCGGCGCGACCACGAACAAGCCTACGCGGTAGGTGGGGCAGCCCAGCCGCTCGCCGATCGTCCGGAGCAGCTCGTCAAGGTCGCGCTGCATCCGCGCGGTCAGGCGCCACTGCATGAGGGGCACCATCCAGCGGCCTCGCGACGCCAGGTTGTGCACGCGGACCCGCAACGCGAAGAACAACTGTCGAAGGGCCGCCGGGCGCCGAACCGGACGATCCAGAGCATCCTCCCGTCGAGCTTGACGCGGCGCGCGGGAGGGGTTTGTCTCTGTGGCCGTACCGATCGCCGACCGAGCGGATCCCGCGAGGACAGCCGATGCCTGAGAACCCAGACACCAACACTGCAGGCACTGAAGGACATCTGACCCGGAGTTCGCTTGATCTCGACGCAATCCTGGCTTCGGGATGGGCGGATCCGGCGCAGTTTCCATTGCAGGAGTACGAGCAGGCAGCGGCGTTCTTCGCTCAGCAGCGCAGACGTGATGCGTGGCTCATGGCGACCCGGCAGCAGGCCGCGGCCAGCATCGAGGCGTGGACCGGACGTGTGCCCCGAGACGTGGGCTCATTCGGGCTGCGGTTGAACCTGGAGACGAGCGACCTGGACCTCGGCATCGGTTATCCGACCGATCGGCGGCAGGCGATCGTCGAGACGCTCATGGCGCATGCAGCGTTCAAGGGGGAGCGCAGAACCCGGTTCGCGACCACGAGGCTCGTGTTCGCCTTCGTCTGCGACGGCATCGACGTGGACCTGAGCGTGCTGACCGAAGAGGACTTCGCCGTCGCCTGCCGGATGCTAGACGAGGTCGACGCCACAATGACCGAGCCCGAGCGGATCGCACACGCCTGGGTCAAGCACCTGCTACGCGAGCTGGGCCGGCTAGACGACTACGCCGCCTGGAAGCTGGTCACCTACGCTCGCTTCTGCCCCGAGTTCCACTGGGTGCCGATCCGGGAGCATGCCCATCCGGTCGGCTGAAGCCCCCGCATCGGTCGTGCGTAGAACGCGACTCGGCGTGTCGGAGCGCTGTACAACCCTCCGTCAGGTGCCGCACGGGTCCGCGGCATTGATCGGTCGCCAGCCGCTGATGGCCGCCCACCGCCGATGCTGGCGGCACAGCAGCTCAGCCTCGGCGGCAGGGAGTGCAGGCGTGACGTGCGCAACGGCCGCGTCCATTCGCTCTTGAAGCTGGCTGATCTTGACGTCCATCATCGCGGTCAGGCGGCTATCCAGCAATCCGGCGTTGGCATGCCGCCGGTCGATGGGGAAATCATCGAGGATGCGCAGCATGTGCCCCAAGACGGCGAAGGCGGCGTCCTTGACCACCACGCGAGCGTCACACACGGCATGACGGGGATGGCCGTCGAGGATCTTCTCCAGTGATTTCAGGGTGTAGTCGAGGGCGAAGTTCCGGTCGACCCACAATTGAGCATGCTGCGAGCAGCGACCGATGCGCCAGTCGGCGAAGTCCGCGTCGATGCGCCCCATCGACGGCCGCGGCGCTCCGGCAAGTCCGGCAGCCTGCACCCGCTTGGTATAGGCGGCGCCGATCAGGCACTCCATGGAGACGAGCAGGTAGGAGATGCTGCTGTAGAACGGCCGCCCGGTGGTGTGGGCGGCGACGAAGTCGTCGTCGCGGACCCCGTCGACAATTGCCTCCACGCTCAATAGGGGCAGCGGCTTGAGCAGCAGGTCGGTACGGGCCTGGAAGGCGTGGCTGTCACGCAGTTCGGCGTCGGTCATCAGGTGGTCGAAGGTGATGTAGGTGAAGCGGGTCGGGACCCCCAGGGCGCAGAGGGTACGGATCGCGAGGGCGTTCTGCTCGCCGGTCGTCTCCTTGTTGAACCTCTGCAAGATCGACGTGACGCCGGACTCGACGCCGAACAGGCAGCGGCGCAAGTCTCGAGCGACCAGCTCGCGCCACATCCGGCCGCGTTCGACCTGCCAGGCCCGATCGCGGTCGAGCCGCACGACCTGGTCGATGCGACAGCTTGTCTCCCAGCGGAACCCGGCGGCATGCAAGGCGTTCGCGACGGCTAGCGCCCGCGGCACGGCGTCGGGGCTGCGGCCGATGAACTCCTCGTCGACGAGGTAGATCGTGCGAGAGATCTCGGGATGCCGGTCGAAGACCGGTGCCATCGCTCGGAGCATCTGGGAGAGCTCCTGTGGGGCGGTCCCGGCCCACGTCCCCTTGTGACCACGGGGGCAGAACGAGCAGTAGTTGGTGCAGCCGCGCGAGGACTCGAGCTGCGCGACGCCCTTATGCCGGAAGGTGGCGTCCAGCAGGTCCAGCTCGGGGAAGTTGTCGCTGTGAAGCCGGTTCGCGACGGTGCCGGTGCGGTGATACCGGCTGATTGCTACCGTCCCTTCGCCGCGAGGCCCACCGACGTAGCCGATGCCCCGGATCGCCTCGATCTCCAGGTCGCCGTGCCAGTAGGCGAGCATGTCCTGGATGGTTGGCTCGCCGGCACCGCGGGCGACCAGGAGCTTGGGATAGCGTTCGAGCAGGATTCGCTCGTTGCGAACGGTCAGGCTGCCCCCCGCGAGGACCAGCGGCTGCTCTGAAAGGTCGGTGACCTCGTCCAGCAGGCGGATCATCAGGTCGTGCTGGCCGAAGGTCGCCGAGATGCCGAGGATGTCTGGACGGCCGCCAAGCACTGCCCCGATGATGTCGTCCAGCTTGGCCCCAAGTTGCATGTCCATCAGCTCGACCTGGCCGAGCAGGGTGGCGCGTGCAGCTCGCGCGAGGTCGGAGATGCCAAGCGGGAAGCGGGGAAGCGGGAAGAACTCCGGGTGGTACAGCGCGACCAGCAGCACCCGCGGTCGCGTGAGGCGGTCGACGGCCTCATGGGTGATCATCGCGCCGGACAACCACCGGTCCGGGGTCGAAATCTCGATGCGACCGGAGACCCACGTCGGCCACGCCCGAGTGGCGTGCGGCTGTCCGGAGAGATCGGCGGCTAGCCAGCTTCGACCACCGCGCTCGACCAACAACAGGCGGCGGTCATGGGTGCCGGTCACGATCACCTTGGTCGCCGTCCCGACGAGGTGATCGGCGAGTGTCGCCTGCAGGCAGACCGGTTCGTCGAGCAAGGCGGGATCCAGCGAGGTGAGTAGCCGGCCAGCGACCTGCTCGACGGTTGTCAGAAGTCGGTCATAGCTGGTGTTAGCGGTTTTTTGCGACATCGCTTCGTATCCTTGCCGCAAGTTACGAGGATCGTAAAGCCAGCAATTCTGTCTATCGTGGCTAACCAGCTCCAGATAGGCAAGGGGTGAAACCCTGGAATGCGGGCACGCGCACCAGCACAGCTCGAAGCCGGGACCGCCGGTGCAATGGCGCGTGCTCAGCCGCCGGTGAGCGCCAGGGTGGCGAGCATGGCCGAGTGATCGCTCAGCCCCTGCTCGCGCGGGGCGTGAAGGTAGCGACAGTCCCGCAGGGCCGGCAGGTGTGGCGCGCTACAGAAAACGTGGTCGAACCGGTAGCCGGCGCCAGAGCGGCGCCCGAACCAGGAGTGCTCCACGGCGTCGGGGTGAAGGTGGCGGAAGGCGTCGACGAAGCCCGCGGTCCCGAACGCCCGGTAGAAGTCGTACTCCCAGCCGCCGAACACCGTGTGGTGGGGCTGGTGGCCCGGTTCGACCACGTTGAGGTCGCCAGCGATCAGGACGGGGCCCTCTGCCATGAGCACGCGCAGTCCTGGCAACACGGCAACCACCGCGTCCTGGAAGGCCCGCTTGTCGAGGTTTCGGCGTTCCTTGGCTCCCCGGGAGGGCACGTACATCCCGACAAGACCGACCGTCTGTCCGCCCGGCAGGTACAGCCGGGCTGCGGCCAGCCGGTGCGGCAGGTGCCCCGCCCGCACCGGAGCGACTGGCTCCAGCCGTCCGGCGCGGGCCGCCACCAGGACGAGGTAATCGCCGTCTACCTCGGCGTTGCCATGCACCGAGTAGCCGTTCTCGGCCAGTGACTGGACGAGGGTGCGCCCGCCAGGGGTGTCGGCGACCTCGGTGAGCACGAGCACGTCCGCGTCGCACCGGGCCACGAGCCACGCGACCTGCTGCCGAGCCCGTGCGGGCGCGGCATGCTGGACGTTCCAGGTCAGCAGCCGCAAGCCGGCGGCCGGAGCCGCCGGAGGCGGCGTTAGGGGCAGCAACGTGAGCTGCGAGCCGTCGGTCAGGGAAGCCAGGGGACCGGTCGTCACGACGGCGCCCCGGGCCGGCTCGGCGCCTCGTCGAGGAACACCTCGCCGGCCGCATCCAACTGCTGCTGCACGCCGGCCATGACCTCCCGTGCGAACAGGAGGTCCTCGGCGGTCGGCGGACGGCCGAGGCACGTCAGATTGGTCTCCACCTGCTCCGGTCGGGTGAACCCGACCAGAACCGCCCCGCTTGCGCTGCGCTCCAGGCAGGACCACAGCGCGATCCTGATGAGATCCCGCGGCTCACTTCCGAACCGCTCGCGCAGTCGGGTCAGGCCATCCTCGATCACCCGCAGCGCCGGCGGCGTGAACCACCGCTTGCGCGTCCGGTGATCGCCCGGGCCGAACCCGCGCGGCTGGTCATGGCCATGGCTGCCGGTGAGCAGCCCTTGGGCCAGCGGCTTGTTGATCAGCAGACCGCACCCGCGCTCTGCAGCGAAGGAGAAGATCCCGGCCGAGCGAGCCTGCGGAGTGAGCAGGTTGTCCCGCACGGCCAGCACCGCAGGATGGACCCGGTCGAACAGCCTGCGGAAGCGCTCTACCTTTCCACGCCCAGAGACCCGAGCCATAGCCGGCAGTGTAGGGACCAGATCGGCCGGTGACACGCGACAGCCGGAGGGGCGCGCTTTGCGCGGGCTCGCGTCGCCGACGAGCATTACGTGAAGCCCTTCGGATCTGGCACATGCTGCTCGGTGGGTGGGGCCACGGCGCGGACCGCGGCAAGCACGGCCGCGACCACCTCGTCGAGCCGGCCCGTGAACAGGTGCCCGGCCCCAGGCACGACCTCGAAGCCGGCGTCGGGCAGGCCGGCCGCCAGCTCGCGCACCTCCTCCTTGGGCCGGTAGCGGTCGTGGTCGGCGAGAACGAACCGGACCGGCCGGCCCCAGGCGGCCAGGCGGTCCCAGTCCGCGTCGCCGAGGTACCAGAGCGGCGGGGCGACCGCGACCACGCCGGCCACCCGCTCGTCGGCGGGAGCGGCGCACAGGCTCATGTCGGCCCCGAACGACCAGCCACCGAGCACGACCCGTCCGCCGCAGCACCCGGCCACCAGGTCAGCCGCGGCCCGCACGTCGTGCTGCTCGCTCACGCCGTCGTCGTGCTCACCCCCACTCCGCCCGGCCCCGCGGAAGTTCCAGCGGAGAAACGCGTAGCCGGCCGCCTGGAGGGCGCGGCCCGCCCTCGGAACCAGGATCGTGCCCATGGTGCCGCCGTGCTTGGGGTGCGGGTGCGCGAAGGCGACCCCGGCCACCGGTTCCCCCTCGGGCAGCCGCAGCTCCCCCTCCAGGTCGATCCCGTCGGCGGTGCGCAGCCACACCCGCTCCCGCGTGCCCGGCGGCTCCTCCCGGCCCATCGCGCTCACCGGACGCCCGCCGGGGTGGCCGACGCCCCGCCCGCGCCCGACCCCGCCCCCAGCCCACGCGCCGTGGTCATCGGCGCTCGGGGCGGGTCGAGCGCTGCAGGTCGGCGAAGCGGCGCTCCCAGCACGACTTGTGCCAGTGGCGGCGCTGCTCGGGGCTGCCCTCGGGCCAGACCACCACGTGCAGCGTGCGCGGGAAGATCTCCTGGTCGCAGCCTGGGCAGCGGTAGAGTTTGGTGGCCTGGTAGGGCTGCACGACCCGCAGGTGCCAGCCGTCGGCCACCCACTCGAGGGCCAGGGGCGATCCCCGGAACCGCCACGGCGAGCCCTCCCCGTACGGCATCAGCCCGGCAGCCCCAGCAGGCGGGCGGCGTTGTCCCTGGCCACGCGGCGGAATGCCGACGGCGTGAGGCGCTGCTCCCACTCCTTCAGCACCGTGTCGGCGGCGAAGAACGGTGCATCCGATCCGAACAGCACCCGGTCGGCGAGGCGACCCTCAGCCTCGCGCACCACCTCGTCCGGGACGTAGCGCGGCCGCCAGCCCGACAGCTCCAGGTAGACGTTGGCCTTGTGCAGCGCGATGGCCACCGCTTCGAGATGCCACGGCCAGCCGAAGTGGGCCATGATCACCGGCAGCTCGGGGTAGCGGGCGGCCACCGCGTCCAGGTGGATGGGCCGGGCATAGGCGAGCTCCACGCCCTGGCCGCCGGGCATGCCCGCGCCGATGCCGCTGGTGCCGGTGTGGAACAGGCAGGGGACGCCGTACCCGGCGGCCCGCTCGAACAGCTCGGACCAGCGCGCGTCGTCGGGCCGGAACGCCTGCATGGAGGGGTGGAACTTGTAGCCGGAGAGCCCGAGCTCCTCGCGGGCCCGGCGCATCTCGCGGAGCGCGCCGGCGCCCTTCCACGGGTCGATGCCGGCGAACCCCACGAAGCGGCCGGGGAACCTGGCCACGATCTCGGCCACGAGGTCGTTGGGCAGGCGCGGGCGCCGGGTGGCTGTCTCCGCGTCCCAGCCGAGCAGCACCCCGACGCAGTCGATCGCCTCGTAGACGGCGGCCAGCTCCTCGGCGGTCTGCAGCTCGACCCGGCTGCGGAAGTAGCGCTCGGCCGGCTCCCGGTACGGACCGAGGCTCCCCTCCACCCAGGCGGGCAGGGGCAGGTGGACGTGGAGGTCGATGGCGCGCACGTCCGGAGTGTACCCGGCGGGCCGCCGACCGAGCGGCCCGGGTGCGCAGGGTGGGGCCCGGGTGCGGGGGGGGGCGGCCCGATGTAGCGCGGCGCGGCCCGGTGCGGGTGGGGCGGCCCGGTGCGGGGGGGGGCGGCCCGGTGCGGGGTGGGGCGGCCCCCGGGGTGGGGCGGCCCCGGTGCGGGGGGGTGGCCCGGTGCAGGGTGGGTGGCCCGGTGCAGGGTGGGTGGCCCGGTGCGCAGCGCGGCGCGGGGTGCGGAGAAGGCCCGGCCAGGCCGACGGTGCCGGCGTAGGCTGGCGGTCATGAACCGGTTCGAGGACGCCATCGCCCGCGAGCTGTCCGTCCGGATCCAGGCGAGGACGCGCAGCGTCCGGGCCCTGGCTCGCTGGGCGGCGGCTGCGGTGCCGCCGGGCGCCCTGGTGGACGACGCGGTCCGGGTGGTGACCGAGCGGCTCGGCGCCGGCGACCCCGACGCGCTCGCCGCCGAGGTCATGGCCGAGGTGCCGCACCGGTTCGGCCGGAACTGGCAGTCGGGCCCGGCCCACTGACCTCCGGGCCGGCCGAGCCCCTGGCGGGCCGAGCCCGGAGTTCGTCGGCGTCCACCTCGCCGCCGGAGGGCGCCTGCCTCTCGCGCAGCATGCTCCAGGCCAGGATGGCGAGCAGGAACAGGCCGCTCGCGCTGGTGGCGGTCACCCCGGTGTCGTTCAGGAGGATCAGCAGCACCGACCCGAGGGCGCCGACCAGGGTCACGCGGCGGACGCGCTCGGGAAGGACGGCGGCGAGCGCCCGGGGCGGCCGGGCGGCCAGGACGCCGGCCACGACCACCTGGATGGGCCCGACCCAGGCGAAGAAGCTGTTGGCGAGCAGGCGACCGTTCCGCCCGAGCTGGTGGGTGACGACCCGCGCCGCCGCGACCGGCCCCTCGCCGGTCAGCCGGTCGACGAAGCGGCTGCCGTGGGTCGGCTCGCCGGTGACCAGGCCGGCGCCGAAGGCGACGGCCAGCCCGGCGGCCAGCGCCAGGCCGGCAACGGCGAGGGCGCGGGCGAGCCCCCGCCCGCGGGAAGCCGCGCGGGCGGGCGGCCAGGGCTGGTCACCGAGCAGCAGCCAGGCCGCAGCGGCGGTCAGCATGGCGGTGAGCGCCCCGCCGACGTCGGCCCCAAGCATGGGCAGCCCGTCGACCAGGGCGAAGCCGGCGAGCAGGCCCACCATGGCCCATGGGGACATCCGGGCCGCGTACGCGGCGACCAGCATGACGCTGGCCAGCGCGAGCGCGAAGTACCCGTTGCCGAGCCCGTAGAACCGCTCCCCGTCGAACGCGCTGCCGCCGAGCAGTGGACGCTCCAGGCCATGCCCGCCGAGCAGGAGGTCCCCGGCCACCAGCGCGAGCAGCACGGCCCCGAGCCACGCCGGCGCCGAACCGGCCCTCCCGCCGGAGGAACGGTCCGGGCCATCCGGGTCGACGGCTGCCCGTGAGGCGTCCGCGCGACTGCTGGGGATCCGGGCGAGGCGGGCTGCACCGATGGCCAGCGCCACGCCGAGCGCCACCCCGAGCAGCAGCCAGGCCGGCCCCGAGGCCGGGGCGACCATGCTGGCGACGAGGTACCCCGACGGCAGGGCCAAGGTGAGCAGGACGAAGCCACGGGCTGGACGGGCAGCCCAGCCAGCGCGGGCTGGACAGGCTGCACGGGCAGCGCCGGCTGGACGGGCAGCGCGGGCAGCACCGGCTGCAGGGGCAGCGCGGGCTGGTGGTACCCGGTCGCCCGTCTGATCATCCGGGCCCTCTCCTGGCCGGGGACCGGCACCCGGCCACCAGGTCAACGCGAGCAACACGACGGCCAAGGCGCCGGCCAGGGCCAGGGTCGGGATGGCCCAGGTCCGGGCGGTGACGAGGGCGGCCACGCGGCGGTCGAGCCGGGTGGTGGCGCCCAGGGGGTCGGCCGTTGCCTGGACCCGGATCGGTGACCCGTTGCCGCGCCGGCCGGTCGCGGCCAGCGTCGGGCAGACGTCCTCGAGCGCGACCAGGCCGGACCGCATGGTGGAGTCGGAGGTGACCAGCCCGGCCTGACCACCGAGCTCGAGGAAGGGCGCCATGCGGGCCCGTCCGGGCGCCGGGTTGAGCCCGGCAACCAGTACCCGGGTGCCGGCGGGAAGGCGGCTGAGCACGGCGGCCAGCCCGGCCGCGTCGGGCACGGCAAGGGCCAGCACCCGGCCCGGTGCCGGGGCCCAGTCGCCGGCCAGGGGCCGGGGCGGGGGTGGCGTGCCGGTCGCCTGCACGGCGAGCAGCCCGGCTGCCTCCATGCCCGGGGCGGCGACCACGTCGACCGGCGGCAGGCCAAGGTAGCAGCCGTCCGGGCTGGCCGCCCGGAAGCGCTCGACAAGGGCGAGGCCCTCCCCGCTCGGGATGACCCGCTGCGCGGCGGCGAGCGACAGGATCTGCGCGGGAAACGGCGCGTGCGGGGGCATGGTGGACACCAGCCCGGCCGCCACCGGCCCCCCAGCGAGGCGGGCCGCGGCGGTCGCCTCATCCCAGGTCAACCGCTGCACGAGCACGAGCGCGACCGGCTCGCTGGCCTGGGCTGGCCGTGGGATGGCGCTGGCGGCCCCGGCCGCCCCGAGACAGCCGGCCGCGGCCACAGCCAGGGCCGCGAGGCCCCGGCTGACGGCGCGGACCTGACCGCGGTGAGCCCTCTGGCGCCCGCGCCAGCCGCTGGCCCGTTGGAATCTCATCAGCTGGATTCTACTGACGTCACCCCGACGGGCCGCGCCCCGGCGGGGGCCGCACCCCTGGGCCGGGCCTGCCCCGGCCCCTTCAGCTAGGAGAGACTAGCGAAACGCATCGTCCCTGGTGAGGGTACCTGACCCGGCAGGGACGGCAGGGCTGTACCCCACGATCAGGCCCGGCTTACCCCATCAGGGTTGCTCGGTGGGCTCGGCAGCGTCGGCGTACTTGGCGACCCACGCCG
>Ga0307278_10001476_pt1 | contig 11708 bp, 11 predicted proteins | sample ER_DNA_117_FD_194482 | JGI IMG/M metagenome (GOLD analysis project Ga0307278, IMG submission 194482) | Bulk soil microbial communities from the East River watershed near Crested Butte, Colorado, United States - ER_DNA_117 | ecosystem: Environmental > Terrestrial > Soil > Floodplain | place...
GCTCGCGGCTGCTGTCCGAAGCGCCGGCGTGCAGCTCGAGCGGCCGCGCTTCTCGAGGTACTGCTGGTGATAGTCCTCCGCGACGTAGAACGTCGACGCCTGCTCGATCTGCGTGACCACGGGCTGCGCGTGGCGGGACTGCTCCTGCGCCTTCGAGCGCAGGGCTACCTCGCGCTGCTCCTCGTCCTCGAAGAAGATCACCGAGCGGTACTGGTCACCGATGTCCCAGCCCTGGCGGTTGAGCTGGGTCGGGTCGTGCTTCGCCCAGAAGACCTCGAGCAGCTGCTCGTACGAGATCCGCTCCGGGTCGTAGGTGACCTGAACGACCTCCGCGTGGCCGGTGGTATGCGAGCACACGTCCTCGTAGGTCGGGTTCTCGAGCGTCCCACCCTCGTAGCCGACCTCGGTCTTCGTGACGCCGTCGAGCTGCCTGAACGCAGCCTCGACGCCCCAGAAGCAGCCTGCTCCGAACGTTGCCTTGCTTTCCATTAGCCCTTACTCCTCCTCCAGTTTGAGTGCCGCCGAGTTGATGCAGTAGCGCTGTCCCGTCGGGTGCGGCCCATCCGGGAAGACGTGGCCGAGATGGCCGCCGCAGCTCGCGCACAAGACCTCCGTGCGCACCATCCCGAACGTCGAGTCCGTCTCCTCGGCGATCGCCTCCTCGCTCGCGGGCGCATAGAAGGCCGGCCAGCCGCAGCCCGAGTCGTACTTCGTCTCCGAGACGAAGAGCTCGGCTCCGCAGCCGGCGCAGTGATAGGTACCGGGCTCGAAGACATGGTCGTACTCACCGGTGAACGGCCGCTCCGTGCCCTTCTCGCGCAGCACGTTGTACTGCTCGGGCGTCAGCTCGGCGTGCCACTCCTGCTCTGTCTTCTGGATTTTTGCCATCACTCCACAGTCTGCCGAATCGCTCTCACGTTACGCCGGCTGCGGGACCTCGCCACACCTGGATTAGGCCGTGACCTCGGCCATTCCGACGACCTCGGGCATCGCCTGCTCGGCGGCGGCCTTCACGCCCTCGCCGAACGTGGGGAACACATGGTGCATTGCCGCCAGGTCGTCGATCGTCGCCCCCCGCCTGAGACCGAGCGAGAGGCCCTGGACGATGTCTCCTCCGTTCGGCGCGACCACGTGGAGCCCGAGCACCCGACGCGAAACGGGATCGAAGAGGACCTTGTAGAGACCGCGCTTCTGCTCCTTGTACGAGGAGCGCTGGACGTGCTTCAGCTCGTGCACGACCGCCTCGTATTCGAGCCCTTGGTCGCGCGCCGCCTGCTCGGTGAGACCGACCCCGGCCAGCTCGGGCTCGGTGAAGATCGCCGTCGGCAGGACCGAGTAGTCCGCGGGCTCGGCGTCGCCGCCGAACATGTCGTCGACCGCGATGCGCGCCTGGTACTGGGCGATGGGGGTGAACTGGTACCTGCCGGTCACGTCGCCCGCCGCCCAGATGCCCTCCACCGACGTGCGCATGTGCTCGTCGATGACGATCCCGGGGCGGTCGCGCTCGATGCCGATCTCCTCCAGCCTCAGCGCCTCCACGTTCGGCGCACGGCCCGACGCCAGCAGGATGTGCGTGACCAGGAGCTCGCGGGAGCCCTCGGCTTCACGCTCGCGCGGGGCGACGATCGCCCCCACCTGGTTGCCGTCGCGGTGGACGCTCTTCACCGTCGACGAGAGAAGGATCTCGATCCCGTCCTCCTCGAGCGCGGCGTGCAACTCCTCCGCTGCCTGCCGGTCCGAGCGCGGGGAGATGCGGTCCGCGCCCTGGACGACCGTCACCTGCGAGCCGAAGCGGGCGAAGATCTGGGCGAACTCAAGGCCGACGGGGCCGGCCCCCAGGATCAGCAGCGACTCAGGCAGCTCGGTCAGCTCGAGCGCGGACACGTGGTCGATCCAGTCGATGTCGTCGAGCCCCTCGATCGGCGGTACCGCCGTGCGCGAGCCGGTTGCGATCAGGATGCGCTCTGAGACGAGCTCTTGGTCCCTGACTCGAACCCTGCCCGCGTCGAGCAGAGTTGCCTCGCCTTCGTACGTGTCGAAGCCGGCCCCGTTCAGGTCCTCGACCCACTTCGGTTGCGGCTTCTTGAGCGAGTCCTTGCGCGCCTCGACGCGCGCCATGTCGATTCGCGCCGGCCCGACCTCGATCCCGAGCTTGCCGGCGATCTGGTTGATGTCGCGCATCAGCTCCGCGACGACGAGGTAGGCCTTCGTCGGCTTGCAGGCGACGTTCGGGCAGCTGCCGCCCCAGCGGACGCTCTCGACGAGCGCGACCTTGGCCCCGTACTTCTTCATCGCCTTCGCCGCGCCGTCGCGTGCCGCCGAGCCCGCCCCGAGCACGATCAGGTCATAGCGCTCCATCACCGAACCTCCTCAGCCTAGATCTCTTGGCCATGCCGAACCGTCCCGCGCGGATGCTTCCCGTTACAGGTAACGCTTGCCAGGTGAACAGAGTCTGAACGGCGTGGAGATCTTTGACGAGAAGAGGCCGGAGGGGTGCTGGAACCCCTCCGGCCGAGTGAGAACTACGGACAGCCGCTCGGCGGCGGCTTCGGAATGGTCTGGTTCGGTGTCCCGGTCGGAGTCACGAAGGTCACGTAGGAGTCGAAGCCGACATCGGCTCGAGCGATGGCACGGTGAACGTGTCCGAATCCAGGATCCATGAATCCGGTTCCGGCCCCGTACCAGGTCGTCACGCAACGGCGGTGGTGAGCACGCTGGTACCCGAGGAACCCGCTCACAACGGTGACGATCGCGGGTCCGGGGTGTGTATGCCAGGGCAGGGCGCCGCCCGCATCGACGTGGATGTGCTGGACGAAGACGTCCGCCCGATGCTTCTTGACCGCCCGCGCGAGCGGGTTGATTCGGATGGACGAGACGTGGTTGTGAGACGCGAGCAGGCCGGCCGGAACGGTTGCCGGATCGATCTGAGGCGCGTGTGTCGCGACCGCTCCGCTGACGCCGAACATCAGGCCGGCGGCAACCGCCCCAAGAATCCATCGAAGTCGCATGAAACTCTCCCCTTTCTCCCCAGCGAGCCGTGGCGCAGGATTAGTCGGGGCCCGCATCTGGGACGATGACAGTCTTACCCTCGGCGCCTTTCTCTAAACCTCAGAAGTCGGCGCGATGGGCCGACGTCAGGTACTCGCCGCGGTGCCGCTCTCCATCATCGTCATCGATTTTTCGGGCATGTCGAGCGCGATCGCGGCCAGGATGATGCCGAGGTGCGAGAACGCCTGCGGGAAGTTCCCAAGCATCGCGCCCGACCGGGGGTCGATCTCCTCGGCGAGGAGTCCCACGTCGTTGCAGAACGAGAGCAGCCGCTCATAGAGCTCGCGCGCTCGCTCGGTCTCACCGGCCCGCGCGAGGCATTCGACGAGCCAGAACGAGCAGACGGCGAACGTCGCCTCGTCGCCGGAGAGCCCGTCGACGCCGTCGGTGACGTAGCGGTAGACGAGGCCGTCCGTGGAGAGCTCGGCGGCGATCCTTTCGACCGTCGCCCGCGCCCGCGGGTCCGTGTGTTCGACGAAGCCCACGATGGGGATCATCAGGCTCGAGGCGTCGAGCTTGCCCCCGTCGCCGAACGACTGGGTGAATCCCCCACGGTCCGAATCGACGCCCTCGCGTTCGACGTGCTCCCGGATCTCGTCCCGCGCCGCGCGCCAGCCCTCTAGGTCGCCCTCGCGGCCGTCCGCTTCAGCCAGCTTCAGAAGCCGGTCGAGCGCGACCCATGCCATCACCTTCGAGAAGACGAAGTGCCGGGGCTCACCGCGGATCTCCCAGATGCCCTGATCGGGCTCTGACCACCTGTCCATCACCGCGCCGCCCACACGCGTCAGGAACTCCCAGAAGACGGAGTCGATCTCGCCGCCCTGCTGGCGGTAGAGCCACGCAGTGTCGAGTAGCTCCCCGAACGTGTCGAGCTGGAACTGGGAGGCGGCTCCGTTGCCGATCCGCACCGGCCGTGAGCCGCGATACCCCTCGAGATGGTCGAGCTCGATCTCCGGCAGGTACCGCTCGCCGCCGACGCCGTACATGATCTGGAGGGCCTTGGCGCGGCCGGCCGTCGTCCGGCGGAGCCACGCCATGTAGTCGTGTGCCTCGTCCACGTAGCCGAGCGCGAAAAGGGCGTTCAGCGTCAAGGCCGAGTCCCTAAGCCACGAGAAGCGGTAGTCCCAGTTGCGCTCGCCGCCGACCTCTTCCGGGAGCGAGGTGGTCGCAGCCGCGATGATCGCCCCTGTCGGCCCGTTCGTCAGCGCCTTCAGGACGAGCGCGCTCCGCATCACCTGCTCCTGGTACGGGCCGTCGTAGCTGCAGCGATCCGACCATTCCTCCCAGGATCGGACCGTCGACTCCAGCTCCTTCGCGATCTTCCTTCGCGGAAGGCGTTGCGGGTCGAGCTCGTGCGGAAGGTGCCAGGTGAGGACAACGTAAGCCTCCTCGCCTTCCTTCAGCGTGCCCGCGACCGCGCAGGCGGAGACCTCTGCGGTCGCAATCGGCAGCTCGGACTGGAGGACGAGCGCGTCGGGCCCGCCGTAGGCGATCGCGAGGTCGGATTCGAGCTGCTCGACGCGCGGCTCCGTGAGCCCGTAGTCGAAGCGCGGCTCGAACTTCGCCTTCACCGCGACTTCCCCCTCGTCGCAGCGGACATGGCGGATGAGCCGGTGGTCCGGATGGCCCTTCTCCAGATGGAGTGCGAAGCAGTCGGTGAGCACCAGCACCCCCTTCTCGGTCTGGAAACGCGTCTCCAAGACGTTCGTCCTCGGGAGGTAGCGCCGCGTGACCTCATACTTGTCGGTAGGCGCGATCCGAAAGAATCCGCCCTTGCCCCAGTCGAGGATGCGGGCAAAGACCGGCCGGGCCTCGAAGCGGTGGAATGCGCACCAGTCGATCGAGCCGTCCTTCGAGACGAGCGCCCCTGAGTGGCAGTCCGAAAGCAGGGCGTAGTCCGAGATCGGCGGGTACTTCGACTCGCTCACCTCGCGTCAGTCTCTCGCAAGAAGCGACTCGTTACAGTCGTGGGGATGGAGCACGCCCTCCAGCTCGAGGAGCTGCAATTGATCGAAGCCCTGCGGGGCGGCGACGAGCGTGCCTTCGAGGAGCTGATGCGCATGTACCAGGCGGCGCTCGTGCGAGTGGCGCAGATCTACGTGTCGAGCCGGGCCGTCGCCGAGGAGGTCGTCCAGGAGACCTGGCTCGCGGTTCTGAACGGAATCGACCGCTTCGAGGGACGCTCCTCGCTGAAGACCTGGATCTTTCGCATCCTCGCCAACCGGGCAAAGACTCGCGCCGAGCGCGAGCGGCGGACGATTCCCTTCTCTGCGCTGCGGAGCCCGGAGGGCGTCCCGGAATCGGCGGTCTACGCCGACCGCTTCCTGGATCCGGAGCACCCGCGCTGGCCCGGACACTGGGCCACGCCGCCGACGCAGTGGCCCGAGGAGCGGCTCCTGGGACAGGAGACGCAGCGAATGATCGATGAGGCGATCGAACGCTTGCCGGCGGCCCAGCGCGCCGTGATCACGCTTCGCGACGTCCAGGGCTGGAGCGGCGAGGAAGTCTGTAACGCCCTCGAGCTCACCGAGACCAATCAGAGGGTGCTCCTGCACCGCGCCCGCTCCAAGGTCAGGCGCGCGCTTGAGGAGTACCTCTTGGAGGACCAGTGACGGAAACGGTTGAGCAGCTGAGTTGCCAGGAGCTCGTCGAGCTCGTGACGGACTACCTCGAGGGTGCGCTCTCGGCCGAGCAGAGAGCCCGCTTCGAGGCGCATCTGGAGCCATGTCGCGGCTGCACCGCGTACGTGGCGCAGATGCGAGCGACGATCGAGCTCGTCGGCCGGCTCATGCCCGAGGACATCAGTCCCGAGGCGGAGGCCGCGCTGCTTGGCGTCTTTCGCAACTGGAAGAGCTGACCCGCCGGCCGCCATGCGGCTCTTCGTCTTCGCACGCCACGCTCAGTCGACGCTGAACCTCGAGCAGCGGGTCACGGGCGATCCGACACTCGACGTGCCTCTCACCGAACAGGGCAGGAAAGAGGCTCGCCTCCTCGGTATCCAGCTCGCAAACCTGCCGCTGGACGTCTGTTTTCACACCCGTTTCCCGCGGACGCGACTGACCGCTGAGATCGTGATGGCCGGCCGCGACGTGCGAGTGGAGACGGAGCCGCTCTTCGACGACGTCGCAATCGGAGAGCTCGAAGGATCTGCGGTCGCGGATTACCGGGCCTGGAAGGCACGCCATGCGCGACACGAAGCCTTTCCCGGAGGAGAGAGCCTCGACGCGGCGGCTGATCGCTACGCCCTCGCGTACCGACGCCTTCTGGAGACGAAGCACTCCTCAGTGCTCGTCGTCTGCCACGAGATCCCCATTCGCTACGCGCTCAACGGCGCCGCCGGCTCCGACTCGCTCGACGGGCCCATCCACGAGATCCCGAATGCCGTGCCCTTCTGCTTCGACGAAGACGCGCTCGAGCGGGCAGCGGCGGGGATCGAGCGGCTCCGGCACTACTGAACGTCTGCGGCAAACGCCATTCGCGATTGCCGCCACGACGAGCACGCTCGTAAACGACAAGCTCACTTCGCACCTACTCGACCGCCGAACGTTACTGACCTGACCGCAGGAATCGGGCTCGGACGGCATCCATTGAGACGAGCCGGGTGACGGCTTCTTGCCGGCGAAGCAATTGCGGCATTGCGGCCGGCAAACGCCGCGGGGTTCGCCCGGCTCTACATTTCGTGTCGCACATGCGGGTCGTCACGATCATGCTGGGCACGATCGCTCTCACCGGCGGCGCAGGATTGCCGACGTGGGGACGAGGCGCCCCGCTGCCCGTCCCGCGTGGAGAAGTGGCGGCCGCGCTCGTAGGCGGGCAGATCTACGTCGTGGGGGGCTTCACCGCCGACGGGGAGAACTCGGCGCTAGTCGACGCGTACTCGCCCGCCGGGGACAGCTGGCGCCGGGTGCCCGAGCTGCCGCTGCCCGTCGACCACGCGATGGCGGCGGGCTACAGGGGCAAGCTCTACGTCGTCGGCGGCTACGGGCCCGGAAGGTCGCGCCTGACGACGCTCTTCGCGTATGCGGGCGGCTCCTGGACGAGGCTCGCGCCGATGCCCGAGCAGCGCGCCGCGGGCGGAGCGGCGGTCGTGAAGGGAAAGCTGTATGTCGTCGGCGGCGTGGCTTCCTCGACGAGCGCCCAGCCGAGCCTGGCGCGCCGGCTGGCCAGGTCGACACTCGTCTACGACATCGCCCGCAATCGCTGGTCGACGCGCCGAGGGCCGACGCCGCGCGAGCACCTCGGCGTGACAGCGCTCGGCGGCCGGATCTACGCTCTCGGCGGCCGCACAGCCGGATTCGACACCAATCTCGCCCGGCTCGAGGTCTACAACCCACAGACCGGAAAGTGGAAGCGGCTGCCGCGGCTTCCCGGCAAGCGCGGCGGGACCGGGGCGGCGGGCGTCGGTCGGTGGGTCGTGTCCGTTGGCGGAGAGGCGCCGCCCGGGACGATCCGCACTGTCTATCGCTTCGACGTCAAGCGCCGCCGCTGGAGCAAGCTCCCCAACCTCCCGACACCCCGGCACGGACTGGGCGTCGTCGCGCTCGGCCACCGTGTCTACGTGATCGGCGGCGGCACGACGCCCGGCCTCTCCGTCAGCTCGGCGAACGAGTTCCTGACGATTCGATAGGCAGCCCGCTCGCGACGACGCGGCGTCCGCCCGACTGGTAGACGACATCCACGCTGTCGTTCTGCCGGTACGTGCCCGCGATGCCCAGGAAGAGCGAGAGCCACCGCCAGAACCCGAGCCTCCCCTCGCGCGCGAGGCGGCGCTCGAAGACAAGCGCCCCAGCCTCGACCTCGAAGTCACGCCCGGGCTCTTGACGGACGCCATTGAGGTAAACCTCGAACGGCTCCGTGACCTCAGCGGGAAGGGTTACGCGTGCCTGCTCATGCATGCGACACCCGGCTCAATGTGGCCCTCCCCCAGGCACCTTCATAGAATGCCAGCGCCTTGCGCCGGAAGCTCCTTGTCGCTTCGCTGAGCCTCCTAGCGCTGACGCTCGTCTTTGCGGGGAGCGCCGTCGCCGGCAACGGTGGCATCGCTCCTCCCGCGCGCTCGCCGAACGCGGAGGGAATCAGGGATCTGCACTGGCTCCTGCTCTCGATCACCGGCGGGATCTTCGTGCTGGTCGAGGGTGCGCTCCTCCTGTTCGCCTTCCGTTTCCGGAGCCCCGATCGCAGACGTGACGTCGAGGGCCCGCAGATCCGTGGGCACCAACGGCTCGAGCTGATCTGGACGGCGATTCCCGTTCTCATCCTCGCCGCGATCATCAGCGTCGTCTTCTACAAGCTCGACGGCATCAAGGACGTGCCCTCTGCCGGCGCGGCGGGCCCGAAGATGACCGTGAAGGTCGAGGGGCGCCAGTTCTACTGGCGCTACATCTACCCAAACGGCGCGGTCTCGGTGAACGAGCTCCGCGTCCCGGCCGGAAGGCCCATCGAGCTCGAGATCACCGCGCCGGTCAACGACGTCGCCCACAGCTGGTGGGTCCCGGCGCTCGCCGGCAAGACGGACGCGATCCCGGGCAAGACGAACCGAACCTGGTTCCTCGCGAGCGATCCAGGCACGTACAAAGGTCAGTGCGCGGAGTTCTGCGGCGTTCAGCACGCGCTCATGGTTGCCAGCGTGCGAGCAGTGCCGGAGGCGGATTATGAGCGCTGGGTCTCCGCCCAGCTGACGTCGGGCGCGGACCTCGGGAAGCAGACGTTCGAGGGCGCCTGCGGTCCCTGCCATGGGCTCAGCGGCAAGGGCCTGATCGGGCCGCCGCTCGAGGGCAATGCAACCCTGGCTCAGCGCGACCGGCTCATCCAGCTGCTCCGGAACGGCAAGAACGCGATGCCCCCGGTCGGCCGCGGGTGGGACCAGCGGCAGCTGAACGCACTCGCCGAGTACGTCAAGCAGAGGTTCGCGAGTGGCGGTTAGGGCGGAAACCTCCGGCTATCCACTGCCGTGGCACCGCGGCCGGGTGACGAGCTGGATCACGACCGTCGATCACAAGCGGATCGGGATCCTCTATCTCGTCACCTGCCTCGTCTTCTTCGGTGCAGGCGGCGTCCTGTCGCTGCTCATGCGCACCCAGCTCGCGCAGCCGAACGAGCACTTTCTGACGCGCGACTCGTACAGCGAGGTCTTCACGCTGCACGGGACGGCGATGGTCTTCCTCGTCGTCGTCCCCATCCTGGCCGGCTTCGGGAACTTTCTCGTCCCGCTGATGATCGGCGCGCGCGACGTCGCGTTCCCGCGCCTGAACGCGCTCTCCTACTGGCTCTTCCTCTTCGGCGGCCTCACGCTCTTCTCGAGCTTCTTCGCGTCCGGCGGCGCTCCCAAGACCGGCTGGACGATCTACGCGCCGCTCTCGGAGCGGCTCGGAGGCGACGGGGTCGACTTCCTCATCCTCTCGCTCCACATCCTCTCGATCTCCTCGCTGCTCGGCGCCATCAATTTCGTCGTCACCATCCACCGGATGCGCGCCCCGGGGATGACCTGGATGCGGGTCCCGCTGTTCGTGTGGTCGATCGACGTCTATGCAGCGCTGCTGATCGTCGTGCTGCCTGCGCTCTCGGCCGGCCTCACGCTCCTGCTCCTCGACCGCCACACGGGCACGAACTTCTTCGACCCCTCGGCCGGTGGGAACGCCGTGCTCTGGCAGCACGTCTTCTGGTTCTTCGGGCACCCCGAGGTTTACGTGATGATCCTGCCCGTGATGGGGATCATCTCGGAGGTGATCCCCGTCTTCTCCCGCAAGCCGATCTTCGGCTACACGGCGATCGTCTTCTCGACGGTGGCGATCGGCTTCTACTCGCTGCTCGTCTGGGCGCACCATATGTTCACCGTCGGGCTCTCCACGCCGCTACTCGGCTTCTTCATGATCTCGTCGATGATCATCGCCGTCCCCACCGGCGTGAAGATCCTCAACTGGCTGGCGACGACCTGGCGCGGCAACCTCATCTTCGACACGCCGATGCTGTTCGCGCTCGGCTTCATCGCCCTCTTCACGATCGGCGGACTCTCCGGGATCTTCCTCGCCACGTTCCCCTTCGACTGGCAGGCCCAGGACTCCTACTTCGTGGTCGCCCACTTGCATTACGTGCTCTTCGGCGGCTCGATGTTCGGGATCTTCGCCGGCCTCTACTACTGGTGGCCCAAGATCTTCGGACGCTTGCTGGACGAGAAGCTCGGGAAGTGGCACTTCTGGCTCCTCTTCATCGGCTTCAACCTCGCGTTCTTCCCGCAGCACATGCTCGGTTTGCTGGGCATGCCGCGGCGGATCTACACGTATGACCACGGCGGCGCCTGGGAGGTCTACAACACGATCTCGACTGTCGGCGCGTTCGTGATGGCCGCGGGGATCCTCGTCTTCGTCGGCAACGTGCTCTGGACGCGCAAGCGGGCGGGCACACGGGCCGGGAATGATCCTTGGCTCGGCGACACGCTCGAGTGGTACACGACCTCGCCGCCTCCTCCGCACAATTTCGACAAGGTTCCGTACGTGACGAGCGCACGACCTCTGCGAGACCTGCGCCGGCGGATCTGGGAGCGGCGCGTATGAGGCCCAGCCTCTGGCTGCGCCTGACGGCGCTCGGCGGCGCCGCAGCGACGCTGCTCGCGGTCGTCTCCGGCTCGGTCGGGCTCGGCGCCGGGCACCGGGTACTCGCCGCGCTCGCGCTTCCTCCCCTCGCCGCGGTCGCGGCAGCCGCGTGGGTCACGTACCGGAGGCTGCTCGCTCCGGCGGTGGCCGCCCTCGTCCTCTTCGGCCTCGCGGCCGCCGTTACCGCTCCAGGTCTTCACCTTGCCCTCGCGGCGCTCGCCTTCTCGGCCTCCGTTGTCGTCGCGGCTCTGACCTTCAAAGGCGAAGCCGTCCCGGCCGGTGCTCCGCGCGACTACCTGACGCTGACGAAGCCTCGCATCATGACCCTGCTGCTTCTGACCGGCTTCTGCGGGATGCTCGTGGGCGCGCGAGGACTGCCAGGGGCGGGGCTGATCATGGCGACGATGGCCGGACTTGCCCTCGCCTGCGGAGGAGCGAGCGCTCTCAACCACGTCCTCGACGCCGACATCGACCGGCTGATGGGCAAACGCACGCGCTCGCGCCCGGTCGCGGCCGGGCGTATTCCGGCGCCCTATGCGCTCGAGTTCGGCCTTGCGCTTTCCGCGCTCTCGTTCGTCCTGCTCGCCGGCGTCGTCAACCCGTTGACCGCCCATCTCGCACTCCTCGGGAACCTCTTCTACGTGCTCGTCTACACGCGGTTGCTGAAACGGTCGACTCCGCAGAACATCGTCATCGGCGGTGCGGCGGGAGCGGTGCCTCCGCTCGTCGGCTGGGCGGCCGCGACCGGAAGCCTGACTCTGCCCGCGCTCGTGCTCTTTGCCGTCGTCTTCCTCTGGACGCCGCCGCACTTCTGGGCGCTCGCGCTGCTCATCAAGCGGGACTACGCGGCCGCGGGGGTGCCGATGCTGCCCGTCGTGCGCGGCGAGGACGAGACCGCGCGCCAGATCGTGCTCTACACCGCGGCGCTCGTCGCCTTTACGCTCGCCCCCGCTCTCTGGGGAATGTTCGGTCTCGTCTACCTCGTCTCGGCGGCCGCGCTCGGCGTCGCCTTCCTCTGGCTCGCGTGGCAATTGCGGCGCGAACGAACGCCCGCGCGTGCGCGAGTCCTCT
>Ga0307278_10001477_pt1 | contig 11699 bp, 12 predicted proteins | sample ER_DNA_117_FD_194482 | JGI IMG/M metagenome (GOLD analysis project Ga0307278, IMG submission 194482) | Bulk soil microbial communities from the East River watershed near Crested Butte, Colorado, United States - ER_DNA_117 | ecosystem: Environmental > Terrestrial > Soil > Floodplain | place...
CGCTGGAGCGCATAGTCGTTCGGCATCGCACGCGGCATGCCGTAGTCGCCGGCGTTGACGTTCGACGTCGACTCGTACCTGGGGAAGTCGGTCACGAACGGCACGAAAGTGTTGACCTGACCTTCCGCAGCGAAATCGATCTGAGCCTTGTCGCCCTTGACAACGAGCTCGCTGGTGGCGTTCGGCTGTCCTTTGCCACCCTCGTCGACGCGCGCCTGCGCGGCGGCCGGGACGACCAGCGCCGCGACGGCGAAGCCCAGCACGATCCGCTTGAGAATCCAGTTCCGCTTCCGAGTACGCATCTTCCTGCTCCCTTCGTTTGACCCTCTGCCGATGCCCAACCAGACGGGGGAGCAGGCGGCCTTCTTCCCTCGACCTTCTTTCCGACTGAGATTGGCTGCTGGACAGGGATAGAGTTGTCAGTCCTGATGAAGCAGATCTATCCCGCTTCGATCACCGGCAAGGGCTTCGCACAGGGCGGGAGCGTGCTCGACCACAAGTTCGGTGAGTCGCCACCGTTCACCCTTGGTGTGGAGGAGGAGTACATGCTCCTCGACCCGGAGAGTTTCGACCTCGTCCAGCACGTGGACACGGTCCTCACCGCCGTCGAGGAGGGCGAGTTCACGGAGCGGATCGGGCCCGAGCTCATGCAATCTGTCGTCGAGATCTCGACCCCCGTGTGCCGGACGGCCGGGGACGTCGACTCAGAGCTCCGCCGCCTGCGCTCCTATGTCACCGAGATCGCCCGCAGCCAGGACTTGCGGCTCGGATCGGCGGGGACGCATCCGTTCAGCCTCTTCGAGCGCCAACGGATCACCGCCCGCGACCGGTATCACAACCTCGTCGACCAGCTCCAGTACATCGCCCGTCGCGAGCTGATCTTCGGGCTCCACATTCACGTCGCGGTCGACGACCCCGAGAAAGCGATCAAGGTGACGGGGGCCCTCCTCCTGCACCTGGCGGAGCTGCTCGCTCTCTCAGCCAACTCCCCGTTCTGGCGTGGAGAGGCGACCGGCCTCGCCTCGAGCCGCCAGATGGTGTTCGCCGCCTTCCCGCGCTCGGGGCCGCCGCCGCGCTTCCGCGACTACGCGGACTACGCGGAGGTCGTCGGCCAGCTGGAGAAGACGGGCTGCATCGCGGACTACACGCATATCTGGTGGGACATCCGCCTTCATCCCAGGTTCGGGACGATCGAGGTGCGCGTGATGGACGCGATCAGTCGAGTCGAGGACACGACCGCCCTGGCCGCATACGTCCAGGGGCTCGTCAAGCACTACTCGGAGGCCTACGACGCCGGTCGCGAGCTGCCCTCCTACCACCGAATCCTGACCACCGAGAACAAGTGGCTCGCCGCCCGCTACGGGCTCGAGGCGCCGGTCATGGACCTCCTCACCGGCCGCCGCAACCGCGTCCCGGTCGCGCAGCTCGTCCGCCGGGCCCTGCGTGAGATCGAGCCGCACGCGCGCGAGCTCGGGTCCGACCGGGAGCTCGAGGGCATCCGGGACATCCTGGCGCGAGGCAATGGCGCCGACCGTCAGTTGCGCGTCTTCAACGCCAACCGGGACATCGTCGAAGTCGTCTCGCAGATCGCGGACGCGACGGAGGCTGCCCTCGTCGCAACGCCGTGATCGCGATCGGCGAACGGACACCGGACGCCCGCATCTGGCTGACGCCGAACGAGGACGCGCGGCTGAGCGAGCTCGGCGAGGGCGGGCCGTACCTGCTCCTCTTCTACCTGTTCGACTGGTCGAGCACCTGAACTGATGAGCTGACCCTCCTGCGTGACAGGAAGGCGGAATTCGAAGCGGCAGGCGTGAAGACCTACGGCATCTCGCGGGACAGCCCCTGGTCGCACGTTGCGTGGGCGCAGGTCCTGGACCTGGACGATACGCCGCTCCTCTCGGACTGGAACGGCGAGGCGATACGGGGCTTCGGCGTGGAGCAGGACTACCGCGGAATGCGCGGCGTCGCCGAACGGAGCGCGTTTCTCGTCGACGGAGACGGCATCATCCGCGGAGCGTGGCTGTACGAGCTGGGACACCTACCCGACTTCGACGAGCTCGTCTCGGCCGCCCGCTCGCTCTCCTAACCGCCCTCTACACCGCTGTCGCGGTCGCCGCCACGTGGCCGGCGGTCGGCTCCTTCGGCAGCCACTTCATGGCCAACGACCGGCTCGGCGCGGGCGAGCCGCCGGCGGGCGACCATCTCCAGTCGGTCTACCGCTTCTGGCTCGTCGGCCAGCAGCTCGAGCACGGCGGAGCGCCCTGGAAGGACCCGTACAGCTTCCAGCCGATCGTCGAGCCGCAGACCGTGCTGGGCGGCTGGCCGTTCGGTTTCGGCTTTTGGCCGCTCTCGGCCGCGTTCGGGCCGGTCGTCGCGTGGAACCTGCTCCTCCTGGGGACGATCGTCGCCGCCGGCCTCCTCACGTACGGCTGGCTCCGCTGCCTTGAGCTCGGCCGCTTCGCAGCGACGCTCGGCGGGCTCGCGTTCGCCCTCGCCCCGTACCGACTGGAGCAGAGCGCCGGCCACCTCCTCGGCTGGGTGGCGCTTCTTCTCCCGCTCGCCCTCCTCGCCGTCGAACGCGCCCGCGTCGCGTCCACGCCCGCGCGCACGCATGTCTGGGGTGCGACCGCGGCTCTTGCCGTCGCTTCGATCCCGCTCTCCGGACAGCTGCACCTCGCCCTCGGAGCGGTGCCGCTCGTCCTCGCCTACGCCGCCCTCCGTTTCAGCCGGGGCTCCTTTGCCTGGGCGCTTGTGGGCTCGCTCGTCGCCGTGGGGATCGGAGTGGCGATCCGATACACGCTGATCGCCGGCTCGCCTGAGGAGAGCGGGCGCTCGGTGGACGAGCTGCGCCGCTACTCCGCGGAGCCCGTGGACTTCGTCAACCGCTGGCACGCGCCGCGAAGCGAGGAGTTCGTGTATCTCGGATGGCTGACGCCGGCCCTGGCTCTCGCAGGGCTGGTCTTCCTGGCGCGGCGGAGGCGAGACCTCGCCGTCCTGTTTGGAATCGCCGCTCTCCTCCCGGTGCTGCTCGCTCTGGGAGTGAACCTTCCGGGCTACGAGCCTGTGTGGCGCCACTTTGCGCCGCTCCACTTCACGCGAGTTCCCGCTCGCCTTCTGCCGATCGCAGATCTCGCGCTCGCCGGCCTCCTGGCCTTCGCGTGCGCAGGCCTGGTCAGGCGTGCGGGGAGCCGTTCGACTGCCGTCGCCGGCGCGCTCGTCGTGCTCGTCGTGCTCGACCTCGCCGTGCAGCCGCTCTCGGCGACGGCGGCGGACCCGGGCAACGCCGCCTACCGCGCGCTCGCCGCAGCTTCCCCCGGGCGGGTGCTGGAGCTTCCGCTCTTCGAGCCCGGCCAGCACTTCGGCAGCGTCTACGACTACTACCAGCTGCAGGAGCCGCGGGAGCAGCCCGGAGGCTATTCGACCATCGCGCCGAAAGCCGCCTTCGACTTCTACTCCCCGCACAACCGGCTCTCGTGCGGCGTCTGGCTGCCCGGCGATCGCGCCGAGCTGGGTCACCTCGGCATCACCCGCGTCCTCTTCCATCGAGGGCTGTATGCACAGGCTCACCGCCGCGGCGGGTGGTTCGCGTGGCGAGGGTTGCAGGAGACCGGGTTTGGCCCGGTCGCGACGGGTGGCGCGGTGACCCTCTTTGCGCCGGGCGCGAGCGCCACTCCGCCGCCCGTAGCCGAACCGCCGCGGTTCCGCCCGGTCCTTTGCACGGGTTGGCGGGGCCGGACGATGTTGGGGCGAGAGGCCACGATCTGGCTCTACGGCGAGGGTGGACTGCAGCTGCACCTTGCGGCGCCGAAGTTCGTGCTCGTTCGCTTGCTGGCTGACGGCGGTCTCGTCGACCAGAGGCGGTTCGCCGGGAACGTCGTCATCGGGACAACGCTCGCGGGCATGCGCTGGCACCCGCTCCTCATCCTCTCGGAGCCAGGCCTGCGCCTGACCGAGCTCAGCTGGTGACGTCGATCAGGTGCGCCGCGACAGGCGCCGATTTGCCCTTCAGCTCGAGCTCGACCGACTCGGCACATGGGTTGCTGCTTCGGCATTGCTCACATGCCCATGGCGTGGTACCCCGAGTCGACGTGGAGCACGGTGCCCGTAACGTTCTGCGCCTCGTCCGAAAGGAGGAACGCCGCGGCGGCGCCGACGTCCTCCGCCGAAATCGGACGGTGGAGCGGCGCGCGCTCCTCGAAGATCGCCTCCATGGTCGGAAAACCGGCGATCGAGCGGGCGGCGAGGGTGCGCACCGGTCCTGCCGAGACTGCGTTCACCCGGATGTTCTTCTGGCCCAGGTCCCAGGCCAGGTAGCGCATAGAGGCGTCGAGCGCGGCCTTTGCCACGCCCATGACGTTGTAGTGGGGCACCGCGCGCTCGCCGCCGAGGTAGGTCATGGTCAGGATGGATCCGCCTCCCGCAGCCTCCATCAGGGGCTCGGCCGCCCTCGCCGCCGAGACGAGCGAGTAGGCGGAGACGTCGAGCGCAAGCCAGAAACGGTCGCGCGGAGTGTCCGTGAAGCGCCCTTCCAGGTCGCGGGCGTCAGCGAACGCGACGGAATGGACGAGGAGGTCGAGCTCGCCCTCGAACGTCTCCTCCACTTCCGAGAAGACCCGGTCAACACCCTCGTCTGAGCGGACGTCGCACTCGGTCACGAGCGGGCTCCCCACCGACTCGGCCAGCTCGCGAACGCCCTTCTCGATCCGCTCGCCCTGGTAGGTGAACGCGAGCCTGGCTCCTCCTTCCGCGAGCTTTTGCGCGATCGCCCAGGCAATCGAGCGGCGGTTCGCGACTCCGAGGACCAGGCCCCGCTTGCCGGTGAAGTCGGTCATGGCGGCGGGAGTCTATTGTCGCCCCGTGCGCATCGCCGTCGTCACAGGGGGATCGAGCGGGATCGGCGCGGCCCTGGCGCGTCTGCTCGCCGTGCGCGGATGGCGCTGCGTGCTCCTCGCCCGCCAGCGCGAGCAGCTCGAGCGTGTCGCGGAGGAGGTCCGTGGGGAAGCCGAGCCGTGCGACGTCGGCGACCGTGCTCAGGTCGCAGAGGTCGCGGCTCGGGTGCGCGAGCGGCATCCAGCCGTTCACCTGCTCGTCAACAACGCCGGCCTGACGAGGCGCAAGGGCTTCATCGAGCTTCCGGCCGAGCAGATCGAGGAGATGGTTCGCACCAACTACCTCGGCGCGGTCTGGTGCCTGCTGGCGTTTCTACCGCTCCTCGAGGCCGGTCGTCCCTCAGACGTCGTCAACGTCGTGTCCGTCGCCGGAACGGTCGCCCACGGCTCGTCAGGCCCGTACGCAGCCGCGAAGCACGCTCAGCTCGCGTTCTCGCGGGCGACCACGGTCGAGTTGGCCCCGCGAGGGATTCGCGTCCACACAGTCAATCCAGGTCCCGTGGAGACGCCCGGCTTCCCGCAGCGCATGCTGCTCGAACGGCCCCTCGTGCGGAGGGTCGTGCTCACGCCCGAACGCGTCGCCGAGGCCGTCATGGGCGCAATCGAGCACAACCGCGCTGAGGTGGTCGTCCCCCGCTACCTCCGCCTCGCCGGAGCCGTCCAGGCGCTGGCGCCGGCCAGTCTGGCTCGGCTCGTCAGTCGAGCCGGCGGGCGAGCCGGAGCGCTCCGAGACCGAGAGCGGCCCCCGCGATAGCGTCGAGCACATAGTGGTTCGCCGTGGTGAAGACGACGAGGGCGACGAGTGGCGGATAGGCCGGCGCGAGGGCGCGCGCAAGCGCTGACCCGCTCGTCTCCGCGATTCCCGCTGCCGTCACGACCGCGAAGGTGACGTGGATGGACGGCATGGCCGCGATCGGGTCGTAGAGCTTCGAGATCAGGCCCGCGTCGAGGTCGACCCCGCCGACGTCCGCGATGGTGTCGACGAAGTGGTCGAGCGTCCTCGGGGGCGCGACCGGAAAGAGAAGGAATACCGGTTGCGCGCCTAGCGTGGCCAGAACGGCACTGCGGCGCAAGCGATGGAAGTCGGGATGGCGGCGGTGGAAGAGCCGCATCAGCCACCCGACCGTCAGCCCCACGTTCAGGGTCACGTAGGCCACGTTGAGCACGGCGACGACCCGTCGGCGTGGGAGGAGCACGGCTTGCAGCTCGTGCTCGACGTGCAGGCCGAGACGCCGCTCCAGTGCGACGATTCGCTCGGCGTTCCGGGCCGCCAGACGGCGCCCCTCCTCGGTGACGACGAACCGCCTGACGAGCAGATACGCGGCATACACGCCCAGGCCGACCGCCGCCTCGCGCCGCCTCGAGAACCTCCGCGTCCGCCCACACACTCCCATGAAGGGGACATACTTATCCACGCATGCCGAGGCCGTGGCGGCGATACCTCTTCCGCTTGCTGCTCGGATCTGCGGCGACGGGCGCGTTCCTCTGGCTCTTCCTGCGCCAGGTCGACCTGAGCGACGCTTGGGACGAGATCACGTCGCTTCCGGGCTGGACGATGCTGGCAGCCCTCGGGCTCTTCTTCGCAAACGTCTTCTTCATGACGCTCAGGTGGAAGTACCTGCTCTCGGGAGCGGGCTACGCGATCCGCAAGCGGAAGCTCTTCTCCACGATCTCCGTCGGGCGCGGGGCGAACAACTTACTGCCCGCGCGTGGAGGCGACCTGCTGCGGATCGAGTCCCTGCGGGAGCAGAATGTGCCCGCTTTCGTGACCGCCGGGACGCTCTTCGCGGAGCGTCTCCTGGACGGCGTCGTACTTTCGGTCTGGATCCTGCTCGGAGCGCTGACGATCGGCGAGGGCGGGGCGGTTCTCTACACCGGAATCGGCCTCTCGGCCGGAACTGCGGTGGGCGTCTTCCTCGTCGCTCTGGCAGCGCGCGACCACGAGCGCACGGAGGCCTTCATCTGGCGGACGACGAAGTGGCTTCCTCCGCGCTGGCACACGCGCGCGGCGAGGTCTGCCGCCCATTTCGTCGAAGGGTTGGGAGCCTTCCGCGGGCGCAAGCGAGTCTTCCTCGTCTTCGCGACATCGGTGGCCATGTGGCTCGCCGACGTGGCGATGTACTACATCGTCGGGAAGGCCTTCGACCTCGAGATCGGAGTCGGCGGCTACTTCCTCCTCGAAGGTGTGGGCAACCTGACGCTCGCCGTGCCTGCGACCGCCGCCGGGATCGGGACCTTCGACTACCTCACGCTCGTCGCCGCCAAGGGAATCGACATTCCGACGGACAAGGCCACGGCGTACGTCCTCACGATGCACGCGCTCACCGTCCTCCCGATCACGATCCTCGGCGCCGTGCTCGTACGGCCCGCCTTTCCGCGTCTCTTCCGCCGGCGCAAGCGCGATCCCGCCCCCGCCGAAGAGGCGGGTTAGGTCTAGAGCCCGCGCGCGCTCGCGTATTCGCGGGCGAGGAACGGAAGCTCGCCGGGGCGGCGCTCGGCAGCGGCGATCGCCTCTGCGAGGCGGATCCGACGCTGCTCCGGATCCAGAAGCTGGGGGTCGACGGGCCGTTGCTGGGCGCGTGATTGCTCGACAGCCTGCCCCAACCCTTCGGCATCGGGGTCACGGCCCGCGAGCAGCTCGTGGGCGACGTACTGCCCGCACGTGAGCGGCGTCGCCCGGTGCAGGAGCTCAAGAGTCGCTGGTTCCACATCCTCTGCAGGCGGCTCGACCCGAGGCCCGACCGTGACGACGACGCGCGTGCGCCCTCGTCGAAGCGGATCGTAGGCAAGCGCGATCGGCAGGAACCAGGCAGGACGGGCGCGCCGGACGAGCGCCGAGAGGCCCCGGCGCAGCGGGCCGATCTCCCCGTCCGGCGATGGGCGCCCCTCGGGGAAGACCAGAAGCGATCCCCCGCCGTGAACGAGCTCGACGAGCCGACGGAAATCGGCCGAAGCCGTCGCCGCTCGGGCACCCCAAAAGCCGTCCAGGTTCGGCGCCTCCTCCCGCGTGACCGGCCGCCAGAGGAGGTCAGCGTATTCGCTGCGAAGCACGTCGCCACTCAGCTGCGGAAGGGGCCGGCCGCGGTCGGCGGAACGCGAGCGGAACGCGTCCGCGAGAGCCGCGGGGATCACGTCCTCCAGGGCGCTGTCAGGGCGTGAGTGAAGGAGCTCTCCGGCGCGGGCGACGCTCGCGCTCGAGATCGGACGGACCTGGACGCGTGGGAGAAATCTTCCCACTCCAATGGGAAAGAGCAGCCGGCGCGCCCTCGGAGAGAGGTCCGGAGGGAACCCGGCGAAGAAGCCGGGAAGAAACATGTCGTCGCGGGCGGCGAAGCTCATCCGCTCGTCGCGATGGCGCCAGAGGCGGCCCCCGAAGTACAGGAGCGGGCCGATGACAGGCACGTCCGTCTCGCGCCGGTGCGTCGAGACGATCAGCGTCCGCGGTTCGAGGCGGAAGCGCCGTGGGCCGAGGACAACGACGCGAAGGGCCGCGTTCGAGTAGGCCCACATCCCCACCCCGACAGCGTCATAGAGCGGCCCCACATGGATAGCATGGCGCGCATGGCACGACTCGCGCTCGGAGACCCTGCCCCGCACTTCGAGCTCCCGGCAACCGACGGGAATACCCACTCTCTCGAGGACTTCCGTGGACAGCCGGTCGCCGTCGTCTTCTCCTGTGTCCACTGCCCGTACGTGGTCGCCTGGGAGGATCGGCTGAACGACGTCGCGCGCGACTATGCGGGGCGAGCGGGGCTCGTCGCCGTGAACTCGAACGCGGGCTACCTGGGCGACGGGGTCGACGACATGAAGCAGCGCTCCGAGGAAAAGGGCTTCGCCTTCCCGTTTCTCTACGACGAGACGCAGGAGGTAGCGTCGTCCTACGGAGCCGCCCGCACGCCCGAGGTGTTCCTCTTCGACCGCGAGCACCGGCTCGCCTACCACGGGACGCCGGATTCCGATTACCAGGATCCGGACGGCGCCGATCCCTACCTGCGTCGGGCTCTCGACGCGGTGCTCGACGGTGGCGAGCCCGACCCCGCGGAGGTGCCGCCCATCGGCTGCACCATCAAATGGCGTTCCTAGCGGTTCCGCAATTCGCGCCGAACGAGCTCTAGCGCCTCGTCCCGCGTGGAGACGGTTCCCGCGGCCCGCTCCTCGGCGACGAGGTCGAGCAGGCGGCCGACCTCGGGGCCCGGCTCGACGCCGAGCGCCAGAATGTCCTCGCCCCGAAGCAGTGGCTCGGTCGGATCTTCCACGCGCGCCGCGCGAACCGCCTCGTAGAGATCCGTGGCGCCCAGGTAGGCGAGCGCCGAGAGCGCCCAGGGCTCGGTCGCGTGGCGAAAGCGGTAGACGGTGCGTGCGGAATCGTCCCCAGGACGCTCCGCACGAAGAAGCGTGCGAGCGAAGCGGCGGAGCTCATTCGAGATCGGTAGTCGCTCGAGGTTCTCGCCGAAGACCGTGACGAGCAGGAAGCCCGGAGAGTCGACGAGATCGACCTCTGCCAGACGGTCGAGCGAGCCGCCGAGCGGCGCCAGCAGGCCGAGCTCGTCGGCGCGGCGAAAACCGTCGGGGGTCAGCCGTTCGAGCTCGCCGAAGATGCGCTCACCTGCGGGTTTCGTCACCAGCTCGGCGTGCTCGCGGACAAGCCGCTCGGTCTCCTCGTCGAGCGCGAAGCCCAGCTCGTCCTCCAGGCGAACGGCGCGCAGAAGCCGAAGCGGATCGTCCTCGAAGACCGAGTCCGACACGGCTTGGAGACGACGCCCCTGCAGGTCCGGGAAGCCCCCCAGCGGATCGATTCGCTCCCCACCCGCGACCGGCATGGCGATGGCATTGATGGTGAAGTCGCGCGTTCGCAGGTCATCCTCGATTCCGCCCCGGAGCGGCGTGAAGTCGACGGTGGTCCCGTCCGGGAAGGCGACGCGCCAGGCTCCGTGTCGCTCAGAGAGCGGGAAGAGGGCCGCCTTGGCCAGGCCCGCATAGATCCGCGCGGCCACCTCGGGGTCGGGCGTAGCGACGTCGATGTCCACCACCGGGCGGCCGAGAAGCTCGTCCCGGACGGCACCGCCCACCACGTAGGCCTCGACGCCTGCCACCGCGGTGCGGATGCGCTCATCCATCGACGACTTTCCGGTCGGCGCGTAGTGGATCCGCGCGGATCCCGGTCGTGATCTCGTAGTTGATCGTGCCGAGGTGGCGGGCATGCTCCTCGGCCAGGACACCGTCGCCGATCAGGGTTACCGGCGCGCCCTTCTCCTCCTCGTCCAACTCGACGACGAGGGCGTCCATGGACACAACCCCAAGGACGTGGCGGCGCGAGCCTCCGACGACCACTTGGGCTCCCATCAAGCCGCGGCGAAAGCCGTCCCCGTATCCGACCGGAACCATACCGACGCGAGTCGGGCGCTCGGCGACGAAGCGGCGGCCGTAGCCGACGCTGCCGCCTGCCGGGACCGTCTTGGCGAGGGCGACGTAGCTCCGCCAGGAGAGAACCGGCTCAAGATTGTGGTTCGCCGGATCGTCGCCGAACGGGGAGAGCCCGTAGAGGGCGATGCCGCAGCGCACGGCGTCGAAGCGGGCCTCCGGGTAGGCGAGCGTCGCTGCGCTGTTCGCGAGATGGGCGGGAAAGCTGTCGAACTCGCGGGCGATCTCGGCGAAGCGGGCGATCTGCTCCCTGGCATACGTCGAATCGTCCTCGTCTGCGGTGGCCAGGTGGCTCATGAGCCCGACCACGCGCTCGCGCGGGACCGACCGGGCCTCCTCCACGCTCATCCCCCACCGGCCCATGCCGGTGTCGACCTTGAGGTGGAGAGGCACGCCCTCGGGGACCGCCGGGGAAGAGACGGCCAGCTCGAGTCGGGAACCCTGCGCGATCTTCTCCTCCCCGGCCGCGAGCGGCGCCATCACGAGGATCCGGGCGTCGGAGAACGAGCGCCGCAGCGCTTCCCCCTCCTGTGCGGTCACCACGCAGAGCCCGCGCGCGCCTGCTTCGAGCGCGGCTCGGGCAGCATCGATGATCCCGTGCCCGTAGGCGTCGGCCTTGACGACTGCCCAGAGCTCCGCCGGCGCGGCCGCCTCTCGCATGCGCGCCACATTGCGACGCAGCGCGCCGAGGTCGATCGTGAGCTCGGAGCGCCGACTCACGAGAGAGCGAGCGAGAGCGCCTCGACGACGTCGCGGGCCAGGAGTCCCGCGGCGCCGTGCCGCTCGGCCGCGAGATCGGCCGCCGTTCCCTGGGCGGCAGCGGCGGCGGCGGCGCCGAGGCGCCCCTCCATCCCCTTCGCGAGGAAGGCGGCGACGATTCCCGTCAGCACGTCTCCGGCGCCCGCGGTCGCCAGCCCGGGATTCCCGAGATCTGAGACGAGCACGCCTCGGCCCGGTGCCGCGACGATCGTGTCCGCTCCCTTGAGGAGGACGACCGCGCCGACGTCATCCGCACCTGCCTGAGCGGCGTGCAACCGCCGCGCCCGTACCCACTCGGACTTGCGCCCCAGCAGGCGAGCGAGCTCGCCCTCGTGAGGAGTGAGGACCGTGGGAGCGTCTCGGGTGAACACCCAGTCGAGGTGGCCTACGACCGCCCAGAGACCGTCCGCGTCGAGCACGATCGGCTTGTCGAGGCGATCGAGAAGGTAACCGACGAGGGCGCGCGTGCCGTCGGTGCGCCCGAGACCCGGCCCAAGGGCGATCGCGGTCGCGCGCTCGGCGGCTTCGAGTATGGGATCCGCCGCGTCCATCGTCATGACGCCGTCCTCGTCCGGGCACGGGCTGGTCATCACTTCGAGCAGCCGCTGCTCGAAAACGACGTCGAGC
>Ga0307278_10001478_pt1 | contig 11694 bp, 12 predicted proteins | sample ER_DNA_117_FD_194482 | JGI IMG/M metagenome (GOLD analysis project Ga0307278, IMG submission 194482) | Bulk soil microbial communities from the East River watershed near Crested Butte, Colorado, United States - ER_DNA_117 | ecosystem: Environmental > Terrestrial > Soil > Floodplain | place...
GGCGGCGCCTCGACGCCGAGCAGCTTCTCCACCGCCAGGCAGTAGGCGGTCTCGTTGAAGATCGGGGCCAGGTAGTCCATGCGGGTCACGAAGGTGACCCCCTGGACCCAGGTGCGGAACTCGATCGACTTCTCGATGCCGGTGTGCAGGTAGCCGACCACCGGCTGCAAGGACACCACCTGCTCGCCGCGCAGCTCCAGCACCAGCCGGAGCACGCCGTGGGTGGACGGGTGCTGGGGCCCCATGTTGATGACCATGAGGTCGTCGTCGCCCTCGGCATGCCTGCGGGCGGTGACCTCGGCCCAGTCACCGCCGCCCATGGCCAGCACCTGCCTGGCCCGCCGCTCGTTCAGGCTGACGTGCTCGGCGGTCGGCTTGTCGGCCAGGTCGTAGGCCTCGCCGGGCCGCACGACCACCTCGTCCACGAGCTGGCCGCTGGACGGGCGGCCGGACTCTGGCCGCTCCTGCTCCTGGGGCACGTCCCCGTCCCGCCTGGCCTCGTCGGCGTGGTCGCGGAGGATCTCGCTCATGTGCTCGTCCACCCTCCCTTGTACCGCCTGGTGTCGGGCGGTGGCACGTGGGCGCCGTGGTAGTCGACGTTCACCCCGCCGAGGGGGTAGTCCTTGCGCTGGGGGTAGCCCTTCCAGTCCTCGGGCATGAGGATGCGGATGAGGTTGGGGTGGCCGTCGAAGCGCACCCCGAAGAAGTCGTACACCTCGCGCTCGTGGAAGTTGGCGGTCGGCCACACCCCGGTGACGCTCGGGACGTGCGGGTCCTCCACCGTGACCCGGACCTTGAGCCGCAGGCGCACGTTGTGCTCGAACGAGTAGAGGTGGTAGTCGACGCAGAGGCGGTCAGGGCGGTTGGGGTAGTCGGTGCCCGACAGGTCGGAGAGGTGGCGGAAGCGGGCAGCCGGGTCGTCGCGCAGCCAGGTGGCCACGTCGACCAGGCGGGCCCGGTCGAGTTCGACGGTGACCTCGCCGCGGTGGCCGGTCACCTGCAGCTCCGCCTCGCCGAAGCGCTCGCGCAGGCCGGTCAGGACCGGCTGCAGGGCGTCGGGGGGCGTGACGACGGCGTCGCTGGGCTGCACCTGGCTCATGCCTCCTGATGGACCGGGGCACCCCTTTGGGACCCCTCCGACCGGGGCACCCCTTCGGGGTTCCCCGGACCCCTCCCAACCGACCGGGGCACCCCTGCGGGGTTCCCCGGACCCCTCCGGCCGGACCCTTCGGGCAGGACGAGCTTGGAGCGCGGCTCGCCCTTCCTGATCTTCTCGTGGAGCTGGAGGATGCCGTCCATCAGCATCTCGGGACGGGGCGGGCAGCCGGGCACGTACATGTCGACGGGCACGATCTGGTCGACGCCCTGGACGACCGCGTAGTTGTTGAACATGCCGCCCGAGGTGGCGCAGACGCCCATGGAGATGACCCACTTGGGCTCAGGCATCTGGTCGTAGATGGTGCGCAGCACCGGCGCCATCTTCTGCGACACCCGCCCGGCCACGATCATGAGGTCGGCCTGCCTGGGCGAGGCCCGGAACACCTCCATGCCGAACCGGGCCAGGTCGTAGCGGCCGGCGCCGGTGGCCATCATCTCGATGGCGCAGCAGGCCAGGCCGAAGGTGGCCGGCCAGAGCGAGCCCTTGCGGGCCCAGTTGGCCAGCTTCTCGACCGTGGTGACGAGGATGCCGCCAGGCAGCTTCTCGAGTCCGCTCCCGGTGCCCATGATCAGTCCCACTCCAATCCGCCGCGCTTCCAGTCGTAGACGTAGGCGATCATGAGCAGCCCGATGAAGATGCCCATCTCGATCAGGCCGAACAGCTTGAGCTGCCGGAAGACGACCGCCCAGGGGTACAGGAAGATCACCTCGACGTCGAACACCACGAACAGCATCGCGGTCAGGTAGAACCTCACCGGATACCGCTCGCCCTTGGGGAGCCGGCCCGGCTCGATGCCCGACTCGTAGGCGGAGTACTTGGCCCGGGTGGGCCGGTGGGGGGCCAGGAACGCCGACACGAGGATGGAGAGCACGGCGAAGCCCGTCGCCAGCGCCATCATGACGAGGATCGGGGTGAAGGAGCCGAGGCTCACGTTTGGCCTCCCACCGGCGCGTCGGGACCGTCGGCACGCTGGCGCGTGCGGGGTGAAGTAGGGGACGGAGCCGCCAAACTACGTGCCCCTTCCGATCGCGCGCAAACCACGCTCCACATGGTCCTCACCTCGACGGAGCCATCCAGGTCAGAGCCCGTACGACCCGGTCGGCGGCGTCCCCGCCGGTGGGCTCGTGCAGGTTGGCGAGCAGCTTGAGCACGACCCGCATCAGGGTCGGCCGGGGCAGCCCGTACCTGGTCGCGATCCTCATGACCCGGGGGTCGCCGATCGCGCGCACGAACACCCGGCCGAGGGCGAAGTACGACCCGTAGCGGAGCTCGACCCCGGAGCGGTAGCGGCGCAGCAGGGACCGGTCGCCGCTGGCGAGCACGGCCAGCCCGGTCTCGGCCGCGAGCCGGCCGCTCTCCATCGCGTAGTCGATGCCCTCGCCGTTGAACGGGTTGACCAGCCCGGCCGCGTCGCCCACGAACATGACCCCCCGGTACAGGGCCGGGTGCCGGTTGGCGGCCATCGGCAGGGGGGCCGACCGGGGCTTGCCGATTGCGTCGGCGGGCGTGAACTCCCAGTCCCGCCCGACCGTCGGGAGCCAGTCGTCCAGGAGCCGGCGGTAGTTGGTGTTGCGGAAGTGGCTCGAGGTGTTGAGCAGGCCGAGGCCGACATTCAGGGTGCCGTCGGCCATCGGGAACACCCAGCCATAGCCAGGCAGGAGGTCGTCGCCCCGCCACAGCTCCAGGTAGGAGTCGAGCCAGGGGTCGTGGTCGCGCCCGCTGACGAAGTACTGGCGGATGGCCACGCCGATGGGCCGGCGCTCGTCCCGGTGCAGGCCGAGGGTCTGGGCGAACCGGCTGGAGGCGCCGTCGGCGGCGACCACGACCTCGGCCCGCACGTCGACCGGGTCCTCACCCTCGCGGCGGACCACCGCCCCGCGGACCAGCCCGTGCTCGACGAGCGGGGCGAGCGCCTCGGTCGAGTCCCAGAGCGTCGCCCCTGCCTTCTCGGCATGGCGGGCCAGGAGCTGGTCGAAGTCGGTCCGCGGCCGGGCCAGCCCGTAGGACGGGTACGCCGACAGCTCGGGCCAGGGCAGCTCGAGCACCAGCCCGCCGCCGTGCACCTTGAGCCCGGCACTGCGCGACCAGGTCCGGTACTCCTCGCGAAGGCCCATCGCGTCGAGCCCGGCCACCGCCCGGGGGGTCAGCCCGTCGCCGCAGATCTTGTCGCGGGGGTAGCCGGCCTTCTCCACCAGCAGCACGCGCGCGCCGGCACGGGCGAAGTGGTAGGCGGTCGCCGCCCCACCCGGCCCCCCGCCGACCACGAGCGCGTCGTACTGGCTGGTCATCGTCGTCTCCAGGCTCCGCGTGTCCTTGTGAATCGGCGCACAAGTCGCCACCCGGAGTGTAGGCCAGCTGGCGCGCTCCGGCAACGCCGGGCCGGGCCGGAGCACGCAAAGCATAGTTCCCCGCCGGGGAGGAGGCGCGACAGACCGGGTTTCTGCTTGCCTGGCCTTGGGGATCATGCTCGGCATGGTGGTACGCAAGCGGCATGCCAAGCGGCGCCCGGTCGGCGCCCCGCAGGAGGTGCGCTCGATCGACGGGCTCCGCCGCTGCGCCGCCGACGACTGCACCGCGCGCCTGTCCCGCTACAACCCGACCTCCCGCTGCGGCATCCACGCGGGGTGGGATCACGAGATCGTGCGGCGCAAACCGCGAACCAGCTAGTCTCGCTCCATGTGGGGGAACCGAGCTCTCCCCACGACCCCCAAGAGCGCCGGTGGCATGGCCCGCCTGGTCAGGCCGCCGCCCCGTAGTGCAGGGCCACGATGCCGCCTGACAGGTTTCGCCAGCGGACCTTCTCGAAGCCGGCTTCCTGGACCCATCTGGCCAGGCCCTGCTGGTCGGGCCAGGCGCCGATCGAGCGGGCCAGGTACTGGTAGGCCTCGGGGTCGCTGGACAGCCTGCGGGCGGCCAGGGGCATGAGCCGGGTCAGGTAGCGCCCGTAGACCCGGCTGAGCACGGGGACCACCGGCTGCGAGAACTCGCAGACGACCAGGCGCCCACCAGGGCGCAGGACGCGGCGGAACTCGAGCAGGCCCTGGCCGGGCTCTGGCAGGTTCCGCAGCCCGAACGCGATGGTCAGCACGTCGGCCGACCCATCGGCCAGGGGCAGCTGGAGCGCGTCGGCCACCGCGAACCGCCCGGCACCGGCCTCGCCCCTCCCCGCCCCCCGGCGCACCATCTCCCACGAGAAGTCGAACCCGGTCACGATCGCGCCCGGGGCGAGCCTGGCCAGCTCCCGGGTGAGCGCCCCGGTCCCGCAGGCGACGTCGACCGCGAGCTCCCCCGCCTCCAGCGCGGCGGCCGCGGCGGCCGCCCGGCGCCAGGCCCGGTCCTGCCCCAGCGAGAACACCGTGTTGGCAAGGTCGTACCTGGGCGCCACCCGGTCGAACATGTGCTGCACCCCCGCCGAGGTCCGCTCGGCCGCCGGTGACACACCCATGCGGGCTCCTCCAGGTCCGGGAACAGGGGCCGTCATCCTCCCATCCCGCGGCGCGGGAGCGCCGGGTCCAGCCACCAGGCACACCGTTCGACCGGACCGGGGTGGGAAGGGGATAGGAACTGGATCACGGTTTTGGGATGCTACGTCCGTCCGTCTGTGTCTGCCGGACTGTGTCTGCCGGACTGGAGGGGTCGCATGCGGCGGAGTGTCCCAGGCATCGTCCTCGCCCTCGTCCTCGTGCTGTCCGGCACGGGCGCGGCGGTCGGGACGCCCGCCGGGGCCGCACCGCCGCTGCCCGACTCGATCGCGTCCATCGGCGACTCGGTCAGCCAGGCGTTCGACGCCTGCTGCTGGTACGGCGACCATCCCAGCCTGTCGTGGTCGACCGGCTGGCTCCCGCGCGACGGCATCACCAGCCACTACGAGCGGATCCGGGCACTGAGCCCGGCCGTGGCCGGACGGCGCTGGAACCTCGCGGTGAGCGGCGCCAAGATGGCCGGCGGCCCGGCGCAGGCGCGCTTGGCAGTGGCCCACCAGGCCCGGTACGTCACCGTGCTGCTCGGCGCCAACGACCTGTGCACCTCGTCGGCGGCCGCCATGACACCGGCCGCGGCCTTCGCCGGCCAGTGGTGGGCGACGCTGGCGGTGCTGCGGAGTGGGCTGCCACCCGGCGCGCACGTGTTCGTCAGCAGCATCCCCGACCTCCACTGGCTCTGGGAGGTCCTCCACACCAAGCGCCGGGCCCGCCTGGCGTGGCGGCTGGGCCGCATCTGCCCGTCGATGCTGGCCCAGTCCAACAGCCCCGAGCAGCGGCAGGCGGTCGTGGAGCGGACACACCAGTACAACCACATCCTCGCGGACGCCTGCGCAGCCTGGAGCGCCTGCCGCTTCGACGGTCTGGCCACGCACCGGTACCAGTTCGCCGCCAGCCAGGTCTCGGTGCTCGACTACTTCCACCCGGACCTCGAGGGGCAGGCGGAGCTGGCCCGCGTGACCTGGGCGGCGTCCTTCTGGGCCGACCTCGGCACGTGACCCGCCCGGGCCGACCCCAGTGCGTGACCTGCGGCGGCGCTGGCGAGTGGACGCTATGCCGAGGCAAGGGATGGGGGCCTGGTGCTGCCCTGTGGGGGGCAGCAGGGCGGCACCAGGCGGGGCAGGGCTGGCGCTGGTGGCCCAGCACCCGTCCTGCCCGGATAGAGCGTCCCCCGCCTCATGACCGTTACGGCCCCGCACGCCGCAGGACCGTTACGGCCCCGTACGCCTCATGACCGTTACGGCCCCGCGGTCGTCGAGGCGTGTAACGCTCGGGACGGCCCTGGCGCTTCTTGAGCTGAGACGTGTCGGCGGCTGCAGGCCGCCCTGGTGTCCCGCCAGGGGGCCTCGTCCCCCACCGATCCCGATCGGCACGTCAGCTCAGTCAACCCGAAGAGCTTCGGGCCGGAGACGGTCACGGCTCGATGCCGAGCACGGCGCGTTCAACCCTGCCCACCCTCATCTTGGAGGTGCGCATGCGCAGCAAGGTCGCCACGGTCGCCACCCTTGCTCCTCGGCCATCACCGGTGCGGCCGCAGCCGTGACCGGCTACTGACGCACCTGCGTGGTGGGGCAGGGCTGTGCGAGCGCCCTTTGGGGAGGGAGGCCCCGCCCTGCCCCACCACCCCGAACACCAGCGCGGATGCTCGAAGCTGCCTGGTCGCCCCGGGGAGCAGCAGGACCCCGGGCCTTGGGCCCGCCCCCGGCCCGGGCCCGGGGTCCACAACCTCAAACAGGGCCATGGAGCGCGTGCGGACGACGAGCACGTGGCTCCTCCTCGCCGGCAACGGTGCAGGCGGCCTCGGTCGCCCTCAGACCCCAGCGTAGCTGTGCAGCCCCACCACCCAGATGTTGACCACGTAGAAGTTCACCAGCAGCGCGACCAGGCCGAGCACGCCGATCCAGGCCGCGCCGCGGCCACGCCAGCCGGCGGTGGCCCTGGCGTGGAGGTAGGCCGCGAACACGACCCATGTGATGAACGACCACGTCTCCTTGGGGTCCCAGCCCCAGTACCGGCCCCAGGCCGACTGAGCCCAGACGGCGCCCGCGATGATCGCGAACGTCCAGATGGGGAAGCCGAACGCGGTCGTACGGTAGGCGAGGTCGTCCAGCCGCTTGGCCGAGGGCATCCGGTCCCAGACCGTGGGGGCCGGCAGCGGCTCGGCGTCGCGCGCCTCCGCCTCCTCCTCGACGTAGCTCGCGATGGCCTCGCGCACCTCGGCCCGGTCGGCGGTTTGGGCGCCGCCGGCCACCAGCGGCGGGCGCGGCCCGGCGGCGCGCCGCTCGAAGTGGTCCTTGACCAGGTACAGGACGCTGAAGACGGCGGCCAGGCAGAGCACCGACGACCCGACGATGGCCGCGGCCACGTGGATCTTGATCCAGCCCGAGTTCAGTGCGGGCACCAGCGGACCGGCCGGCGTTCGCAGGGCCACGCCACCGATGGCGATGGCGAGCACGGCGGGCAGGAGCACGAAGACCCCGAGCGGCCTCACCTCGGGCCGGCGGGCCAGCCAGACGAGGAACGCGGTCACGGTGACCACCCCGACCATGACCGAGTACTCGTACATGTTGCCCCAGGGCACCCGCTGGGCGGCCAGCCCTCTGGCCACGGCGGCGGTCACGTTGGCCCCCAGCCCGGCCACCGTGACCGCCACGCCGGCCCGGCCGGCCCAGCGCAGCCGGTAGGCAAACTCGAAGCCGAACAGCACCGCGCCGACCGCGTAGCTGAGCACGGCCAGCCAGACCAACGTGTCGGACAGTTCAGCCATCCTCGCGGTCGACATGGGCCTCGCTCCTGTTGCGCGTCGTCTCGCGCGTCGTCGGGTCGCTCACCCCGAGGGGGACCTGGCGGCGGCCTGGTCCTCCTCGGCCACGCCGGCGGCCGCCTCGTCCTCCTCGGCCACGCCGCCTAGGGTATCCCTGCCACCGGCATGCGGCGACCGGTCGAGCTCGCGGCCGAGCTCGGCCGCGAGCTCCTGGAACTCGTCGGCAAAGGCCGTCTTGCCCTGCAGGGCGAGCCCGGCCACCTCCACCCGGGAAGCTCCCGGCCCGGCCGGGGCCGCCCGCACCCAGACCCGGCGCCGGGTCACGTAGAGGGACGGCAGCAGGCCGAGCAGGATGAGCACGGCCGCCGCCAGCACGACTGGCACACCGGGGTCTCGGGCCAGGGTGAGCACGGTGTACTGGCGCACGCCGGTGAACGAGACCGTGCCCAGGCCGCCAGGCAGCGCCTTGGTCTGCCCCAGGGGGATCAGCAGCGGCCGGTCGGCGAGCGGGCGCAGGTCTGTGCGGTCGAGCGTGAACACGCTCTGGACCTCGTCGGCGTGGAGGTCGCCCTGCCACGGGAAGACCACCAGCAGCGGGTTGACCAGGCGGGGGTCGTTGCCGATCTCGGCCCGCCCGTCCGGGCCGGGAGTGAGCTGGAAGCCGGTGAACATGGTGACGTCGAGCCCTACCTGCGGGTCGAGCATGGGCAGCTTGACCGCCCCGTTGGACACCTCGGTGGCCTGGTCGCGCAGGGTGAGCAGGGGGCCGTCCTGGGGCACGGTGCGCCTGCCCCCGGGCCGGCTCAGGGTGACCTTCACCACCGGCGCGTAGCCGTAGTCGGACTGGAACACCCGCGTGCCGTCCACGGTCATGGGCCGGTTCACCCCTACCCGCTGCCGCTGGGTGCGCCCTTCTGCGTCCACGGCGGTCAGCTGGGAGGCGAAGTCGCGCGGCTGCCCCGACGGCCAGAACGAGTTGGTGAAGTCGTCCAGCCTGAGGCTGAACTGGGGGAGCTGCTCGGGCCCGTACCAGCGGCCCGGGGTGAACGCGTCGTAGTTGACCCGGGTGTTGGAGATGGTGTCGCCCTCGACCAGGGTGACCTGGCCGCGGTAGCCCCAGCCCTTGCCGTAGGCGAGCCCGACCAGCAGGAGCAGGAACGACACGTGGAACACCAGGCTCCCCGCCTCCCGCAGGTAGCCCTTCTCGGCCGCCACGGCGTCGCCGTGCACGACCGCGCGGTAGCGCCGCCGGCGCAGCACGCGCCTGGCCGCGGCCAGCGCCTGCTCGGGTGGGACGGCCGGGTCGAAGGTGGCCGTGTTGCGGTAGCGGTCCAGCCCGGCGCCGGACCGCGGGGGCCGGGCCCGGACCATGCGGGCGAACGCCCTGGCCCTCGGGATCAGGCAGGCGACCAGCGCGGTGAGCAGGGCGACGTAGATGGCGGTGAACCAGGCCGAGCCGAACACGTCGAACATGCCGAGGCGGTCCAGGGTCGGCCCGACCCCCGGGTGGTCGGCGAGGTACTGGGCGACCCGCTGCGGCGCCAGGCCCCGCTGGGGGAACAGGCTCCCGAGGATGGCGGCGACGGCGATGGTGAACAGCAGGATCAGCGCGGTCCGCATGGAGCGGAACTCGCGCCAGGCCTGCCGCACGGTCAGCCCGAGGGGCTGGCGGGACGCGCCCGGGCCGGGCCGGGTGGCCGACTCAGGTGACTGCACCGCCAAGCGACCACCTTCTTCTACCCAAGTGACTACCCAAGTGACTACCTTCACCCACCAGGCGACTGCCTTTACCCAGGCGACTGCCTTTACCCAAGCGACCACCTTCTTCTACAGGGGGAGGGAGACAGCGCCCGCCCAGGACTGGAGCCGGACCAGGAAGTCGGCCCACAGCCCGGTCACCAGGAGCAGGCCGATGACCACCAGCATCCCGCCGCCGGCGAGCTCGAACAAGCGGAAGCGGGCGCGCAGGGCCGGGAAGCGCCCCACCGCGGTGCGGAAGCCGAGCGCGGCGACCAGGAACGGGATCCCCAGGCCGAGCGAGTAGGCCAACAGCAGCACCGCACCCCGCCCCGCCCCGCCCACGCCGGCTGCGAGCCCGAGGACGGCACCGAGGGTCGGCCCGATGCACGGGGTCCAGCCGAGCCCAAACACCATGCCCAGGGGCAGCGCCCCGGCCAGCCCCGAGGGCACCCGGTTGGCCTGGATGCGGCGCTCGCGGTACAGGAAGCGGGGTTTGAGGACCCCGGCCAGGAACAGCCCCATGACGATCACCAGCACCCCGGCGACCCGGAGCACCGTGCCCCGGTTGAACCGCAGCCAGTCGGTGAGCGCGCCCAGGGCGGCGCCGAGGGCGACGAACACCAGCGAGAAGCCGAGCACGAACAGGGCGGCGCCGAGCACCACGCGGCCCACCCGGCGGCTGCCCTCCTCCACGTCCCGGCCGGACACGCCCGACATGTAGGAGAGGTAGCCGGGCACGAGCGGGAGCACGCAGGGCGAGGCGAACGAGACGAACCCGGCCGCGGCCGCCACCAGCATGGCAAGGAACAGGTTGCCACCGGCGACGATCTCCTGGGCCCGCTCCGCAACGCTCATCGAAGGTGGCGCACCTCCCTCACGCGACCGGTTCCGAGTGCGCCCGCTCGCACGTCGTCACGCCACCTGGTCCACGACGTCGCCGAGGAGCTGGGCCTGGACCGCGGCGGCGACGGCCGCGGCGAGCAGGATGGCTGGCAGGGCGGCCGACCGGCCGGCGGAGACCTTCAGCTCTGGCAGGTCTGGCATTTGGGCCAATGATACGTCGGCTCCTCGGCGTGGACGCGCTCACCGACCAGAGCGACATGGGGCAGCGCCGGCAGGGCTTCGCACTTGGTTGTTGGCCTGTAACCTCGCCATGGTGCGCAGGATTGGGCGTTACCGTCGCATTAGAGGCGGACGAGAGCGTGTCAACGCTGGGAAGGTCCGGGTTGTCGGGGTTCCTCTCGGGGACTGGTTGGCGGCAGTGACACTGCCGCCATGCCTCCGTTCCGCCGACCCGGCGTGCCACTCCTGTGGCCATCGGCCAGGAGTCCTGGGCCTGCGGTTCGGCTCCCATGGCCCCGGTTCAGCCGTTGCTCCCGCCCGGCCGCCGATGTCCTGCTGGCCGCCTGGGCAATGGCTGCGATCGTTCTCGTAGGACTTGCTGTCACAGCCACCGAACGCCTTGCCTACCGGGACCGGGTGCTCCCGGGCGTCCGCTTGGCCGGCGTCAAGGTCAGCGGTCAACCACCCACGCAGGCGCAGGCCGCGATTGCCGCGGCCGCTGCCCGTCTGGAGCGTGATCCGATCGTGGCACGCACCGGTCCGGCCTCGCGCACCCTCGCGCCGGCGGTCGTCGGCGTCGAGGTCGATGAGGTCGCGGCGTCCCGGGCGGTGCAGGGGGCCGGTCGGCAGGGAAACGTCCTGGGTCAGCTGCTCGGCCCCGTGCTGCGCCGGCTGCGTCCGGTCGAGACGCGGTGGATGGTGCGCTACGACCGGGTGGCCCTGACGCGGGTCGTCGACCGCTGGGCCGGGCGGCTGGACCGCAGAACGCTCGACGGAACCGTGCGCATCCAGGGCACGTTGGTCGTCCCGGTCAACCCCCGCCCGGGCCGGACGCTTGACCGCGCCGGTGCCGTCAGCGCCATCGCTGCCGCGCTGAGCCGTCCGGGGGCCCGTGCCGTCGACCTGCCCACGCGCCAACTCCCGCCGAGGGTCGGTCCCGACGAGGTGGCTCGGGTTGCCGGCGAGGCCCGCAGTCTGCTCGCAGGCCCGGTCACGGTCACCGTGCAAGGCCGTCGGCTCCTGCTCGAGCCGGTCGCACTCGGCAGTGCCGTGCGCGTGCGCGCGGTAGGTGCGCGGCTGTCGCTGGGGCTGGACCAGGGGCGGCTGCGTGTGGCCCTGCGGGGCGAGCTTCGCGGGGTCGAGCGGCGCGCCCGCGATGCTCGCTTCCGCGTCGCCGCCGGCAAGATCGCCATCATCCCGTCCGTGGCGGGACAGCAACTGGACCTGCGGCCGGTCACGGCCGCGATCCTGCGCGGCGAGCGCACCATAGACGGCTCGCTACAAGCCGTCGAGCCCCAGCGCGACTCCGACTGGGCGCGGTCGCCGCAAACAGCCGTGTCCCCTCACCGACCAGCGCGGCCTCTTCCTCCTCAAACGGGCGGGTCTTGCGCGGGTCCCAGATCGTGTAGCCCAGCTCCCGCAGGGTGGAAAACAGCTCGTCGGGGTCGAGCTTGGCCGGGTCGTAGTCGACCAGGACCTGCTCGAGGGTC
>Ga0307278_10001479_pt1 | contig 11691 bp, 10 predicted proteins | sample ER_DNA_117_FD_194482 | JGI IMG/M metagenome (GOLD analysis project Ga0307278, IMG submission 194482) | Bulk soil microbial communities from the East River watershed near Crested Butte, Colorado, United States - ER_DNA_117 | ecosystem: Environmental > Terrestrial > Soil > Floodplain | place...
TCATTTGCGGGCGGGCCCGCTTGATCGCTGGATACGCGCTGGAGCCGATCGACTTGCCGTGCCGGCGATCGGCAAGCCCGGCTGGGTAGCGATGGGCGCCGGCGTCCTCGCCGTTGCGGCGATCTTGGTCGGGACCCTGACGCCCGGCGGGCCTGTGCTGCCAACCCCGCAGGATCGCAATGTGCTCGTCCGCGTCCAGGGAGCACCAGGCACCGCACTGCCTGAGATGAACCGGGTCACCTCCGCGGTCGCCGCTGAAATGCGCAACGCGCCAGGAATCGAGTCCGCAGGGGCGCACGTTGGCCGCGCGATCACCTCAGACGAGATCGTCGACGTCAACGCCGGAGAGATCTGGCTAACCGTGGCACCAGACGCCGACTATGAAGCAACCCTTACAGGAATACGCGACATCGCGACGGGGTACCCGGGCCTGCACACCAGCGTTCGGACCTACGCCGAGGACCGTGTTGCCGCTGCCCGGGACAAGGTGGGCAACGAGCTGGTCGTCCGCGTCTACGGGCAGGACCTTGCAACGCTGCGAGACACAGCCGATGACGTCAGCCGGACCTTGACCACCGTTCCCGGCGTTCTCTCGCCCAGGGTGGAACCCCAGGTGACCGAACCCACCCTGCAGATCGAGGTCAACCTCGCCGCGGCCCAACGTCACGGCCTCCGACCTGGCGATGTGCGCCGCGAGGCAACCACCCTGATCTCAGGCCTCCCCGTCGGGAACCTCTATGAAGAGCAGAAGGTCTTCGACGTGGTGGTCTGGGGCGGACCCCAGATCCGGCAGAGCCTTTCCGATCTTGAGGCGCTGCGCATTGATACACCATCGGGCGACCAGGTCCGGCTCGGCGACGTGGCGACGGTTCGTATCGCTCCCGATCCGGTCGCGATCGACCACAACAGCGTTTCCCGAAGCCTCGACGTGACTGCCGTGGTCAATGGACGCAGCGCTGCGGACGTCGCCCAAGAGGTGACCTCGCGTCTGCGTGGTATCTCCTTCCCGTACGAGTACCACGCTGAGGTGCTCGGCGATGCGGCGCGCCAGCAGTCCAACCAGGTACGCGTTGCAGCGATTGCCGCTGTCGTGGTTCTGCTGAGCTTCCTGATCTTGCAGGCGGCAACGGCCAGTTGGGCGCTGGCAGCGGCGCTCATGGTCACGTTGCCGGTTGCCCTGGTCGGCGGCGCACTCGTCGCGCCGCTGGTAGGCGGTATCTCCTCCATCGGCGTCTTGGTTGCGCTCTTCGCGATACTCGCCTTGGCCATTCGCCAAGCCCTGGTCTTCATACGCCGGGCCCGCGAGCTCGGCGCCGAACCAGGAGCAAGCCCAACCGAATCGGTGCGGCAAGCCGTACGGGAACTCGCACCATCGGTCATCGGCGTCGCACTCATAACGGCCGCGATCATGGTGGCACCTGCTGTCATGGGCACCACGGCCGGCCTGGAAGCATTCCATCCCTTCGCCGTCAGCATGCTGGCCGGACTGGTGACAGCCACGGCCGTCTCGCTGATCGCAGTGCCCGCCTTTTACCTAGCAATCGCCACCCGGGCCTTGTTGAAAGAAAAGGGGCGTCCGGTGATGGCCACTCCTGCACCTGCATCTGAGACTGAGGTGAACTCATGAAGCTCCGTGGTTATGCCGCTTCCTTCGCGGCTCTTGCGATGATCACTTTTGGGGCCAGTGGCTGCAGCGAGGCCGGGGCCTCGAACGAAGCAAACTCCGAGACCGCAGTCACGGTCGAGTCAGCAGGCGAAGACCAGCCCGCGCGCATTACGGTGAGCGAGCGCGCCGAGCAGCGGCTCGGCCTGCGTACGGAGCCGGTCCGTCCGCTCACTGGTCAGCCTGGAGTGACCGAGGTCATCTCCTACACCGCTGTGGTGTATGACTCCGACGGCAAATCGTGGGCGTTCTCCTCGCCCTCCCCACGGACCTATCTCAGGGTGCCCATTGATATCGCCTCGATCACAGGCAAGGCCGTGCAGCTCAAGAGCGGCCCACCAGTGGGAACTCAGGTCGTCGTCGTGGGCGCGCCCGAGCTGGTAGGCGCCGAGGCCGGGATCAGCGGTGAGGAGTGATGGCCCAACCGGATAAGACCCAGCCGCGTAAGACCTTGATGCGGTGGATCGTCGGTACCAGCCTGAACTACCGCTTCCTGGTCGTTGCCATCGGTGCGTTGCTGATGGTGTTCGGCGTTGCCACACTGCCCTCGACACGGGTCGACGCGTTTCCCGAATTCGCCCCTCCTCGAGTGGTGATCCAAACGGCCTGCCTGGGCTTGTCGACCTCTGACGTGGAGCAATTGGTCACCGTCCCGCTGGAGCAGGCTCTCAATGGAGTCGAGGGTCTGGAGGACATGCGGTCCAAGTCGGTGCCGCAACTGTCGGCGATCGAGCTGATCTTCAAGCAAGGCTTTGACGAACTCAAGGCCCGCCAGTTGGTCCAGGAGCGGATGACGGAGGTCGCCTCCACTCTGCCGACCTGGGCCGCGCCGCCGGTCATGCTGGCGCCCGTCTCGGCGACCGGCCGGGCCATACAAATCGGCATGACCTCGAAGGATCACTCACTGATCCAGATGTCGATGTCGGCCTACTGGACGATCCGTGCCCGCCTGCTGGAAGTTCCTGGAGTCGCCAACGTTGCGCTCTGGGGCGAGCGTTTGCAGATGATGCAGGTACAAGTCGAACCACCCAAGATGGAGGCGCAGCACGTCGCCCTGAACGAGGTCATGGAGGCCACCGCCGATGCGGTTGATTCCGGTCTGCTGCGCTTCTCCAGCGGCTCGATCATCGGCACCGGCGGCATGGTCGAATCGCCGAACCAACGCATCAATGTGCGCAACGTGCTGCCGATCATTACCCCAGATGATCTTGCTAAGGTCCCGCTGCACGTTGACGGCAGCGGGAAAGATGTCAAGATCGGCGACATCGGCCGCGTGGTCGAGGACCACCAGCCGCTCATTGGCGATGCGGTGATCAACGATAGTCCTGGTCTGCTCATCGTGGTAGAGAAATTGCCCTGGGCCAATACGGTCGAGATGACCAAGGGAGTTGAGGAGGCCATCCGGTCACTGGAGCCCGGCCTGCCTGGAGTCCAGTTCGACACCACGATCTTCCAGCAAGCGAACTTCATCACCGCCTCGATTCACAACTTGACACAGGCCTTGGTGCTCGGGTTCGTGCTGGTCATCGTGATCTTGGCGTTGTTCCTCTTCGAATGGCGGGTGGCCTTGATCAGCGTGCTCACCATCCCGCTATCGCTGATGACCACCTTGCTCGTCCTGTATTGGCGTGGAGACACGATCAATACCATGACCCTTGCCGGGCTGGTGATCGCTTTGGGGGCGGTGGTGGACGACGCCATCATCGACGTGGAGAACATCGTCAGACGGCTGCGACAACACCGCCTCTCGGGTGGCGAGGGCTCCACCGCATCGGTGATCTTGAACGCGTCGCTGGAAGTGCGCGGTCCGATCGTGTACGCGACCTTGATCATCGTTGCTGCGGCGGTACCGGTGTTCTTGCTGCAAGGGCTGACCGGCGCGTTCTTCCGGCCGCTCGCGCTCTCCTACACGCTCGCGATCGTGGCTTCATTGCTCGTCGCCCTGACAGTCACGCCGGCACTGGCGCTGATCTTGCTCGGCCGATCCAAGGTCGAACGGCGAACATCGCCCGTAGTCGCAGTCCTGCAGCGCGGCTACACCGCAGCCCTGTCCCGGATCGTGGTCCGGCCTCGCTGGGCGTATGCGACCTTCGCGCTGCTCACCGTCGTAGGAATCGCACTAACGCCGCTTCTCGGTCAATCTCTCTTCCCAGGCTTCAAGGAACGCGACTTTCTCGTTCATTGGGTCAGCCAGCCGGGTACCTCCGCGGACGAGATGCGGAGGACTACTTTGGCGGTCAGCAAAGAGCTCCGGGAGATCCCCGGGGTGCGCAACTTCGGGGCCCACATCGGACAGGCGTTCCTCGGCGAGGAAGTCGCCGGAGTCAATCTCGGGGAGAACTGGATCAGCATCGACCCCTCGGTGGACTACGACAGCACCCTCGACAAGATCGAAGACGTCAATGACGCCTATGCCGGTCTATTTCGGGAGACTCAGACCTACCTCGATGAGCGCATCGAAGAAGTGATCTCGGGCGGCAAAGAACCGATCGTGGTGCGAGTGTTCGGCCAGAACCTGTCGGTGCTGCGCGAGAAGGCTGCTGAGATCGAAGAGATCATGGGCAGCATCGAGGGTGTCGAGGACCAGCACACCGACATCTCGACCGATGTCCCGCAACTCCAGGTCGAGGTAGATCTCGCCAAAGTCGACAAATACGGTCTAAAGCCAGGAGACGTACGTCGAGCCGCCGCGACCCTGGTCGCGGGTGAGGAGGTCGGCGACATCTTCCGCGGTGGCAAGGCCTACGACGTCGTGGTGTGGAGCACACCACAGACGCGCAGCAGCGTGCAAGACATCCAGAACCTGCGCATCGACACCCCGTCGGGGAAGACCGTGCGACTTGCCGACGTGGCCGACGTCTCGCTGCAACCAAGCCCTAATGCGATTGATCGCGAGGGCGACTCGCGCCGCCTGGACGTCAGCGCGACTTTCGAGGGCGATCTTGGTTCAGTCGTCGAGCAGCTTCAGGACAAACTCGAAGGAGTCCAGTTCGAGCAGGGATATCACGCGGAGATCCTCGGCGAGTGGCAGGAGCGAGAGTCAGCCCAGCAGACACTGCTGGTGACGGCTGTTATCGCCGGTGCCGCGATCTTGCTGCTGTTGCAAGCCTCCTTCGGCAGCTGGCGCCTTGCGCTGCTGAGCTTCCTGACGCTCCCGATGGCTTTGGTGGGCGGTGTCATCGGAGCCTTCCTCGGCGGTGGGGTGGTGTCGCTGGGATCCTTGATCGGTTTCTTCACCGTCTTCGGCATTGCCGGTCGGAACGGGATCTTGTTGATCAACCACTTCCAGCATTTGGAGCGCGAGGAGGGCATGACCTTCGGGCGCGACCTGGTGGTGCGCGGGGCTCGAGAACGCCTCTCACCGATCTTGATGACCTCGCTCGCCACGGGCCTGGCATTGATTCCCCTCGTGATCTTCGGCGAACGTCCGGGTCAGGAGATCGAGCATCCGCTGGCGATTGTCATCCTTGGCGGCCTGGTCACCTCGACCTTGCTGAACTTGTTTGTGACGCCATCGCTGTACCTACGATTCGGCAGGTCCCGACGAGACGCGGAGTCGCCAGCTCCGGAACCGGATGCCCAGACAGCGTAGATAGACCTCAGCGTGTTGAATGGCGCCCTGGATACAGGCCAGCGGGACCCGGAGGGCAGCTCAACTCCTCGGATGGGCGTACGGTCAGACCCAACTGAGGAGGAGGCGATTCGATGTTGTCAGACATCACACCTGTCGCCACGTTGCCGACGGCAGACCTGGCGAGAGCGCGTGGCTTCTACGAGGGCACGCTCGGGTTGACGCCGCAACGTGAAGGCATGGGCGGCGTGGCTTACACATGTGGCAACGGGACGATGTTCGTCTACGAATCCGAGTACGCCGGCACGAACAAGGCAACCGCAGTGAACTTCGAAGTTCCGATGTCGGCGTTCGACGACGAGGTCGGTGCGCTTCGCGATAAGGGCGTTTCTTTTCTGACGTTCGAAGCGGAGGACATGGTGTGGAACGAAGGCGTCGCCTCAATGGGTGACGCAATGAAATCGATCTGGTTCACAGATCCGGACGGCAACATTCTCAATATCTCTGCCGGGGCGATGTAGCGATCGTGCGCCCTGAGCCTGTCGAAGGGCACAACGAGATTGATGCGTCGTGGGGTAGCGAGCCAGTTGTCAGACGTCCACGCAAGGCGCCGAGCCCGGCCAGGGGATCGCCCAACTCAAGCCTGGTCCTAGACTCCGCGACATGGACTATCGACAGCTCGGCCGTTCCGGCCTCCGGGTATCAACCATCACTCTCGGCACCATGGGCTTTGGCGGGACGGGCTGGGCCACAGCTGTAGGGCAGATCGATGTGGAGGGCGCACGAAAGCAGATCGGGCTGGCGCGCGACGCCGGCGTCAACCTGTTCGACACAGCGAACTCGTACTCCAACGGCTTGTCCGAGGAAATCCTGGGCAAGGCGCTCGGCTCAGACAGGGATGAGGTGCTTATCGCCACTAAGGTGCGGCAGCCGATGGGCGATGGCCCGAACGATGCCGGGCTGTCTCGGCACCACATCATCCGTAGTGCTGAGGACAGTCTGCGCCGGCTCGGCACCGACTACATCGATCTCTACCAGGTACACGGGTGGGATGGTTCGACTCCGCTCGATGAGACGCTGCAGGCGCTCGACGACCTTGTACGGTCGGGCAAGGTGCGCTACATCGGCTGCTCAAACTACGCCGCCTGGCAAGTCATGAAGGCGTTGTGGATCGCCGATCGCGATGGACTGACACCCTTCGTCAGCCAGCAGCTCTACTACTCGCTGCAAGCGCGCGACATCGAGAACGAGCTGGTGCCGGTCGCCGTGGACCAGGGCCTCGGCATCTTGGTTTGGAGCCCGATTGCCGGCGGGCTGCTGTCTGGCAAGTATCGCCGGGGGGTGGAGGCGCCCGCTGGCAGCCGGCATCTGACCGAGTGGAACGAGCCGCCCGTATACGACGAGGACAAGCTCTACGACACCATCGAGGAGCTCGTGGCAATCGGTGCCGACCGCGGCGTTTCCGCCGCCCAGGTTGCGCTGGCGTACACCTTGGCCAAACCGGCGGTGACCTCGGTGATCGTCGGCGCTCGTACCGAAGACCAGCTGGCCGACAACTTGGCCGCCGGCGACCTGAGGCTGTCGCAGGATGAGGTGGATCGGTTGGACGAGGTCAGCGCTCAGCCGCTGCCGTACCCGTTCTGGCACCAGGCCAAGACGTCGGGCGGCCGGCTAAGTCCAGCCGATCTCACCCTGCTAGCCCGTCACGTTTAGGCTCAACTCGCCGAGGGCGTCAGGGCGTGTTTCCTAAGGGCCTGGTCGGTTGAAGCGGTCCGTGGCCGCACCACGGTGGCGTTCGATCCGGTTGATGCCGCACTCCACCGCGTGGCGCTGACCTCATTGCATATCGATCACCGACACGCCGAGGGCGCACTCTGCACCGACTTGTCAACCTGAGCTATGAAACACGGCCTAAGACCCTTTCGGTCTTGGTCGAGCCACGAGCTCGCCGCGACTGCGTACGCCGACCTTGGCGAAGACCGACTTCAAATGATCTTGCACTGTGTTGCACGCCAGGTACAGCGCGAGAATCCCACGCCGCGTGGGATGTCGACAGGGTCCACCGCTATTCGGCCGCATTCTGACCATGCGCCGACATCGGCAGGCACAATGTGGGCCATGGCCACCACCAGTGATCGTGTACGCGTCATCTTCGTCGCCGTGACGGCGGTAACTCAGGCAGCAGCCGCTCCGCTGACCACCTGGGCCCTTGGACCGGCGTCGAACACAGGTGCGATCTCTGATGCCAACGCCAGCCCCATTACCCCGGCTGACTACGCCTTCGGGGTCTGGGGATTGATCTATGCAGCCTGCCTGGCGCTTGCGGTCTATCAGCTCCTGCCGAGCCAACAGGAGCGCAAGGTCCACCGGCTGACGGGTTGGTGGCTATTTGGCGCATTCCTCACGAGCACGCTCTGGGTGCCGATCTTCGGAACTCGAACTATCTGGCTCGCCCAGATTCTGATTGTGATCTTGGTCATCTATCTGGTCTTCGCCGCTCGAGCCTTTTTAGTCGTTGGGCCCGCAGCCAGTACGGCAGAGGAACTCTTGCTTCGGCTGCCGGTGATGATCTACCTAGGGTGGGCAACCGTGGCGGCGGCTGCTGGCTTTGCCACAATGTTCCGCTCGTGGGGTATGCCGGCCTCTGCACGCTGGGTAAATGAAATCGGCGTTGTGCTAGTACTGAGCGCCACCATCATGTCGCTTTTTGTTCTGTCCCGGCTGGTCGCCGTTATCGGCTTCCTGCTAACTGCCTGCTGGGCGCTGGTCGCCGTGGCGTTGGCCACTGAGTCCAACTCAGTACGCAACACCGCTGTGATCGCGATCGTGATCATGCTCGCAGTCGTTTTCGGCCGAATTCTTCGCAGCCGTGAACGCCGGGCAGTGCTCTTCGGCTGAGGCCGCGTTCCATGACGAACTGGCGCGAACAGAATGGGCGGGGTGAGGAGCGGACTGCTCAGCTCCCGACGCGGTAATGGAGATGCACCACGCCGTTGCCGAAACGACGCTCGTCCAGTAACTCAAGCTCCACGCGGACGTTGTCCGGTAGCGCTCGCGTGCCTCCTCCCACAACAATTGGCGAGAAGAACAGGTGACACTCGTCGATCAGTCCCATCGTCAGTGCCAGCGCCGCGAGCGTGGGACCGCTCACGGATAGGTTGCGAGTCGCAGCCTCTTTGAGTTGCCGGACTGCTTCGGCGTCGAAATCCCGCTCAATCCGTGTCTTGGCACTAGATACCTTCTCCAAGCTCCTGGAGTAAACGATCTTGTCGGCTGCCTGCCAGATCTCCGCATACTCCTCCATCGCTGACGGCTCTTCGGCTCTGGTCGGCGCGGTCTCCCAATAGACCATCACGCCATACATCCGCCGTCCGTACAGATACGTCCCGATCGGCCGCTCGAGGTCGTTGACGAACCTGTGCACCTCGTCGTCGGGCGCGCTCCAGTCGAAGTTGCCCTCCGCGTCCGCCACATATCCGTCGAGTGAGCAAATTGCCGAGTAGATCAACTTGGCCATCGTGAGCCTCCCATGATCGCGCTAGGGCTTGACCAGTCCACCGCAGTAGTCGAGCGCGTACGCCTCAATCCCCGAGACGAGAATGAGCTCTCGCCCGTGAAAGTGCGTGATGTCGCCCGACGAACGATCTTGGTAGTGCCCATGCGAGCCAGCCCAGTCGAAGCTGCCCAGGAAGCGGCCTTCCTGATACATCGCCGACAAGGCAGTCTTGATCGTCGCTCCTGCTTGGTTCGCGTCGATCAGGTCCGGTCGGAGGATGTAGCCGTAGTAGTTCTCCGCCCAGACAGGTTCTTTGCCAAACCAGACAGTCTCTTGGCCAAGGAAATCCGTACCGCCGATGTAGCTGTCGCGGTAGAGCCAGTCATTGCTTTCGAAGGTGAGGTCATGCGAGCCGAGCCGGCTTGACTCGGCTGTTATGCCACCTCCGACATAGGTCGCACTCTTGGCGCGTACGACGAATGCCTCCAGGTCGGCAAGTCTCACCGCAGTCTCCTCTTGAACACGCGGATCAGCCGGCGTCTTTGGGCCATCGTCCGGTCGCCTTTGCCGCAGCAACCTCAGCGAGGCCTGCCGGCTCCATCCGACCAGCCGCCAGCAAGGCCTCGACCTTGGCAGCATTGATCTGTGACCACGGGCTACCCGGGCGCCGAGGTGAGTACCGCTGGAGGAAATAACCGCCATCGTCACTGCGACGCAGACTGTCGATCCAGCCGTAACACAGGCAGACGTCCAGCGCTTGGTCTGCCGTGACCGTGGTGTGCCCAGAATTCGCACGGGCGATCCTCAACCAGAGCTCTCGATGTGTCGCGCCGTGCTCGGCAAGCCAGGCCTCCCACTGAGCTGCGTCAGCGAAAGTGGCAATCTCCATACCGCCTCGCTGCTCGAAGGTAGGGCCGCTCATGGACTGACCTTATGCTCCTCGGGTGCCGCTGCCTGTTGCGTGCACATCGGCTACCGGGCCGCGAGCGCGGCAGTCGTGCTCGAGGTGATCAAGCGCTTGCCGACCAGCGACAACAGGGCGCCGACCAGCTTCCCCTTGATTCCGTAGCCCTTCCGGACCGCCGTCACTTCGACGCGACTGCCCGTGCCTTCCGGCATGATCGTGTAGTTCCAGCCGCTCCCGGGCGCCCAGATATTGGATTTCACGGTGACCGCGGAGACAGTGCCAGCCGCGGAATCCCAGGTGTATCGTTCTCGCTCCCAGCCGAGCTTATTGCCCTCTGTGACCTCGGCCCAGCCGTCCCCTGTGTCGTGCACGACCAAGTTGTCATCATCGACGCCCACCCAAGCCTCAGCTCTGGCGGGACTGAAATCGGTAAGCCGCTGCAAAGCCTCCTGAGGTGGAAGGGGTGAGCTGACTGAAACATGGACAACCGGCAACGGTCTTCCTCCTCAGAGTCGATCATCAGGGAAGCGGTCGCAAGCGACACGATATCCGGCCGGATTTCATGCCGTTGTCGACCACTTGCCGGGCAGGCAAATGTAGCCGGTCAACTCGGGGAGAAGTCAATGATCCGGTATTCGGTGGCCGGTGTCTCGCGTGCCGCGCGGCAGGTCAGCTGGGCGTCAGGACGCCGAACGGACAGCACCTGTACCCTCACGGTTCGATGCTGGGGTTCGATCACAAGATCGACGATGGTCTCCGACCCATGCCCGTGGTGTGGCCCGAAATGCTCGGTCGCCCGTACGGTGACATCCGGCGGGCCAAGCGGTCCGTACCGCTCGTACGCGGCAATGATGGCAGCCTGGACCGGCGGCAGGAAGCCGGCCATGCCGCGGAGCCGGTCGGTCAGCACGGTACCCGCCAGGTGCGCTTCGACCGTGGCCAGCGCACTGTTCGGGTCAAGATTGCCGTAGTAAAAGCCGTCGGGCAGCAAGACCACATTCGGAGCGAACCGGTCGCCGCCGATGTGAGTGCACTCCCAGACCTGCTCCGGCCATCGTGACGTCAGCGCCAGAGCCACGGGACGGCCTCGCAGCGCACAACAGACGTCATGTATGCCGTGGGTGCACACCAGAATCACGGGCTTGGGTGGATCCCGAGGCGGCGAGGATGGCTCGACCATGGCGTCGCCGGCGTCCAGCAGATCGTGGTCGTCTCGCCAAGGACCGCTCAACGTGGCTGAGTCGATACCAGCCAGGATCCATCGGCGTGGTGCCCGTCGGTCGATTCGCCCAGGTCGGCGAACAAGCAGAATTCGCGTTGCCGAGCCGGCTCTGTCTACCAGAGTCGAGAGGACGGCAGAATCAATTCCGGAGCCAGCGATGGCATCGATTTTCCAGGGACCTGGATGCTCAAGGAGCAGCCAGCGACGCGCTGGAGGCGCTGAACCGGCCAACGGATCGGCCCGTAGTCGCGCTGCGTCCGCGCACCGGAACGCCGAGTCTGGTTCACTCACTCCACAATGGCCAAGCCGGCGAGCAGCAGGCGCCGCGCGAGATCCAGGCCAAGATCACCGGCCGTAGCAACACCGTTGTCAAGCAAGGCCTTGAGCGGCCCGACATCGTCCTCGGCTATCGCCAGCTCACCCGCGCGGCTTTGCAGAAGGATGCGCGATCCACTGTGATCAACAGATGCGGCCAGATGGCTGCGCAGCACGATGTCAGTGTCGAGGCTGATCGTCTCGGCGTCGCGGAGCTGCTTGAGTGGCCCGATCGGTGCCGCTCGCTGGTTGAGCCGCGCATGCTGCAGCAGCGACTCGGACATCTGATCAAGATCTGACTGCTTGACGGCGTCCGCCAGTATCGCTGTGACCACGTCGAAGTCCGGGCGGATCTCACTCGGGTCGGACACGTCTACTCCGAGCGGTAAGCAGGTGCGGATCACTGGATCGTCGGCGACGGTTCGCAAGGCTTGCTCCACGAGTTGTTGTGCGAGCGCAAAGCGCGTCCAGACATGGATACCGAGCGTCAGGTGGGTGCTCACACCTCCGAGCGCCG
>Ga0307278_10001480_pt1 | contig 11691 bp, 9 predicted proteins | sample ER_DNA_117_FD_194482 | JGI IMG/M metagenome (GOLD analysis project Ga0307278, IMG submission 194482) | Bulk soil microbial communities from the East River watershed near Crested Butte, Colorado, United States - ER_DNA_117 | ecosystem: Environmental > Terrestrial > Soil > Floodplain | place: USA...
GGTCATCGTGCGCAGGACGTGCTCGGCGAACTCGGGCCACTTCGCCGCCATGTGCCGCAGCTTGGTGCGGTCGAAGGCGATGACGTCGGTGGGCTCGGCGGCGACGCACGCGACGATCGTCGGCTCGCCGGTGAACATGGCGATGTCGCCGATGAACGAGTGGTCCTGGCGGGCGAACCAGACCTCCTTGCCCGGATGGTGGTCGAAGAAGTCGACGACGCCGCGCTCGAGGACGAAGAACGGCGCGTCGCGGACGCCCTGCTCGAAGAGCACGTCGCCCTTGTCGAAGGAGCGCCGCTCGCCCATCCGCGCGAGCCGCTCGAGCTTCGCCTCGCTGACTGGGGGGAAGAGGACCTCATCGCTGAGATCGGGGAACATCTCGGCTTTCACGCGATCTGGCACTGGGAAGAGGGTAGCCGCGCCCGTCGCTCACGTAGGCTGTCGCCGTGGTCGGCATCGTCGTCGTCTCCCACAGCGAGGCGCTGGCCGAGGGCGTTGTTCGGCTCGCACGGGAGATGGGCGGCGAGGAGCTCGCTCTGGAGGCGGCCGGTGGGATGGACGAGCCCGGCGCGCTGGGCACCGACGCCGAGCGCGTCCGAGCCGCGATCGAGCGCGCGATGTCCGAAGACGGCGTCCTGGTCTTGATGGACCTCGGATCGGCGCTGATGAGCACGGAGTTCGCGATCGAGATGCTCGGCGAGAGCCCCGGGCGCGTGATGATGAGCGAGGCGCCTCTGGTCGAGGGAGCGGTCGCCGCAGCGGTCGCAGCGCGCGGCGGAGCGTCGTTGGACGAGGTCGCCGAGGAGGCGCGTGGCGCGCTGGCGATGAAGGCGTCGCAGCTCGGCGCGGAGGCGCCCGGCGGAGCCGCTCCGCCCGCCGCGGCTGCTCCGCCCCCCGACGCCGAGGCCGCTCTCCCCATCCGCAACGCGATCGGTCTTCACGCGCGGCCCGCTGCGCGGTTCGTCGAGGTCGCGCGGGGCTTCGATGCGGAGGTGCGGGTTGCGAAGGCGGGCGGTGGGGAGCCGGTGCGGGCGACGAGCCTGACCAACGTCGTCGCGCTCGGGGCGCGGATGGGCGACACGCTGCTGGTGACCGCGTCCGGGCCGCAGGCGGCGGACGCGCTCGAGGCGCTGCGCGCGCTGGCCGACGAGGGGTTCGGCGATGGCATCTCCGCCAGCGCCGCCGCTCCGCCGCGGCCCGTCCGGGTCGCCGAGCCGCCCACCGAAGTGACCGCCCCTTCGCCCGGCGACGTCCTCTCCGGCGTGCCCGCCTCGCCCGGCATCGCCATCGGCCCCGCGCGCCACCTCGGCGGCCCCGTCGGCCCGCCGCCCGACCGGCCGGCCGAGTCTCCGGAGCGCGAGCGCGAGCGGCTCGACGAGGCGATCGCTGCCGCGGGCGAGGCGATCGCGCACGACCGCGCGACGGTGGCCGAGCGCGCCGGCGACGCCGAGGCAGCGATCTTCGACGCCCACGCCGTCCTGCTCGACGACGAGGCGCTGCTCGACCCCGCCCACGAGGCGATCGCCGCCGGCGCCACCGCCGAGCGCGCATGGCACGACGCCGCCGAGCAGGTCGCCGCCCGCTACCGCACCCTGGAGGAGCCACTGCTGCAAGAGCGCGCCGCCGACGTGCTCGACGTCGGCCGCCGCGTGGTCGGCGCGCTGACCGGCGATGGGGGAAGCGGCACCGCCGGCTCCGGACCGGGTGAGGCCGGGATCGTCGTCGCGCGCGAGCTCACGCCCGCCGACACCGCCGGGCTCGACCCGGCCGTCGTCGCCGGGATCGCCACTGCGCACGGCGCGGCGACCGCGCACGCGGCGATCCTCGCCCGCGGGCTCGGGCTGCCCGCCGTCGTCGGCCTCGGCGAGTCGCTCGATGCCGTCGACGAGGGGACCATGCTGCTGCTCGACGGCGACGCCGGCACCGTGCAGGTCGACCCGCCGCAGGAGGTCCTGCGCGACGCCGAGGAGCGCCGCGAGCACGCCCAGGCCCGTCGCGCCGCCGCGCGCGAGCGCGCGCACGAGATCGGCGCGACGCGCGACGGCGCGCGCATCGAGGTCTTCGCCAACCTCGGCTCCGCCGCGGAGGCCGCCGAGGCGGTGAACCTCGGCGCCGAGGGAGTCGGCCTGCTGCGCACCGAGTTCCTCTTCCTCCACCGCCAGGAGCTGCCCGACGAGGAGGAGCAGGCCCAGACGCTGCGCGAGATCGCCGAGGCGCTCCAGGGCCGTCCGCTCGTCGTCCGCACCCTCGACGCCGGCGCCGACAAGCCACTGCCGGCCTTGCCGATGCCGCCCGAGGCCAACCCGTTCCTCGGCGTGCGCGGCATCCGTCTCGCGCTGCGTCGCCGCGACGTGCTCGCCACGCAGCTGCGCGCCATCCTGCGCGCCGCCGCCGAGCACCCGATCAAGGCGATGCTGCCGATGGTCGCCACGCTCGAGGAGATCCTCGCCACGCGCGCCGTGCTCGACGAGGCGCGCGCGGCCACCGGCATCGACACTCCGCTCGAGCTCGGGATCATGGTCGAGGTCCCGGCCGCCGCGCTCACCGCGGCCCACCTCGCGCCCCACGTCGACTTCTTCTCGGTCGGCACCAACGACCTGACGCAGTACACGATGGCCGCCGAGCGCGGCGACGAGCGCCTCGCGTCGCTGCTCGCCGGCCCGCAGCCCGCGGTGCTGCGCCTCATCAAGGCCACCGTCGAGGCCGCGCAGGACCACGGGCGCTGGGTCGGCGTCTGCGGCGAGCTCGCCGGCGACCCGGCGGCCGCCGTGCTGCTCGCCGGCCTCGGCGTGACCGAGCTGAGCATGGCGCCGGCGCTGATCCCCGAGGCGAAGGCGGCCCTGCGCACGGTCGACCTCGCCGCGGCGCGCGCGGCGGCCGAGGCGGCGCTCGACGCCCCGGACGCCGACGCGGCACGAGCGCTCGCGTCGTCGCTGCTCTGAGGTACCGTCCCCGCCTGCGACGCTGCCGCGGGAGGCGTGTCGCTCATCGCGAAACGCAGGGAGGAGACCGGATGTCTCGAGTCGCCACGTCCATCGCCGCAGTCGGCGTGCTTGCGCTGGCCATGATCGCCGCGCCGGCCGCTGTTGCCAGCGACTCGATGTCGGCACCGACACCGCTCGTCAGCGGCGTCGCGCAGCAGGAGAGCACCTCCATCTACGGCGTCGAGCTCGGCGAGCCGAATACCACCAGTCCGTTCACCAACCAGTGTGGGAGCGGTGCCGCGGTCGGCGTCGCGCGAACCGCGTGGTACTCGATGCATGGCACCGGTCAGCCCGCCACCGTCACCACCGCCGGCTCCGGCTTCGACACCGCCCTCTTCGCCTATGCCGGATCGCCGGCAGGCGCTCTCGTCGCCTGCAACGACGACTACGGCGGTGGCCCAAGCTCGTCGATCAGCTTTCCGACGACCGCGGGGACCACGTACGTCATCCAGGCGGGGACCTCGTGCAACGACACCGCTCCGCTCTGCTCTGCGCCCCCCGCCGGTGGGTCGCTCGCCGTCCTCGCCACCCTCGCCACCCTCCCCAACCACGATCTCGACGGCGACGGCGTCACCGGGAGCCAGTTCGGCGGCGCCGACTGCAACGACAACGACGTGCGCATCCATCTCGGCGCGTACGACGTCCCCGGCGACGGGATCGACCAGGACTGCGACGGCCACGACGCGGCTCTCCCGCGCCCGTCCGCGCTCAAGGTCCCGGTCGCGATCAGGTCCCACGTCCACAAGCGCTACACGCTGGTCGCGAAGCTCGCGGCGAGGGACGTTCCCGCGGGCAGTACGGTCACCGTGACGTGTGCCAGCAAGAAGCTCGGCTGCAGGTTCAGGTCCAAGACGACCAGCGTGAAGGTTGCGACGACGATCCAGGTCACGAAGCTCGTCGGCAAGGCGCTGACCAAGGCCAAGCTCCGCAAGGGCGCGAGGATCGAAGTGCGCGTGACCAGCCCCGGTCGCATCGGGAGCTTCACGCGGTTCACGTTCCGCAAGGGCAAGACCCCGACGCGGGCGACGCTCTGCCTGCCACCGGGCGCCGCGAAGCCGCAGAAGGTCTGCTCGTAAGGACTTCTAGAGCGGAGAATGCATGCTCGCGAGATGCGCTTCGTTGGGCGCCACGTGGCCGCCGAGGACGTCGAGGAACGCGGCGCGGACCGCTTCGGGGCCAGCCCCGCGGCGGACCGTCAGCCAGCCCTCGGACCAGGCGACATAGCGCGCCCACGCGCGTGCGACGTCGGCGTCGAGGCGGTCCTGGCCGGTGGCCCGCACGCGCTCGCCCAGTAGCGCGTTCGCCGAGACGGGCTCGGGTTGCGGGCCGTGCTCGAGCGCCGGCGGCGCTGCGAACGCGCTCGCGTCGAGGTGCGTCGCGCCGACAAACCCGCTGAAGGTCAAGTCGTCCCCGAAGTGCTTGTGCACGTGCTCGCGCACCCGCTCGTCGCCGGCGACGTCGATGAACGCGGTCGCCTTCCGCGGCAGCGTGTCGATCGCGTCGTACGCCGCCACCTCGTCGTAGATGCCGAGGCCGCGGACGAACGGCTCGTTGCGGGGAGATGTGAGGCCGATCACTGCAGTGCCGCGCGACGCGAGTAGGAACGCGATCGCGGACGCCGTCTTGCTCGACGCACTCGAAAGCAGCACGGCGCCGGCGTCGCGCGCGGTGAGGTCCTCGTCGAGGAGGAACGCGAGCAGGAACAGCGGCCGCAGCAGGATCTGCTCGTCCTGATGCTCGGCGTCGGGGTGCCGGTAGGCGTTGTAGGCGGGCAGCAGCGACGTGCGGTGCTCCGAGACGTCGATCACGCCAAACGGCGCGGCGCGCGGCGTGAGCAGCATCTCGGCGGCCATCGGGCAGAAGCCGAAGAAGCGCTCGCCCTCGCTTACGGCATTCGTGCGCGTCGCGACGACCTCGGCGACGCCCCACGCGGGGATCCGCGCCCAGCCGAGGGGTGCCGGGAAGAAGTGCCAGAAGCCGAGCGCGTCGCCGAGCAGCCCGTAGGTCACGTTGTTCGCCGTGCATCCGAAGCACAGCACGCGCAGTAGCGCCTGGCCGTCGGCCGGTTCGAGCGCCTCTGCCGCGAGCCGGGTCTCGGCGAGCGCGTCCGGTCGTACCTCCAGCACCACCCGTCGCACGGTAGCGGGCAGATGCCGTGCCCCGCGGGGTGAGGTAGCCTCGCGCCCTGTGGAGGCCGGCACATTGAGCGCGTTGCGCTCGTCGCGCATGCTCGCCGCTGGCACCGGCGTGCGGATCCTGCTCGCCCCCGTGGTGATGGCGCTGATCCTGGGCGGCTCGGACACCGCCGCGGCCATTGTCTTCCTCATCGCAGCGGCCACCGACTGGGTCGACGGCCGCCTCGCCCGCCGGTGGGGAGTCACCACGCGCCTGGGCGCGTTCCTCGACACCACGGCCGACAAGCTGCTGGTCACCACCGCGCTCGTGGCGCTGGTGTCGGTCGATCGCGTGTCGCCGTGGATCACGCTGATCATCGTCGGGCGCGAGTTCACGATCCTCGGCCTGCGCGCGGCGGTCGCGTCGGGCGGGCGCCAGCTCGAGACCTCGATGCTCGGCAAGTGGAAGGCGACGGTGCAGTTCGCGGCCATCGCGCTGGCGATGCTGCGCCCCGACGCGACGATCGCGGGCGCCTACCTCGACGAGTGGGGCATGGTCATCGCCGCGATCGTGACGGCGTGGTCGGGGGTCGACTACCTCCTGCGCTTCTCGGCCGCACTGCGCTCGTCGTCGTGAGCCGGGTCTTCGTCACAGGGGGCTCCGGCGTGATCGGAGGCGCGCTCATCGCGCGCCTGGTCGAGCGCGGCGACGAGGTGCTCGCGCTCGCCCGCTCCGATGCTGCGGTGGCCGCGGTGCAGAAGCGCGGCGCGCGGCCCGTGCGCGGCGACGCGCTCGACCCGGAGGCGCTCGCCCGCGGCATGGACGGCTGCGCGCTGGCCTTCCACGTCGCCGGCGTCAACGCGCTGTGCGTCAAGGACCCGGAGGCCATGCGTCGCGTCAACGTCGACGGCGCCGTGCTCGCGGTGCAGGCGGCCAAGCGCGCCGGCGTGCCGCGCCTGGTCCACACCTCGTCGGCCGCAACGGTCGGCGAGGCGCCCGGCGCGATCGGCAACGAGGACACGACGCACCGCGGCTGGTTCCTGTCGACCTACGAGCAGACGAAGACCGAGGGCGAGCGGGCCGCGCTCGCCGCTGCGGCGCAGATCGGGCAGGACGTCGTCAGCGTCAACCCGTCGTCGGTCCAGGGCCCGGGGCGGGCCAGCGGCACCGGTCGCATCCTGCTCGCCTTCCTCGACGGCCGGCTGCGGGTCTTCGTGCAGACCTACGTGAGCATGGTCGACATCGGTGACTGCATCGAGGGCCACCTGCTCGCGGCCGAGCGCGGCCTGGCCGGCGAGCGCTACCTGCTCAACGGCATGACGCTCACGATCAGCGAGGCGCTCGCCCTCGCCGCCGACGTCGCCGGCGTCGAGCGCCGCCCGCGGCTCGTGCCGCGCGCGGTCGCGACGGTCGCCGCCGGCGCGGTCGAGGGAGCCTTCCGCCTGGCCCGCCGCTCGCCGCCGGTATGCCGCGAGATGGTGCGCACCCTCCTGCACGGCCACCGCTACGACGCCTCGCGAGCCGAGCGCGACCTCGGCGTTCACTACACGTCGCCGCGGGAGACCGTGCGCCGCACCGTCGAGTGGGCCCGCGCCGAGGGTCTCCTGCGCAACGTCTGACCCCACCCCCGCACGCGAACGTCCGTCACGTCGGACTCCTATTCCGACCCCGCGGACGTTCGCGGCGCGCGGTGGTCACAACGCGGCGCCTCGCGGCACTCTGAAGCCGATGCAGGACGCCGATGCGTTCGCCGCGCTCTACGACCGGGAGGCGCAGGCCGTGCTGGTCTTCATCGCCCGCCGCACGCTCGATGCCGAGGTCGCCCTTGACCTGACCGCCGAGACCTTCGCCCAGGCGTTCCGCGGGCGCCGCTCGTTTCGCGGCAGCACCGAGATGGAGGTGCGCGCCTGGCTGTACACCATCGCGCGCCGCCAGATCGCCCGCTACCACCGGCGCGGCAGCGTCGAGCGGCGCGCGCTGAGGGCGCTGGCCGCCGAGGTGCCCACCGTGCACCAGGACGACATCCGCGAGATCGAGGATGCCGCGGGCCTCGACGAGCTGCGCGCGCTGCTGGGCGGCGAGCTCGAACGGCTGTCGCGCGACCAGCGCGACGCCCTGCAGCTGCGCGTCGTCGAGGAGCGCTCGTATCCCGAGGTCGCCGAGGCGCTCGGCGTGTCCGAGCAGACGGCACGCGCGCGCGTGTCGCGCGGCCTGCGTGCACTCGCCCGAGCGCTCGAGCCACGCCTGGCGGGGGAGAACCTGCGATGAGCACTCAGCGTCCACGGATCCTCGACGAGCTCGGCGCCGAGCTCGTGCGCGCCGCGCGCGAGGCCGAGGTCGCCCAGCGCCGTGGCGGCGCGGCCGCGCGGGTGCCGCGCGCCGTGATCGTCGGCGTGGCGATCCTGCTGCTGCTCGCCGCCGTGGCGGCCGCGGCAACGCTGATCATTGGCCGCGGCGATCCGATCCCGCCCGCGCCTGCGGGCTCCGTCCCGCCCGAGCTGCAGCCCGTGGCCGGCACTGCGAGGCTCAACGGGCTCGACGTCCCCGACCCCGACGGCGGCCCGGCGTGGGACGTCAGGACCTCGCGCAGCCGCACCGGCGCCATCTGCACGACGATCGGCCAGGTCCTCGACGGCGAGCTCGGCCTCGTCGGCCTCGACCGCCGCTTCCGCGCGCTGCCGGCGGGCGCCGCGGACACCTGCAGCACGCCGCAGCGCAGCGGCGCGACGCTCGCGGGGGCGCGGGCGTTCCGCGGCGGTGGCAGGCTCACCGACCTCACCGTCGTCAACGGGGTCGCCGCGCCGTCGGTGCGCAGGGTCGTGGCCACCGGCGCGGGCCGGACGGTGACGATGCGGGTCGGGCCAGGCCGCGCGTTCCTCGCCGTCTTTCAGGGCACGCCCGAGCAGGTGCGCCCGCGCCTGAAGCTCACCGAGGCCGACGGCGGCTCGACGACGCTGCACTTCGCCGATACAGGCGAGTTCCTCGCCCCCGACCCCAGCGCCGACGCTCCGTGGGCGCTGCAGACGCGCAAGGGCGCGGCGGCCCTGCGCTGCATCGCGGCCCATCGCGAGGAGGGCCCGGACTCGCCGCAGCCGCTGCCACCCGGCGCGTCCAACCCGGCGACCGCCTCGATCCCGCCGCGCTGCGGCCGTAGCGACGAAGGATTTGCCGACGTGCGGCGCTTCGTGCCGCGCAACCAGCGGATCGGGCAGGCGTTCTGGTGGGGCTTGAATCCGGCGCGGACGGTCGCGTGGGGAGCCGCGCCGGACGCGCATGCGACGGTCGTGCTGCGCGGCAACGGCGCGCCGCGGCGACTGGCGGTCGATCCCCGCTCGCACGGCTTCCTCGCCGTGCTCGACGGGCGCGTCGACCCGCGCGCGCTGTCGGTCACGGTCGACGGCCGGCCGGTGACGCAGCCAGTCGGCACCAACGGCCAGCGGCTCGCGCCCGAGCGCGTGCCGGCGTGGCGCTCCGTCGACTCGGTCGTCAAGCGCGTCGCGATCCCCGAGCCGTTCGTGACTCGCCGCGACTCCGTCGCGATCCGCCGCCACGCCGACGACCCTTCGGGCGGGCCGGCGTGGGCGCTGCGCACGTGGTCGGCCCACATCGACTCGCGGGTCGGCGCGGTCGGAACGTTCGGACGCGACCTGGCGTGCTTTGCGATCGGCATCGACGCCGGCGGCGGGCGGTTGACCGAGCCGCTCGCCGGAGGGCGGACCCGCGTGGTGGGCACCGGGGAGCAGGACGGCTACTGCAACTCGCCCAAGTGGCTCGCGACCCACGCCGGCGGGCCGATCGTCCGCACCTACGTCGACGACGTGACCGCGACCGAGCCGCACCCGCAGCGCGTGGTCGTCGCAGGGCTGCTGGGCGATCGCGTGCGCTCGGCGCAGCTCCTCGGCGCGGGCGCCCCGCGCCCGCTCGACCTCGGAGCGCTCGGGACCTTCCTCGTCGTGCTCGGCCCCGATCAGGCCGGCCGCGACCTGAAGGTCCGCCAGACCCGCGCTGACGGCAGCGTGCGCGAGACGAAGGCCGACGGCGTCGGCGGGGGATGCGCCGTCAGGCCCGCGCAGTCGATCCGGATCGCCGATCCCGCGGGCGGCGCGCCATGGGTGGCTGGCGTGAGCCGCGTCGGCCGGCGCAGCTGCCGGTTCGTGTCGCGCGTGATCGGCGGCCGGCTCGCGTCGGTCTTCGGGGAAGCGGCGTGGATCGCGTACGGCGCCGGCAACTTCTCGACGGGCACCGGGGCACCGTTCCTCTCGCCGCGCCATCCGATGCTCGTGGACGTGCAGCGCCCGGACATCGCGCCCGGACGGCCGATGCCACAAGCCACCTCGGCCCCGGCTATCGCCCGCCGCACGCTCCCGGGCCACACGACGATCAGCGGCTACGCATCCGCCGACGTCACGTCGATCACCCTCCGCACCCCCCGCGATGTCCGCACGCTGCGCCCGGTCGGCGGCGTCTTCCTCGCCGTCTACGACGGCGCCTTCTACGGCGGCTCCATCGTCGCCACCGCCCACCTGCGCGACGGCAGGAACGTCACCGAGCGCATCCCAGCGTCGCGCGGCTAGGCGGCGACCTCGACCGCTACGACGTCCAGCAACCCGCTGAGCTCCTTGAAGTCATTGGGATTGCGCGTGTAGAGCGGCAGGTCTGCAGCGACCGCGGTGGCCGCGATCAGGAGGTCGATCGCTCGCTTCGCACGCGCCTTGCGGCCGGCGGCGGCGACAGCGGCGTAGATGCGCCCGAACGCACGTGCAGCCGACGCATCGAAGGGGATGGGGTCGAACGTCGACTCTGCGCGTTGCAGCCGATCCTGGCGTATTGCCCGCTCCGCGCGGTCGCTCGTTGCGTGCGGTCCGGCGGCGAGCTCGGCGAGGCTCACCGCGGCAATGGTGACCTCAGTCGGGAGCTGTGTCGGGTCGACTCGATCGAGGTCGATGACGACCGATGTGTCGATCAGGCCGCGTTCGTGGCGTGCCTCAGGCACGCGGGGTGGAGTCTTCGTCGAGCACGGCATCGACGTCGGAGCGCAAGCGCGCGGCATCGATGCGAGGAGCTCCGCTGAATGCTGCGAGCGCCGCATCCGCCGCGACGAACCGGCGGCGACGAACCGGGTGCAGCTCGCCGACCTCGGTGCCGTTGCGCGTGACCACGAACGCCTCGCCGCGGTCGAGCGCGCGCATGATCTCGCCGCTGGAGTTGCGCAGCTCGCGCTGAGTGATTCGCTTCGTCATCGAGATCAGCGTAGCACGCGTGCTACACGAGATCCACGAGCCGCCACGGCGCGTCGGTGGGGCCGTCGAGCGCGAGGATCCAGTGCTCGGCGAAGGCGCGTTCGTGGTCGCGTGAGCCCTCGACGATCGCGGCGGTTGCGCGGTCCTCGCGGTAGCGGCGGCCGCGGACCCGGATGGTGACCTCCATGCGCGCCGGCTGCGCGGCGGCGTCGACGCGCTCGATGGTCACCGCCTCGACGCGCGGGCCGCGGACGACCAGACGCGTGCGGCGCCCCGAGTCGCCGTCGTACAGCAGGGCGTCGACGGCCTCGGTCGAGGCGACGCGCTCCAGCGGCGCGTCCTCGCCGTCGACCGCCTCGGCCCACGCCGCGATCGCGCGCCGCACCGCCGCCTCCAGGACGTCGGGCGCGAAGCGCGCGTCGGCCAGCGACAGGTCGAGCGCCTCCTCGCGCGCCGTCCCGGCGAAGTCGACCGTCGCGGCGTCGGCGGCGCTGAAGCCGTCCGGGACGGCGCCGGCGACGGCCTGCTCGACGAGCGCCTCGTCGTGCAGGCGGCTGTCGGCCCACGGCGAGGCGACGATCTCGTCGCTGAGGTGGTGCGCGCCCTCGGTGTCCTGCTCGATCGACACGAGCATCCAGTGCCCGTCGTGCTTGGCCAGGGTCCAGTACTCGGCGAACCGCGTGCGCGGCCCGTTCTGGCCGGTCTTGTACATCTCCTGGCCGCCGGCGGTCTCGACCCACGCGTCGAGCGGCGCGGTCAGCCGCACGACCGCGCGGTCCTCCTCGTCGGCGGCGCGGTTGACCAGGCCGACGTACTCGACCTCGCAGTCGCGCACGAGCCGCACGCGGCTGTGCCAGCCCTTGGCGTCGAAGTCGTCGAGGCGGCGCTCCCATTCGACGAGCAGATCGCCGCCGATGAGGTCGCGCAACCGCGCGCGGTCGCGCGCGTCCCATGCCTGCTGGATGCCGGCGAACAGCGCCTCGGCATCGGACGCGATGCGATCGGCCGCGAAGGCCGGATCGTCGTCGGCGGCCTCGGCGGCGGCGAGCACGACGCGCTGAACGCGCTCGCGCCGACGCCGGCGCAGCCGCGCCGCAGCAATCGCGGACACCGCCAGGCCGATGAGGACGACGAAGCCGAAGAGCAGGAACAGCCCGATCCCGATCCCGCCGCCGCCCCCTCCGCCGCCACCGCCGAACGAGCCGCCGCCCCCACCGCCCCCGCCTCCGCCGCCGCCGAAGCCGGACGATCCGCCGCCGGCCTGGGCGAGCACGAGGATGAGCGCGAGGGGCATGGATCGGCAGTTTCCCAGCGCCGACGCCGGGTAGGCCGCATGGACGAACGGAGAGGGA
>Ga0307278_10001481_pt1 | contig 11683 bp, 11 predicted proteins | sample ER_DNA_117_FD_194482 | JGI IMG/M metagenome (GOLD analysis project Ga0307278, IMG submission 194482) | Bulk soil microbial communities from the East River watershed near Crested Butte, Colorado, United States - ER_DNA_117 | ecosystem: Environmental > Terrestrial > Soil > Floodplain | place...
GAGCGTCCCCCCTGACCGCCAGGGCATCCTGACCAGCGAGGTCGCCGGGCTGGAGCAGCGCGGCCGCCTGGCCGGGGTGCCCGGCGACTATGGGGCCTTCTACGCCGCCATGGCCGCGGCCGTGGCCGGCGAGGGCCCGGTCCCGGTGGCGCCCGCCGAGGCCCGCGACGCCGTCGCGGTCATCGAGCTCGCCCTCCAGAGCAGCCGCGACGGCCGGGTCGTCCGGGTCCCCGGCGCCCCTTAGGGGCGGCGTGCCAGGGGCTCCGGCGGCCGGGGGCCGGCGGGCCGCAGCCACAGCGAGGCCCGGGTCGGCTGCACGGTCTGGTCGACCACGGCCAGCAGCTCGGCGGTCAGGCCGTCCAGGTCGACCCGCCGGTGCAGGCGGGCGCCGAACGCCTCGATCGTGCGGCCGGCATCGTAGCGGGCCCGGTTGAAGCGAACGTCGACCACCTGCTGGATGCGGCGGCGGGCCGGCTGGAACAGCGCGGCCGCGGTCAGGGTGGCCGCGGCCACCACCCAGCTGGGGGTGGCCTCGCCGAGCCCGCCCGACAGCTGCCCGCCGGCCAGCACCAGGCCGGCGTAGACGCCGCCGAGCAGGGCGGTGACCAGGCCGTAGACCAGGGTGCGGTTGAGCAGCCGGTCGACGTCGTAGAGCCGGTAGCGGGCCACCGCCGCCCCGACCGCCATGGGCAGGGTGGCAAGCAGGATGCCGACTCCCCAGAAGACCACCACCTCGACCCGGAGCACGCTGGCGACCAGCACGACCACCGCCATGACGGCCGAGAGCGCGGCCGCCAGCGCCACCCAGCGCAGCTGCAGCCGCTCGGTGCCGCGGGCTCGCCGGTAGCGCACCAGCAGCGAGGCCGCCCCCACGACCACGCCCAGGGTTGTCAGGATGCCCGTCACCGCCCGCACGACCTGCAGGGGGCCGGCCAGGGTGGGGACCGCCAGGGGGTTGGGGACCTGCTCGTAAGGCGGGTTCAGGGGCAGCGGCAGCAGCGCCCGCGCCACCAGGTACGGCAGCGCCGTCGCCGCGGTCAGCCAGGCCCACCAGCGCCAGCGGGGCGAGGGCAGCGACCCGGTCGGGGTGAGCAGCAGCACGAAGCCGAGGCAGACCCGGGCCACGAGCAGGCTGGAGGAGGCGTAGACGGCGACATACCGGGCGGCGGGCAGGGCGCCCGGCCGGGCCACGGCTCCGTAGCCGGCGTAGCCGTCGGCCACCCCGTCCAGGATCACGGACAGGCCGAGGGCGAGCAGCAGCCAGCCGACCGGATGGCGGGGCCGGCGGCCGGCGAGCAGCGCGCCCACGGTGGCGGCGCTCAGCACGGCCACCACGAACGGTGCGCCGCCGGGGTTGAGCTGCACCAGGTCGGGCCGGCCGGCCTGGCGGACCAGCTGGTCGAACCGGGCGATCGGGGCCAGCCCCAGGACCGCCAATGCCCACAGCGCCCAGGCGAGCGCCCCCGGGTTCCGCCACCACGCCCGGTGACTCCCGGGGTCGCCCCAGCCGTCCATCGGGTCCTTCCTCTGACCGCCGCCGACGCGGACGTCCAATGGTCGCCGCCGGCCGTGACGGGACCGTTACGGCCGGCCGGTGCGCCGGAGCAGCCCGGCCAGGAACCGGGTCGAGGCGGGCAGGGCCTCCTCCGGCCGGCCGCGCAGGCGGCACTCGAAGGTCAGCCAGTCGTCGTAGCCGACCGCCCGCAGGGCCTCGAAGGCGGCCGGGAAGTCCATGTGGCCGGTGCCCGGCTGGAGGCGGTTGGTGTCGTCGACGTGGACGTGGGCGATCCGCGGCCCGGCGGCCTGGATGGCCGCGGCCAGGTCGTCCTCCTCGATGTTCATGTGGAACAGGTCGGCGCAGACCCGCACCGAGCCGGCGCCGGTGGCCCGCTCGGCCTCCTCGCCCAGGCCGACCGCCTGGTCGAGGCGGTTGACCATGTAGTCCTCGTAGCGGTTGATCGGCTCCACGGCCAGCCAGACGCCCTCGGCGGCGGCGTGGGTGGCCAGCTCGACCAGCGCCTCCAGCAGCACCTTGCGGTCCTCGTCGGGCTGGCGGGGCGGGGTGAAGGGGGGCAGGCGCAGGCTGAACATGCCCCAGCTGGCCGGGGTCAGGACCCCGGCCCCGCCCAGCTCGGCGACGACGCTGAGCTGGGAGCGCAGCTGGTCGACGGCGTCGCGGCGCCGGCCGGCGTCGAAGTCGCCGATGAAGTGGTCGGTCTCCGGGCAGGCGGTGGCCATCACCACCCCGGCCCGGGCCGCCCGGCGCAGCTCGGGCAGCCGGGCGGCGAAGTGGCCGTCGCCGCGGGCCCGCAGCTCGATCCCGGCGAAGCCGGCGGCGGTGGCGAACTCCCACTTCTCCTCGAGGCTGCCGCCGGGCAGCAGCTGCTCCTGGCAGGAAAGCTTCATGCTCCGCGACTCCCTCCGACGTAGGCTGAGCAAGCATAGTCGCCGGGAAAGGAGCCACCACCTCGATGCCCCGCACCCTCGTGCTCGACGGCCCCCGCCGGCTGCGCCTGGCCGACCAGCCGGGCCGCGCCCTGCGCCCGGGCGAGATCCGGCTGCGGGCCCGGCTCAGCGGCATCAGCCACGGGACCGAGCTCAGCCTCTACCGCGGCACCTCGGCCTTCACCGACAAGGTGTTCGACCGCGGCCTGCGGGCCTTCGTCGAGCCGCCGGCCGGCAGCGCCGCCGCCTACCCGGTGACCCTCGGCTACGAGATGATGGCCGAGGTCACCGAGGTCGCGCCCGACGTCACCGAGGTCGCGGTCGGCGACCTGGTCCACACCGGCACCCCCCACCAGGAGGAGACGGTGCTGGACCTGGCCGCCTCCCTGCAGGCCACCTATCCGCTGGTGCGGCTCCCGACCCCCGAGCGGCCCGAGCGGGCCCTGTTCATCAGCCTGGCCGCGGTCGCCCTGCAGGCCGTCCACGACGCCGAGATGGCGCTCGGGGACGCGGTCAGCGTGCACGGGCTCGGCACCATCGGCCTGCTGACCGTGCAGCTGTGCCGGCTGGAGGGCATCCAGAACGTGTTCGCCATCGACCCCGACCCGGCCCGGCGCAAGCTGGCCGCCGGGCTGGGGGCCAGCCACGTGCTCGACCCGGCCGAGGAGCCGCAGGTGGGCCTCCAGATCCGCGAGCTCAACCTGGGCCACGGGGTGGACGTGGCCATCGAGGTCTCCGGCAGCGACCGCGGGCTGCAGGGGGCGCTGGAGGCGGCCGGGCTGGGCGCCACCGTGGTGGCGGCCGGCTTCTACCAGGGCGGCGCCGCCAACGTGCGCCTCGGCGAGGAGTTCCACCACAACCGGCTGTCGCTGATCGCCTCCATCGGCGCCTGGGGCGCCCCCCACCGCAAGGCCCCTCTCTGGAACCGGCGCCGGGTGATGGACACCGCCACCCGGCTGCTCTACACCGACCGGGTCTCGGTGGACGGCCTGCTGGCCCGCAAGTTCCCCTTCGACCAGGCCCCGGCCGCCTACCGCTGGATCGACGAGCACCCCCGGGCCGCGGTCAAGGTCGCCCTCACCTATTCGTAGGCCAGCAGCGGCGCGACCGGTCGCCTGCTCAGCAGCCGCGCGGGAACCCAGACGATCCCGGCGAACACGATCGGGACCGCCGCCGCGAGCAGGACCAGCGCCGTCGCCGAGACCCGGACCGCCGGCAGGTCGCCGCCCTCCATGAGGCTCCACAGGCCGAGCCCGAGGGGGATGCCGGCCACCACGGCGATGGCGCAGGCGCCGAGCTGCGACACGATCAGCGCGATCACCGTCTGGCGGGGGGTGGCGCCGACCGCCCGGAGCACCGCCTGGTTGCGGGCGGCGTCCCGGGCGGCGAAGGCCGCCACGATCCAGGCGTTGATGGTGGCGAGCACCAGCAACAGCCCGGCGGTGCCAAATATGACGGACCGGATCTGGTCGTAGAGGACCGCGACCGCGGCGTCGCTGGCGGCGTGCCCCGGCTCGGGCGGCCGGAGCTCCAGCAGGTCCAGGCTGTCGCGCAGGGCCAGGGCGACGACGATCATCGCCACCCCCAGCGCCAGCCCGGTCGCGTTGGTGAGCAGCCGGCCGGGCCGCCGCCACGCCGACCGCAGCCCCAGGACGCCCGGCAGGGCCATGCCGGCCCGGGCGGCGAGCCCGGCCAGCCGGCTCGGGTGCCTTGGCGGGCGCGGGCCGGCGGCCAGCGACCGCAGCGTGCTCCGCCGGATGCCGTGCAGCGCCGGCCGGGCGGTGCCGAGGAGCACGACCGTGACGGCGACGGCGGCGACGATCGCCGCGCGGGCCACCGTCAGCGGCGGCGGCTGGGGGCGGCCGAGCACGGTCACCGAGGTCGCCGCGATGGGCGGCGCGAGCAGGCGGCCGAGGCCCAGGCCGAGCGCGGTGGCCCCGGCCGCGATCGCGAGGTGCTCGACCAGCAGCACGAGCAGGATCTGGCGCGGGGTGACCCCGATCGCCTTGAGCGTCCCGACCTGGTGGATCCGCGCGGCCATGCGGCCGGCGACGAGCACCGCCGCGGTGGCGATGGTGAGGATCGCGATGAAGCCCCCGGCGGCGAACAGGGTGCCGGCGAGGATGTCGATGTCGGAGTGCGACCCCGCCCGGCGCTGCTGCCACGTCTCCAGGTAGGGGACGACCGAGGAGGATGCGGGGACCGCTTCCAGCGACCGGTGGGCGGCCGCGAAGTCGGCGGCCTCGCCGGGCTCGGCGAGGCGCAGCTGCAGCTCGAAGCCTTCCTCGGTCATGCCGAGGCCGCGCAGCCGCCGCGCCGTCTCCGGGCTCACCCAGACCTGGGCGGGGCGGCTGAGCGGGAACCGGCCCCGGCTGACGGTCTCGGCGACCCCCCGGACGGGGAACGGCCGCCCCTGGATCGTCACCGTGTCCCCGGGGCCCGCATGCAGGGTCGCCGCGAGCCCGCTCTCGAGCACGACCCCGTCGCCGTCGCCGATCCAGGCGCCGGCGGTCACCAGCGGCTGGTCGACCGCGTAGGGGCCGGGACCGCGGACCTCGGCGGTGAGGTCCTCGGTCCCGCCGGCCAGCCGGATCGACCCGTACAGGTGCGTCCAGGGACCACCGACCGCGACCACGCCGGGCGCGCCGGTGAGCCGGGCGGCGCGCCGGCGCAGCTCGGCGACGAGGGCCCGGTCTCCCGGCTCGTCGGGTGGGTGGTAGACGGTGAAGGCGACGTGGAAGCCCCTGGTCGCCCGCCAGACGCGGTTCCAGGGCTCGTCGGCGCTGCCGTAGAGCGACATCGCCACCCCGAGCACGCCGGTCGCGATGGTCAGGGTGAGCAGGAGCAGCAGCGCCTGCCCTGGGCGGCGGCGGAGGTTGCGCGCGGCCAGGCGGGCCGCCAGCCCCGGCCAGCGCATCAGCGCTCGCCCTCCAGGTCGGCCAGGTCGGCCAGCAGCCCGGTCACCGGGGTCGTGGCGTCCAGCCGCGTCTGGGCCACGATGGCTCCGTCCCGCATGGTCAGCAGCCGGTCGGCGGTGCTGGCCACGCGCGCGTCGTGGGTCACGACCAGCAGCGCCTGGCCCCCCTGGCGCAGCTCGCCGAACAGCCGGAGGATGTCGACGGTGGCGCGGCTGTCCAGGTTGCCGGTGGGCTCGTCGGCCAGCACCACCAGCGGCCGATTGACCAGGGCCCTGGCCACCGCGACGCGCTGGCGCTCGCCGCCGGACAGGTGGTCGGGGAGGTGGCCGGCCCGGCCGGCCACGCCGAGCCGCTCCAGCAGCTCGACCGCCCGGCGCCGCGCCGCCCGGCGCGAGTCGCCGACGAGCAGCGCCGGCAGCTCCACGTTCTCGACCGAGGTCAGCTCGTCGACCAGGTGGAAGGCCTGGAACACGAAGCCGACGTTGCGGCGGCGGAACACCGCCCACTGGGTCTCCGAGAGCCCGTCAACGCGCGCGCCGCCCAGGTGCAGCTCGCCGGCGTCGGGGCGCTCCAGCCCGCCGAGCAGGTGCAGCAGGGTGGACTTGCCGCAGCCGCTCGGTCCCATCACCGAGACCGCCTCGCCCGCCTCGACCTCCAGGTCCACGCCGTCCACCGCCCGGACCGGCGATCCGTCGGCCTCATAGCGCCGCACCAGACCCCGAGCCTCGATCACCCTGGTCATCGCGACTCCCGCTCGACCAGGCGCTGCTGGTACACCTCGAGCCAGCGGATGTCGGCCTGCAGGCGCAGGGAGGCGCCCTCGAGCAGCAGGGCACCGTCGGCGTCGGGGGGCTCCTCCAGCGCCAGCGCCTGCACCCGGCGAAGCTGGCGCAGCAGCTCCAGCCGCTGGGAGTCGACCAGCGCCACCGGGTCCGCCAGGCGGGTCGTCGCCGCCGCGACCAGCTTGAGGTGGAACTCCAGCGGCGCCACCTTCGACCAGGTCAGGTCGGTGAGCCACCCCATGACGCGCTCGCGGCCGGCGGCGGTCAGCTCGTACACCTTCTTGTCGGGGTGGCTCGGCTGCGCGATCTCCCGCGCCTCGACCAGCCCCGCGCGCTCGAGCCGCGACAGCGTCACGTACACCTGTCCAGGGTTCAGCGCCCCGCCGGCCAGGCCGAGCGCCCTGACCAGGCGCTGCCGCAGCTCGTACCCGTGGGCCGGCTCCTTGGCCAGCAGCGACAGGATCACGTCCCGCATCGGCAGTCAGCTCCCACGTCTCCCTCGACGCCAGCGGATGCACCGTTATCTATAACTGTTATCTAGGGCGCCGGCAACCCGGTTCGCGCCACAATGAGGGGGGATCGCGGGGTTGATCGATCATCTGGGGGTGAGGCGTTGGACGCCCCGGTGGATCGGATCCTGGCCTGGGCCGAGCGCCGGCCCGAGCGGATCTTCGGCTACAACCCCTGGCAGCTGACGACGCGGCTGCTGCACACGGCCCTGCGCCACCGGGTCACCGGGCCGGCCGCCGAGATGTCGTTCTTCGCCATGCTCACCCTGGTCCCCCTGACCGTGGCCGTCGGGGCCGCCCTCGGCCAGATCGAGCGGTTCGTTGGCCCGGAGAAGATCGAGCGCGGCCAGAACGCCGCCATCTCGCTGGTCCGCGTCGTCATCAGCCCCAAGATCACCGACGGGGTGGTCGACCCCTTCGTCCGCGCCCAGCTCAGCCAGCCGCGGAGCGGGGCCGCCATCGGCGGGCTGCTGCTCTCCTGGTGGCTGGCCGGCCGCCTGTTCGCCGCCACCAGCCGCGCCCTCGACACCGCCTACCACGACCGGCACGCGCGCCTGTCGATCACCCAGCGGCTGATCGCGCTCGGGTTCGCCTTCGTCTCGGTGCTGGTCGTGGTCCTGACCCTTGGGATCATGGTCGACGCGCCGTTCATGGACGAGCAGCACGACCTGGCCCTCCGCTTCGGGGTCAGCAAGGCCCTGGCCACCGCCTGGTACCTCGGCCGCTGGCCGGTGGTCCTGCTGGTGCTGATGGCGTTCCTGCTGTGCCTCTACCGGTTCGCCCCCACCGCCAGGCACGAGTGGCGCCACCTGGTCCCGGGCGCCGTCCTCGGGGTGCTGCTGTGGATCCTGGCCGCGGTCGGCTTCCGCATCTACCTGGCCCTTGGCAGCGGCGCGCCCACCGGGGTGGTGGTCAACAACGCCCAGGTGGTGCTGATCGGCCGGGCCGTGGGGGCGGTGGTGGCGACCGTCCTGTGGACCTACTTCTCCAGCATCGCGATCCTGGTCGGCAACGAGCTGAACGCCGAGCTGGCCCGGCTTCGCGACCCGCACTAGGCCCGGACGGCCCGGCGGTCCTGGTCGCGCAGGTCGCGGCGGAGCAGCTTGCCCGAGGGCGTGCGGGGGATGGCGGCGGCCAGGCGGACCGCCCGCAGGCGCTTGTGCGGCGCCACCCGCCCGGCCACCCAGGCCCGCAGCTCCTCGGCGTCGGCCGCGGCCCCCGGCCGGGGCACCACCACCGCCACCGGGACCTCGCCGTGGGCCTCCTTGAGCCGGTCGACGATGACCAGGTTGCCGTCGCCGTCGACCAGGCCGAGGTCGCCGGTGTGCAGCCAGCCGTCGCGGTCGACCATGGCCGCGGTGGCGTCGGGCCGGCGCAGGTAGCCGGCCATCACCTGGGGTCCCCTGGCCAGCAGCTCGCCCGCCTGCCCGGGGCCGAGGTCGCGGCCGGTCGCGGGGTCGACCACCCGCAGCTCGGTGTTGGGCATGAGCCGGCCGACCGTGCCCGGGACGCTGCCGGCGTCCCGGTCGGGCATGCTGACCCCGACGGTCGTCTCGGTCAGCCCGAAGGCCTGGCCGACGGTCGCCCCCGGCAGCCTGGCCGCCAGGGCCCGCTGGACCGTGGCCGGCAGGGCGGCGCCGCCGCAGACGACCAGCTCCAGCGAGCCCAGGTCGGCGCCGGCGGCGTCCGGGTGGCCGACCAGCACCCGCAGCATCGGCGGGGCCCCGACCAGCACGGTGACCCGGTGGCGGGCCACCAGCTCCAGCAGCCGGCCCGGGTCGAAGCGGGCCATGGTGACCACGGTCGCGCCCGAGCACAGGGGCACGGCCAGGGTGACCATGAACCCATGATGTGGGCGAAGGGGGCCACGGCGAGGAGGGTGTCGCGCTCGCCGATGCGCAGCCCCGCGCCGACCTGGCGGACCGAGGTGACCAGGTTGGCGTGGGTCAGCCGCACGCCCTTGGGCAGCCCGGTGGTGCCGCTGGAGTAGGGGAGCAGCGCGACCGCGGCCGGGTCCGGCCCCGGGTCGGGCGGGGGAGCGCCCGCCGCCAGCAGGTCGGAGATCGGCGTGGCGCCCTCGGCCCGGCCGAGCACGACCAGCTCGCCTTCGGTGCAGGTGGGGCTGGCCCCGGTCACGGTCCCGCCGGCGGCCACGGCGCCGAGGGCCACCCCGGCCCACTGGGGCAGGTTGGGCGCCCACAGGGCCAGCACGTCCCCGGGCCGGAAGCCTCTGGCGGCCAGCCCGGCGGCGACCCCACGGACCCGCTCGGCCAGCAGCCGGTAGCCGACCACCGTGCCCGAGGCGCCGTCCACCAGGGCCGGCCGGTCCCCGTGCCGGTCGGTGGCCTCCAGGACCAGCCGGTCCAGGGTCGTTCCCTGTACGTCCACTTCGAGAACCGGGCCGGGCTGCTGGTGGCCATGGCCCGCCGCCACGACGTCCGCAGCGGGTTCGCCGGCCGCGCCGCCGAGGCCGGGGCGCTGGCGCCGGTGGCGGCGCTGGAGCGGCTGCTGCGGCTCTGGTTCGCCTACCTGCCCGAGATCCTGCCCGTGGCCAGGGCGCTGGAGGCGGCCGCCATCAACGGCGACGAGGGCGGGGCCGCCTGGCGCGACCGGATGGGCGACCTGCGGGAGCTGTTCGCGGGCGCCGTCCAGTCGGTCGAGGCCGACGGCCGCCTGGCCCCGGGGTGGACGGTGCCGGCGGCCACCGACTGGGTCTGGGCCCGCGCCCAGCCCGCCACCTTCGCCCACCTGGTCGTCGACCGCTCCTGGCCGGCCGGCGACTACGCCGACCGGGCCGTGGCCTCGATCCTGTCCGAGGTGGTGGCCCCACCGCCCGGGCCGGCCGGTGACGGGCCGAAGACCGGCCGGTCGCGGCACGGCTAGCGCTGCTGCTCCTCAAGAGCGTCGCCGCCGTGGCTGGCGCCGGTGGCCCGCCCCGGCGGGCTGCTGACCCCGAAGATGTAGCCCAGAACCGCCCCCATCAGCGGGAAGATGGGGGTCAGGAGGAAGATCTGGCCCAGGTCCTTGACCTGGTTGAGCCAGGCGGTCCTGGCGGCCTGGAGGGTGTTGAACCGCTCGGCCACGGGAACCGAGTCGGGGACCGATCTCGGAAAGGTGAGGGCGGCGAACACGACCAGGATCGCCAGGATGGTCACCGTGAGCAGGAGGAGCCACTTGAAGATCCGGTAGCCGATCCAGGCCAGCGCGGTGTTCGGGTGGCGCGAGAGGTACTCGCTCAGCCGGCTCCGCTCGCGCCCGCGGGGCTGGGGCGGGCCGCCGGAAGGGGACTGGTCCACGATGGCCTTCTCTCGAGGGTTGGTGTGGCCCCGGCGCGTCCAGGCCGTGCCGCGTGGGATCATCATCTCCCGAGCCCACACCGAGGAGAACCCCGATCGACAACCAGCCTTCCGACGCGATCGTGTTCTTCGGCGCCACCGGCGACCTCGCCTACAAGGAGGTCTTCCCCGCGCTCCTTGGGCTGGTCGAGCGCCACCGCCTCGACCTGCCGATCATCGGGGTGGCCAAGTCCGGCTGGGACCTGGCCCGGCTGCGGGAGCGGGCCCGCGACAGCGTCGAGCACCACGCCGGCAAGGGCAAGGTCGACCAGGAGGCCTTCGCCAAGCTGTCGTCGCTGCTTGGCTACATCGACGGCGACTACGCCGACCCCCGGACCTTCCAGCGGCTCCGCAAGGCCCTCGGCGAGGCCGAGCGGCCGCTGCACTACCTGGCCATCCCGCCCAGCATGTTCGCCACCGTGACCGAGGGGCTGGCCGGCGCCAAGAGCATCGACCACGCCAGGGTGATCGTGGAGAAGCCGTTCGGCCGCGACCTGGCCTCGGCCCGCGAGCTCAACCGGATCCTGCACAAGCACCTGCCCGAGGACCGCATCTTCCGGATGGACCACTTCCTGGGCAAGGAGCCGATCCAGAACATCCTCTACCTGCGCTTCGCCAACGCCCTGCTGGAGCCGATCTGGGACGCCCGCTACATCCGCCAGATGCAGATCACCATGGCCGAGGACTTCGGCGTGCAGGGCCGCGGCGCCTTCTACGAGGAGGCGGGCGCGATCCGCGACGTCCTCCAGAACCACCTGCTCCAGGTGCTCGCCCTGCTGGCCATGGACGCGCCCGCGGTCCAGACCCCCGACGCCACCCGCCAGGAGCGCTCCCGGCTGATCCAGGCCATCCGGCCCCTTGACCGCTCCAGCGTCGTCCGCGGCCAGTTCCGCGGCTACCGCGACGAGCCGGGGGTGGCCGCCGACTCGGCGGTCGAGACCTATGTGGCCGCCCGCCTGGCGATCGACACCTGGCGCTGGGCCGGGGTGCCGTTCTACATCCGCGCCGGCAAGCGCCTGCCGGTGACCGACACCGAGGTCCTGGTCGAGTTCCGGCGCCCGCCCCTCGAGCTGTTCGGGGAGCTGATCCCGCCCCGCTCCAACCACCTGCGCCTGCACCTCGGCCCCGACGTCCGGATCGAGCTCGGCCTGCGGGTCAAGCTCCCCGGCGACCAGCTGATCGGCGAGGACGTCGAGCTGGTGGCGGCCGACCGCCCGGTCGGGGGCCGGCCCCCCTACGAGCGCCTGCTGGGCGACGCCATGCACGGCGTCACCGACCTGTTCGCCCGCGAGGACGCCGTCGAGGCCGAGTGGAAGGTGGTCGACCCGGTGGTCGGCGACGACCTCACCCCCCTGTACGAGTACGACCCCGGCAGCTGGGGCCCCGAGGAGGCCAACCAGCTGGTCGCCGGCGACGGCGGCTGGTCGGAGCCCAGCCAGGGCTAGGGCGCCCGGGTTGTGGGCGGGCGCTCGAGGGTGACCAGGGAGACGGCGATCATGGCCGCCACCAGCACCCCGGCGGCCAGGACCGGCTCGGCGGTGAAGGTGGCGGCCAGCACCAGCGCGGCGGCGGCCGGCACCACGGCGCTGTGCCAGCGGGCCAGGTGGTGGGGGCGGAGCTGGAGGGCCCAGACGGCCAGCAGGAACAGGGCGACCGGGACGGTGAAGGACGCCGCCGCCACCTTGGGGCCGACG
>Ga0307278_10001482_pt1 | contig 11682 bp, 14 predicted proteins | sample ER_DNA_117_FD_194482 | JGI IMG/M metagenome (GOLD analysis project Ga0307278, IMG submission 194482) | Bulk soil microbial communities from the East River watershed near Crested Butte, Colorado, United States - ER_DNA_117 | ecosystem: Environmental > Terrestrial > Soil > Floodplain | place...
GGCGGGGTCCTGTGGGCCTTTGGGCTGCGGCGGGGTCCTGGGATGAGCGTGTGGCGCGGGCGAAACGGATGATCTGCATCTGGACGCGGGAATCGCCCGGTTCGTATGCTCCGGCGGCAACCCGGGCGCAGCGGAGGGCCCGGACCGAGACCCCTCGGGGGGGAGACGCCCGTGCGGAGACTCCTGCTTTGCGCGCTCGCGGCCACCGTCGCCGGCGCACTCGCCGTTCCGGTCGGAGCCGGCGCCCAGACCAACGCGGGCCAGCAGGCCCAGCAACAGGCGGCAGCCAGCGAGTACGTGGTCCTCTACAAGAACACCGCCGCGGCCAGCGCCGCCAAGGACGCCATCAAGGCCGCCGGCGGCACGGTGGTGCGCGAGAACGCCGCCATCGGCATGGCGACGGTGCGCAGCAACCGGGCCGACTTCATCAGCGCGGTCAGCGGCAAGGCCGGCGTCGCCGGCGCCGCCCGCAACCGCGCCATCGGCCAGGCGCCGCGCCTGTCCCGCAAGGCCCCAGGGGTGGAGCAGGAGGCCCGCGGCCAGAGCAGGTCCAAGGTCATCTCCGACGCCGCCGCCGTCAAGGACGCCGAGCCCCTCGCCCGGCTGCAGTGGGGCATGCGCCAGGTCAACGCGACCAACAGCGGCTCCTACGCGGTCGACCAGGGCAGCCACCGGGTGCTCGTGGGGATCATGGACACCGGCATCGACGGCAGCCACCCCGACCTCGCCCCCAACTTCAACCGCAGGCTCAGCCGCAACTTCACCACCGACATCCCGCTGATCGACGGCCCCTGCGAGGACGAGCCCGACCAGTCCTGCAACGACCCGGCCGACGTGGACGAGGAAGGGCACGGCACCCACGTGGCGGGGATCGTCGGCGCGGCCATCAACGGCCTCGGCGTCGCCGGCGTGGCGCCCAAGGTCTCCCTGGTCAACATCCGCGCGGGCCAGGACTCCGGCTTCTTCTTCCTGGGCCCCACCGTCAACGCCATGGTCTACGCCGCCCAGGCCGGCATCGACGTGGTGAACATGAGCTTCTTCACCGACCCGTGGCTGTTCAACTGCGCCGCCAACCCGGCCGACTCGCCGGCGGAGCAGCTCGAGCAGCGCACCATCATCGCCGCCACCCAGCGCGCGGTGGACTTCGCCCGCAAGCGCGGCGTCACCTTCGTGGCCGCCTACGGCAACGAGCACATCGACCTCGGCAAGCCGACGACCGACACCACCAGCCCCGACTTCCCGCCTGGCACCTCCAAGACCCGCACGGTCGACAACTCCTGCATCGACGTGCCGACCGAGACCGACGGCGTCATCTCCACGGTCGCGCTGGGCCCGAGCGGCCGCAAGGCGGACTACTCCACCTACGGCATCGAGGGCGCCGACGTCTCCGCCCCCGGCGGCTGGTTCCGCGACTTCTTCGGCAGCCCGCAGTTCCGGCAGGTGGAGAACGAGATCCTGTCCACCGCCCCCAAGTCGGTGCTGGAGGACGCGGGCGTGCTCGACCCGAACGGCGTCCCGCTGATCCCCGACGTGGTGCGTGACTGCAAGGGCAGCGTCTGCGCCTACTACCAGTACCTGCAGGGCACCTCGATGGCCTCGCCGCACGCCGCCGGCGTGGCCGCCCTGGTGGTCAGCGCCCACGGCCACCGCGACCATGGCGGCGGCCTGACCCTGGATCCCGACGCCACCGAGCGCATCCTCAAGGCCACCGCCGAGGACACGCCCTGCCCGACCCCGCCGCTGCAGACCTACACCAGCGAGGGCCGGGACCCGTCGTTCAACGCGCTGTGCGAGGGGACCCTCGAGCGCAACGGCTTCTACGGCTTCGGCGTGGTCGACGCCCTAGCGGCAGTGCTCTAGCCACCAGCGCATCAGCGACGAGCGCCGCCCGTCCGGGCGGCGCTCGTCGCGTCCCGCCTGGGGAGGGCTCGTTGAAGGCGCCGGTCGCCTTGGCGTAGCCTGAACCGTCGACAGAACCCCCTGAGCACGGGAAACGTTGAAGTGATGCCCTGCCGGCGTGCGGCGCCGGGCGGGGCGGAGGAGCGCCGGCATGAGCTCGACGAACCACGCCACCGGGACGGGCCGGGTCAAGCGCGGCCTGGCGGAGATGCTCAAGGGCGGCGTCATCATGGACGTCGTCACCGCCGAGCACGCCAAGATCGCCGAGGACGCCGGCGCCGTCGCGGTGATGGCCCTCGAGCGCGTCCCGGCCGACATCCGCTCCCAGGGCGGCGTCGCGCGGATGAGCGACCCGGCGCTGGTCGAGCAGATCATGCACGCGGTCAGCATCCCGGTGATGGCCAAGGCGCGCATCGGCCACTTCGTCGAGGCCCAGGTGCTCGAGGCCCTCGGGGTCGACTACGTCGACGAGTCCGAGGTGCTCTCGCCGGCCGACGAGGAGCACCACGTCGACAAGTGGCGCTTCACCGTGCCGTTCGTCTGCGGCGCCACCAACCTCGGCGAGGCGCTGCGCCGCATCTCCGAGGGCGCGGCCATGATCCGCTCCAAGGGCGAGGCCGGCACCGGCAACGTGATCGAGGCGGTGCGGCACATGCGCGCCATCACCGGCGCCGTCCGGCGCCTCGCCGGGCTGGACGAGACCGAGCTCTACGCCGCCGCCAAGGACCTGCGCGCCCCCTACGAGCTGGTCGCCGAGGTCGCCCGCGACGGGCGCCTGCCGGTGGTGCTGTTCACCGCCGGCGGCATCGCCACCCCGGCCGACGCGGCGCTGATGATGCAGCTCGGCGCGGACGGCGTGTTCGTCGGCTCGGGGATCTTCAAGTCCGCCGACCCGGCGCGCCGCGGCCGGGCGATCGTGGAGGCGACCACCTTCTTCAACGACCCGGCGATCGTCGCGAAGGTGTCCCGCGGGCTGGGCGAGCCGATGGTCGGCATCGCCAGCGTGCCCGAGGGCGAGCGCCTGTCCGCGCGCGGCTGGTAGGCGCCGTGGCCGCGCCCGTCGTCGGCGTCCTGGCCTTCCAGGGCGACGTCCGCGAGCACCTGGCCATGCTGGCCGGGATCGGCGTGCAGGCCCGGCCGGTGCGCACCCTGGCCGAGCTCGACGCGGTCGACGGGCTGATCGTGCCCGGCGGGGAGTCGACCGTGATCGGCAAGCTGACGCGCCGCTACGGGCTGCTCGAGCCGCTGCGCGAGCGCGCCAGGGCCGGCTTCGGCGTCTTCGGCACCTGCGCCGGCCTGATCTTCATGGCCCGCGAGGTCGAGGGCCCGCCGCAGCACCTGCTCGGGGCGCTGGACGTGCGGGTGCGCCGCAACGCGTTCGGGCGCCAGGTCGCCTCGTTCGAGACCGAGTTCGACGTCAAGGGCCTGGACGGCGGCCCCGTCACGGCGGTGTTCATCCGCGCCCCCTGGGTCTCCGAGCTGGCTCCCGAGGTCGAGGTGCTGGCCGAGGTGGACGGCCGCGTGGTCGCGGTGCGCCAGGGCAACCTGCTCGCGACCGCCTTCCATCCCGAGCTCGCCGGCGAGGAGCGCTTCCACCGGCTCTTCGCCGAGCTGGTCCGGGACGCGGGCGGCTAGCCGGGTGGCTCGCGCGCCGCGGCGGGCGGGCCAGGGAGTACAGCGAAGGGAGCGACCATGTCCGGCCACTCCAAGTGGGCCACGATCAAGCACAAGAAGGGGGCCAACGACGCCCGCCGCGGCAAGCTGTTCGCCAAGCTGATCCGCGCCATCGAGGTGTCGGCGCGGGCCGGCGGCAGCAACGTGGACGGCAACCCCACCCTGGCCGACGCCATCCAGAAGGCGAAGGACAACTCGGTCCCCAACGACACCATCGACCGCGCCGTCAAGCGCGGCGCCGGCGAGCTCAAGGGCCCCCCGCCCGAGGTGGTCGCCTACGAGGGCTACGCCCCCGGCGGGGTGGCGGTGCTGGTCGAGGCGCTGACCGACAACCGCAACCGCACCGCCGCCGACGTGCGCCGGGCGTTCTCCAAGTCGGGCGGGAGCATGGCCGACGCCGGCAGCGTCGCCTACCTGTTCAGCCGCAAGGGCCAGCTGGTGGTGCCGGGCGGCGCCGCCGACGAGGACCGGGTCATGGAGGTCGCCCTCGAGGCGGGGGCCGAGGACGTGCAGCTCGGCGACGACGGCTTCACCGTCACCACCGTCGCCGGCGACCTGCGCGCCGTGCGGGCCGCCTTCGACCAGGCCGGCCTCGCCTACGACTCGGCCGAGGTCACCATGGTGCCGAGCATGTCGGTGCCGCTCGACCGCGACACCGCCGTCAAGGTCCTGCGCCTGCTCGACGCGCTCGACGAGCTCGACGACGTGCAGGACGTGTACGCCAACTTCGATATTCCTGACGCGGTCATGGCCGAGGTCAGTTAGGGCCACCGTGGTTGAGCCGTCGGCCTGGAACCGATAGGCTGCTGGCGCCAAACACGTGTTCGGGTTGAACCAGCTCAGGTGGAGGCCGCATGCGCGTCGTGGGGGTCGACCCCGGGCTCGGGCGTTGCGGCTACGCCGTGGTCGACCAGCACGCCGGCCGGCCCGAGGCGGTCACCTACGGCACCATCGCCACCCGCGGCGAGGAGGTCGCCCCGCGGCTGGCCGAGCTCGCCGAGCGCTTCCGGGCGGTGGTGGCCGAGGCGCGGCCGGACTGCCTGGCGATCGAGCGGCTGTTCGTCAACGCCAACGTGCGCACGGCCATGGCGGTCGGCCAGGCGTCCGGGGTGGTGCTGCTGATCGCGGCCGAGCACGGCCTGCCCGTCACCTCCTACACCCCGTCGCAGGTCAAGCGCACCATGGCCGGCGTCGGCAGCGCCCCCAAGGAGCAGGTCGGCTACATGGTCCGCGCCGCCCTCGGGCTCGCCGCCGTGCCCACCCCGGCCGACACCGCCGACGCCCTCGCGGTCGCCCTCTGCCACCTGCACCACCTCGGCATGCACGCGGCCGGCGGGCAGGCGGCCGGCGCCATCGGCGCCGCGCCCGCCGACGCCTGGCTGGCCCGTGCCGCGCCCACCTCGCCCGGCCTCGGGCGGCCGGCGGCCCGGGACGGCGGCCGGTGATCGCCAGCCTCCGCGGCCGCCTGGCCGCACTGCTGCCCGACGGAGCCGTGATCGAGGTCGGCGGCGTCGGCTACCGCGTCTTCCTCACCCCCAAGGCACTCGCCGCGCTGCCCCGCGACGGCGAGCTGCTGGTCCACACGGTCACCTACGTGCGCGAGGACACCCTGGCCCTGTACGGGTTCACCAGCCAGGACGAGCAGCTCGCCTTCGAGAAGCTGCTCAGCGCGAGCGGCGTCGGCCCCAAGCTGGCCCTGGCGATCCTGTCGGTGCACTCGCCCGACGCGCTGCGGCGCGCGATCGGCGCCGGCGACGCCGACGCCCTCACCCTGGTCCCCGGGGTGGGCCGCAAGGGCGCCGCCCGCCTGGTGCTCGAGCTCAAGGGCAAGCTCGGCGACGGGCCCGCCGAGCTGCCGGTCGAGATGGGCGGTCATCCCGCCTACGGCGAGGTGCGCGAGGCGCTCGGCAGCCTCGGCTACGGGCCCGCCGAGGTCAAGGCGGCCCTGGAGAACCTGCCCGCCGACGCCGGCGAGCTGCCGACCGAGGAGCTCCTGCGCCTGGCCCTGCGCGCGCTGGCCGGGAGGGGGTGAGCGCCGCGACCGACATCCTCACCCCCCACGCGGCGCCGGACGAGCGCGCCGGCGAGGGCAGCCTGCGGCCGCGGCGGCTGGACGAGTTCGTCGGCCAGGGGCGCGTGCGCGAGCAGCTCGGCGTGGTGCTCGAGTCGGCGCGGCGGCGCGGCCTGCCACCCGACCACCTGCTGTTCTCCGGCCCGCCGGGCCTCGGCAAGACCAGCCTGGCCACGATCGTCGCCAACGAGCTCGAGGCCGGCCTGCGGGTCACCTCCGGCCCGGCGCTGGAGCGGGCCGGGGACCTCGCCGCCATCCTCACCGGCCTCGAGCCGGGCGACGTGCTGTTCGTCGACGAGGTCCACCGCCTGCCCCGCGCGGTCGAGGAGGTCCTCTACCCGGCGATGGAGGACTTCCAGATCGACGTGGTGCTCGGCAAGGGGCCGGGCGCGCGCAGCCTGCGCCTGGACCTGCCTCGCTTCACCCTGGTCGGCGCGACCACCCGCACGGGGCTGATCACCTCGCCGCTGCGCGACCGCTTCGGCTTCGCCGCCCGCCTCGACCTCTACGAGCCGGCCGAGCTGGAGCGAATAGTGATCCGCTCGGCCGGCATCCTCGGGGTGGAGGTCGACACCGAGGGCGCCGCCGTGCTGGCGCGCCGCTCCCGGGGCACCCCGCGGATCGCCAACCGCCTGCTGCGCCGGGTGCGGGACTACGCCGAGGTGAAGGAGGACGGCCGCATCGACGCGGGCACCGCCGTGCGGGCGCTGGAGCTGTTCGAGGTCGACGCGCTCGGCCTCGACAAGCTCGACCTGGCGCTGCTCGGCGTGCTGTGCCGGCGCTTCGCCGGCACGCCGGTGGGCCTCACCACCCTGGCGGTGTCGCTCGGCGAGGAGCCGGACACGATCGAGGACGTGACCGAGCCGTTCCTGGTGCAGCTCGGCTTCGTGCAGCGCACCCCGCGCGGCCGGGTGGCCACCGCCGCCGCCTTCGCCCACCTCGACCTGCCGCCGCCCGCGGGCACGCCGGGCATGCCGGCGGGATCCCTGTTCGATCAGGAAAGCTGAGGAGCCTCAGTCCAGGACGGCGTCGATCGCGGCGAGGACGTCCTCGCTGTCGGCCACGAGCTGGCTCCGGTCGACGACGACCGCCTCGACCGCCGCGCCGTCGGGTCCTGCCTGGCACCGGCGCCGGGCCTGACGCCTGATCTGCACCGCCACCATGCGACTCCTCCTGTGCTCGACTGGCCGCCGCCCACCGGTAATACGTCCGCGATGCCACCGTGGTTCATCGCCATTCCGATCGGCGGCCGCCCGCTGTCCGATAGGACATTGGGGGACCATCGCGCCATAGTTCTATCGGACTAGTACACAGCTGTGCAAGTATGCCTATGGAGATGGCGTGAAAACCCTGTTCAACCCGGCGGGGGCCAGGGGCGGGGGCAGTTGCGCTCGGCCAATGCCGCACCTAGGATGACGGCTGCGCCGCGGCTGGGCCGTGGCCTGCCCTCGTGCGGTGCGGCCGACTCCGCCGCCGTGCGCCGACCCGGGGCCGTTCCCCGGGCTCCTCGGAGGTCCTCGCGTTATGAATCAAGGCGCGTCGTTCATCTTCATTGCGTTGATGTTCGGCTTCTTCTACTTCCTGATCATCAGGCCACAGCGCAAGCGCATGAACGACCTCCAGGCGCTGCAGCACTCGCTGGAGCTGGGCGACGAGGTCGTCACCATCGGCGGCTTCCTCGGCACCATCCGCCGCTTCGACGGCGAGATCGTCACCCTCGAGCTGTCCCCAGGGACCGAGGCACGCGTCAACCGCCGGGCGATCTCCTCCAAGGTCGACGCCGGGACGCCCGGCGTGATCGCCGACGGGGCCGAGGCCGACGAGGTCGACCAGGAGCGGGCCCAGGAATGAGCGTGGCCGAGCGTCGTCCCCAGGATGGCGAGCTGCGACTCCTGGACCAGGTCGCGGGCAACGAGGTGATCCAGACCTACATCGCCCTGGCCGACCAGTTCACCGGTCAGCTCGGCTTCACCGAGCACGGCTTCCGCCACGCCAACCTGGTCGGGCACATCGCCTACAACATCCTGTCGCGGCTCGGCTTCGAGGAGAGGCTGGCGGAGCTCGCCAGCGTCGCCGGCTACCTGCACGACGTCGGCACGTGATCAGCCGCCAGAACCACCCGCAGACCTCGGCCCTGATCGCCATGCCCGTGCTCACCGAGCTGGGCCTGCCGGTGGAGGACATCGGCATGGTGATCGGCGCGATCGGCAACCACGAGGAGGAGCTCGGCAGGCCCGTCTCGCCGGTCTCCGCGGCGGTCAACATCGCCGACAAGTCGGACGTGCACCGCTCCCGGGTGCGCAAGGACGGCCAGGTCGAGTTCGACATCCACGACCGGGTGAACTTCGCGGTGCGCCACTCCTTCGTCCGGGTCGACGCCGAGCAGCACACCGTCACCCTCGAGCTCGACATCGACACCACCGTCTCCGACATCCTCGAGTACTTCGAGATCTTCCTGACCCGCATGATGATGTGCCGCCGGGCCGCCGAGGGTCTCGACTGCAAGTTCCGCATGACCGTCAACGGCGGCTCCCTGCTGTAGGACTCTGGGATACCGTTGAACCAAGCGATCATCCGGCCGTACAAGGAGAGCCACGCCCGATGACAGCAAACCGTCGACTGGTCGTCCCGTTGCTCGTCGTGTTCGCGATGATCATCGGGATCTGGGGGCTCATCCTGATCCAGGACATCAAGCCCCGCCTCGGCCTGGACCTCACCGGCGGGACCAGCGTCATCTACGAGCCGCACAGCCCGGACGGCAAGGACCCGACCGACGACCAGCTCAACACGACCATCGACATCATCCGCAACCGGGTGAACTCCAAGGGCGTGGCCGAGTCCGAGGTCAACCTCGAGGGCGGCAACATCGTGGTGTCGATCCCGTCGGTGAAGAACCCCGACGAGGTGCTCAAGGCGGTCGGGACCACCGCCCAGCTGCGCTTCCGCCCGGTGCTGCAGACGGCCAGCTCCAGCTCCCCCGAGTACAAGAAGCCCCCGTTCGCCGCCGTCGACTGCGCCAAGCCGAACACCTGGAAGGACGCGATCGACAAGGAGACGGTGCTCTGCGCCCGCGAGCCCGGCCAGGACGAGCCCGATCCCAACGCGCCCAAGCTGCGCATGGGCCCGGTGGCGCTGGGCGGCACCGACATCTCCTCGGCCCAGGCCCAGCTCGCCACGTCCGGCCAGAACGGGATCACCACCGGCCAGTGGGAGACCGCCCTCAAGCTCTCCGGCAAGGGCGCCAAGAAGTTCGCCGACATCACCGGCCAGCTCGCCTGCAACCCCTCGGGCGACCCCAAGCGGCAGCTCGGCATCACCCTCGACGCGGTGGTCATCAACTCGCCGCCGATGGCCGACGACGTCCAGTGCCACCAGGGCATCTCCGGCGGCAACGCGGTCATCACCGGCCAGACCGAGACCGAGGCCAAGGCCCTGGCGCCGCTGATCAGCACCGGCGCCCTGCCGCTCACGCTGACGGTGCAGACGCGCAGCACCGTCAGCGCCACCCTCGGGGCCGACTCGCTCCACGCCGGCCTGATCGCCGGCGCGCTGGGCGTGGCGGCGGTCTTCCTCTACGTGCTGGCCTTCTACCGCGGCCTCGGGCTGGTCGCCTGTGTCGGCCTGGCCATCGCGGCCGCCTTCAACTTCGGCATCGTCATCCTGATGGGCAAGCTGATCGGCTTCACCCTGACCCTGGCCGGGATCGCCGGCCTGATCGTGGCCGTCGGCATCTCGGCCGACTCCTACGTGGTCTTCTTCGAGCGCCTGAAAGACGAGGTCCGCGACGGCAAGACGCTGCGCGCCTCGGTCGACCGGGGCTGGGCGCGCTCGTTCCACACGCTGGTCTCCGCCAACACGATCTCGTTCGCGGCCGCCCTGGTGCTCTACCTGCTCGCCATCGGCCCGGTGCGCGGCTTCGCCTTCACCCTGGGGCTGGCCACCGCCGTCGACTTCTTCACCGCCTGGATGTTCGGGCGCCCGGCCGTCAGCCTGTTCGCCCGCACGCGGCTGCTCCGGGAGGGGCGGCTCGCCGGCATCCGGGCAGCGATCTAGGCGCCAAGGAGGATCCGTTCCCGTGCCATCACTCGCCAGCCGCCTCTACCACGGCGACGCCTCGATCGACTTCGTCGGCCGCTGGCGCCGCTGGGCCGTGCTGTCAGGCGTGGTCATGCTCATCTCGCTGATCTCCCTGTTCGTGCCGGGCCTGAGGTTCGGCATCGACTTCAAGGGCGGGTCGGTGTTCCGGGCCGAGGCCACCAAGCCGGTCACCGAAGCGCAGGTCCGCGACGCCCTCGGCGACGTGGCCAAGGTCGTGCAGCTGCAGGACCGCCCGGTCCAGGTGATCGTGCAGACCGAGGAGCTCTCCGCCGACCAGGTCGCCGACGTCCGCGCCAAGCTCGGCCAGGTCACCGGCGCCGAGCAGGTCTCCAACGAGAGCGTCGGCTCCAAGTGGGGCAGCACCGTCTCCCGCAAGGCGCTGATCGCCCTGGCCGTGTTCCTCGCCGTGGTGGTCGTCTACGTGTCGCTCCGCTTCGAGTTCAAGATGGCCATCGGCGCGCTGATCGCGCTCGCCCACGACCTGCTGATCACCGCCGGCATCTACGCCCTGGCCCGCTTCGAGGTCACCCCCGCCACGGTGATCGCCCTGCTCACCATCCTCGGGTACTCCCTGTACGACACGGTGGTGGTGTTCGACAAGGTGCGCGAGAACACCGGCGCGCTGACCTCGATGTCGCGCATGACCTACTCGGACGCCGCCAACAAGGCGGTCAACCAGACCCTGATCCGCTCGCTGAACACGTCCCTGGCGAGCCTCCTGCCGATCGCCGCCCTGCTGTTCGTCGGCGCCTTCGCCCTCGGGGCCGAGACCCTCCAGGACCTCGCGCTCGCCCTGCTGATCGGCGTGATGGTCAGCACCTACTCGTCGATCTTCGTGGCCACCCCGTTCGTGGCCGTGTGGAAGGAGACCGAGCCGCGCAACCGCCAGCTCCGCGCGCGCGTCGCCAGGCAGCCGGCCGCCACCCCCGCCTCGCGGGCGGCGGCCAGGACCGCCGCGCCCGAGCGGCCGGTGCGGGCCCGCCAGGCCGCTGCGCGGCGCCGCCCGCGGCCGCAGGCCGAGCCGGGACTGGACGGCGAGGAGATGGCCATGCCCGCGGTGCCGCCCGACCCGGTCGACACCGACGTCGATGACGTGGCCGACGCCGACGCCGAGGCCGAGCCGGAGGAGGCGGAGGCGGCCCCGGTCCCGGCCAAGTCCCAGGACGGCGCCAAGCCGCGCTCCGGTCAGCAGAAGCCGAGGTCCTCCCAGGCGCGCCGCAAGCCGTCAGGCCGGCAGCCGTCCCGCCCCGCCAAGCGCCGCCGCCGCTAGCCGTGCCAGCCGCCCAGCGGCCGACGAGAGAAGGGAAAGCACCGTGCCGAACGACATGAACCGCTTGCGCGCCCTGGTCCGGGACGTGCCCGACTTCCCCAAGCCCGGCATCGTCTTCAAGGACATCACCCCGCTGCTGGCCGACGAGGTCGCCTTCTCGTCGGTGATCGACGAGACCGTGGTCCACTTCGGCCGCGGCAACATCGACAAGGTGGTCGGCATCGAGGCGCGCGGGTTCATCCTCGCCGCCCCGGTCGCCTACCACTTCGGGGCCGGGTTCGTGCCGGTGCGCAAGGCCGGCAAGCTGCCCTGGAAGGTGGAGAGCGAGGAGTACGAGCTGGAGTACGGCTCGGCGACCCTCGAGTTGCACGGCGACGCCATCAGCCCGGGCGAGCGGGTGCTGATCGTCGACGACGTGCTCGCCACCGGCGGCACCGCCAGGGCCACGGCCCGGCTGGTGGAGCGCCTCGGCGGCAAGGTGATCGGTATCGCCACCCTGATCGAGCTCAGCTTCCTCGACGGCCGCAAGGCGATCGAAGGCTACGAGTTCTACAGCCTGATCAGCTACTGATCCGATCTACCTGGCGCGATGCCCCCGCCACGCGCCGGGGGCGCAGACCTCGCTGAGTGGCGACGAGAGGCGTACCGTGGTTACCTGGAGCGTCGGCTC
>Ga0307278_10001483_pt1 | contig 11681 bp, 13 predicted proteins | sample ER_DNA_117_FD_194482 | JGI IMG/M metagenome (GOLD analysis project Ga0307278, IMG submission 194482) | Bulk soil microbial communities from the East River watershed near Crested Butte, Colorado, United States - ER_DNA_117 | ecosystem: Environmental > Terrestrial > Soil > Floodplain | place...
CCGTTCCTGATCTTCGACGACGCCGACCTGGACGCCGCCGTCGAGGGGGCGATGATCGCCAAGATGCGCAACATCGGCGAGGCCTGCACGGCCGCCAACCGCTTCCACGTGGCCGAGCCGGTGGCCGCCGAGTTCGCCGAGCGGCTGGCCGAGCGGATGGGGGCGATGAAGGTCGGCCGCGGCACCGAGGACGGCGTGCAGGTTGGGCCGCTGATCAACAAGGACGCGGTCGACAAGGTCTCGGAGCTGGTCTCCGACGCCCTCGACAAGGGCGCCCGGGCGGTGGTCGGGGCCCGGCCCGGGGACGGCCGCGGCTACTTCTACCAGCCGACCGTGCTGGCCGGCGTGCCCGGCGACGCCCGCGTGCTGAAGGAGGAGATCTTCGGTCCGGTGGCCCCGGTGGCCGGCTTCGACGACGAGGAGGCGGCGGTCCGGGCCGCCAACGACACCGAGTTCGGGCTGGTCGCCTACGTCTACACCCGCGACCTGAAGCGGGCCTTCCGGGTCGTCGAGGGGCTGGAGACGGGCATGGTCGGCCTCAACCAGGGGCTGGTGTCGAACCCGGCCGCGCCGTTCGGCGGGGTCAAGCAGTCCGGCTTCGGCCGCGAGGGCGGCCCCGAGGGCATCGCCGAGTACCTGGAGACCAAGTACGTCGCCATGAACCTCTAGGCGCCGAGGACGCCGGTGGGCAGGTGGGGCGGCCGGCTGTCGGCGCTGGCGCTGGGGGCGCCGCTGGCGCTGGCCTTCCCCCGGCCCGGGTGGTGGTGGCTGGCCCTGGTCGGGCTGGTGCCGCTGCTGCTGCTGGCCATGGCCGCCCCCGGCAGGCGCGAGGCGGCGCTGCGGGCCTGGCTGGGCGGGACCGGCTTCTTCCTGGCCGTCGACGCCTTCCTGCTCCCCAAGGTGGGGCCGTTCATGGTGCCGTTGGCGATGCTGCTGGCCGCGCTCTGGCTGCCGCTGGGCTGGCTCGCCTGGGCCCTGCTCGGCGGCGGCGCCCCGGCGCCGCCGGGGCCGGGGCGGCTGGCCGCCGCCCTGGTGCTGGTGCCGAGCGCGTTCGTGGCCGGCGAGGCGGTGCGGTCCTGGGACGCCCTCGGCGGGCCCTGGGGGCTGCTCGGGGCCAGCCAGTGGAACGCCCCGGCGCTGCTGTCGGTGGCCGCCCTCGGGGGGGTCTGGGGGCTCAGCTTCCTGCTGGTGGCGGTCAACCTGGCCGTCGCCGCCGCCCTGGGGCGGGGCGTGCCCGGGGTGACCCGGGCGCTGGCCGCCGTCGCCGCGGCCGCCCTGCCCCTGGCCGCGGTCGGCTTCTGGGCGCTGCGGCCGGCGCCGCCTGAGGCCGGGACGGCCACGGTGGCGTTCGTGCAGCCCGGGGTCATCGGCCCGGTCGAGGACCGGTTCCGGGCCAGCGAGCGGCTCAGCCGCGCCCTTCCCGCCGCCCCCCGGCCCGACCTGGTCGCCTGGGCCGAGAGCAGCCTGGGCCGCGACCCGGCCGCCGACCCCGGCGACCTGGCGCGCCTGGAGGCGGTCGCCGGGGCCGCCGGCGCGCCGGTGCTGGCCGGGGTGGACGCCGAGCGGGCCGGCGACCGCGGCATCTACAAGAGCGCCCTGCTGGTCGGCCCGGCCGGGGTGCTGGGCAGCTACGACAAGCTGCGGCTGGTGCCGTTCGGCGAGTACGTGCCGCTGCGGCCCCTGCTCGGCTGGGTGACCCGGTTCACCGACGCCGCCCCGGTCGACCGCCACCGCGGCACCCACCTGGCCGTCCTGGCCGCCGGGAGGCTGACCGTCGGCCCGCTGGTCTGCTTCGAGTCGGCCTTCCCCGACCTGGCCCGCAACCTGGCCGCCAGGGGCGCCGACCTGGTGGTGGTGCAGACCGCCGACACCACCTTCCAGGGCAGCTGGGAGCTGGACCAGCACGCCAGCCTGGCGGCGGTGCGGGCGGTGGAGGCGGGCCGCCCGGTGGTGCAGGCCGCCCTCAGCGGCACCTCGGCGGCCTTCGACGCCCGCGGCCGCCGTCTCGCCTGGGCGCCGGGCGGCTGGCGGGGCGCGGCCAGCGTCGCGGTGCCCCTGTCGCGCGAGCGGACCCCCTATGCCCGGGTCGGCGACGCCGTCCCGGTCGCCTGCGCGGCCGCCCTGGCCGCCGGCGCGCTGGCCGCGGCCTGGCGGCGCCGGGCCTAGGCGGAGGGCTCGGCGGCCGGGGACTCGGCCACGTGGTCGGCGGCGTGGCCGCCACGCTCCCCCATGGGCTGCTCGGGGCCCCTGGTGGTGTCCTTGGCCGTCTGCAGCTCCATCTCGGTGTTCAGCTCGGCCCCGACCAGCACCACGAACGAGGTCAGGAACAGCCAGAACATCAGGATGATGACCCCGGCCAGGGCGCCGTAGGTCTTGTTGTAGTTGCCGAAGGCGTTGGCGTAGACCGAGAAGCCGACCGAGGCCAGGATCCACAGCACGGTGGCGATCGCCGAGCCCCAGCTCACCCAGGTCCACCTGGGCTGGTCGCGGTTGGGGGCATAGCGGTAGAGCACGGCCAGGCCGACCACCAGCAGCACCGCCAGCAGGACCCAGCGCAGGGCTCCGGCGGTCCAGGCCAGCGGCGTGGGCCAGTCGTTGGCCACCGCCGGGAAGCCGACGATCAGGGCCAGGGCGACCCCGAGCAGCACCATCGCCCCGAGGGTGAGCAGGACCGACAGGCCGCGCAGCTTGGCGAACTTGCGCGTCTCGGTCTCGTCGTAGGCCAGGTTGACCCCGGTGATCAGCGCCTTCATGCCGCTGGAGGCGCTCCACAGGGCGGTCAGGATGCCGACCACGGTGGCGACCCCGAGCGCGCCTCCGGCGCCGCCGGTGACCTCGAGGAGCTGCTTGCCGACCAGGTCGGCGGTGGACGGCGACAGCATCTTGGTCAGCTGGTCGATCTGGTTGCGGACGGTGTCGGGGTTGGCCACCAGCCCGTAGATGGAGACGCCGGCGATGGCGGCCGGGAACAGCGCCAGCAGGGCGTAGTAGGCCACCCCGGCCGACAGCAGCGGCACCTGGTCTTGCTTGACCGACTTCATGGTCCGCTTGGCGATGTCCTTCCAGCCTCGTGGCGGGATCTCCTGGGGGACCCTGGCCTGGCGGCCGGCGCCGCCGTTGGCGACGGCCCGCGGGTCGGTCTCGTGGCTGGCCCCGGGGCCGCCGCCCGCGGCCCCGGCCAGCCCGCCGCCCTGGGAGCCGCCGTTCCCGCCGTCCTGGCCGTCCCTCGACCGGCCGCCGGCGGTCTTGCGCCCGACCAGCACGGCGGTGGCGAGCATGCCGACCCGCAGAGTCGACCGGGCCATCCTCCGGGTCAGTCCCGGCCGCTTCTTTTTCCTGCTCGCCGCCTTGGCCACCGGCTCTTCCTTTCGATCTGGGTGTGAACAGTTGCGCGACCGGCGCCGCCACGCGCTACTCTGCCCCCACGGAGCGGTACTAACCCACTGGGGGTGCACCCGAAATGGCGACGCCAATCCGACGCATCGGGGTGCTCACCAGCGGTGGCGACGCGCCCGGGCTGAACGCGGTCATCCGCGCGGTGGTCCGTTCGGCCGAGGTCGACCACGGCTGGGCGGTGTTCGGCATCGAGCACGGCTTCGAGGGCCTGATCGGGCGGCCACGGACCCGCACCCTCGACGCCTCGGCGGTCAGCGGGCTGCTGCCGCAGGGCGGGACCATCCTCGGCTCGACCAACAAGGGCCACTTCTCGATGATGCAGGTCGACGGCGAGTGGGTCCGCGACCCGGCCCCCTACAAGGAGCTGGCCGCCAACACCAAGCGGCTCGGCATCGACGCCCTGGTGGTGATCGGCGGCGAGGGCAGCCAGGGCATCGCCAGCGAGCTGGCCCACTACGGGGTCCGGGCCGTCGGGGTGCCCAAGACGATCGACAACGACCTGTGGGGCTGCGACCGGACCTTCGGCTTCGACACCGCCCTGACGGTGGCCACCGAGGCCCTGGACCGGCTGCACACCACCGCGGCCAGCCACGACCGGGTGATGGTGCTGGAGGTGATGGGCCGCGACGCCGGCTGGATCGCGCTCCACTCGGGCCTGGGCGGCGGGGCCGACGTGATCCTCATCCCCGAGATCCCCTTCACCGTCGAGGCGGTCGCATCCAAGATCCTGGCCCGCGAGTACCGCGGCTCCACCTTCTCGATCGTGATCTGCTCCGAGGGGGCGGTGGAGCGCGGCGGCGGCCAGGTCTACCAGGAGGCCACCGGCACCCTTGGCGGCATCGGCGCCTATGTCGCCACCCAGGTCGGCAAGGTCACCGGCAAGGACGCCCGGGTGGTGGTGCTCGGCCACGTCCAGCGCGGCGGCATGCCGACGCCCTACGACCGCATCCTGGCCACCCGCTTCGGCGCGGCCGCGGTCCGGGTCCTGGCCGAGGGCCGCTACGGCGAGGTCGTGGTCAGCAGGGGCGCCGAGATCGCGACCGTGTCCATGGCCGAGACCGCCGGCAAGGTCAACACCGTGCCGGTCGACCACGAGATCGTCCAGACCGCCCGCGCCCTCGGCATCGCCTTCGGCGACGAGGAGGACCTCGACCTCACCCCCGAGCCGCTGGACTGAGCTCGGCCAGGGCCGCCCCGAGGAAGGTTGATAGGGGTCCCATTCACCCCCGAGCCGCTGGACTGAGCTCGGCCAGGGCGGCCCCGAGGAAGCGGTAGGCCCATTCCTGGGCCAGCGGGCGGGTGTCGCAGAACACGATCGGGACCGCCGGGTAGCGCACCGCCAGGGCGCCGAGCAGGTCGGCGACGAACCCGGGCTGGACGTGCTCGAGCTTGAACACCCCGCCGTAGCGGTCCTCGACCACCACCGCCGCCCGCGGCATGGCGGCGAGCTCGGCCAGCAGGTAGCTCAGGCTCCCGTCGACCAGCGACCCGGACAGGTCGGCCAGGGTCTTGCGCTCCACCACCGCGGCCAGCCCGCCGCCGGGGGCCTCGACGGCGTAGTCGCCGGCCGGCAGGGCGCGGCGCTCGGTCGACACCGCCCGCTGGCGGCCGAACCGCCAGGGGTAGCGCTCGCGGGTGTCGACCAGGATGGTGAGCTGCTCGAGCCCGGCGGCGCGGCGGCCCGGCACCCGCACCCCGGGCCGGGCCGCCCTGGCGGTGCGGGGCGACTGCCAGAAGATCGCCTGCCGCCCCCGGACCCGGGTGAACACCAGCTGGGAGCGGTGCTCGCGGGGACGGTCGAGGACCAGGTCGATGGCGTTGCCGCGGCGCCGGCAGGAGCGGACCGGGACCGACTCGACCAGCTCCGGCGGGTCGGGCCACTCGCCGTCCGCCGGGTGGCAGTAGACGGCGCCGGTGCGGGGCCAGGGCTCGCGCGCCTTGAGCACCACCGCCCCGCCGGCCACCGGCAGGCGGACCAGGTACGGCAGCTTCGAGGCGGCATCGGGGTTGCGGGCCACCTCGAACCTGCGCGTCACGCCGCTCATGGGTCGATGATCGCACGCCCCCCCGGCCGGGTCAGGCGCCGCGCAGCCTGGCCCTGGTCGCCTCGACGTCCATGCCGTGGAGGCGCAGCAGGTTCTCGCCCAGGATCTTGCGCTTGGCCTGCTCGGTGAGCTGCGGGTAGCCGTAGCCCTCGACCAGGTCCTGGGGCAGCTCGAAGTTCCAGAACGCCTCGAGGGCCCACTGCGGCTGCCAGATCGGCGCCTCGCTGCCGTAGATGATCTTGTCCTCGCCGCACCAGAACAGCAGCTTGCCCAGGGTCTCGGCGAACTGGCGGGGGGCGCGGACGATGAAGTTGATGGTGGCCGCGATCGAGGCGTACAGGTTGGGGTGGCGGATCAGCTGCCAGCAGACCTCGTCGATGAACGGCAGCCCGACGTGGAAGATGACGAAGTTGATCCCGGGGAAGTTGGCCGCCGCCCCGTCCATGTCCCAGGTCTGGGTGGCCTCGATCGGCTGGGGGCCCAGGGGGACGCCCTTGTGGACCCCGATCAGGTTGACGCCCAGCTCCTGGGCCTTCTCGAACACCGGGAAGGCGACCTGCGGGTCGTCCATGCGCCAGGGGAACGGCCGGCCGTAGTCGTAGCGGACGTTGTAGAACTTGAACGCCTTGGCCCCGAACTCGCCCACCTGGCGTTCCATCAGGTCGAGGGCGCGGCGGCCCTCCAGGGGGTTGACCGAGCCCCAGAACACCGTCCGGTCGGGCCGGCGGGCGGCCAGCTCGGCGCATTCCTCCCAGGGCGAGAGGCCGTCCTTGAACAGGTCGGTGAGGGGCAGCGGCATGGCGCAGAGCATGTCGGTGTCGCTCTGGCCGTAGACCATCTCGTCGATCTCGTCGACGGTCCACTGGCGCAGGAACTCCTCGGGGGCCATGACCGTCTGGCCCTCCGGGGTGAGGGCGGCGTGGAAGGCGTACAGGTGGTTGTTGAACATCTCCCCTGGCGGCCCGAGGGCGTTCTTCTTCTCGAAGTTGAAGACGTGGGCCACGCCGTCGAACACGATCGCGTCGTTGCCGATCACCGGCCAACCTCCTTGGGGTGGGGCAGGAAGCGCAGCGTGCGCCGGGCCTTGTCGGACAGCCGGTCGGTGGTCCACGGCTCGTCCCAGACGATCTCGACCGTCGAGCCGGCCATGCCGGTCACGGCGGCCACCCGCTCGGAGATCTCCCCGACCAGGTTGGCCGCGAACGGGCACCAGCCGGTGGTGAGCAGCAGCTCGACCCGGGGCCGCTCCCCCTCCAGGTCGACCCTGCGGACCAGGCCCATGTCGACCACCGACAGGCCTTTCTCCTGGCAGCAGGGGTCGTACACGGAGGCCAGCGCCTCCATCACGGCGGCGGTTCGGACGTCGGCCATCTCCACCTCGCGGACCTCGGCGTCCCGGCCCTGCAACCTTGGTCCGCTCGCCGGGGCCCGTCAACCCGTCCCGGGACGGTAGGATCGCCGCCATGCCGCCCCGCTTCGACCCGGCGATGCCGCTGGTCCACCCCCTGCCCGACCCCGAGCGGGTCGAGCTGCGGGCCGGCCTGCCCTACACCGGGGCCGGCGGCCGCCGGCTGGCCATGGACCTCTACCTGCCCGCCGGCCGTGACCCAGGCTCGCGGCTGCCGGCGGTGCTGCTGGTCCACGGCGAGGCGCCTCCCGAGGTGCTTTGCGGCGTCCGCGGCTGGGGCCAGTACAGCGGCTGGGGCCGGCTGCTGGCCGGCGAGGGCCTGGCCGGGGTCGCGGTCGAGCACCGGGCCGTGGCCGAGGCCGGGTTCGATGGGGTGGTGGCCGAGGTCGGCGCCGCCGTCGCCTATGTCCGCGACCGCGCCGGCGAGCTCGGCCTCGACCCGGGCCGGCTGGCCCTGGCCGGGTTCTCGGCCGGGGTGCCCCTGTGTGTCGCCGCCCTCGCCGGGCCCGCCGCCGGGGTCCGCTGCGCCGCCCTCTGCTACGGCCCGCCCGGGGAGGTCGAGCCCTGGCCGGGCCTGCCGCCGCTGCTGCTGGTCCGGGCCGGCCAGGACCGCCCGGAGCTGAACGACAGCATCGACCGGTTCGTGGCCGCCGCCCAGGCCGCCGGCCTGCCGGTCGAGCTGGTCGACCACCCCGACGGCCACCACGCCTTCGACGTGCTCGACGACACCGACGCCTCCCGCGACGCCATCGACCGGGTGGTGGCGTTCCTCCGCGACCGGCTCGCCGCCTGACCGTCGCCGGCCGCCGGTAGGCTGGCCGGGCCGAGCATGCGACGGGAGGGAATGTGACGACAGAGCAACGCGAATGGACCCGCCGGCTGGCCTGGGAGGGCCTGCTCAACGCCCGCGACCTGGGCGGCTACCCGGCCGCCGGGGGGCGCCAGACCCGCTGGGGCGCGGTGGTGCGCTCCGACAGCCTTGACGCCCTGACCGAGGCCGGCCGGGCCGCCCTGGCCGGGTACGGGGTCCGGGCCGTGGTCGACCTGCGCCTGCCCGACGAGCTGGCCCGCCGCCCCAACCCGTTCGCCTCCCCTGGCGAGCACGGCATCGTCTACACCAACGTCTCCATCCTCGACCCGGCGGCCGGGTTCCCCCCCGACACCCTCACCCTGGCCGACAACTACCTGTGGTCCCTCGACCGCTTCGCCGGGCTGGTGGCGGCCGCGGTGTCGGCCGTCGCCGCCGCCCCCGAGGGCGGGGTCCTGGTCCACTGCGCCGCCGGCAAGGACCGCACCGGGCTGATCTCGGCCCTGCTGCTGGGGCTGGTCGGGGTGCCGGCCGAGACGATCGCGGCCGACTACGCGATGACCGCCGAGCTGCTGGCCCCCCGCGACCAGGAGTGGCTGGAGCGTGGCCCGGGCGAGCGGGCCGAGCGCGAGGCCGTGGCGGCCCGCTTCGCCCCCACCGCCGAGGTGATGCTGGCGGTGCTGGACGGGCTGGACCGGCGCTACGGCGGGGTCGCGCGGTACCTGGCCGCGGCCGGGGTGTCCCCCGCCGACCTCCGGCGCCTGCGCGACCGGCTGCTGGCCCCGCCCGGCCAGGCCGGCCCGGGGCGTTGACAGCGGGCCGCCTGCTGCGGCACCGTGCCCTCATGACCGTCGTGCGGGTCCGCCTGACCAGGAACCGCGCCCTCGACCACGGGCGCGTGGTGTCCTGCGCCTGTCGGCGGGCCCGCCGGCCGGCGCCCGCGGCCACCGCCGCGACCGCCTGACCGGCCGGGCCGCACCCCCTGCCGCTCCCGCGCACCCAGGATGGTCACGCCATGCCCGCAGCTCCCGCCCGTTTCCGGCCGACCGCCGACCCCTATGCCGACACCGACGTGGTCGACGCCCGCGCCCCCCGGTTCCTGCAGGCGACCGTCGGCGCCGGCGCCGTCGTCGCCCTGGTGACCGGCTGGTGGTGGCTGTACGGCCTGCTCGCCCTGCAGCTGCTCGTCGGCCTGGTCCTGGGGCGGCGCTGGTGCCTGCCGTGCGTCGCCTACTTCCGGTTCGTCCAGCCCCGGACCGGTGAGGGCCGGGTCGAGGACGCCAGGCCGCCCCGGTTCGCCAACAAGGTCGGGGCGACCGTGCTCGGCCTGGCCTTCGCCGCCTCCCTGGCCGGTCTGGACGGCGCCGGCCGGGCCCTCGGGGGGCTGGTCGCGGTGCTGGCCCTGCTGGCCGCCACCACCGGGCTGTGCGTCGGCTGCGAGCTGTACAAGCTGGCGGCGCGGCTGCGCGGGGTCCGCCCCGGCGCCGTCGGCGCCCTCGACCTGGCCGAGGTCGGCGCCGCCCCCGGGCGGCCGGCGGTGGTCCAGTTCACCCATCCGCTGTGCAGCGACTGCCACGAGCTGGAGGAGCGCCTGGCCGCCGGGCCGCAGCCGCTCCACACCGTCGACGTGTCGCGCCGGCCCGAGCTGGCCCGCCGCTACCACGTGGCCGTGGTCCCGGCCGCCTTCCGGGTCGCCGGCGACGGGACGGTGCTGGAGCGCCTGGCCTGACCCGGGCCCGGCTCAGACGGGCCGGGCCAGCAGGTGCAGGTAGCCGTAGCCGTCCCCGGGGCTCTCCCCCTCCGCCTCCACCTGGAGCCCGGCCTCGGCCAGCCAGGCGGCGACCTGGTCGCGCGACGGGTAGTAGTGGTAGCCCTCGCCGGACTCCTCGCCCCGGACCACCGGCAGCCCCTGGGCGGTCGCCTCGGCGAACACCTGGTCCAGCTCCTGGTCGTCGACCTCCTCGACGGTCAGGTACAGCCGGCCGCCGGGGCGCAGGGCCCGGCGCAGGTTGGCCACCACCCGCGGCCAGTCCTCGGGCGGGATGTTCTCCATGGCGTCGATGCACATGACGGCGTCGAACTCGCCGTCGAAGGCCAGCTCCTGGAGCCCGACCCGCTCCAGCGGGACCGCCGGGAACCGGGTCCTGGCCCTGGCCAGCATCCCGGTCGACTGGTCGGTGCCGACCACCCGGCGGCCGGCGTCGAGGACCATGGCGAAGTACTTGCCGGTGCCGCAGGCGGCGTCCAGCACGGTCCCGCCGGGCGGGCAGCTCGCCACCAGGTCGGTGACGAAGCGGCGGTGGATGGGCCCGATCTCGCCGTACTGGTCGTCGTAGGTGAAGGCGTGGATGGTGTCGTGGCGCTCCTCGGCGGTCTGGCGCCGCTCCCGCAGCCAGGCCCGGCGGTCCATGTCGGCTCCTCTCCGGTGCTCGTCGGTCAGCCCGCGCTTCCGGGCCAGGACAGGGTGGTGACCTGGCGCGGCTGGCCGCTCACCCAGACGCCGCCGGCCTGGTGGGTGCCCTCCTCCAGCAGCGCCGCGGCGACCTCGGGGTCGCGCGCCGCCGGCAGGCACAGGCGCCGCCGGGTGAAGGCGACCAGCTCGTCGAAGTCGTCGAAGCCGAAGCGGTCCTGGCTCTCCCAGTCCTGGCGGGTCACCTCCAGGCCGAGGGCGGCCAGGGCGGCGGCGGCGTCGCCGGCATCGGGGCCGGTCGGGCGGTCCAGGTCGTGGAAGCGCCGCCACAGCGGCCGCAGGCCGGCCAGGGGGTGCTGGCCGGTCAGCTCGGCCACCACCCGGCGGCGGGCGTGGCCGGTGAGGGCGGCGGCGAACGGGGCCAGGTCGGCCACGTTGTAGAGGACGTGGTGGCAGACGACCACGTCGGCCGGGCCGAGGCGGCCGGCCACCTCCGGCCAGCGGCCCGCGACCGCCTCGGCGGCCACCCCGGCGGCCGCGGCGGCGGCCAGGAACGCCTCGACCATGCCCGGCGACTCGTCCACCGCCACCAGCCGCCCGGCCCTGGAGGCCAGGGGCAGGCTGGCCGCGCCCCCGCCGGCGCCGACGTCAAGGACGCTGCCGCCGTCGGGCAGGTGGCGGGCCGCCTCCAGGTTCGACGGGGTCGCCGGCACCGACCCGGCCCGCCGCCCCCGCGCCCGGAACAGCCCCACCGGGAACCCCCACGGCGACTCGGGCGCCGCGGCCAGGATCTCGGCGGGGATCGCCCAGCCGTCCAGCTGCTCGCGCCACCGCGCCAGGGCGCCGGTCGCCTGCCCGTCCATGGCGGCAGGCTACCGGGCGCCGGGGCGCGCGTGTGCCGTCAGTTCCAGCGGGCCGACCGGTAGGTGACCCGGGCCGAGCGGGCCGGGGTGACCATCCAGGCGGTCAGCATGGTCCTGGCGTGGCCGTGCAGGCAGAAGATCTTGACGTGCTCGACCGGGCCGTCGGTGGACGGCCACACCCAGCGGGACACGACCTCGGCGGCGACGTCGCAGCCTGGCTCGGGACAGGCGACGATCTGGTTCATGCTGGTTCCCTCCATCAAGCGGCCGGGCGGCGTTGCTGGCCCGACCCGGGCAGTGTGGCCCCGGCCCGCCGTCCGGTCGGTGCCTGGCGTCACCCCTGCCCGGTGACGTTCGACACATCGGGCCGGGGCGGTGGGAATCGGCCGCCGGCCCGTGGGGTTCCCCCGTCGGAGGCGATGCCACATGCGGACACCCACGAAGCTGCTGCTGGTCCTCGCCGCCGTGCTGCTCGTGCTCGGCCTGGCCCTGACCGGCTGCCGCAAGGACAGCGGAGACGGCAGCGGCGGTGGTGGCTACGGCTACCTGCCGGCGCCGACCCGGGTGGGCGGCGCGGTCAGCTAGGAAGCCGCGGCGGGCCGAGGCGGTGGGCGAGCGCCGCCCCCGGCCCGGCGGAGGGGCCGAGGTCGACCCGGGCCGCCCGGGCCAGGCGCTCCAGCTCGCTGCGGAGCGGCGCCGCCCCCAGGGCCACCGCGGCCGCGTGGCCCTGGCGCAGCAGCGCCGCCGCCTG
>Ga0307278_10001484_pt1 | contig 11680 bp, 11 predicted proteins | sample ER_DNA_117_FD_194482 | JGI IMG/M metagenome (GOLD analysis project Ga0307278, IMG submission 194482) | Bulk soil microbial communities from the East River watershed near Crested Butte, Colorado, United States - ER_DNA_117 | ecosystem: Environmental > Terrestrial > Soil > Floodplain | place...
CAGATGCGACTCATCGTTGAAGGCGTGCCGCATGAGCTTTCCACCGGCGATTCCTTCTATCTTGCCAGCAATGTTCCGCATGGTGTGGAGACCGTATTGCCGACACGCGTGCTCGATACTTTCAGTCCGCCGCGGAACGATTACCTCGCGATCGACGAAAAAGTTCGCCACGGCGCGTTGTAGAAGCTCGGTTGGGACGACAGGCGTTCAAACCCGCTGCCGCACCGAAGTGAAGATTCTCTCCCAGCGATATTACTTCCTCACATCAATAAAGATTTGCCAACGCTTCACGCTCTCCAGTTTCAGAATACCGTGCTCGAACCAGGGATCGTTCTTCAATTTCTCTCTCACCTCATTTTCATCTTCAGCATTGAAGATTAAAAGAGAGCCGCCTTCATCAACCAAAGGGCCACCCATCAAAATGGAACCTTCGTCAACGAGTCGATCGATAAACAACGCGTGTTCGTCCCAAAAGGGCTGCTCACGTGTGCCCTTCGATAGATCACGATTCGGACCGGCCGAAGAAATTACTACGGATGTCTTTTTCATTATCGGCGAACTTCAAACGTCCGAGCGTTGCGTCAACCTTTCGGCTCATCTGCAATCCGTAGCACAAGCTTTCCGCGCGTGTGGTGCGTTGCGGCCTGTTGTTGCGCCGCGATTGCTTCACTCAGCGGCAGAACTTGCGTCACGGCCGGCTTGATCTTTCCCGCGTCGATCAGGCGCGCGATCTCGGCGAGGTCTTCGGGATCCGCGTGAACGGAGATGGCCGCTCCACGAATCCCGCGTTTCTCGAGCTCGACCGGGTCGGGTCGCGCCACCAGCGACATAACAATGCCGCCCTTCTTCACCGCACCGTAAGAGCGTGCGAGCGTCTCTTTGCCTACCGGATCAAGCACGGCGTCAACATCTTTGGCAATTTCTTCGAACCTGGCCTTTGTGTAATCGATCGCCAGATCTACACCGAGCTGCTTCAGGAGATCCTGATTTGCAGTCGAGGCGGTCGCGATGACGTGGGCACCGCGCGCTTTGGCGATCTGCACTGCGAAACTACCGACACCGCCTGAGCCCCCGTGGATGAGAATTGTTTGTCCTGGATGTAGCTGCGCTATGTCGACTAGCGCTTGCCACGCGGTCAACGCGCCCATCGGTACCGCCGCTGCTTCCACAAAGTTGAGAGACTTTGGCTTCGCTGCTACTTCCCACTCCTTGACGATGACGTAATCGGCCCAGCCGCCGCCGAAAGTTGGGTAGCCGTAAACTGCATCGCCCACTTTCAGTTTCGCCAAGTTTGCTCCAGTTTTCTCTACGACGCCGGCAATCTCGAAACCCGGGATCAGTGGCAAATGCGTGCCGAATTCCCGCGCGTATTTGCCGCTGAGCGTGAGCGGGTCGGCTGGATTGACACCGCTCGCGATCACGCGCACCAGTGCTTCATCTTCTTTCGGTTCCGGTCGCGGCACATCTTCAAATTTCAGGACTTCGGGTGCGCCGTATTCGTGCGCGATGACCGCCCTCATCATCGGCTTTTCGGCGGCGCGTGCGGCGTGAGAGGAGAGAAGTGCGAAAATCGTTAGACTTAAGATCGCAAGCACGCGGTGAGACATAAGGCTCAGCTTAGCGTACCCGAAAATGTTATCTACGCCGGGAAGCTTCGGCATCAATTAAGCGGTTACGACTTCCATCTCGCGAATTTCGCAACGCGAATCGCGTTTTCGATGTTTGCAGGTGCCTCTTCCACGTTCGCACCTTGCGAATGACACCCGGGTAATTCAGCGCAACCAACCGACACACCTTCCTCGTGTTCGAGCAGAGTCACGTGAAATTTTCGCTTCACAAGACAGGCGTACGCTTTGCGCGTGAGACCGTCAATTGCGCAGCTCTCGGAAAGGCACGCCGAACCGGGCTGACATTGACGAGGGGCCAGAACTTGAAGATGTTCGCGGCAAGCTGCCGCGAACAACAGGCTGGCAGCCTGTGCTCCCCATTTCCTGCGCAAGTCCGGCGCGAAACAAGATCGACAACGCCAAGTCGTTCCGCCTAAAATGTCTTCTCTATGCCAACCCTGCACACATTCGCTGGAACAATATATCTCATGCAGATTCTCGCCTCTGCGTTTCTTGCGATCCTTTTCCTTCAGTCGGGCATTGATAAAGTTGTGGATCGGCGTGGTAACCTGGAATGGTTGAAAGGACACTTCGCCAAGAGTCCGCTGGCGGGAATTGTGCCTGCGATGGTGACTGCGATCACCATCCTCGAGATTGCAGCCGGAGTTCTGAGTGCGATTGGATGCGTCGTGATAATTTTTTCGGGGGGGTCGACGATTGCATTTTATGGCGCAGTGATTTCCGCCGTCGCGATCGTCGCGCTTTTCTTAGGACAACGGATGGCCAAAGACTACGCCGGAGCGGCAGTGCTCGTTCCATATTTTCTGCTGGCGCTCAGCGCGATTTATCTGTTCGCGCCCCGGTAACCGTTATTTCCTGGCGATCTTGGGCGGGAAAAGCCAGAGCAGCCTGCCTTTTCGCGACGGAAGATCGAGATCGACCAGCGCCACTCCGCCCTTCGAAAGTTTAAGCGATGCGCCAGTCAAGGCAGCTATCGTTCTGGTGAAATCAGGTTCGTGACCAACGATCATCAAACTTTCCACGGAGTGTTTGTTAATTATTTGCTCCAGCTCCGCATCCCCAAATCCAGGCGCAAGACGCTGTTCTTCGCGACACTTCACATCAAGATGTTCCGCCGCGATTTCCGCCGTCTGCGCTGCGCGCGGCAACGGACTGGTCAAAATTAAGTCCGGTTTCACTTTAAGCCGCCCAAGAAACGCGGCGACCTCGCGCATTTCTTTCTTGCCGCCTTTAGTCAGAGGACGCTCGTCGTCCGATTTTTTCCAGTCTGGCCACTGGGCTTCGCCATGTCTGAGAAAATAAAGTTCCATGTCAAGAGGGGTTGAAACGTTACAAGAGTTACAAAGTTACAACGGGAAAGGTTTGATGCTGGTCCAATTTAACTCTTCTAACTCTTTTAACATTTTTAACTGCTTTATTGTATCAAAGGACCTGCCATTTTAGCCGCCGTGTGCGCGAATCGATTTGCCACAGGCGCGTTCCACCCAGGAATGCATTCCGATTATGCCCGCGCTCGACGCCCTCCGGAAGTGCATCCAATTTCTTGGCATTGCCACCGCCCAGCACGATGTAATCGGCGATGAGCGATTTCCTTAACTGCACGAGCGCGTGCTCGACGTCGCGCCGCCAGGTTTTTTCGCCAAGCCGCGCCAGGCCCGGTTTGCCAAGATAGTCTTCAATGATGCTGCCGTTGCGATAAGGCAGGTCTCCCAATTCGAGTGGGAGGACGTAATGATCCCACACAAGGGCCGAGCCAAGTCCCGTGCCGAGCCCGAGGAAAAGCATCCGGCGACCGTGATAACTGCCAAGCGCCTGCATGGCCGCGTCGTTGATAATGCGGACTGGTTTGCCGAGCGCTTTTTCGAAATTAAAACCGACCCATCCCTTGCCCAGATGTTTCGGCTCACCCAAAATCCGCCCGTCGCGCACGGGCGCTGGAAATCCCATCGAGATCGCATCGAATTTCCAGTCGCTGACCAATGGTTTCACCTCCGCGACCATCTGGCGCGGCGTCAGCCTGAATCCGGATGTAAATTTTAGTTTTTTCGCGCGCGAAATCATTAGCTTCACGTTTGAGCCGCCGATGTCGATCACGAGAATTTTTCTCTTCACGAGGATTGCTTCGGCGTTGTAGTCCCGCACTCGCGGGATGATTCCGGCTGGCGCTCGGCAGCCGCAACGGATTTCGCATCGGCGTCCGTGATCGGAATCAATTTGTCGGCGCGCAATTTCTTCTTCGAGCCGCTCATTTTTTTCGTGCGCTCACGGGAGACTTCGCGGAAATGCCATTGAGCCTGAGCACGCGGCTCCTTGCCCTCTGGCTTCAGGCGACGGTAGCTTCCGTCTGGCTGAAGCTCTCGCGCTTTCACGCGATCGTGCAAAAGATTCGGAAGCACTTCGTTGACGATCTCATCGCGCAGAATTGCGTTTTCGAGCGGAAACGCTACCTCGACTCGCCGGAAAAAATTACGCGGCATCCAGTCGGCGCTGGAAAGAAACACCTCTCGCTGGCCGGCATTCTCAAAACAATAAATCCGGCTGTGCTCGAGAAAACGGCCCACAATGCTGAAGACGCGGATATTTTCGCTCAAGCCGGGGATTTTTGGCCGCAAGCAACAAATGCCCCGAACGATCAAATCAATGGTCACATTGGCGCAGGAAGCCTCGTAAAGTTTCTCGATCGTCTCCTGATCGACGAGATGATTGAGTTTTGCGATGATGCGGGCCGGCTTGCCCATCAGCGCGTGATCGCGCTCGCGCTCGATCTTGCCGATCAATCGTTTGTGAAGATCGAAAGGAGCGACGAGCAATTTTTTCAGGCCGGGATAACCGGCCAGACCGGTAAGTGTGTTGAAAACCACCGATACTTCTTCGGTTAACTGCGGTTCGCAGGTGAACAGGCTAAAGTCAGTGTAAATGCGAGCCGTGCGCGGATGATAATTGCCGGTGCCCAAATGAACGTAATGACGAAGGCGATCGGCGTCGCGTCTCACAATGAGGAGCGCTTTGCAATGCGTTTTTAAGCCGACTACGCCGTAAACGACATGCGCGCCAGCTTCCTCGAGCTGGCGCGCCCATTGAATGTTGGCAGCTTCGTCAAACCTGGCGCGCAACTCGACCAAAGCAGTGACCTGCTTCCCTGCTGCCGCTGCGTTCATCAGGGCCTGGACAATCGGAGAATCGCCGCTGGTACGATAAAGAGTGATCTTGATCGCGAGCACCTGCGGATCCTGCGCAGCCTCTTCGATCAGCTCGACAACTGGATCGAAACTTTCGTAGGGATGATGGAGCAACACGTCCTGGCGGCGCATCACTTCAAAAATGTTCACATGCGGCGGGAGCGCCGGATCACGCGCGGGTTGAAATGGCCGGTCTCGCAGATTTGCGAAAGCATCGTTCGTCACGAGCGGCGTGAGATGCGTCATTGAAAGCGGACCATCGAGCTTGTACACGTCCGCTTCCGTCAGATTGAAGAACTTGAGCAGCAAATCGCGGAAATCCTTGGGACAATCGGCCTCAATTTCCAACCGCACAGCGTTGCCGCGACTGGAACGCCGCAGCTCTTGTTCGATTGTGCGCAAGAGATTTTCCGCTTCCTCCTCGTCGATGTAGAGATCGCTGTTTCGCGTAACGCGGAACGCGTGGACGCCATCCAGGATAAGACCGGGAAATAGCTCGCCAATATGCTGCTTAATTAGGGAAGCCAGGTAAATGTACACCCATGGCTCGTCATCTCCTCCCTTGCTGCGCGGCATCGCGATCAGGCGTGGAAGCACGCGCGGCACCTGCACAATTGCATGAAGCTGTTCCCCGCCCCGTTGCGTTTTGGCGCGGATAAGCAAGTTGTGGCTTTTGTTCAAGAGCTGCGGGAACGGATGACTGGCATCGACGGCCAGCGGCGTTAGCATCGGAAAGACTTCTTGCTGAAAATACTTTTGGGCCCAGGCCGCGCGTCTTGCGCTCAGTTCGGTCATCTTGGGAATGCGGATGCCATTTTTCGCGAGCAACGGAAGCAGTTCTTCGTTCCAGAGTGAGTACTGCGCTGCCACTAGTTCGCGCACCATGCGCTGGATGTTGTTGAATGTCTCAGTGGGGCTCAAACCATCCGGCCCCACATCGCTTGTCTCACTTTCGATCTGCTGTTTGATGCCAGCGACGCGGATCTCAAAAAACTCATCCAGGTTAGAACTGAAAATCGAAAGGAATTTGACGCGTTCGATGAGCGGCTGGGTCGGATCTTGCGCTTCCTCCAGAACGCGACGATTGAACTCGAGCCAGCTCAACTCGCGATTGATAAAATTCTGCGGATCGGAAAATCGATTTGCTGCGGGAACATCTTTCCGCAGGAGCTCGATCCCGGCGGAGGGCTCGTCAGCAACATTGGTCTTGGCAACAGCTGTAGGCATTTACCTTTTTGTTGAATCCGTGACCGAAAAACGGCCACGCGCGCGATTCAAACAACCACTGCTTGTAAAATTAGGCAAGAGCCAGACACGCCGCTGCCGGCCGCGTCAGGCCGTGGCCGCGACAGTTTGATGCCGGATGTCTTCGGCCGCGGCGGCGTAAACTGCCTCTTCGGCAATATTCGTGGCGTGATCGCCTACGCGTTCGAGGCAACGGCCAATGAAAATCAGATTCAAGTAGCCCCGCAATTGCTCCGGATCCTGCGCCATGCGCTCGATTAATTTGCGACTCGCCGAGTGATTCAGGTCGTCCAGCTTTTCATCGCGCGGAACGACCGCTCGCCCCAGATCGACATCCTCGCGCACGAAGGCGTCCACGCTATCCTTAAACATCGACATGGCTTGCTCGTATAGCGGCTTGATTAATTCGACCTCGGGTAACGGCGGGTGCTGATTTAACTTCCGCGCACGTCGTGCAATCGTCGTGGCCTGATCGGCCATGCGTTCCAGATTCGATGAAAGTTTCATGGCGGCAACGACACGGCGCAGATCGGAGGCTACCGGCTGAAACCGCAACAAAATTGCCACGCCATCCTTATCGATCTGTATCTCGAGTTGATCGATCTCTTCATCATCGGCGATCGCATTTGCGCAAAGATCGTCATCGCGATCGAACAAGCCTTTCATTGCCCGCTCCAAACTGCGCTCGGTCAGGCTGGACATCATCAGGACGTTGTTGCGCAGCGACGCCAGCGCCTCGTCAAATGTTCCCAGAATATGTCTTGGGGCGATCATCGATTGTGAATTTTATCTTCCTCTCACTCTTACTCTTCCTCTTGTTCTTGCTTTGCGGCGGGCACGCCCGGCGGTCGCGCCCTACCAACCCGTTAGCCAAATCGGCCAGTAATATAGTCTTCCGTTTGGCGCTCGCTCGGATTTGTAAAAATTTTCGTGGTCGGCCCAAACTCGATCAGCTTTCCAAGATAAAAGAAAGCGGTGTAATCGGAGATGCGTCCGGCCTGTTGCATGTTGTGCGTTACCGTTACGATCGTGTATTGGCTTTTGAGCTCATAGATCAATTCCTCGATCTTGGCCGTGGCGATCGGGTCAAGCGCGGAACACGGCTCATCCATTAAAAGCACTTCCGGCTGCACCGCGAGAGCGCGCGCGATGCAAAGCCTCTGCTGCTGGCCGCCGGAGAGGCTTGTCCCCGGCTTGTGCAAATCGTCTTTTACTTCATCCCAAAGGGCGGCCATACGAAGCGATTTTTCCAGACGTTCATTAAGGAATTTTTGGCTGCGCACTCCGTTCAATCGCAAGCCAATAACGACATTCTCGCCAATCGACATGGTCGGAAACGGATTCGATTTTTGGAAGACCATGCCGACTCGGCGGCGAACGATCGCTGGATCGATAGCGCTCGAATAGAGATCCTCGCCCTGAAGGAGCACGCGTCCCTCGATACGTGTCTTCGGCACCAGCTCGTGCATCCGATTGAGACAGCGTATGAAGGTTGATTTTCCGCAACCGCTCGGCCCAATGATCGCAGTGACCGCGTTCGACGCGACGTCGAGCGTCACATCATTAATGGCGCGCTTTTGGCCGTACCAGATCGAAAGATTCTTCACCTCGAAAGTCAACGGTGGCACAGGCTCAGCGGTCGGAGGAGGCTCGGCTGGCCTTTCGACACGTTCGACGACGGTTGGATCCGGATTTGCCATAAGTAAATTAACCATTCGCAAAACAACTAAACGATCGATGCCGTTCGCTGCCGGGTCAGGACTCTCACTATCACATTAACGCAAAAAATTCCGGTGACCAGTACCAGAGCGCCGGCCCAGGCCTGGCGATGCCAATCATCGTAGGGCGAGATGGCGTAAGTAAAAATCTGCAGCGGGAGCGCGGCAATCGGCTCATTCAAGTTATGGTTCCAAAACCGGTTGCCGAAAGCGGTGAAAAGGAGCGGCGCGGTCTCGCCGCCGACCCGTGCCAATGCCAGCAGAATGCCAGTGATAATCCCCTTGGACGCTGTCTTCATTACGATATGCACGATCGTTTTCCAACGAGCGACGCCGAGGGCGAGGGCAGCCTCACGATATCCGTTTGGCACAAGCAAAATCACTTCCTCAGTCGTGCGCAGAATGAGTGGGATCATGATCAAGCCCAATGCGAGGCCGCCGGCGTAAGCGGAGAAGCCTTTGAAACGCAACACTACGAGCCCGTAAACGACAACGCCCCAAGTGATCGATGGAACGCCGTTAAGCACATCGGCGACAAAGCGCAGCATCCAATTCACGCGGGCTGTCCCATATTCGGCCAGATAAACGCCGCCCAAGACGCCAATGGGAATTCCAATGATCGACGCGAGTGCGAGCAGCTGCAGCGACCCGACAATTGCGTTCACCATTCCGCCGCCAGCCTCACCAACCGGCTTCGGCAGATGCGTGAAAAAATCCCAGCTCACTGAGCTCGCGCCGTTGACGAGGAGATGAAAAAAGACCAAAGCCAGCGGTGCGATCACCAGCAAGGCGGAAACAAAGGTGGTCGCTGAGGCCAGCATATTCTTGACCTTGCGCCAGTGATGGTTGTCTGCTCGGCCGGAATTCAAGTTCATTGCACGGCGCGCGTTCCCGATGTTGTCGTTGTCATGGTTTTGAGAAGAAGTTGCGCGATCAGGTTCACCAGAATCGTAACGCCGAAAAGCACCAGCCCGATCTCGAACAACGCCTCAAGATAAATGTCGGTGGTGGCTTCGGTGAACTCATTGGCGATTACGCTGGCTAGCGTGTAGCCGGGCTTAAAAAGCGACGCTGCGATCTGCGGCGTGTTGCCGATGACCATCGTGACCGCCATCGTTTCGCCAAGCGCGCGCCCGAGACCGAGAATAACGGCCCCGAACAATCCTTTCCGGGCGTAACTCAGAACTGCAATCCGGGTCACCTCCCAGCGCGTCGCACCCAGCGCGTAGGCGGCCTCGCGTTGCAAATCTGGAACGCTGCGCAAAATTTCGCGCGAGACCGACGTGATGATTGGCAGAATCATAATGGCAATGATAATTCCGCCAGCAAGCATGCTAGTTCCGTAGATCGGCCCGCTGAAGAATGGCGTCCACCCGAACAACCGTTTGAGCCATGGAAACGGATAATCTCGCAACCATGGGACCATAACAAAAATGCCCCATAATCCGAGGATCACGCTTGGAATCGCCGCCAGCATTTCGATCAAGGAAACCAGCGGCTGGCGAATCGAGAGTGGCGCAAGCTCCGTCAAATAAACCGCAGTCGCGATGCTCAATGGGACAGCAATGAGCAAGGCGATCAGGGACGAAACCAGCGTTCCGTAAATAAACGGGAGCGCGCCGAATTGCTCCGCGACCGGGTCCCAGGTGGATGTCGCGAGGAAATGGAACCCAAACTTTTGAATGGCCTGTGAAGATCCGCGCCAGAGCTGCCAGCCGGTCAGAATGACGAGCACCACCACCGCCATCGCCATCATCAGAGTGAGCCACTCGAACGCCTTGTCCCCAAAGCGCGAAGGTGGCGCCATCGCGCGGGCTACCGACCGCGGATCACTTGGTGCCTCGAAAGCTTTCGGGGCTGGAGGTGCGGCAATCTCCATGCGTACCCACACTATATTTTGATCTCGTCGATGCGCTTCAGAACGCGTTGCTGAAGGCTCTCGGGCAACGGCGCGTATTGAAGATCTTTGGCCATCTTCTCGCCGTCTTTCGCTGCCCACTTTAGAAATTCCACCAGCTTCTTTCCTTTGGCCGCATCCTTCTGTTGCTGGTAAACCAATAGCCACGTCGCGCCGCTGATCGGATACGCATTTTTGCCAGGCGCGTTTGTGATAGAGAAACGGAAATCATCGGGAATGTCCGCTGTTGCGAGGGCCGCGGTGATCGATTCGAGGGATGGCTTTACAAATTCGCCGGCCGCATTCTTAACGTCGGCGTAGGGCATCTTGTTTTGGACCGCGTAGATCAACTCCACGTAACCGAGTGCACCCGGAGTTTGCTTGATTTGGCCGGCCACACCTTCATTGCCCTTGCCGCCGATGCCGGTTGGCCAGTTCACCGAAGTATTTGTGCCCACCTTCGTCTTCCATTCTGGACTGATTTTGCTCAGGTAGTCTGTCCAAATGTAGGTCGTCCCACTGCCATCGGAACGGTGGACGACCACGATTTCTTGATCGGGCAACGTGACTCCAGCGTTCAGCGCCGCAATCTTTGGGTCATTCCATTTTTTGATTTGCCCGAGAAAAATTCCGGCGATCGCGTCCGCATCGAGGTTCAACGCAGGATTTCCCGGCAAGTTGTAGGCGACTACATCCGCGCCCGCTACTGTTGGAATGTGCAGAAGCTTGCCCGGTGCTTTCGCCAGATTGTCGTCACTCATCGGCCCATCCGACGCACCGAAATCGACCGTCTGAGCGAGGATTTGTTTCTGGCCTCCGCCCGACCCAATCGATTGGTAATTAAATCGGACAGATGGATCAACCTTCGCGTATTCATCGAACCACTTCGAATAAATCGGATAGGGGAACGTTGCGCCTGCGCCGTTAATCATCATCTGTGCTGAGGCGGTCGCACTTACTCCGGTTAAGAGCACGATCGCTAAGATCTTGCGGGTAAATTTGAGAGATTTCATGCTTCTCAGCCTGCTGCAGCGCGCGGCGAAGCGTCAAAATCTTTAATGTTACTTTTGTGTGACAAGAGAAATGACGAAGCACGAATGACGAATGCCGAATGAAGGTCGAATGCTCAAATGACGAAATGGCTTGAAGAGGGGAGTTTCGTCATTCGGATTTTGTCATTCCTTCGTCATTCGTCATTAGGCATTCGTCATTGCGCACCGGCAACACCACGCGAATCGTGGTTCCTTTGCCCGGCTCGCTCTCGGCTTCTACGCGGCCGCCGTGCAACTGGGCGATATGTTTCACAATCGCGAGCCCGAGACCGGTACCACCTAGCTCGCGGCTGCGCGCTTTGTCAGCACGATAGAAACGCTCGAAAACCCGTGGCAAATCATCTTTGCTGATCCCAATCCCATTATCAGTCACGCTGAGCACGATCTCAGGGCCGCGCTGAGCCGCGCGCAAACGAATCTCTCCGTTCTCACGCGAATATTTCAGGGCGTTATCCAGCAAATTATAGAGAACTTCATGCAGTCGTGTTTCATCCGCGCGAATCGTCCGCGCATCCGGCGAAAGATCGACAACTACTTTCAGCCGCTTCTCCGCCAACTTTTTTTCCCAATCGCGGATGACGCTTTCAAATAATTCTGCCAATTGGACATCGCTGAATTGCAAACCTGCGCTACGCGACTCTAATTGGGCGAGGGTAAGCAAGTCATCGACCAGCAACCCGAGCCGCTTGGAATGCCGTTCCATCACCCGGAGGATGCGCGACAATTCTTTGTCGGATGTTTGGGGATTATCCAGCAACGTCTCGATGTATCCGCGCAAGATCGACAACGGGGTGCGCAACTCGTGCGAAACATTCGCCACAAAATCCCGCCGCACCTTATCGGTTTGTTTGAGTTGAGTTATGTCGTGAAACAGGACCACCGCGCCGGTTGTTAGACCCGCATCGTCCTTTATTGGGACTGCACTGATTTCCACATCGCGTTCGGAATTCGTTTTCGAATC
>Ga0307278_10001485_pt1 | contig 11677 bp, 6 predicted proteins | sample ER_DNA_117_FD_194482 | JGI IMG/M metagenome (GOLD analysis project Ga0307278, IMG submission 194482) | Bulk soil microbial communities from the East River watershed near Crested Butte, Colorado, United States - ER_DNA_117 | ecosystem: Environmental > Terrestrial > Soil > Floodplain | place: USA...
CGGGCGGCCGATCCCCGAGCCGCGGGCCGGCAAGAGCTACAGCGGCCGCTTCCTGCTCCGAATCCCGCAGAGCTTGCACGCCGAGCTCGCGCGAGAAGCCGAACGGGAGGGCGTGAGCCTGAACCAGTACGCCGCGACGACACTCGCGCGCGCCGTCGGCCGCCGTGAGAAGGAGTTCGCCTAGCCACAACTCGGCTAGTCCCTGCGCCAGGTCGCTCGTAAGATCGAGCCGTGGCCCGAAAGACTCTGTCCTCGATGCACGATGCGCGCGACGTCGAAGACAAGCGACTGCTCGAGGCCGGCGACCACAAGCTTCTGCTCGCGGGCTACTTCCACGCTGTCCGCGAGCTCTGCTTCCTGCGCCTGCGCGACCGCGAGGCCGCTGACGAGGCGGCGCAGATCGTCTTCCTCCGCCTCTTCAACGAGCTCAAGCGGGACAAGACGTACAGCGTGCCCTTCCGCGTCGTCGTCTGGAAGGTCGTCGAGTGGACGGTTCGCGGCTTCTACCCGGGCGCAAAGCAGGACGAGATGCTGCCCGACGACTGGGATCCCGCCGCCGGCGACGAGTACGCGGGAGTCGAGGACGACTACGACTTCGGCCGGCTCGTCGCCGACCTGCCGAGCCGCCAGCGCGAGGTGCTCGACCTGATCCATGGCCAGGGCCTCTCGCACGAGCAGGCGGCCGAGCGGCTTGGGATAACGCGCAATGCGGTCGACCAGGCGCTCCATAACGGCCATCGCAAGCTGGCGGACAAGCTCGGTGCCTGAGCAGGTCGCGCAGCTCTTCGCCGAGTACGCCGACGCGTACGCTCGCGGCGAGCGCCCGCGCGCGGAGGAGTACCTGTCGCGCGCCGGCGGGCAGGCGGACGAGCTCGCGGGCCTGCTCGAGCGCTTCGTCCAGGCGACGCCCGCCCGCGAGCCAGACGCGGAGACGCTCGCGCTCACCGAGACCTGGCTGACCGGCGAGCCCCCGCTCGTCGGCCTCCGCGCGAGCAAAGGCGTGCGCGTGGACGAGGTCGTCGACGCGCTCATCGAGCGCCTCGGCCTCGACCCGGCCAAGCGCCCGAAGGTGAAGCGCTACTACCAGCGGCTCGAGCAGGGCTTGCTGGAGCCGGGCCGGGTCAGCCGCCGCGTGTGGGCGATTTTGAACGACCTCGTCGGCACCGAGGCCTTCCAGCAGACCGGCTGGAAGTCGCAGCAGACAGTAGACGCGTACTTCCGCGCCGAGGTGCTGCCACCGGCCGCGGCGCCGCGGATGCGAGCAGCGCCCGAAGAGGAAGACGAGATCGACGCCCTTTTCCTGTCCGGCGGCAGCGAATAGGACTCAGACCGGCTACTAATGAGCCCTGCGGCCTATGCCGATACCGCCAAAGGCATGCCAATCTTGGCCCTGTCGCAGGCGTTGACATTAAGGGGAAAGCAAAAAGCAGTGCCCGGACCAGTAACCGACCCGCGCGCGGAGACGCTCCGCCGCCGCTATCACAGGCCCTTCGGCGGCGAGGAGCTCCCGGTCCCGGTCGAATCGATCGCCGAAGACCTGCTCGGCCTGAGCATCAACGAGGACGAGGAGCTGCCAGTGTCGGGGATGCTCCTACCGGCGGAGCGGCAGATCTGGGTAAACGCGCGCGAAGCGCAGGAGAGCCCGGGCCGGCGCCGCTTTACGGTCGCGCATGAGGTTGGCCACTGGGTCTGCCAATGCCTCGAGGGGCGTACAGCGCCGGTCTATTGCCGTGCCGAAGACGTGAGTGTGGACGCGGATCGAAGCCTGGAGAAGGCTAACGTCTTCGCCGCCGAGTGTCTCATGCCGGAGGCGGCCGTTCGCACCGAGTTTTCTCGTGGCGGTGACGTCGCCGCCCTCTTCGGGGTTTCCGGCGAAGCCATGAGCTGGCGTCTATACAGCTTTGGTTTGGCAAATGCTCCTCGACAGCAACCCACCCAAAGATGAAAACGACGAAAGCTGATTCTGATCGACATGCGAGTGCTGATACGCGTGGCGGCGACCTCTTTATCGTCGACAACAGCGTTTCCGGGTGGACGGGCCGCCAATACCTCCACGACTGGACCGACGTCGCGAAGAGCTTCGACATTGCAACGGGCTACTTTGAGATCGGAAGTCTTCTGGAGCTCGACGGAAAGTGGCAGCAACTCGACAAGATCCGCATCCTCATGGGCAGCGAGGTGTCGCTCAGCACCAAGGCCGCCTTCCTTAACGCTACGAAAGCACGAGCCGAAGCCGCGCTCGACGCCAGTATCGAGGAAGAAAAGCGCGCCTCGCCGTTCCTACACGGCGTCCCCGCGATCGTCGAGGCGTTGAAGACCGGCCAGATCAAGTGCCGCGTTTACACCAAGGACAAGTTCCATGCCAAGGCGTACATCACGCACGCCAAGCTCGATGTCATCGGCGCCCAGGCGCTGGTGGGCTCCTCGAACTTCACGCGTCCCGGTTTGACGCAGAACATCGAGCTCAACATTCAAGTGCAGAGTGGTCGAGAAGTTGCTCAGCTTCAGGATTGGTTCGAGGAACACTGGAACCAGGCCGAGGATGTCACGCCCGATGTCTTACAGGTCGTCGAACGGCACGTGCGTGAATACTCGCCGTTCGAGGTCTACGCCAAGGCTCTGCAGGAGTTCTTCCGCGGTCACGAGATCACCGCTGGCGAATGGGACGTGACGAAATCTCGGATGTTCCCGGTTCTCGACCGTTATCAGCAAGAGGGTTACTGGGCGTTGATGAAGATCGCGCGTCAGCATGGTGGCGCCTTCCTCTGCGACGGCGTAGGCCTCGGAAAGACGTTCGTGGGACTCATGTTGATCGAGCGCCTGATTCTTCACGAAGGCAAGAGAGTGGTGCTATTCGCGCCAAAGGCCTCCAAGGAAGCCGTATGGGAGCCACACTTGCGCGACTGGCTTCCCCATATCGGCGGCGCGGACGGTGGCTCTGACTTCAGCAACCTCGCCGTATTCAGTCACACGGACCTCGGTCGAAGGGGCAGCTTCCCCGAACGCTTCGCCCGCATCACCGAGCTCGCCGATGCGGTCATCATCGATGAGGTGCACCACTTCCGCAATCCGGGAAGAGCTGGTCAGACCGGGGGCGAAGAATCGCGCTACCGGAAACTATTCAACCTTCTCGAAGGCTCCGCCCGGCCGAAGTCGCTCTTCCTTCTCACAGCGACTCCGATCAACAACCGAATCACCGACTTCCGTCACATGATCGAGCTTTTCTCGCGCGGAGAGGAGAATTACTTCGCGCAGACGCTTGGGATTAACAATCTGCGAGCGCACTTCGGCAACCTCGAAAAGGAACTACGCCACGAGTTCGGTGATGAAGATGTGAGTGAGACGGAGACTGTCCTCGAGGCGCAGGAGATCCTCACCTCAAGCCCAACGTTCCAGGAGCTTGTGGTCCAGCGTAGCCGCGCGTACGCGCGGGAGAGCCAAATCCGCGAGAAAGGCACCGCTGCAGCTTTTCCCGAGCGAAAGGAACCTCAGGTAGCCGCGTACTCGATCAGGAAGACGTACGGCAAGCTTCTCGACGACGTCGAGGCGGCCTTCTCGCGGAGCACGCCGCTGTTCAGCCTCGCAATCTACTACCCGCTCGCCTATTACAAGGGCGAGGACGACTCGATCGACCCGATCGAGAAGAACCGGCAGTATCAGGTCGTAAGTCTCGTTCGGACCATGTTCCTGAAGCGGTTCGAGAGTTCGGTCTGGGCGTTCGAGCAGTCGTGCGACCGTCTGCTCGAGAAGCTCCTTGCGTTCGTCGAGGTGCACAGCGAGACCGATGCAGAGAAGAAGCGTCTCGAACGATGGAAGCTCCAGAACGCCGACATCCTGGGTTACGCGGCTCAGCTCACGTTGGCGCTAGAGGGTGAAGACGACGTCGACGAGGACGTCGTCCCGCCAGAGCTTCTCGCGAAGGTTGTTCACCTCAAGCGTGATGAATACGCCGTTGACGAGATTCTTGACGAGACCTTCTTGGACCTCGACCAGATCGTCCGTTTCCTCACCGAGACGGGAAAGTTCGAGGCGGAGCATGACGACAAGCTTCAAAAGCTGATCCGCCTCCTCAAGTCCAAGGAACTCGCCGGTCGGAAGGTGCTGATCTTCACCGAGTTCGCCGACACGGCGCGCTACATCGCAAAGCACGTCGAGGAGACCGGCGTCGACGGAATCGAAGAGCTCGACAGCGCGAGCAAGAAAAATCGCGCCGATGTGATCACACGCTTCTCGCCCTACTACAACGGCTCCGACTCACTGAAGCTCGAAGCCGCGGGTAAGAACGAGATTCGTGTGCTCATCGCGACCGACGTTCTTTCGGAAGGACTCAACCTGCAGGACGCGACGCGAATGATCAATTACGACATCCATTGGAACCCAGTTCGACTGTTGCAGAGGATCGGACGCGTCGATCGCAGGATGAGCCCGGAGGTCGAGGTTCGGCTGAAGGCGGATCATCCGGAGACCGCTGGCGACCGAGGCACGGTCATGTACTGGAACTTCCTCCCGCCGGATGAGTTGAACGAGATTCTGACGCTCTACACAAAGGTCACCCAAAAGACGCTGCTCATTTCAAAGACGATGGGCATCGAAGGCAAGAAGCTGCTGAGGCCGGAGGATGACTACCAGGCGCTAAAGGAGTTCAACCAGGTGTACGAGGGCACGGCGAGCGTCGTCGAGGACATGCACCTCGAATATCAGCGTCTGCTAGACGAGAACCCCGAACTCGCCGGCGAGCTCGAGGCTTTGCCGGGAGCCGTCTTCAGTGGCAAGGCGCGGCCAAAGAAGGGCCTGATGGGAGTGTTCTTCTGTTTCGCACTTCCCGCCCTCGATAAAGAATTGAACGAATTCACGGAAGAGGCCGGAACGACGCGCTGGTACTTCTACGACGCCGACCGCAAGCTGATCCTGGAGGAGCCATCGGAGATCGTGGACAGCGTCCGGTCGACTCCGAAAACGCCGCGCGTGTGCATTGCCCAGGAGGTCGATCTCCTGGCAATCCGCGAAGGCGTGCTGAAACACATCAAGGACACGTACCTCAAGCGAGTCGACGCTCCCGTGGGCGTACACCCGCGCCTCCGCTGCTGGATGGAGCTCGCCGAGGGATGACCGACACCCACGAGAAGCTTCGGCACATCAGCACGTTTCCGTCGCTGATCAAGTTCTTGCGTGAGGATCTCGACTGGCCGATCGAATCGGATGATTTCGAGGATCTGACATTCGACTACACGCCTGAGGAACTTGGTATCGATCCCGCGAGCGCTGCGAAGATCGACGAGATCAAGCGCATGCGACGGCTCGCCGCCAACCAGCCGTGGGGCATCTTCTTCGTGAAATTCGAGCCGAAGCAGCTACCCGTCGTGGCGCTCAGGCGCATCCTCAACAGCGTCGTCGCCAAGAAGCGCGCCACGGCGAGCTCGGCAGAACAGCAGAAGTGGGCGACGGACGATCTCCTCTTCATCTCGAACTACGGTGAGGACGAGGAGCGGAGGATCAGCTTCGCACACTTCTCGCAGGATCCGACCAAGGACCACCTGCCGACCCTGAAGGTGCTCGCCTGGGACGACCTCGACACACCGCTTCACCTCGAGCACGCGGCGTCGACCCTCGTCGAGCGTCTTTCATGGCCGAACTCCGAAGACGAGTGGGACGACGAATCATGGCGCGACCGCTGGAGTTCGGCCTTTGAGCTCCGCCACCGCGAGGTCATCACGACATCGAAGGTGCTGGCCGAAAGGCTCGCCCTGCTCGCCCGCGCCATTCGCCACCGAATCCTTGGCGTGCTTGAGATCGAAACGGACGAAGGGCCCGTCACGCGCCTGATGCAGTCGTTTCGGGATGCACTCGTGCACGACCTAGATGCTGCTGGTTTCGCGGACATGTATGCCCAAACAATCGCCTACGGTCTGCTTTCCGCACGCATCGCGAATCCGAAGGCCAACGACGGGGTCGAGGTCCAACTCCCGGTCACGAATCCGTTCCTCAAAGAGCTAATGGAGACCTTCCTTCACCTTGGCGGCGGGAAGGCTAAAGGTCGCGGCACGGCTATCGATTTTGACGAGCTCGGCGTGAGGGAAGTCGCGGGACTCCTGGGCGATCCAAATACCAAGATGGAAGCCATTGTCCGAGACTTCGGGGATAGGAACCGGCAGGAAGACCCAGTCATTCACTTCTATGAGTTATTCCTGAAGGCTTATGACGCAGAACAGAAGATAAGCCGAGGAGTCTTCTACACACCACAACCGGTGGTCTCCTTCATCGTCCGCTCCGTCCATGAGCGACTCCAGACCGAGTTTGGCCTAACCGACGGCCTCGCTGACACGGCGACATGGGGCGAGATGGCCGAGCGCCAGGCAGGCCTGGAGATTCCCGAGGGCGTGAGGGGGACAGATCGCTTCGTGACTGTGCTCGATCCGGCCACTGGTACCGGCACGTTCCTCGTTGAGGCCATCGACGTTATCCACCGCACCCTTCGCGAGAAGTGGAGTCACGAGGGCCACGGTGAGAAGCAAATCCTTGACCTTTGGAACGACTACGTTCATGAGCACTTGCTTCCGCGCCTGCACGGATACGAGCTGTTGATGGCTCCCTACGCAATCGCGCATCTCAAGATCGGCCTTAAGCTCCTTGAGACGGGCTACCGCTTCCAGACCAACCAGCGCGCTCGGATCTACCTCACCAACGCGCTGGAGCCGGCGCACGATTTCTCAGGGCAGTTCGAGTTCGCGGTGCCTGCTCTCGCGCATGAGGCCAAGGCGGTGAACGAGGTCAAGCGCGATCAGCGGTTCACGGTAGTTATCGGAAACCCTCCTTACGCGAACTTCGGCCAGCAGAATCGGATACCCGCGATTCTGACTCTGCTGGATGATTACAAGAGAGGACTGAACGAGCGCAAGCTTAACCTTGACGATGATTTCATCAAGTTTATTCGCTTCGGCCAGTCGCTGATTGAACAGTCACGCAACGGCGTGCTGGCTTTTATATCCAACAACACGTACATCGATGGCATTACACATCGTCGGATGCGAGAGGCGCTTTCCGTCGCGTTCTCCAAGATTGACGTCCTCGACTTGCACGGTAGTTACGTGAAACGTGGTCGTGCGGCGGAAGATAGCCGCGACGAGAACGTTTTTGAGATACAACAGGGCGTTGCAATCGCCATCTTCGTCTGCCTATCTCATGGCGATACTCAACATGTTAAGCATGCCTCTCTTCGTGGTTCCCGAGAGCAAAAGTACGACTATCTTTCGGATCACACAGTGAGCAGCACAGCGTGGACCGAGATCCACCTCACCGGTCCAAACTTCTTCTTTGTTCCAAAGAACTTCATGGGACAAGAGGAGTATCAGCGCTTTGTGTCGATTCGGACGTTGATGCCGATCGGTACTTCAGCAACCCAAACCAAGCGTGATGCTCTCTTCATTGATTTCGACGCGCGCTCTCTCGCGGATCGCATGAAGGAGCTACTTGAAAGTGGCCCTACGGCCGAGATGGCAAAACTGTATCCGCTAGAGGAGTCGGCTGGTTGGTCTCCTAGCCGTCTTCGGGGTGTTCAATACGACGCCAGGAATGTTCGCCCATACCTCTACCGTCCCTTCGACAACAGGGCGATTTACTACGACGACAGGATATTGGGACGGTCCCGCATCACGGTCTTCCAGCATCTACTCAGACCCAACATAGCCATCGCCACGCTTCGCCAGACAGTCGACGATGGGTTTCGCCACGTCTTTTGTACTACTGAGCTTTGCGACATCAATCTGACGATCGGCCACCACGTATCAGATCAAGTATTCCCTCTGTATCTGTACGGCAGCGGTGATCAGGGCACGCTTGATAGCGAACGAACGCCGAACTTGTCTGAACCTGTTGTGAGGCGCATCTCATCGGCCCTAGAGTTGCGTTGGACCGATGACGAGCAGGGCGATCTCCAACGAACTCTTGGCCCGCGGGACATCTTCGACTACGTATACGCGCTACTCCATAGCCCCGGCTATCGCGCCAGGTACGTCGAGTTCCTGAAGATCGACTTCCCACGCCTTCCGGTTGCCTTAAGCCTTGAGCTGTTTGGTGAACTGACCCGGCTCGGGGGTGAGCTTGTCGCTATGCACCTCATCGAGGCACCCGCCCAGCGGGCGGTCGTCAGCCTCTACGACAAGGGCGCCAAGGCGTGGCGGTACGAGGTTGCGAATGGACAGCGCCTGCCGGTCAGCCTCTCGTTCAATGGCCCCGCCGAGCCCGTCGTTGAAAGGGTGGGCTGGTCCGGCGACACGGTCTGGCTTGACGCCGTCAAGTCGAAGAAGGGTGGTGTGAACGCAACGGTCAGTGGCAGTGTTGGCTTCAGCCCCGTACCCGAAGAAATCTGGAACTTCCGAATCGGGGGTTATCAGGTCTGCGAGAAATGGTTGAAGGACCGAGGCCCGAAGAAGGGCCAGCCCGGCCGTGTCCTCACGGCAGATGACATCGCCCACTATCACCGGATCGTTATCGCTCTTCACGAAACGATCCGCATCATGGGCGAGATCGATGAGGTCATCGAGGAGCACGGCGGCTGGCCCGATGCGTTCATGACCTCCGACGGCATAGGCCTACAAGCTGAGTCAGACTCTGATGCCCGCGCGCATCCAGCTCGCGCAACCGTATGAAAACGGGGCCCCCGGTTGAGCCACCGCTTCTCGCCACGTGAGAATTCGTAGGCAATGAGACTCGGATGAGTGACGGCGGAAAAAGCGTTGAGGCACGCAATCGGTCTCTGCCTGACTGGTTCACGCAGATCCGGTCCGGTCAGCTCAAGTTGCCCCGGTTCCAGCGCTTCGAGTCGTGGAGCCACAACACGATCGGAAACCTTCTGGAGACCGTCGTGCGCGGGCTCCCTGCCGGTGCCACTCTCGTCCTCGAGGTGGGTGACGACGAACAATTCGTTAGTCGGCCAGTCGTAGGAGCCCCGGAGCATGACTACAAGCCGAACGAGCACCTTCTGGACGGACAGCAGCGGCTGACGGCCCTTTGGCGCAGCTTTCACGACCTGTACGACGACCGAACGTACTTCGTCTATTTCGAGGAAGGCGACGAAGGCCCTCAGCCCTGTGTCTTAGGCCAATCCCGATGGACCACAAAGGGAATTCGCCGGCCGGTCTGGGCTAACAGGCCCAAAGGCATTTACGAACGCAAACTCATTCCGCTTAGCCTTCTTCGACCCGGCGAGATCGGGGCGGAGATCAGAGACTGGTGCCGCGCGGCTGATCCCGATGACATGGAGGCAAGTTTCGAGATCGAGCGGACGATCCTGGACCTAAGGCTGCGGGTAGCCCAGTACAACATTCCGTTTCTCGAGCTAGACGCGACGACGCCAAAGGACGTCGCGCTTGATGTGTTCATCAAGATGAACACGAGCTTTGCTCGGCTCACCTCCTTCGACATCATCGTGGCGCAGTTCGAGGGTGAAACCGGCGAGTCGCTTCACGATCTCGTTGCGCAACTCGTCACGAGCGTCCCTGCGCTGCCGCTCTACATGGATGCGAGCGATCTGATCCTGGACGTCGCTGCACTACGTGAGGACCGCGTGCCTTCGCAGGCCAGCTATCACCGAATCAATCTTGGCCGGCTATTCGACGAATGGGAACAAGTGACCGAGGGAGTCGCGCGGGCGATCGAGTTTTTGGAGCAAGAGAGAATCTTCGACGGCGAGAGACTTCCGACCGTCGCGGTCGTCCGCGTGCTGGCAGCTCTGAACGATCACCTTCCTTTGGCTCCTGATGAGCTGGGAAATGCACGTGTCTTGCTTCGAAAATACCTCTGGCGGGCGTGCCTGACGGGCCGGTATGAAGCGGCAGCCGCAACCGCGTCGTTTCAGGACTTCCGAGCTCTGCGGGAAGTGCTGAAGGGCGCAGGCGACCAATCGGCAGTCCCACTCTTCGACGAAGAGCAGTACCCGGTCCCCAGCGCAGAGGCATTGCAAACAGGCCGATGGCCGAAGGGTCGGGACAGTCTCGCGCGCGCCATCCTCAATGTGTCGATCCGCGCAGGCGCACGCGACGTTGCAGACGATGCTGTTGCGACTCGAGAACAGCTGCTTCGAAGGGAGTACCACCATCTCTTCCCCGCCGCGCTGCTGGAAAAGGCCGACGTGCCGAGTCGGGACATCTTTAAGGCCTTGAACTGTGCGCTGATCACCTGGAGCACGAATCGGACCATCTCGGCCAAGGAACCCATCCGCTACTTGAGAGACCGAGTGAAGGGAAGCAACCTCGGCGAAGGCGAGATCCGGCGGCGGTTGGCGACACACTACGTTCCGTATGACGAGCTTGCGGTTGGGGGCTACGACGACATCAGCGATTCAGAGGCGAGAGGCCAGAAGGTTCGCGATGACTACGAAACGTTCCTATCCGCGCGAGCAGAAGTCCTCCTCGAACCTATTCGCGCCCTTTGCGAAGGTGCCCAGCCCTCACCTGGCGCGGCAGAGGATCCGTAGGGGTCTGCTTGGCTGGCAAACCCGTTGGATCTGTCCAGCTCGCGTCATGAGAAATCAGGGGTCACGGGAGGAGTAGGCGTCGATGCATCGCGACGACGATCGGCTGCACCTTTCCCCCTCCGATGTGACGGCGTACCTCGAGTGCGAGCACCTGACGCAGCTCGAACTCAAGGTCGCGCGCGGCGAGCTCGTCAGGCCGCACGTCGAGGACGCTCAGGCTGAGCTGATCCGGCGCAAGGGGGAGGAGCACGAGCGCGCTTACGTCCAGGAACTGCTCGCTGATGGGTGCGACGTTGTCACGATCGAGATCGCCGGCGACGACGACGAACGGGACTGGGAGTGCGCCGCGCGCGAGACCGAGGAGGCTTTGCGCGCCGGGCGCGAGGTCGTCTACCAAGCTGCCTTCCTCGATGGCGAGTGGCGCGGGCTTGCCGACTTCGTCATCCGCGGGCCCGACGGCTCCTACGAGGCTTACGACACTAAGCTCGCGCGGCACGGGAAGCCGGCGCACGTGCTCCAGCTTTGCTTCTACTCCGAGCAGATCGGGCGCATTCAGGGGCGGCTGCCCGAGCGGATGCACATTGCGCTCGGGTCGGGTGCGACCGAGAGCTACCGCGTTCTCGACTTCCTCGCCTACTACCGGCGCGTTCGCGAGCGCTTCCTCGACGCCGTGCACAATCCGCGGCCGACTGAGCCCTGGCCCGTCGCCCACTGCTCGATCTGCGACTTCCTTCCGGTCTGCGAGGCCTGGTGGGACGAGCACGATCATCTGACCCGCGTCGCCAACATCCGCCGGGAGCAGATCGTCCGGCTCGGCGCCGCAGGGATCACGACGCTCGCCCAGCTCGGCGACGCGCCGCGGGAGACCGCCGTCCCGCGCCTGCCTGCTTCAACCTTCGAGAACATCCGCCACCAGGCCGAGCTCCAGCTCCGCCGGCGCCGCACCGGCGAGCACGCCTACGAAACGCTTCGCCCCGAAGACGAGCGCGGCCTCGCTCTGCTCCCGAAGACTTCGCCCGGCGACCTCTTCTTCGACATGGAGGGCGACCCGTTCTGGGAGCCGAGCGGCGGGCTCGAGTACCTCTTCGGCGTCCTCTGGCACGAGGACGGCGAGGAGCCGTTCCGCGCCTTCTGGGCCCACGACCGCGACGAGGAGCGGCGCGCGTTCGAGGAGTTCGTCGACTTCGTCCGCGAGCGGCTCGAGCG
>Ga0307278_10001486_pt1 | contig 11670 bp, 12 predicted proteins | sample ER_DNA_117_FD_194482 | JGI IMG/M metagenome (GOLD analysis project Ga0307278, IMG submission 194482) | Bulk soil microbial communities from the East River watershed near Crested Butte, Colorado, United States - ER_DNA_117 | ecosystem: Environmental > Terrestrial > Soil > Floodplain | place...
ACAGGTTGGCCGCAGCGACCAGGGCCTCGTCGGTGAACGAGACGCGGTGGTGGGCCTCGTAGCGGTCCCGGAGGCCCTTCAGGATCTCGATGGTGTGGGCCACCGTGGGCTGGTCCACCGAGATGGGCTGGAACCGCCGCTCTAGAGCGGCGTCCTTCTCCAGGTGCTTGCGGTACTCGTCCCGGGTGGTGGCGCCGATGGTCTGGAGCTCGCCCCGGGCCAGCATGGGCTTGAGGATGGAGGCGGCGTCGATGGCGCCCTCCGCGGCGCCCGCGCCCACCAGAGTGTGCAGCTCGTCGATGAACAGCACGATGTCGCCGCGGGTGCGGATCTCCTTGAGGACCTTCTTCAGGCGCTCCTCGAAGTCGCCCCGATAGCGCGACCCGGCCACCAGGGCCCCCAGGTCCAGGGTGTAGATCTGCTTGCCCTTCAGGGTCTCCGGCACGTCGCCCTTCACGATGTTCTGGGCCAGGCCCTCCACGATGGCGGTCTTGCCCACGCCGGGCTCCCCGATCAGAACCGGGTTGTTCTTGGTCCGGCGGGACAGGACCTGCATGACCCGCTCGATCTCCTTCTCCCGGCCGATCACCGGGTCGAGCTTGGTCTCCCGGGCCAGCTGGGTGAGGTTCCGGCCGAACTGGTCGAGGACCATGGAGCCCTGCGGGGCCTGCTCGGACGACGTGGTCTCGCCCTTCCCGCCGGCGTAGCCGGACAGGAGCTGGATGACCTGCTGGCGGACCCGGTTGAGGTCCGCCCCCAGCTTCTGGAGCACCTGCGCGGCGACGCCCTCGCCCTCACGGATCAGCCCGAGCAGGATGTGCTCGGTGCCGATGTAGTTGTGGCCGAGCTGGAGAGCTTCCCGCAGGGAGAGCTCCAACACCTTCTTGGCGCGAGGGGTGAACGGAATGTGCCCGGTGGGCGCGGCCTGTCCCTGGCCGATGATCTCCTCCACCTGCTGGCGCACGGCCTCAAGGGAGATCCCCAGGGACTCCAGGGCTTTGGCGGCCACGCCCTCGCCCTCGTGGATCAGGCCGAGCAGGATGTGCTCCGTCCCGATGTAGTTGTGGTTGAGCATCCTCGCCTCTTCCTGGGCGAGGACCACGACGCGCCTGGCGCGATCGGTGAAGCGTTCGAACATATCAACAACCTCCGGACCGGCCGTCCGGTCCGTTGCCCACTTGCCTTCGGGGATCGAGGGACCACGTCCTCCCCCCGAGGCGCGACGGGCGCCCCGCCTGGCGCTGATGCGCGCGGCCGAAGCGCCCCACGAGAGCGATTATACCCCCGGGCTCTGACAGCCCCTCGTTGGGGTAGCTCGATGTCATCGTCTCGTCATCCTGGGTTGTTCCCGACCCGTCATCCTTTGTAACGCTCGGGGAGGTCCAAGGGTTCCCTCACGTCATTCGGACGAATCGACCCGCGGGATGAGTTCCGGCGGGAAATTCCGCCGCTACGACGGCTCTTCCGGCCGGACGTGGGGGAACAGGATGACGTCGCGGATGGACGGCTGGTCGGCCAGGATCATCAGCAGACGGTCCACACCCAGGCCCAGGCCGCCGGCCGGGGGCATGCCGTACTCCAGGGCCAGCAGGAAGTCCTCGTCCATGGGATGGGTCTCCTCCTCGCCCTCCTTCCTGGCCTCCGCCTGGATCTCGAAGCTCCGGCGCTGCTCGACGGGATCCGTCATCTCGGAGTAGGCCGGGATGATCTCCGTTCCCGTGATGACCAGGTCCACGTGCTCCGTGAGCTGGGGGTTCTCGCGGTGGGGACGGGCCAGGGGCGACACTTCCCGGGGGAAGTCCATCACGAACGTGGGGTCCCACAGTGTGGCCTCCACCAGCTTCTCGAACAGCTGGAGCACGATCTTGCCGGGACCCCACCGGCGGTCCACCTCGACGCCGTGCTCCCGGGCCAGTGTGGCCAGGCGCTCGCGGTCGTCAAGCGTGACCTCCTGGCCCACCGTGTCGGAGACCGCCCCCAGCACGGTGATGCGCCGCCACTCGCCCCCCAGGTCGAGCGGGCGCCCCTGGTAGTCGAACGCCAGCGCGCCCCGCACGGCCAGCGCGGCCGCGGTGATGAGGGCCTGGCCCAACTCCATCATGGAGTGGTAGTCGCCGTAGGCCTGGTAGACCTCCAGCATGGTGAACTCGGGGTTGTGGTCCCGGTCGATGCCCTCGTTGCGGAAGTTCCTCCCGATCTCGTACACGCGCTCCAGGCCCCCTACCAGCACCCGCTTCAGGTACAGCTCCAGGGCGATGCGCAGGTACAGGTCGACGTCCAGGGCCCGGTGGTGGGTGACGAAGGGACGGGCGATGGCGCCGCCGGCGGTGGGATGGAGCACCGGGGTCTCCACCTCCACGAAGCCCCGGCGATCGAGCTCTGACCGGAACGCGTGGAGCACCCTGGCTCGCGCGTGGACCACGGCTCGGTACTCGGGGTCCGCGAACAGCTGGACGTAGCGCTGCCGGATCCGGAGCTCGGAGTCCTGGATGCCTTTCCACTTCTCCGGGGGCGGGCGGAGGGACTTGGTCAGCATCACCAGGCGGTCGGCCTTCAGCGACAGCTCGCCGCGCCTGGTCTTCACGATTTCCCCCGTGGCCCCCACGATGTCGCCCAGGTTGAGCTCCTCCAGGAGGGCCCAGCTCTCCGGGTCGAGGACCTCCTCGGACAGGAACAGCTGGAGGTCGCCCGACCGGTCCCGGATCACCGCGAAGGCCACCCGGCCGTGGCGGCGAAGGAGGACCACCCGGCCCGCCAGCGACCTCCCGACACCCGTCTCGGCCCCCGGGTCGATACCGCCGAACTCCTCGTTGACCGCGGCGGCGTCGGCGTCCTTGTCGAACCGAAGGGCGAAGGGCTCGATGCCGCGGCCTCGGAGCCGTTCCAGGCTCTCCCGGCGGGCCGCCAGGACGTGCTGGCTCTGCCCGCCGACCTCGGAGGGCTCAGGCATCGGACCCCGTGTTGCGGGCGTAGATCATCCGGAGGCCCTCCAGGGTCAGCCAGGGCTCGTGCTGCGTGATGGTGGCGCATTCGTCGATGACCACCCGGGCCAGGCCGCCGGTGGCGACGACCTCGCCCTGGCCGACCTCCTTCACGATGCGTTCCACGATGCCGTCCACCAGCGCGGCCATCCCGAAGATCAGCCCGGACTGGAGGCTCTCCACGGTGTTCTTTCCCACCACCGAGTGCGGCGCGACCAGCTCGACCCGGGGCAACCGGGCGGTCCGGGCGAACAGCGCGTCGGCCGAGACCTGGAGGCCCGGCGCCAGGATCCCCCCCAGGAACTCTCCCTTGGCAGAGACCACGTCGAAGTTGGTGGAGGTCCCGAAATCCACTACCACCGCGGGACCGCCGTACTTGGCGTGCGCGGCCACCGCGTTGGCGATGCGGTCGGGGCCGACCTCCTTGGGGTTGTCGTACAGGATGGGGATGCCGGTCTTGGTTCCCGGTTCCACCACGATGGGAGGGAAGTGGAAGTAGCTGTCGACCATCTCTCGGAGGGAGGCGGTCTGCTGGGGGACGACGCTGGCCATGACCACCGCGGTGATCTCCCGGGAGAACGACAGGCCCTGCTGCTCCAGGAACCCGCCGAAGAGCAGGGCCAGCTCATCGGCCGTCCTGGTGGCGTTCGTGGCCATGCGCCAGTGCCAGGTGAGCTCCCTGTCCCGGAACATGCCGATCAGGGTCTCGGTGTTGCCCACGTCGACGGCCAGGAGCATCGGGGTCAGGCCTCCAGCTCGAACCGGGGCCCATTGTCGCCCGAAACCGGCGCCCCCGGAGAGAACGTCGCGGCGTAGGCTTCCAAGGGATCTCCGTCGGTGGCCGGTCGGCTGCCCGACGCCACGGAGGACAGGCGTTCCAGGAGGCGCAGCGCCGTGGGGCGGGCGGCGAGCATGGCCCGCAGCGACCCGCCCACCTCGGCCACCCGCCGGCCGGACTCCGCCCGAGATCCTTCCCGGATCAGGGGCCGCATGCGAACCCCCACCCGGGCGAACGCTTCTGCGGCCACCGGCAGGCCGGCCACGACACCCGCTCCTCGGCACACGATGGCTCCCAGCGCGGTCTGCGCTTCCGGAATGTCGCCGGCCTGGGGGGGCTCCCCGGCCGCGAGATCCTCGGCCAGCGCCTTCGTCACCGCCACCAGGACCTGGACCCGATCGAGCTCAGGCATCGAGCCGGACGTTGTCGATCAGCCGGGGCTTGCCGACCCGGGCCGCCACCAGTGCCCGGGCCGGGCTGTCCAGGTGATCGATCTCTTCGAACGTGTCGTCGTCCACCACCGTGGCGTAGTCCAGGTGGGCCAGGGGCTCGGCCTCAACCACTGCGGCAATCCTCGCCCGGATGGCGGCAGCGTCGCGTTCTCCGTTCGCGACCAGGTCGGCGGCCCCCCGGATCGCCCGGTACAGGCACGTCGCCGCGGTTCGCTCTTCCGGGGACAGGTAGGCGTTTCGGGAGGACAGGGCCAGTCCGTCGGGTTCCCGGACCAGGGGACAGCCCACCACGTCCACCGGGAACGACAGGTCGCCGACCATCCGGCGGATCACGGCGAGTTGCTGGGCATCCTTCTCGCCGAAGTAGGCGGCGGACGGCCCCACCACATGGAAGAGCTTGGCCACCACGGTCGCCACGCCACGGAAATGGCCGGGGCGGGAAGCTCCTTCCAGCCGCTCGCCGAGAGGTCCGGGGTCCACGGTGACGTCCGGGAGGCCGCCCGGGTACATCTCCTCGACCTCGGGCGCGAACGCCAGGTCCACGCCCTCCGCTTCGGCCAGAGCCAGGTCCCGGTCCAGATCGCGTGGGTACGAGCCGAAGTCCTCGGACGGCCCGAACTGGAGCGGGTTCACGAAGATCGACACCACCACGAACCCGCGCTCCTGGCGGGCCCGGCCCATCAGCGACAGGTGGCCCCGGTGGAAAGAACCCATGGTAGGCACGAACCCCACGGCCCGGCGCGTGGCCCGGGCCGCCGCGGTGCGGGCCCGAAGCCCCTTCACCGTCCTGGTCACCTCCATCGCGCCAGGACATCCTCGACGCGGGTGCGGCTCTCGGGCCGCAGGCGCCCGGCCCCCTCCGCCAGGTCGAGGGCCACCGTGGCGAGGGCCACGTAGGCCGGGACGGCGTCGGGGGCCGAGGCCGCGAGCGCCTCCAGGTTGCCGGCGACGGTCCCGGCATCTCCCCGAGCGGCGGGACCGGTCAGGGCCCGCTCCACGCCGACCGCCTCCACGTTGTCCAGCGTGGCCCGGACGAGCGGAAGGTACAGGGGGCCGGGATCGGCGATGCCCGCGGTCCGGAACAGCCGGTCGGCCAGGGCCAGCACGGCCACCAGGTAGTTCGAGGCGAACACGGCCGCCGCGTGGTAGAGGGGCCGGGCCTCCTCCGGAAGCCGGAACGGGCGGCCGCCGGCGTCCATTGCCAGGCGTTCGCCCAGCGCGTACCCAGCCTCGTTCCCGGCCGTCACGGCCACGGCGCTTCCAGGCAGGCGGTCGATGGCGGCCTGCACGTTGGGGAAGGTCTGGAGCGGATGCAGGGCCAGGACCTGGGTGCCGGCCCGGGTCGCGGGGGCCAGCGTGGCGAGCCCGGCGGCTCCGGACAAATGGGCCACGGTCTGCCCCCGGCGGAACGCACCCTGGGCGGCCAGGTCCGACACCACCCCGGCGATCCGGTCGTCCGGCGTCCCCACCAGCACCACCTCCGCCCGGGACGAGGCCTCGGCGGCGGGGAGCACGTCCACCCCGGGCAGGTACCGTGCGGCCCGCTCGGCCGTCCCGCCCCTGCCGGACACCCCGACCACGCGGTGGCCCGCCCGAGCCAGCAACACCGCCAGAGCGGTCCCCACCCGCCCCGCCCCGATCACCGCCATGTCCATGAGGGCCGTATCTTCCCGCAGCAGCCCCGGCGCCGCGGAGGGCTACGCGCCGGCCGCCATCCAGGCCACGGGCCCGGCGGGCGTGGGCGTGCCGGGGGGCAGAGGGATCTCCGTTCGCCGCCCCTGGCGCCACACGAACAGGTGGCCCAGTGCCGAGAAGTACACGCTGCCGTTCGGGGCCACCGCGGCAGCGGGCGAGCCGACGCGGCCCCAGGGGAGGATCGGGGCGGGCGGAAGGGCCGGGCCGATCGGGGTGGGGACACGCTCACCCTCCCCGGCGCCCGCCGTGACCGTCCAAAGCGATCGGAGCCCATCGAGGCTTCCGAGCACCACGGCGAAGGCTCCGTCCGGGGCCCACGCCAGGACCCGCTCCACCTCCAGTCCTCGGTCGCCGCGGCCGATTCGAAGCGGGCCCCCCTTCCCTCGCCAGAACAGCCACGCGCCGGGGGACGGGCCCGGCCCGCGGCCCGACACCGCCACCTGGGGCGCCACGATCATGTCGCCGACCGGCGAAACGGACAGCATCGCGTAGCCCGGGAGCAGCAAGTGCAACCGCTGGTACCCGAGCTGGTACACGGCAGAGCCCGGGGGAGCGGCCAGGGTCAGGTACACCGTGCCGGCCTGGTCGGACCCCACGGACAGCACCCCCGAGCACTCCGGAGCCCGGTACAGGACCATGACTCCCCCGGTGCGCACGTCGGTTTCGCTGATGGTGGACAGGGGACATGCCGCGTTCGGGGAAAGGCCGCGGGCCTGCTGGAGGAGAGCTTCCGCTCCCGGGGCCCAGCCCAGGACGTCGCCCACGCCGAGCAGCACCGGCGGATCCCCGGAGCGCTCGCCGTGGAGGACGTAGGCGTAGCCGCCGGCGGTCAGGCCGAGCCAGCCGGCCCCGGCCCGAGAGGCCACGATGTCCGACACCGGTCGGATCAGCGGCCCTCGGGAGAGAGTCCCGTCGGCCAGGTCCAGCACGAACAGCCGCTCGTTCGCCAGGCCCCGGTCGTAGGCCGCGAACACCAGCGTGCCCGAGAGGTGAAGATCGGCCGCGGACGGCGAGGCCCGGGAGGCGTCCCGCCACCATGCCAACCCGAGCAAGAGCGCCACGGCCGTGAGAGCGGCTGCGGTCCGGCGGGGGGGCCAATACCTGCGTGGGCCGGGCGCTGGGGCCGGCGGGGGCTGCTCCGCGGGCCAGTCCCCGCCCAACCCCCGCTGCGCAGCCCCCGCCGTCCTCACGTCTTCGGGCCTGTCCTCGACCGACCTCGAACGCACGGCCGGCCCAGGCCTCGGTTCCCTGCGGGGCGGCTCGTACAGGGGCGCGCCGCACGCGGGGCACGCTGGGTCCGGCGTCTCTCCCTCCCAGTCGCAGCGGAAGCACAGTGCTTGGGTCACGTTCGAGCCGGGGGGACGGCCAGGGGTGGGGCGAAGGGCCTCACTCCGCCCAGGGCCTCCGGTCCGAGGCGCAACTCCGCCAGCCGCCGTCCTCCGGGGAGCGGCGGGTCGGCGTCGAGCTCGAGCAACGGAACGAGGACGAACCCGCGCTCGTGCATCCGGGGGTGGGGGATCTGAATGTCCGGCTGATCCCAGTGGACTTCCTCGTCCCCGTAGGTCAGGACGTCGACGTCCAGGGACCGGGGACCCCACCGAACACTCCGCGCGCGCTTCAACCGCTCCTCGACCGACAGGCAGGCCAGAAGGAGGTCCGCCGGGGAGAGATCCGTCTCCACCTCCACCACCGCGTTGAGGAAGTCCGGCTGGGGCGGTCCACCGACGGGATCGGTCTCGTAGACCCGCGACGAGCGGAGGACCCTTACACGCGGTATGGCGTCCAGCAACTCGACGGCCCGCTGGAGCGCGCCCAACCGGTCGCCCAGGTTCGCGCCGAGCCCGAGATAGGCCCTGACGCTCACCTCCGTTCGCCCGCGGTCGCGGTGGCCGACACGTCGTGGACCCCCACCGAGCCGGCGGCGCGGGGCTTGTGGACGGTGGCCCGAACCCGCACCACGTGGTCCAGGGCCGCCACGGCCACCGCGACCCGCAGCGCAAGCGTCTCCAGCAGGACCACCGGCTCTCCATTCACGGAGGCGCGGGCCACCCTGGCCACCTCGCGGTAGTCGGCCGTCGCGCCCAGGCGGTCCTCGGCCACGTCGACGGCGACCTCGAGGTCGATCACGAACCCCTGCTCCTGGTTGGTCTCGCCGGGGCTGGCCCCATGGCGCCCCTGTACCAGGATGCCTACCAGCCCCACCACTGCCTCGCTCATCTTGCCTCCCTCCTGGCCCGGGCCGCTGGGATCTTCCGGAAGTCCCACGATGCGACGCGCCCGGGATCCAGCCGGACGAAGATCCGGTTTCGCCACAGCTCGAAGTGCGGCCGGTTTCCCCCGAAGTACTTCGCGCCGAACGCGTCGCGGACTTCCGGCAAGCGGGGATCGCCCGAGGCCTCCTCCGCGGGGCCCGTCAGCAGGACTCCCCGCAACTCGTCGTATCCCTCCCCGTCGTCGACGGTCGCGGCGGCCCGCGGGTTCGCCTCCAGGTTCCGGACCGAGCGGTTCCCTCTGGAGGTGTTCACGAACAGGGCGCCGTCCACCCACACGAACCACAGCGGCACGACGTGCGGCGTCCCGTCCGGGCCGCAGGTGGCCACCCGGGCCGTGCGCTGCGCAGTCAGGAAGGCTTCGACCTCCTCCGGGGTCAGGGCGATGTCAAGCCGAGCCACGGCGATGGAGCTGGATGGGGACCGGGCCGCCGGTGTGGTCGTGCCCGTGGGGGAGGCCGACGTAGCGGGCCCGGAGGAACTCGGCCACCAGCTGGGCCAGCGCGTCGGGAGCGTCCTCCGTCACCAGGTGCGAGCAGCCGGGGAGGAGGACTTCCGCGGCCCGGGGCAGGACTTCCGCCAGGCGATCGGCCACCTCGACCGGGACAAACGGGTCGTCCTCGCCCCACACAAGGAGCGTGGGGACCTCGAGGCGGGCCAGGTCTTCCTCCCGGCCGGCCAGGCCCCGGCCGTCGATGCCCCGGGCGGCACGGAAGAACGCCCGAGCGCCCTCGTCGCCGTCGAAGGGAGCCAGGTAGCGGCGGCGGACGTCGTCGCCCAGCCCCCGTGCGGAACCGAGATCCAGGGCCACCGTGAGGACGTCGCGGACGAAGTCCGGCGTCTCCTGCTCGCGGCCGGCGTCCTGGATCATCCGCACGCCCTCGATGGGCCAGGTGTCGAAGGCTACGGAATCCACCAGCACGAGGGCCCGGACCCCGCCCTCCAGGGCCATCAGCTGCGCCACCCCGCCTCCGATGTCGTGTCCGACCGCGGCCAACTCGCGGATCTGGAGCGAGCCCAGCAGCTCCCGGACGTATCCGGCCTGGGCTCGGATGCTCAATGCAGCGTCCGCCGGCTGGTCCGACCCGCCGTAGCCGAGGAGGTCGGGAACGATCACCCGCATCCGAGCGGCCAGGACGGGAACGATCTCCCGCCACAGGAACGAGGACGTGGGGAACCCGTGGAGCAGGACCACGGGAGGGCCGTCGCCCTCATCCAGGAAGGAGATCGTCCCGCCCGAGGTTCGGAACGTGGGCATGGCCTAGCCCTCGTACCGGGCGATGGCGTCGGCCACCCGGACCACTCGGACCATCTCCCGGACGTCGTGCACTCTCACGATGTGGGCCCCGTGCGCCGCCACCCAGGCCACCGCGGCGGCCGTTCCCTCCAGCCGATCGTCGACGTCGGCACCGAGGAGCTTCCCGATGAACGACTTCCGCGACGGCCCCACCAGCACCGGGCGTCCCAGCTCGGCGAACACATCGACGTGTCGCAACAACGCGAGGTTGTGATCGAGCGTCTTCCCGAATCCGATCCCCGGGTCCACGCACAGCCGCTCCGGCTCGACCCCGGCGGCGGCCGCCGCTTCCAGCCGCTCCGCCAGGTACGCCTTCACCTCCGCCACCACGTCGCCGTATCGGGGCTCCGCCTGCATGGTCTGGGGCTCGCCCAGCATGTGCATGAGGACCATGCCGGCGCCGGTGTCCGCCACCACGCGGAGCACCTCGGGGTCGCGCCCACCGGAGACGTCGTTCACGATGACCGCGCCGGCATGGAGCGCCGCCACCGCGACCTCGGGCTTGCGGGTGTCCACGGAGAGCGGCGTGTCGATCTCCGCGACCAGGCGCTTGATGACCGGTACCACCCGGTCCATCTCCACCTGCGCCGGGACCGGTTCGGAGCCCGGCCGCGTGGACTCCCCGCCCACGTCGATGAGGTCGGCGCCGTCAGCGGCCATGTCCATCCCGCGGCGAACCGCCGCCTCCAGGTCCAGGAACTGGCCGCCGTCGGAGAACGAGTCCGGGGTCACGTTCAGCACGCCCATGACGCCCGTCCGCGATGCACAATCGAGGACCCAATCGCCGAACCGCCACGGGAGCTTCTCGCCGTTCACCATGACAAGCCTACCGGTGCAACCTTGCAGCGTTCCCGGGCGTCCCTACTCCGATCACCCATGATCATCGTGCGAACCGATGCGCTCGAGCGAACCGTGACGGATACGGGACGGCTGGCCCGCCTGTACGGGCAGCATGCCGCCGACGCCATCCGCCTGGCCTACCTGATGACCGGCGACCGAGCCCTGGCGGAGGACCTGGTGCAGGAGGCCTTCGTCCGGCTGGCCGGACGGTTCCGGGACCTCCGCAACCCGGACGCGTTCCAGTGGTACCTGCGGAGGACCGTGGTGAACCTGGCCCGGTCGCACTTTCGCCATCTCCGGGTGGAGCGTCGGTACGCAGAGGAGGCTGGCCGGGCACCGGCCTCCGGCCCCGAGCCGCCGGACCCGGGCGAGCGCCAGGCGCTGTGGCAGGCGCTGCTGACGCTTCCGGAGCGCCAACGCACCGCGATCGTGCTCCGGTACTACGAGGACCTGTCCGAGGCCCAGACCGCCGAGGTCATGCGGTGCCCGGTGGGAACGGTGAAGTCGCTGGTGTCACGGGGCATGGAACGGCTCCGCGACCAGGTCACGAGGGAGTGAACGACGTGGAAACCGAACTCCGGGAGATGCTCCGGGAACGAGCGGAGACGGTGGGCCCGCCCGCCGAGGTGCCGCCGCCCGTCCGGCGCCGGGCGGCCAGGCGGCGGTGGACGAACGGCAGCCTGGCCACCCTGACGGCGGTCGTCGTCGTGGCGGGGAGCATCGTGGGCGTCCAGGCGGCGCTCGGCAACCGGTCGTCCTCGCAGCCGATACAGCAGCCGACGCCGAGCGAGGAACCGACGGCCGGCACGACGGTGGTTCCACCCGCACCCTCGGCCCATGTCGAGTTTGCCATCTGGCCGGTGGTGGACGGGCTGGGGCGAGCCTCCCTCCAGGCGGGAGTGACCGCCGGCAAGGACGACTGGGTCACCGATCCCCAGGCGGCAGCGGTCCGCTTCGCCGAGGACGTCATGAGGTGGGACCCGAACCAGATCGTCGTGAAGAACCACCAGGAGAACGACACGGACGCGACGGTTACCCTCTGGAACCAGGCCCTGGGCGAGTTCAGTCCCGCCATCGCTGAGACGGTCAGCCTGACCAACGTTGGGGGGTCGCGCATCTGGCTGGTGACCCGGGCGGCGACGGGGCTGCTGGACGTGCAGGCCCCATCCCTCCGTCAGGACACGGTGGAACCGACGGCACCGATGGAGGTCAGCGGCACCGTGACCCGACCGCCGGCGGGCTGGATCGTCCGGACCACGATGGAGTACGCCGCCTCGCTCCTCCAGCCCAGCGAGGCCGAGACCTCCAACGAGCTCACACTGGACGGCCCGGCGTTCGACCTCACGCTCCAGCCCAT
>Ga0307278_10001487_pt1 | contig 11669 bp, 5 predicted proteins | sample ER_DNA_117_FD_194482 | JGI IMG/M metagenome (GOLD analysis project Ga0307278, IMG submission 194482) | Bulk soil microbial communities from the East River watershed near Crested Butte, Colorado, United States - ER_DNA_117 | ecosystem: Environmental > Terrestrial > Soil > Floodplain | place: USA...
CCGCCGCGCGAACTGCTCCGTCGGGCGCGTCAGGCGCGCCCGGTCGAGCCGGGTGGGCCGCGTGATCCGGCAGAGGCCGCGTGCGGGCACGCGGTTGCCGCGCAGGGGGCGGGTCAACCTCGTCGTCGGCCGGAGGTAGCTCTGGTCAAGCGGTGATCAGCAGCGCAGGCGGCCGTAGCGAATCGTGCGCGGTACGGACGTTGAGCAGAGGCGGAGGGGGAGGGATTTGAACCCTCGTCGGACCTAACGGCCCGAAACGGTTTTCGAGACCGCCGCATTCGACCGCTCTGCCACCCCTCCGACGGAGAAGGAGGGATTCGAACCCTCGAAGGAGGAAATGTCCCCCTTAACGCCTTAGCAGGGCGCCGCCTTCAGCCACTCGGCCACTTCTCCAGGTGCACACAGGATAGCCGGTGGCTCTCGTGGTCTTCTTCTCTCTGGAAAAGCGAACGCCCGCCTCGAAACCTAGTGGAGCCACAGATTCGGTGGGCGGGCGACCGCGAGTGCCGGGATTGTGAGGGGGGAGCCGGCGATCACATTTTGCGAAGTCGTCCCGTTGGTCACATGCCCCTGAAGGGTGATTCTCGATACTTCCCCGCGTGCGCATCGGCAGGCGCGAAGTCAAGATCACGAACCCGGACAAGGCCTTCTTTCCGAGCCGCGGGCTGACGAAAGGCGACCTCGTGCGCTACTACCTCGACGTTGCCCCGGAGGTGCTGAATCACGTCCAGCGCCGGCCGATGCAGATGAAGCGCTACCCGGACGGCGCGGAAGAGTGGTTCTTCTACCAGAAGCGCGTTCCCGCGAACCATCCCGACTGGCTCGAGACCGTGCACATCAAGTTTCCCTCCGGCCGCACCGCCGACTTCCCGGTGTGCAACGACGCAGCCGCGCTCGCCTGGATCGTCAACCTCGGCTGCATCGACCTCCACACCTGGGCCTCGCGCGTGGACGACGTCGAGCGGCCCGACTACCTGCTGATCGACCTCGACCCCTCGGAGGGCAACCCCTGGCGGCATGTGCGCAGGATCGCCATGGTCGTCAAGGAGGTGATGGACGAGCTGGGCCTCGCCAGCTTCCCGAAGACGTCAGGTGCAACCGGCCTGCACATCCTGGCGCCGATCAAGCCGGAGCTCGGCTTCCCGGAGGTGCGCCGCTTTGCCAAGGCCCTCGCCCAGGAGGTTGAACGGCGGATCGACGACCAGGAGATTGCGACGACGACGTGGAAGGTCGCCGACCGGCGCGGGGTCTTCGTCGACTACGGCCAGAACACGCGCGACCGGACGATCGCCTCCGCCTACTCGATCCGCCCGACCCCCGACGCGCGCGCCTCCGCGCCCCTCCGCTGGGAAGAGGTGCCCAAGGTCAAACCAGAGCGCTTCACGCTGACCACGATGCGCAAGCGCCTCGACGCGGTCGGTGACCTGACTTCCGGAATGTGGCGCCACAAAGCGAGCTTGATCCCGCGCTTCGGGAAGCTCGACCTCGAGCCTGCCGACCCGAACAAGCTCGACGGCGGCCGCCGTCGAGGCGCCGCGCAGCGCTGGGAGAGCGACCAGGGCCCGTGGCGCCAGCGGCGCACCGCCAAATAGCCACGTCCAGGGCCAGGCCCTGGACAGGTCAGGTAGGGCAATGTTCGGGGCCAGGGCCTCGCTATGAGTTGGCGGCCAGGAGGGACTCCACGGTCGGGTCGCCTCGGCGGCGTGGGGGGCGCACTTCGCGCCACGTGCACTGCTTCGGGTCCTTGTCCGGCCGGAAGCGGATCAGGCGCGTCCCGTGCCGGAACCGGTTCTGCTCGAGCTTGTCGTAGCGCACCTCGACCACGAGCTCCGGCTTGACCGGGTTCCAGTCGAGCTCCTTGCCGCGCGTCCAGCGGCTCTGGCCGCCCGGGATCCGCTTGTCGCTGATGAAGCCGGGCTTGCGGAGCTTCGGCAGCTGCTCCCCGAGCTGCCTGCGAACCGGAGCCGTCAAGCCCGAGCAGTGGCCGACGAAATCGAGCTCGCCCTTGTCGTCGTAGAGGCCAAGGAGGAGCGTGGAGATACGGCCCTCCTCCTTCTCGCTGTGGCGGAACCCGACGATCACGCAATCCGCCGTCTTGTACTTCTTGACCTTGACGACGCCTTCTCGCGAGCCCGGCAGATAAGGCAGCTCGAGCCGCTTCGCCACGACGCCGTCCAGCCCGGCCGCCTCGAGCCGGTCGAGCCAGCGCTCCGCGTCGGCCGGCTCGCGCGAGTAGGGCGAGAGCTCGAAGCGCTTCGCCTTGCGCTCGAGCTCCTTGCGCCTCTTCTCCAGCGGCAGCTTGTGCAGCGCTTCGCCCTTCCAGAGCAGGATGTCGAAGGCGATGAATCGCGCCGGGATCTCCGCGGACAGCTTGCGGACGCGGCTCTCCGCCGGGTGGAGCCGCAGCTGCATCGAGTCGAAGTCGAGCCGACCCTTGCGCGAGATGACGATCTCGCCGTCGAGCGCGGAGTGGGGAGGAAGGAGCTTTCCGAGCGGCTCCAGCTCCGGGAAGTAACGGAGCAAGGGCCGCTCATTTCGGCTCCAGAGCGCGAGCTCGCCGCCGTCGTTCTCGAGCACTCCGCGGAACCCGTCCCACTTCGGCTCGTACTGCCAGCCGTCGCCGACCGGCAGCTCTTCGACGAGCTCGGCCTCCATCGGCGGGAAAGGAACTTTTTTGCCCGGCATCTCCATCTCTAAGCTTGCCGTAATGAGGAGAGTCGCGGTCACGGGTCTCGGCGCGGTCACGCCGATCGGCAACGATGCGCCTTCGACCTGGCGCGCCGCCGTCGCGGGCGAGAGCGGCATCGACTTCATCAAGTCGTTCGACGCGAGCGAGTTCCCGGTCCGGGTCGCCGCCGAGGTCAAGGATTTCGATCCGAGCGGCCTGGTGAACGCGAAGGAGGCGCGACGACTCGACCGCAACGTCCTGCTCGCCCTCGCCGCCGCGGTCGAGGCGAAAGACGATGCGAAGCTGAACGGCTTCGACCCGGCTCGCGTCGGGATCGTCTTCGGCTCGGCGATCGGGGGCTTCCAGGGGATCATGGACCAGCACGAAGTGCTCCAGGAACGCGGCCCCGACCGCGTCTCGCCCTACTTCATCCCGAGCGTGCTGGTCGATTCGGCGAGCGGGCAGCTTGCGATCTCGCTTGGGATCCGCGGTCCCAACTACGCGCCTGTCTCCGCCTGCGCGACCGGGTCGCACGCAGTCGGCGAGGGGGCCGAGCTGATCCGGCGCGGAGACGCCGACGCCGTCCTCGCCGGCGGCACCGAGGCCTGCATGCATCCCTTGATCCTCGCGGGCTTCTGCGCGATGCGCGGCCTCGCCGTCGAGGAGGAGCATCCGCCCCGGGCCTCGCGCCCCTTCGACGCGACGAGAGCCGGGTTCGTGATGGGAGAGGGGGCGTGCGTGCTCCTGCTCGAGGACCTGGACGCGGCCAGAGCGCGGGGGGCGAAGGTCTACGCCGAGGTCCTCGGCTACGGAGCCTCGAACGACGCGTACCACATGGCCGCGCCCGACCCGGCCTCGGTCGGAGTCGTCGAGATGATGCGCGCGGCCCTCACGCGCGCGCGCGTGGACCCATCAGACGTCGATTACGTCAATGCGCACGGGACCTCGACCCCGCTCGGCGATCTCGCCGAGACGAAGGCCCTCAAGGAAGTCTTCGGCGACCACGCCTACGAGCTCGCAGTCTCGTCGACGAAGTCGATGATGGGCCACTGCTTCGGTGCGGCGGGCGCGATCGAGGCGATGATGTGCGTGCTCGCGATCCACGAAGGCGTCATCCCGCCGACGATCAACTACGAGCACCCCGACCCCGAGTGCGATCTCGACTACGTGCCGAACGAGGCCCGCCAGGCTCGCGTCGACGTCGCTCTGTCAAACGCGATGGGGCTCGGCGGGCACAACGGCTGCGTGCTCTTCGGCCGGGCCGAACGAAACGGCGATTCCGACGCCTAAGCCACTGTGAGGACCTTCGCCGCCGCCGCCGTCACGGCCGGATTGCTGCTCGTCCCCCTGGCCGCGGCTGCCGACTTCGGGCGCCCGGCGGAGATCCCGCTTGCGAGTCAACCGGAGACCGTCGTCCTCGGCGATGCCACCCAGGACGGGTCGGCGGACATCCTGACGACATCAGGGTCGACGATCAGCGTTCTTCCGGGCGGTGGCGACGGCAGCTTCGGGCGCCGGATCGACTATGTGGCCGGCACGAATGTACGGTCGACCGTCTTCGGTGACTGGGACGGCAACGGCGCCGACGACCTCGCGGTGGCAACCGAGGGAGCGATCACGACCTTCGCCGGAACAGGTGGTGCGCTCGTCCGTCAGAGGAGCTATCCGGTTCCGGCGCCGGTGTTCGTGGGCGCGGCAGACGTGGACGCCGACGGCAATCTCGACCTGGTCGCAACAAGCCCGGCGCAGGCGACGGTCTCCGTCCTGCAGGGACTCGGAGACGGGACGTTCGCCCCGGCTATCGGGTACGGGATCGCCGGCGCCGCCTCGTCTCTTGTCGTCACCGATCTCGACGGAGACGAAGTGGTCGACATCGCCGCGGCGGGCTCCGAGCTCTCGATCCTCTTGGGCATCGGGGACGGCACGTTTGGGCCCTACCAGCGCGCTCCGGCCGGGGCCGGACTGCGTTCGCTCGCTGCCGACGATCTCGACACCGACGGCAATACCGACCTCGTCGGCGCAAGGGGGCAGAACCAGGTCGCGGTGCTCCTGAACTCGGGCGACGGAGCCTTTCCCGCCGCGGCTTCGTACCAGGTGGGCGGGACTCCCGTGGGGGTCGCACTCGCAGACATGGACGAAGACGGAACCGTGGACGTTGTCGCCGTCAACAGGGGCTCGAACGACGTCTCCGTCCTTCACGCGGTCGGCGACGGGACGTTCGGTGCGCAGTCCCGCGTCCGCGTGGGTCGCACGCCGACCGCGCTTGCCGTCGCCGATCTGAACGGTGACGCGACGAGCGACCTCGTCGTCTCGAACCGGCGCTCCAGGAGCATGACCGTCCTCCTGAACGGAGCCGATGCGCCGCAGCCGGTCGTCTGCCTCGTGCCGCGGGTCACCCGGCGGACGCTCACGGTCGCGCGAGGAATGATCGCGCGAGCGCACTGCACACTCGCCCCGATCCGCCGCAACTACTCGAAACGGGTCAAGCGGGGACGCGTCATCGCCCAGAGCCCGGCGCCCGGGACACGCCTCCCGGAGGGCTCGCCGGTCGCTCTCGTCCTCAGCCGCGGCCGGAGGCGTTAGCGTCTGATCATGGCGTTCATTGTCGACGAGCAGGTAGAGCGGTACGCCGAGGAGCACACCACGCCCCTCGGCGAGCTCTTCGAGCGGCTGGCCGAGGAAACCCGTGCGAAGACCTCGGCGCCGCAGATGATGGTCGGACGAATCGAGGGGCAGTTCCTTGCGACGCTCGTCCGGCTGACCGGGGCACGGCGAATCCTCGAGCTCGGCACCTTTACCGGCTACTCGTCGATCTCGATGGCCTCTGCGCTCCCGGCCGACGGGCGCATCATCACGTGCGACGTCGATCCCGAGGCGACCGCGATCGCCCGCCGTTACATGGACGAGAGCGGCTACGGAGACAAGATCGAGACCCGGCTCGGCCCCGCGCTGGAGACGATCGAAACGCTCGAGGGCCCGTTCGACCTCGTCTTCATCGACGCCGACAAGCCGAACTATCGCGCCTACTACGAGGCTGCCCTGCCGCTGCTTGCGGAGGACGGCCTGATCATCGCCGACAACGTTCTCTGGTCGGGGCGCGTCGTGGAGGAAGGTGGGGATGAGTCGACGCGGGCGATCAAGGAGTTCAACGAGCACGTCGGGAACGATTCGAGGGTCGTCTCCGTGATGCTCACCGTTCGCGACGGCATGACCCTGGTTCAGAAGCGTTGACGTTGAGGGGGTTCCGGGCGATCCTCTTGTAAGCGCGCCGACAAGGGTGTTACCCTCAGCGTGCTTCGGCGAGAGTCAACTGCGAATAGGGGAGGGGTCCTTCCAAAAGGTGGCAAAAGCTGGCTGGCAATTCGCGCGCTCAGTGACGCGTCGGCGCAGGACCATGCTCAGTCTCGGGGTGGTGGCTCTCATCATCTTGGTCCAAGCGAGCGTCGTCCTGGCGGGTGGAGAGTCGGCACCGGGGAAGCAGGCGGACAACAGGGGCGTAACGGTGGGGAGGTCGTACAAGAACGACATCTCACTGCCCGTCCGCGCAATGCCCCGCTCACACGCCAAACCAACGCGAGCTAGGGGCGTGGCGGCGGAGAATCCGTCGCTCTTCAAGGCCCACGCGAACGGACGGGATCCTGTCGTCCAGAGCACGATGCCGAACCCGCAGATGCCCAGTCCGATCCTCAACTTCGAAGGCATTCCCTTCCCGGGCGTGGACTGCAACTGCGCGCCGCCCGACACGAACGGGGAAGTCGGGCTGGACCAGTACGTCCAGATCGTCAACCGGGGCTTCCAGGTCTTCGACAAGACCACGGGTGCCTCGGTCTTCGCGCCGGTCGACATCGCGACTCTCTGGAGCGGCTTCGACGGCGTCTGCGAGAACAACGGCGCCGGCGACCCGGTCGTCATGTACGACCAGCTTGCGAACCGCTGGCTGATCACACAGTTCGCCGGTGAGGACATCCCGACTGACGAGTGCATCGCCGTCTCCACCTCGAGTGACGCCGGCGGCTCATACTTCCGCTACGGCTTCCATCTCGGGTCGGTCTTCTTCGACTACCCGAAATTCGGAGTGTGGCCGGACGCCTACTACATGAGCATGAACGTCTTCAACGCGGCAGCCGATACGTTCCTCGGTCCGCAGGCATTCGCCTTCGACCGCGATGCGATGCTCGCCGGCAACCCGGCGACGTTCATCGCCGCCCCGCGCGGGCTGCCCACGGAAGATCAGTACATGCCCGCCGACCTGGACGGCCTGACCCCGCCGCCGGCGGGGGCTCCGAACCCGTTCCTGAGCACGGGCACGAACGCCACCTGGCCGCTGCACCGCTTCCATGTCGACTTCGCGGTCCCGGCGAACTCGACGTTCACGGTCGCGGCGACACTGACCCCGGCACCGTTCGCGGTGTTCAACCAGCTCGTGCCGCAGCTGGGCTCGCCGGACGGTCTCGACGGCCTCGGCGATCGCGGGATGTTCCGCTCGGCGTACCGCAATTTCGGCGCTCACGAGGCGCTCGTCGGCAACATGACGGTCAATGCCGGTAGCGGCGTGGCCGGCGTCCGCTGGTTCGAGGTCGAGCACGCGACCTCGGGCGTCGTGAGCTTCGTGCAGCAGAGCACGTACTCGCCGGACTCGACTTCGCGGTGGATGGGCAGCGCCGCCATGGACGGCGACGGCGACCTCGCGGTTGGCTTCAGCGCCTCGGATGCCACGATCCACCCGCAGATCCGCTACGCGGGCCGGCTGGCGGGCGACCTGCCAAACATGCTGGCGCAGGGGGAGGCGCACCTCTTCGACGGCGCCGGCAGCCAGACCGACACCAGCAACCGCTGGGGCGACTACAGCGACATGACGGTCGACCCCGTCGACGACTGCACGTTCTGGTACACGCAGGAGTACTACGCCCTGACCGACGAATTCAACTGGCGGACGCGGATCGGGAACTTCAAGTTCCCATCCTGCAGCGGGCCAACCGCGCCCTTGCTTGCGCACAACCTGACGACGCTGCACGACACGAACAGCAACGGCTACCTCGACCCGGGCGAGAGCTTCACTCTCGACGAGCGCATTCGGAACGTCGGAAACGCTGCTGCAACCGGCATCAGCGCCGTGCTCAGCACGGCGAACCCCGCAATCTCGATTACTCAGGCGACCTCGGCGTACCTGGACGTGGCGCCGGCAACGAACCGGACGAACGTCACCCCGTTCGCCGGCTCAGCGTCAGGGGCCCTGGCCTGCGGCCGAGGGGCTCAGCTCCAGCTCAATCTCACGACCGATCAAGGGCCGTTCGTGGTCGATCTCGACGTCCCGACCATGCCCTGTCCACCTCCACCGCCTCCACCTCCACCACCGCCGCCGCCGCCGTGCACCGGGGATGAGCAAGGCTTCGACAACATCGGCAACCTGCCCGGCTGGTTCATGCAGAACAACAGTCAGCCGCTCGGTACCACCAACTGGTTCCAGGGCAACCCGAACGCCTTCGATGCGCAATCCGGCGCACCGACCGCCTACGTCGCCGCCAACTACAACAACACCTCAGGTGTGGGGACGATCAGCAACTGGCTCTTGACGCCGGTCGTAGTACTCAATAACGGGACGCAGATGCGCTTCTGGACGCGGACTGTGGACGAGCCGAGCTTCGCCGACCGCTTGCAGGTACGCGCGAGCCTGAACGGGGCCAGCACGAACGTGGGAACGACGGCCACGAGCGTCGGCGACTTCACGACCCTTCTGCTCGACATCAACCCGACGTACACGACCGATGGCTACCCGAACGTATGGACGGAATTCACGGTCACCATGAGCGGTCTCCCCTCCGCAGCAACGGGACGCTTCGGGTACCGCTATTTCGTCGAGGACGGCGGGTCGGGTGCGAACTCCGACTACATCGGAATCGACACCGCCTGTCTCCCGCCGGGTCCACCGCCGCCGCCTCCACCGCCGCCACCGCCGCCGCCACCACCACCTCCACCTCCACCTCCTCCACCACCACCTCCGCCGCCGCCGCCACCACCCCCGCCGGTGCGCTGCATCGTCCCGCGGGTGATCGGCCTGAAGCTCAGGCGGGCCCGCACGCGGATCCGCGCCAGGCACTGCTCGGTCGGACGCATCCGGCGCGTTCACACCAAGCCCAGGCGCAGAGGCCGCGTGATCGGCCAGAGCCCGAAGCCTCGTGCCGTCAGACGTCGCGGCTTCCCGGTCAAGCTGGTCGTCGGCAAGCGGTAATCCCCGGCTTGAGGCAAGCAGGGCGAGCGAAAAGTCTTTCTAAAGTTGTAGAAAAATAACCAGGTTCCGCCCATGGAGCGCTGGCCGAGTCGGCATGACTCTAAGTCAGAAGTATTGAAAAAACTATCGAAACCTTGTAAAACCCCTAGACCTCTCGAGTGGGGGGGCAAATCGAGGTAGGGGAGGGTTCTAGTGCATCAGCGAAAGCATCGACGCTGGCCCTGGTTGGCCGCGCTGTTGTCATTTGCAATCGTGCTTACTGGCGCACTCGCCTCGGGCGCAGGCGCGGGCAAGAATCAGCAAGGTTCCTGCGCGTCGATCGAGACGTCCAACCTCGACAAGCAACTGAACGCGCGCGCGGGGATGATCCTCGCGAGCTGCGGACGCGGCTCGTCGCGTCCGCTCGACATGAGCGGGGCCTTCTCACCGCTCCAGCGGCTTCAATCGAGCCCGGAGCTTGGCGGCACGGATCAGAACCTGGTCACAGGCGGCGAGGGCACGCCTCCCCACGTGACTCAGTCCGAGACCCAGGTCTGGTCAGCGGGCTCGAACATCGTTGCGATCTTCAATGACTCGAAAGACGTCGCCGGCAGCCCGGTCTGCCTGGCGAGCGCGGCCTTCTCCTCGAACTCGGGGGCGAGCTTCACGAACATTCACCCCTTCTGCACGGGCCACGGGAACAACTACGGTGACCCGGGCGTCGTCTACGACGCCCTCCACGCGAAGTGGGTTGCCGTCTTCCTCGCCAGCGGCTGCGGCGCCCAGGGCCTGGGCATCTGGACCTCGACGAACGGCACGACGTGGACGGCGCCTTCCTGCGCGCATTCCGGCGGCGCCGACGACCGCGAGTCGATCTGGGTCGACAACAGCCCGTCCAGTCCCTTCAACGGACGCATCTACGTCTCCTGGAACAACTTCGATGTCGGCGGCGGCGCGATCCAGGTGACCTCGTCCACAGACGGTGGGACGACCTGGACGCCTGCTGTCAATGTGACCGCCGCCTTCGTCCGCAGTGTGCAGATCACGACCGGTCCCGACGGCCGCGTCTTCATCGCCGGCATGAACGAGGGTGGCGGCGGCGCGAATCCGCGTCAGAACATCGTCTACTACTCGTCTAACGCCGGCGTGACGTGGACTTCCGTGACCATGGGCGCAACGTTCAGTGGCCCCGGCGACAGCAACTGCACGGCCAACTCTTACTTCCGGACGATGTTCTCCGGCTACTGGCGGCACATGGGCTGGGGCGACATGGGCGCCGGGCCGAGCGGCGTCATCCACTACGCCTACGCAGCCCACGGGACAAGCGATCCTGGCAACATCATGTATACCCGCTCGACCGACAACGGCGCCACCTGGAGCGTCCCGATCAAGATCGACCAGGACGCCGGCACCCGTGCGCAATGGCAACCGTCGCTCTCGGTGACGGCGGCTGGGCATGTCGTCATCACCTGGTACGACGCACGAAATACGAGCGGGACCTCCTACGAGCGCTGGAGCCGCATCTCGAGCGACAACGGATTGAGCTGGCAGAACGCCGCCGTGATCAGCGACGTCGTCAGCCCGCTGCCGCTCCAGGTCGACCCGAACATCCAGGCCTGCTACGCAGGCGACTACGACCGCTCGAGCGGCGAAACCCCGGGCTTCGTCTCGACGGCCTGGGTCGACGGGCGGGTCTCGATCGGCGGTCAGGCGCAGCAAGACGTCTTCTTCGATCGGGTGGCAACTACGGGCCCACCGCCTCCGCCGGCCCCGAGCCTCATGCACGACCTGACGACACTCTTCGACGATGGCGACGGTGTCATCGAGGCGGGTGAGTCGTTCGGCCTCGACGAGCGCATTCGCAACGCGGGCAACCTTGGGGCAACCGGCATCTCGGGCGTCCTGACGTCCTCGACGCCGGGCATCACGATCACCACCGGCTCCTCCGCCTACCCGAACATCGGGATCGGGGCCACCGGGACGAACACGACCCGCTTCCAGGGAAGCGCCTCGGGCGCCCTTGGTTGCGGTGGAACCGTGGACTTCAGCCTCGCGTTGTCAACGACGCAAGGGCCCTTCACGGCCAACTTCGCCGTCCCCAGGCAGCCGTGCCCGAACTACACGATCAACACGCAGACCGGCCAGTCTCTGATTCCCGGGACGACGCTCGTCACCGGCTCGCAGTGCGATGACTGCGTCGTCACCGTCCCGTTGCCGTTCCCAGTGGACGTCTACGGGACGACCCAGTCGGCTGCAAAAGTCAGCTCGAACGGCAACCTCCAGTTCCCGAGCGTGGTCACGACCTTCCTCAATGGCTGCCTACCCGCGAGCACGATGGGGAAGATGTGGGCGGCCTACTGGGACGACCTCAACATGGCACCCACGCCGGTCCCGGGCGGCGGGCTTTACACAGCCGTGATCGGGTTGCCACCCAACCGCCAGTTCGTAATCGAGTGGCGGGCCGAGCACTACCAGCTCGACGGCAACGGGCCGCCCGCGAGCCTCGAGGTGATTCTCACCGAGGGCTCGACGACACTGAGCGTCATCTACGCCGACACCGGAGGCCGGAACGGCCTCAGCGCAACCGCTGGCATCCAGGAGACTGGCACAGGCCTTTTCGCGCAGCACTCCTGCAACACCGCTGTGCTAACGCCCGGGCTTCGCCTGAACTACACCTATGGCCTGCCTCCTCCTCCGCCGCCGCCGCCGCCGCCTCCTCCTCCTCCTCCTCCTCCTCCTCCGCCACCACCACCACCGCCTCCTCCGCCTCCACCTCCGCCACCTCCACCTCCG
>Ga0307278_10001488_pt1 | contig 11669 bp, 10 predicted proteins | sample ER_DNA_117_FD_194482 | JGI IMG/M metagenome (GOLD analysis project Ga0307278, IMG submission 194482) | Bulk soil microbial communities from the East River watershed near Crested Butte, Colorado, United States - ER_DNA_117 | ecosystem: Environmental > Terrestrial > Soil > Floodplain | place...
GACCTGCGCGACGCGGCGGTCCCCCTGCTGCCGATCGCCGACGCCCTCGGCACGCTCGCCGAGCAGCCGGGGCGGGCGCCGGGTGCCACCGACGCGGAGGCACCGCCGGAGCTGATCGCCGTGGGACGCGGCACCGCGCCCGGCGCCGGGGCGTTCATGCCGGTCCTCGAGGTGCTGCGCGACATGTCCGAGACCGCGCCGGTGCTGCTCGCGCTGGAGGACGTCCATTGGGCCGACCGCTCCACGCTGGACCTGCTGACCTTCCTCGTCGGCCGGCTGCGCGCTGAGCGCCTGCTGCTCGCCGTCACCTATCGCAGCGACGAGATCGACCGCCGCGAGGCGCTGCGCGGCTTCGTGGCCGAGGCCGCTCGCCGGCCGCGTGTGGAGCGTCTTGAGCTTGCGCGCCTGACGCCCGCCGAGGCGCTCGCCCAGCTCGAGGGCATCCTCGAGAGCGCGCCCGCGCGTCCGTTCGCCGACGCGATCTTCGCGCGCTCGGAGGGCAATCCGCTGTTCGCCGAGGAGCTGGTCTCGGCCGCGGAGCAGGAGGGCGCCGAGCGGCTGCCCGAGACGCTGCGCGACATGCTGCTGGCGCGGATCGGCGGGCTGAGCGCCTCGGCGCAGGACGTCGTGCGCGCCGCGGCCGTGGGCGGTCGGCGCGTGCACCACGAGCTGCTGGCCAGCGCGATCGACCTCGACGAGGCGCAGCTGACGCACGCCATCCGCGAGGCCGTGCGCGACCACGTCCTCGTGGCCGACGGCGACAGCGTGACCTTCCGTCACCCGCTGCTGCAGGAGGCGGCCTACGGAGAGCTCGTGCCGGGCGAGGGCGCACGGCTGCACGGCGCGTGCGCGCGGGCGCTCGAGCGCCGGCCCGAGCTGGCCGGCGGCACGCGGGCCACGGTCGCCGCGGAGATCGCCCACCACTGGACGCACGCAGGCGACCGGCCGCGCGCGCTCGGCGCCGAGGTTCGCGCCGGCCTGGAGGCCGAGCGCGCGTACGCACGGGCCGAGGCCGCCGATCACCTGACCCGGGCGCTGGAGCTCTGGGACACGGTTCCCGACGCCGAGCAGCGCGCCGGCGTGCAGCGCGCGGAGATCCTCGCTCGCGCGGCGGACGCGGCGGCGTGGAGCGGATCGTCCGAGCGCGCCATCGAGCTCGTCTCGGCGGCCCTGGAGCTGGTCGACGAACGTCGCGAGCCCGCGCGGGCCGCGCTCCTGCACGAGCGTCGTGGGTTCTACCTGTGGTGGAACGGCCGTGGCGCCGCCGGGATCGCCGACTACGAGGACGCCGTCCGGATCATGCCCGCCGAGCCATCGGCCGACCGGGCATTCGTGCTCGCGGGCCTCGGGTTCGCGCTCATGCTCATGGGTGACGGCGCGAGGTCGCAGGAGATCTGCGAGCAGGCGCTGACGGTGGCGCGGATGGTCGGCGCCCGCCCGGCGGAGGTGCGCGCCCTCGCGACCCTCGGCTGTGACGTCGCCTACCTCGGCGACCTGACGTCCGGCATCGCCCACCTGCGCGAGGCACGCGAGCTCGGGCGCGAGCTGGGAGATCCCGACCTGCTCGCGCAGACGGCGATCGCCCTCTCCGACGTGCTGCGTCACGACGGCCGTTTCGAAGAGGCGATGACCGTCGGGCTCGAGGGCGCCGAGGAGGCAGACCGCGCCGGACTGCGCGCGGCGCAGGGCGCCTTCTCTGCGCTCAACGCGGCCGAGTCCGCGTTCGAGCTGGGGCGCTGGGACGTCGTCGATCGCGTGATCGGCGACATCCTGGCCGAGCGCGCGAGCGACACCGCGTTCTCCGCCGCGCTGCAACACAAGGGCGTCCTCGACGCCGCGCGCGGCGACTTCGCGGCCGCCCACGAGGCCCTGCGCCGCGTGGATGAGCTCCTCGGCCCGACGGCCACACCGGAGATGCGCGCGCTGACGCTCGATCTCGAGGCGGAGCTCGCGGTCTGGGAAGGCAGGCCGGAGGCGGCCTCGCGCGCCGCCGAGGGGGCCTGCGAGCTGGCGACCAAGGTCGACATCCAAGTCTTCCGGCGATCGGCGGAGCTCGGCACGCGGGCCGAGGCCGACCGCGCCGAACGGGCCCGCGCCGGACGCGATGCGGCCGCCGCGCGGGCGGCGATGCAACGCGCACGGGCGTTCCAGCAGGCGGCGGCCGCCAGCGCGCGCCCGCTGGCGCTGACCTTGGAGGCAGAGGTCGCGCGAGCGAGGGGTGAGACGGATCCCGCCGCCTGGGAAGCAGCAGCCGCGGCGTGGCAGTCCTGGGACGCGCCCTTTCGGGCCGCCTATGCGCGCTGGCGCTGGGCGGAGGCGCTGCTGGCCGAACCCGGCGGCCGCGAGGCCGCGCGAGACGCGCTGCGAGAGGCGCGGGCCGTCGCGCAGGACCTCGGCGCCAAGCCGCTGCTGAGCGAGATCGAGGCGCTGGCGCGGCGCGCGCGGATCGACCTGGATCCCGCGGGCGCGCCGATCGCGAGCGCCCGCGCCGAGCTGCCCGACGCAGCCCGCGAGCTGGGCCTGACGCCGCGCGAGCTCGAGGTCCTGCGGCACGTGGCGCTCGGGCAGACCAACCGCGAGATCGCGGCGGAGCTCTTCATCAGCGCACGCACCGCGGGCGTCCACGTGTCGCACATCCTCGAGAAGCTGCGCGCCTCGACCAGGACCGAGGCGGCGGCGGCCGCGCACCGGCTGGGCCTCGCCCCGTAGACGAGGCACCGGCGCGTTGTCGATACCCTCCGTCGCCGCCTCATGAGCACCCAACGCGAACCGATCGGCGTCATCGGCACCGGCTACGTCGGCCTCGTCACCGCGGCCGGCTTCGCCGAGCTCGGCAACGAGGTGTGGTGCATCGACATCGACGCCAACAAGATCGCGCGCCTGGAGCGCGGCGAGATCCCGATCTACGAGCCCGGCCTCGCGGAGCTGGTGGCCAGGCACCGTGACCGCTTGCATTTCTCGACCGACATCGCCGATGCGCTCGAGCACGCGCGGCTGCTCTTCGTCGCCGTCGGCACGCCGCCTACGTACTCGGGCGACGCCGACCTCAGCGCCGTGCACGCGGTCGTCAACGCCATGCCTGCCTCGGAGCACCACGCCCTCGTGATGAAGTCGACGGTGCCGGTCGGGACCGGCACGTCGATCAAGCGCATCTTCACCGAGCAGGGCAAGGAGGGCTTCCGCTACGTCTCGTGCCCGGAGTTCCTCAAGGAGGGCTCGGCGGTGCGCGACTTCCTCGAGCCCGACCGGGTCGTGGTCGGCGACGACGGCGACTGGGCCGGCGACGCCGTCGTCGACCTCTACGCGCCGCTCGGCGCCCCGCTCGTGCGCACCGACATCGCCAGCGCCGAGATGATCAAGCTGGCCGCCAACGCCTTCCTGGCCACCAAGATCTCGTTCATCAACGAGATCGCCAACGTCTGCGAGGTCACCGGCGCCAACGTCATCGAGGTGGCCAAGGGCATCGGCCTCGACGACCGCATCGGGCCGAAGTTCCTGCAGGCGGGGGTTGGATTCGGTGGTAGCTGTTTTCCGAAAGATGTAACCGCGCTCAAGCAGCTCGCCGGCAACTCCGGCTACCACTTCCAGCTGCTCAACGCGGTCATCGAGGTCAACGAGCTGCAGAAGCGCCGCGTCATGGCCAAGCTCGAGAAGCACCTCGGGTCGTTGGTGGGCAAGACCGTCGCGCTGCTGGGACTGGCCTTCAAGCCCAACACCGACGACATGCGCGAGGCGACGTCGCTCGTGCTCAGCGCGCGGCTGCAGGCGGCCGGGGCCAAGGTCCGCGCCTACGATCCGGTCGCCGAGGCAGAGGCGCGCAAGCTGATGCCGGGGCTGGACTTCGCCGACGACGCGCTGAGCGCGGTGACCGGTGCGGACGCGGTGGTGCTGGTCACCGAGTGGGACGAGTTCCAGCAGCTCGACTTCGGCGCCGTAGCCAAGGCCATGAGCGGCACCCTGATCATCGACGGGCGCAACGCGCTGGACCCCGACGTCGTAGCCGCGGCCGGGCTGACCTACGAGGGCATCGGGCGATCGTGAGGAGGCGGACATGCAGGCGGTGATCCTCGTCGGCGGCGAGGGGACGCGCCTGCGGCCGCTCACCTCGACCGTGCCCAAGCCGGTCGTCCCGCTCGTCGACCGCCCGTTCATCGCCTACATGCTCGAGTGGGTGGCCAGGCACGGCGTCGACGACGTCGTCATGTCGTGCGGCTTCCTGGCCACGGCCGTGCGCAACGTGCTCGGCGACGGGTCGCAGTACGGGCTGCGCCTGCGCTTCATCGAGGAGCCCGAGCCGCGCGGGACGGCCGGTGCGCTCAAGTACGCCGAGGACTTCCTCGACGAGCGCTTCCTGATGCTCAACGGCGATGTGCTGACCGACCTCGACCTCACCGCGCAGATCGCGCAGCACGACGCCACCCGCGCCGTCGGCACGCTCGCGCTGGTGCCGGTGGCGGACCCCACCGCCTATGGCCTCGTGCGCCTTCACGACGACCAGTCGGTCAAGGAGTTCGTCGAGAAGCCGAGTGCCGACCAGATCGACACGAAGCTCATCTCGGCCGGCGCCTACGTGCTCGAGCGCGCGGTGCTCGACCTCATCCCGGCCGATCGCAACGTCTCGATCGAGCGCGAGGTGTGGCCGCAGCTCGTGGGCGACGGACTCTACGGCTTCGCCGCCGAGGCCTATTGGCTGGACATCGGCACGCCCGAGCGCTACCTGCAGGGCACCTTCGACATCCTCGAGGGCAACGTCGTGACGGGCGTATCGGACCGCCTCGGGCCTGGCTACCTCGCCGTCGGCGACCGCGTGCAGGCCGCCGGGCGCATCGTGCCGCCGGCGCTGGTCGAGCGCGGCTGCCAGATCGCCGCCGGCGCGCACGTCGGCTCGCTGGTCGTACTCGGCGAGGGCGTGAGCGTGGGGGAGGGCACCACGATCGAGCGCTCGGTCGTCCTCAACGGCGCCGAGATCGGCGCGGGGTGCGTGCTGCGCGACTGCATCGTCGCCGCCGGCGTGCGCATCGGCGACGGCTCGGAGATCTCCGGCGGCGCGGTTCTCGGCGAGGGTGTGACGGTGGGGCCGGGCAACGTCCTCTCGCGTGGCGTGCGAGTCTTCCCCCAGACGGACCTACCCGAAGGCGCCATCACGTTCTGAGGAAGGAGAGGTCGATCTTGTCCAGCACTGAGCAGCTCGAGCTCGACCGCGAGACGATCGGCCGGATCGATCCGACCGATCAGCTCACCGACGTCCTCGCGATCCCGGAGCACCTGCGCGACGCACTGTGGAAGGTGGAGTCGGCCGGCCTGGAGCCCTGGGACTCGCCCGACGGCCTCGTCGTGGCGGGGATGGGCGGCTCGGCCATCGGCGGCCACCTCGCCCGCGCGATCCTCGGCGACCACGCTTCGCGCCCCCTGCTCGGCGCGCGGGCCTACGGCCTGCCGCCGTGGACGACGCCCGACACCACCGTCCTGTGCGCCTCCTACTCGGGCAACACCGAGGAGACGCTCGCCTGCTACGAGGCGGCCGGCGTGATCGGGGCTCGGCGCGTCGTGGTCACCACGGGCGGCAAGCTCGCCGAGCTCGCCCGCGCCGACCATGTCCCCGTGGTGCCGGTGGCGGGCGGCTTCCAGCCGCGTGCGGCGGTCGCCTACATGACCGTCGCGGCGCTGCAGGTCGCCGCGCTGTGCGGCGTGGGCCCGGGCATGAACTCCGAGCTCGACGTGGCTGCCGACCACCTCGAGGAGCTCGTGATCGAGTGGGGCCCCGAGGGCCCGCCCGACGGCCTCGCCAAGAGCCTGGCCCGCGCGCTACACGGGACGGTGCCGGTGGTCGCGGGCGCCGGGCTGACGACGCCGATCGCCTACCGCTGGAAGACGCAGGTCAACGAGAACGCCAAGATGCCCTCCTACGCGCTCGAGCTGCCCGAGCTCGACCACAACGAGATCGTGGGCTGGGGCACCGCGAGCGAGTTCGGCCGCTTCTCGGCCGTCTTCCTCGACGACGCCGACATGCATCCGCGCGTGAAGGCGCGCATCGACCTCACGGCGCAGCTCATCGCGCCGGGGGCCGTCGGCGTGCATCGCGTCGAGTCGCGCGGCCAGACGACCGCCGAGCGCGTCTTCTCGCTCGTGCTGCTGGGCGACCTCGTGTCGGTCTACCTCGCCGCGCTGCGCGGCGTCGACCCCGAGCCGGTCGAGATCCTGGGGCGCCTGAAGGCCGAGCTCGCCGCCGCGGGGTAGGCCGCGGCGCCGGGTGACGCTCGCCGTCTCCGGCGCTAGGACGACGCTGAGGATCACGCTGCGCCGCTAGCTCCCGGCCGGGACATGGCCGCGCTGGCCCCTGCCGACGGGCTGGCGCGGCCGCGGTCCTGCGGATAAACTAAACCGAATGGTTGAGCGTGAGCTCGATGCGATCTTCGCGGCGCTGTCGGATCCGACGCGGCGCGCCATCGTCGAGCGCCTCGCCGCCGGCGAGGCCTCGGTGAGCGACCTGGCGGAGCCGTTCGACATGTCGCTCGCCGGGGTGAGCAAGCACGTCGGGGTGCTCGCCCGCGCGGGCCTGGTCGACCACGGCAAGCGCGGCCGCGTGCGCTACTGCCGGCTGGCGCCCGAGCCGCTGCGCGCGGCCGACGACTGGCTCGCGCGCTACCGCGTCTTCTGGCACACCCGCCTCGAAGCGTTGGCGGCCCATCTCGCGCGACCGAAGTGACCGGCGAGGTTCGCATCGAGCGCGTCATCGACGCGCCGCGCGACGAGGTCTTCCGTGCGTGGACCGATCCCGAAGAGCTGCGGCGCTGGTGGGGCCCGGGCGAGTACGCCACTCGCTACGCCGAGGTCGACCTGAGGCCCGGCGGCCACTACCTGCTCGTGATCGAAGGGGCCGAGGGCGACGCGATGCGCCTCGCCGGCACCTTCCGCGAGGTCGTCGCGCCCGAGCGCCTGGTCTACAGCTGGCGCTGGGTGGAGGGCTGGTCCGATCCGGCCGAGTCGATCGTGACCGTCGAGTTCGAGGACCTGGGCGAGCGCACGCGCGTCGTCCTCCTCCACAGCGCGCTCGACGACAGCCCCGACGCGGACGGCTACCGCATGGGCTGGGAGAGCGGGTTGGAGAAGCTCGCGGCAACCATCGAAAGGAGCTGACATGCTCGAGGCAGAGCACAGCATCACCGTGTCGCGCCCGATCGACGAGGTCTTCGCCTTCCTCGCCGACGGCGAGAACGGGCCGCGCTGGCGCAGCGGGGTCCTGGACGTGCAACGCGTCTCCGGCGACGGTGTCGGCGCGCAGTACCGCCAGGGCGTCAAGGGGCCGATGGGCCGGCGCATCGCCGCCGACTACGAGGTCACCGAGTTCGCCCCGCCGCGCGCGCTGGGCTTCCGCGCGACCGCAGGGCCCGTGCGTCCCGAAGGCCGCTACGAGCTCGAGCCCGCGGGCGCCGGCACGCGCGTGCGGTTCACGCTTCAGTGCAAGCCGCGCGGCTTCGCCCGGCTCATGACCCCGATGGTCGCGCGCACGATGCGCGGCGAGGTGCAGGCGATCGAGGGTCTGGCGGGGGCGATGCAGGGCTAGAGCGACCCGCGACCGGCGGGCTGATCGGCTTCCCGGAAGGCCAGGATCGCCCTCCCGGAGGGAGGGTTTCGCTTGCGGAACCTTGACACGATCGTGGTAAGGTTGCGGCGTGGACGCGCTCACCATCCACGAGGCGGCCCAGACGACGGGCTGGTCTCCCCGCATGCTGCGCTACATCGAGCGCGTCGGGCTCATCGACGCCGCGCGCTCCGAGGGCGGCTACCGGCTCTACGGCGCCGCCGAGCTCCAGCGTCTGCGCACGCTGCGCGAGCTGCTGCAGGACTTCGACATCGGGCTGGGCGAGATGGGCTTCGCACAGCGCCTGCGCACCGACTCCGATCTGCGTGCCTCGGTCGACGCCTGGTTCGAGGCCCAGGCGCAACGGCCCGAGGACGTCCCCGCCAGCGACTGGCTGCGATTCGAGCAGGACAAGCACGAGCGCCTGCTCGCCGCGGCCGCCGCCCTCACCTGATCTCCGTCCCCGACTCCAAGGACCCGATGACCACCACCGCCACGCTGACCGAAAACGACTTCAAGGTCGCCGACCTCTCCCTGGCCGAGTTCGGCCGCAACGAGATCCGTCTCGCCGAGCACGAGATGCCCGGGCTGATCAAGACGCGCGAGGAGTTCGCCGCGTCGCAGCCGCTGAAGGGCGCGCGCATCATGGGCTCGCTGCACATGACCGTGCAGACCGCCGTCCTCATCGAGACGCTGACCTCGCTCGGCGCCGAGGTCCGCTGGGTGTCGTGCAACATCTTCTCGACCCAGGACCACGCGGCCGCCGCCGTCGCCGTCGGCCCCAACGGCACCCCCGAGGATCCGCAGGGCGTCCCCGTCTTCGCCTGGAAGGGCGAGACGCTCGAGGAGTACTGGTGGTGCACCGAGCAGGCGCTGACGTGGCCGGGCGGCGAGGGTCCCAACATGATCCTCGACGACGGCGGCGACGCCACCATGCTCGTCCACAAGGGCACCGAGTTCGAGAAGGCCGGCGCCGTGCCGGATCCCTCCTCGGCCGGCTCTGAGGAGTTCCGCGTCTTCCTGACGCTGCTGCAGCGCACGCTGTCCGAGGACCCGCAGAAGTGGACGCGGATCGGCGAGGGCATCAAGGGCGTCACCGAGGAGACGACCACCGGCGTGCATCGCCTCTACGAGCTCGCCAAGCAGGGCGAGCTGCTCTTCCCCGCGATCAACGTCAACGACTCGGTCACCAAGTCGAAGTTCGACAACCTCTACGGCTGCCGGCACTCGCTCATCGATGGCATCAACCGCGCGACCGACGTGATGATCGGCGGCAAGGTCGCCGTCATCCTCGGCTATGGCGACGTCGGCAAGGGCTGCGCGGAGTCGCTGCGCGGCCAGGGCGCCCGCGTCATCGTCACCGAGATCGACCCGATCTGCGCCCTGCAGGCCGCGATGCACGGCTACCAGGTGGCCACGCTGGAGGACGTCGTCGAGACGGCCGACATCTTCATCACCGCCACCGGCAACAAGGACATCATCACCTCCGCCGACATGGCGCGCATGAAGCACCAGGCGATCGTGGGCAACATCGGCCACTTCGACAACGAGATCGACATCGCCGGCCTGGAGAACATCGACGGCATCCGGCGCGTGACGATCAAGCCGCAGGTCGACGAGTGGGTCTTCCCCGACGGCCACAGCATCATCGTGCTGTCCGAGGGCCGCCTGCTGAACCTCGGCAACGCGACCGGCCACCCGTCGTTCGTGATGTCCAACTCGTTCACCAACCAGACGATCGCCCAGATCGAGCTGTTCACGAAGAACGACGAGTACGAGAAGCAGGTCTACGTGCTGCCCAAGCACCTCGACGAGAAGGTCGCGCGGCTGCATCTCGACAGCCTCGGGGTCAGGCTCACGCAGCTCTCCTCCGAGCAGGCCGCCTACATCGGCGTGCCGGTCGAGGGCCCGTACAAGCCCGACCACTACCGCTACTAGGCCGAACCGGGGGGTCGGCGATGCCCGTCTCGACGTCGGACATCGCCGACCCCACGCTCGCGGACGCGGGCCGCGCGCGCATCGAGTGGGCCGATGCCCAGATGCCTGTCCTGCGCTCGATCCGCGAGCGCCTCGCCGACCAGCGCCCGCTGGAGGGCATCACGGTGGCGGCGTGCCTGCATGTCACCGCCGAGACCGCGAACCTCGTGCGGGCGCTCATCGCCGGGGGCGCCGAGGTGGCGCTGTGCGCCGCCAACCCGCTCTCCACGCAGGACGAGACGGCGGCGGCGCTGGCCGAGGACTTCGGTGCCGAGGTCCACGCGCGCCGCGGCGAGGACGCCGAGGCCTACGCGGCCCACGTGGCGGCCTGCGCGCGCCGGCGCCCGCACGTGACCCTCGACGACGGCGCCGACCTGGTGATGGTCCTGCACCACGGCCGCGCGCGCGTGCGCGAGCGGCTCGTCGGCGGCACCGAGGAGACGACCACGGGCCTGCTTCGCGTCCGCGCGCTCGAGGCCGAGGGGCGCCTCACGTGCCCCGTCATCGCCGTCAACGAGGCGCACGCCGAGCGGATCTTCAACGACCACTACGGCACCGGCCAGTCGGCGCTCGACGGGATCCTGCGCGCGACCAACATCCTGCTCGCCGGGCAGACCTTCGTCATCTTCGGCTACGGCTGGACCGGCCGCGGGCTGGCCCAGCGCGCGCGCGGCGCCGGTGCGCAGGTCGTGATCTGCGAGGTCGACCCCGTGCGCGCCCTGGAGGCGCGGATGGAGGGCTTCGAGGTCATGCCCGCGCTGGAGGCGGCGGCGCGCGGCGACGTCTTCGTCACCGTCACCGGCTCGCGCGCCGTCCTGCGTCGCGAGCACTTCGAGCGCATGAAGGACGGCGCGATCCTGGCCAACGCCGGGCACTTCGACGTCGAGATCGACCTCGACGCCCTTCGCGCGATCGCCGTCGAGGTCCGCGACGTCCTGCCGCTCGTGCAGCAGTACGACCTCGGCGGGCGGCGACTGAACCTGCTGGCCTCCGGGCGCGTCGTCAACCTCGCCGCCGGCCAGGGCCATCCGGCCGCGGTCATGGACATGTCCTTCGCCCTGCAGGCACTCGTGGTCGAGGACCTGGTGGCGCGCGGCCGCGACCTGGCGCCCGGCGTGCATCCGGTGCCCGACGCGATCGACCGCGAGGTGGCGCGCCTCAAGCTCGCCGCCCTGGGCGTCGGCATCGACGACCTCACGCCGGAGCAGGCGACCTACCGCGACTCCTGGGGATGAGCCTGCTCGTCGGGGCCTCGGGCTTCTCGTTCGCCAGCTGGCGCCCGGGCTTCTACCCGGCCGGCATGCGCTCGGCCGACTTCCTGGCCTTCTACGCCGGCGTGCTGACGACGGTCGAGGTCAACTCGACCTTCTACCGCCTGCCGCCCGCCGAGCGATTCGAGGGCTGGGCGGCGACGGTGCCCGACGGCTTTCGCTTCGCAGTGAAGATGCCGCGCGCGATCACCGTCTTCGGCCGCGTCGACGACGTCCCCGCCTTCTGCACGCGCGTGCGCACGCTCGGCGATCGCCTCGGGCCGGTGCTCGTGCGCCCGGCCGACGATCGCAAGCGCGACGACGGCTTCCTGCGCACGCTGCTCGACGGCATCGACGACGACCTGTGGGCGGCCTTCGACCTGCGCCACCCCTCGTGGGACGGCGTCGAGGCGCTGCTCGAGGGTCGCAACGCGGTGCGCGTCAACCAGCTCGACGCGCCCACGCCCTTCCGCTACCTGCGCCTCCGCGAGCCGCCCTACGACGACGCCGCCCTGCAGGCGTGGGCCGATCGACTGCGCCCGCTGCTCGACGCCGGTGTGACCGTGCACGTCTACTTCCGTCACGAGGACGAGCCCACGGCGCCGGCGTATGCGCGGCGGTTGCTGGAGCTGGTGGCTGGCGGTTAGGGGTCCGTCCGCGTGGCGTTCTGCGCGCTTCGCGGCGCGAACTGCCTCATCGAGGAAGAGAGCAAGCGGCGGTCGTGGAGAGGGCGGTTTCCCTGGCGCGTTGGCGCTCGTCCGAGGAACACTTGTCGGGTTTGTCGTCGTATAGGCGCCTAACCTGACAAGCGTCGCGCGCATGAGCGGCTACGCGCCAGGGACCTGGGCGGGCGACGGGAC
>Ga0307278_10001489_pt1 | contig 11667 bp, 14 predicted proteins | sample ER_DNA_117_FD_194482 | JGI IMG/M metagenome (GOLD analysis project Ga0307278, IMG submission 194482) | Bulk soil microbial communities from the East River watershed near Crested Butte, Colorado, United States - ER_DNA_117 | ecosystem: Environmental > Terrestrial > Soil > Floodplain | place...
CCAGGCGCGCCTCGCGGATGGCCAGGGCGCGCTCGTACAGGGCGCGGGCGCCGTGGAGGTCGCCCTGGGCGGCCAGGACGCCGGCGAGGTTGTCGAGGCTCTACGCGGTTGACACGTCCGGCTTTGACAGGGATAGCGAACACATGTTCGAATAGCCAATGGACGTGTGCGGGCTGATGCCGAGGAGCCGATGAGTTCCGACGACCAACGCCGCGCCTTCGAGGCCGATCAGCACCGCCTGTTCGAGAAGACCAAACAGACGGTGCTCGCCCGCCAGCGAGACGAGCTGGTCTGGCGCGAACTAGTCGGTCCCGACCAGCCACCGTGCCCGCCCGCCGACCGTGCCTGAGCAGCCCAAGTCCATTGTTGCTGCGCCATCCACAACGCGCCTATCGGGAGCCTCCGATACGAACACAAGTTCGAGTAGGGTGCGTGCCGAGATGCTCGTGACCCAGGCGTACCGGTACGCCCTGGACCCCACCCCGCGGCAGCAGCGGGCGCTGCGGTCGCACTGCGGCGCGGCCCGGTACGCCTACAACTGGGGCCTGGACCTAGTCAAGCAGCGCCTGGACGAGCGCGCCGCTGGCCACGAGGTCGAGCTGCCCTGGACACTGCCGGCGCTGCAGCGAGAGTGGAACCGCGCCAAGCACGTCGTCGCCCCGTGGTGGCGAGAAAACTCCAAGGAGGCCTACAAGTCGGGCTTGGAGGCGCTGGCACGGGCGCTGCAGAACTGGGCGGACTCCAAGCACGGCAGGCGCAAGGGCCCCAAGGTCGGCTTCCCTCAGCGCAAGACCAAGCACCGCACCCGGCCCGCCTGCCGGTTCACCACCGGCGCGATCCGCGTCGAAACCGACCGCCACCACGTCGTGTTGCCCACGATCAGGCGGGTCAAGACGCACGAATCGACCCGGAAACTCGCCCGCCGGCTGGAAGCCGGCACCGCAAGGATCCTGTCGGCAACGGTCACATGCACCGCCGACCGCTGGCATGTGTCGTTCATTGTAGAAGTCCAGCGCGCCATCCCAGCCAGCCCCGCGGCCTCGCAACGCCGTGCCGGCACGGTTGGAGTGGATGTTGGCATCCGCCACCTCGCGGTGCTGTCAACCGGCCAGGTGATCCCTAACCCGCGCACGCTCGACCAGGCGCAGCGGCGGCTGCGGCGGCTCAACCGGCAGCTCGCCCGCCGCCAGGGCCCACGCACACCCGATGGCCTCTACAGAACACCATCAACCGGCTGGCAGCAGACCCAGCAGCGCCTGGCCCGCGCACACGCCCGCGTCGCGAACGTTCGTCGTGACCGGTTGCACCGATTGACCACACGGCTCGCCACTCGCCACCAAACGATCGTGGTTGAACGATTGAATGTCGCGGGGATGGTTCGCAACCGGCGACTGGCCCGAGCCATCTCGGATGCGGGGCTTGCCAAGCTACGCCGCATGCTCAGCTACAAGACAACCTGGTACGGATCGGTGCTGGTCACGGCCGACCAGTGGTATCCGTCGTCGAAGACCTGCTCGGCCTGCAGGGCGGTGAAAGCCAAGCTGTCCTTGTCGGCGCGAGTATTCGACTGCGATGCCTGCGGCATCCGTATAGACCGTGACTTCAACGCGGCCTGTAACCTTGCCGCCCTGGTCAACGAGTTGGTCGCCGGGAGTGGCCTGGAGACCCTAAACGCCCGTGGAGGGGACGGAAGACCTGGCTCGGCTAGGCAGACCCCGGTGAAGCGGGAAGCTGGTGCCAGTACCGCACTGGGTAAGGCCAGCACCGCCGCGTCGCAAGGCGTGGCTACTCAAGAGAAGCTGCTCAGTCTTGGGTAACGGTGCAACGACCTCATCCGCGAGCGCCACGCTGGTGCGCGGCCTCGACGACGTGCTCGACGAGCTCGGCGTGGGCGGCGCCGGCACGCCCGGCGGCCTGCCGTCCCGGCCGTGGCCGCCCGGTGCCGGCCGGGCCGCGCGGGCGCTGCTCGCGCTGCTGGTCGACGGCCAGGTGCTCGGAGCGTCCCGGCTCACCGCCCTGAGCGGCCTGCCCGCGGCCACGGTGGCGGGCGCCCTGGTCGAGCTGGAGCTGGCCGGCTTCGTCCGCCGCCTGCCCGGTGGCGTCCAGGCCGTCGCCGTCCCGTTCGGCCGGTGACCGGCAGCTTCGTCGGTCGGTCGTCAGGCGATGCGGCGGATCCGGCGGACGGCGGCGAGGAGCAGGACCGTGGCGAGCGCGGCGAACAGGGCGGTTTCGACGCCCTGGAGCAGCCAGATGCGGTCGGCGGAATGGAACAGTTCCTGGTTGTAGGCGCCGGGGCCGTACTGGGCCACGCAGCCTGCGAGGCCTGGTCGTTCGGCCCCATGCTGCAGACCGACTGGCTGTAGGCCCCCAGTGCGCCGCTGGAGAGTCGCTTGCCCTGGGCGCTGTAGATCCCGGCGCTGATGATCCAGTCGCCGACGAGCTCGTTGGGGGCCTTGTTGCCGAGGACTGGGAAGGTGCGCCGCTCGGGGGTGAGGAGGTGGGGCCGGGTGGCGAGCTCCACCAGTACCCGGGTGGCCATGTACCCGACCAGGGTGACGGCCATCGCGGCCTGGCTCTTGCGGGTGAGGACGCCGGCGAGCACGCCGAGCGCGAGGGCGAACAGGGCGTAGCCGATCGGCACCAGGCCGACGAGGTCGTAGGTCGGTCCGGGGGAGACGTACTGCCGGCCGGTCGCCTGGTCGAGCGGGGCTCGCCACCAGGTCACCAGCAGCGCGTAGCAGGTGGCGGCGAGCAGGACGCCCGCTCCGACCAGGCCGAACTTGGCCAGTGCCCAGCGTAGCCGGCTCACCCCCTGGGTCCACACCAGCCGGTGGGTGCCGTGCTCCAGTTCGCGGGCGACCAGCGGCGCGCCCCAGAACAGCCCGACGAGCAGCGGGAGGAACCACAGCAGGATGCCGATCGTGCTCATGCTCCCGGAGCGGCTGGCGAACTGGCTGGCCAGTGTCCTACAGGCGGCGAGCTGGCCGGGGACCGGTGCGGTGCCGAGGTCGGTGGAGACGAACTCGACGCGGGCTGCGGCGGGGATGCAGTCGTCCAGGCCCGCCCGCTGGAACTCGCCGTGCATCCGGAGCCCGGTCGGGATCATGAACGCCGCCAGGGCGGCGAGTCCGAGCAGCGCGAACAGCGCCTGCTTGCGGTGCTGCCGCCAGACCAGCCAGATCACGGGTGCACCTCCAGGCTGTCGTGGTGGGCGGAGGGGCCGGGCAGCGCCCCCGCGGACGGGTCGGCCAGGTAGGCGAGCACCAGGTCTTCGAGGGTGACCTCGTGCGCCTTCCAGGCGGGGTCGTGGATCGGTCCGTCGGTGCGCACCAGCAGGCTGGCCTGCCGGTCGGTGTGGCTGGCGCGGACGACCTGCGCCACCCCGGCGATCGGTGGCTGTGGGTCGCGGTGGGGGCCGATCAGCAGCTTGTGCCGCTCGAGCAGTTCGTCGACGGGGCCGAGGACCTGCACCCGTGCGGCGGAGAGCAGGACCAGGTAGTCGCAGACCCGTTCCAGGTCGGCGAGCAGGTGGGAGGAGAGCATCACCGTCACGCCCTGCTCGGCCACGCTGCCCATGAGGGTCTGGAGGAACTCGCGGCGGGCCAGTGGGTCGAGGCTGGCGAGCGGCTCGTCCAGCAGCAGGAGCCGTGGCCGCTTGGCCAGTGCCAGCGCCAGGGCGACCTGGGCGTGCTGCCCGCCGGAGAGGGAGCCGACGCGCCGGGCCAGCGGGATGGCGAGTCGTTCGAGCCGGCTGCGGGCCAGGGCGTGGTCGAAGCGGCGGTTGAGCTTGGCGCCCATGGTGAGCAGCTCCGCGGCGGTGAAGTCGCTTGCCGAGCCTGGTCGCCTCCAGCGCGGCGGTCACGCTATGCCCTCCTGAAACGTGGACCTCAGGGTCGTCTCCACCAGCGCGACGACGTCCTCCTGGTCCAACCCGGCGGCCCGGGCGCGGGCGAGCCAGGCCTCCAGGTCGCGGCGTAGGCCGGCCTGGCTGGCCAGCGACGGACCGGCCAGGCTGCGCAGCACGAAGGTGCCGAGCCCCGGCCGGCCCTCCACCAGCCCCTCGTGCTCCAGCTCGCGGTAGGCCTTCAGCACCGTGTTGGGGTTGATCGCCAGCGACTCGGCGACCTCCCTGACCCTCGGGAGCTGGTCGCCGGGGTCGAGCAGGCCCACCCGCAGCGCCTGTCTGACCTGCTGGACGAGCTGCTTGTAGGTCGAGACCGGCGAGCGGCCGTCGAGGTGGAACTCGATCATCGGAGCCTCTCTCCTGTCCTATGACAATATTGTCTTACGACAATAGATAAAGTGGCCCCGGGAAGCTCGGCTGTCAAGACCTCGCGGATCGACAGCTCCTGCGCGGGCGCCGGATTTGCCGGTGGTGCCAGGCTTCGCGCTGGTGGGATGTGCCGTCGAGCAGCAGGTTTCCTGCCAGGATGCTAGGCTGGCCCGCGCACTGGTTCATGTTCCGCTTCGCAGCCCGCAGGTCGAGCTTGTCCCATGCCGTCGGTACCGATCGTGCCGGCGTTGGTCGATACCTCCGAGCAGATGGAGGGAGGGACAAGCATCGATGACGGTTGGAACCGTGAAGTGGTTCAACGCCGACAAGGGCTACGGCTTCATCGCCCCTGAATCGGGTGAGGACGTGTTCGTGCACTTCAGCGCGATCCAGTCGACCGGCTACCGGAGCCTCGACGAGGGGCAGGTGGTCGAGTTCGACGTCACCCAGGGGCCGAAGGGCGCCCAGGCCGCGAACGTGCGGCCGGTGGAGCGTCCGTAGCCACCTCGGAGCGGGCCCACCTGGCAGTCGCCGGGTGGGCCCGTTGTCGTTCCCGCGCGTTGCGAGCTTGAGCCCGCCGGCTCCGACCTCGATGATGGAGGCCATGGCGGACAGGAGCGGACCGGAGGAGTTGGCGCCGCTGGCGCGGCACGCGCTGGAGGTGTTCGTGGCGCACCTGCGGGACGAGCGCGGGCTGTCGCCCAACACGGTGGCGGCCTACGAGCGGGACGTGGCCCAGTTCCTCCGCTTCGCGGCCAGGGCCGGGGTCGGCGACCCCGGCAGGGTGGACCCGCTGCTGCTGCGGCGCTTCCTGGCGCTGCTGCGCACCCGTGGGCTGGCCGCCTCGTCGCTGGGGCGCAAGGCGGCGGCCCTGCGGACCTGCTTCCGCTACCTGGCGCGGCGCGGGCTGGTCGCCGACGACCCGGCGGCCCAGCTGGGCACGCCGCGAGGGCCCCGGCGGCTGCCGGTCGTCCTGAAGCAGCGGCAGGTGGCGGAGCTGCTGGCGCGTCCCGAGGCGGCTAACCCGGTCGGGCTGCGCGACCGGGCGATCCTCGAGCTGCTCTACGCCACCGGCATGCGGGTGGGGGAGCTGTGCGGCCTGCGCCTGCAGGACCTGGACCTGGCCGGCGACAGCGTGCGGGTCACCGGCAAGGGCGGCAAGCAGCGCGTGGTGCCGTTCGGCGTGCCGGCGCGGGTGGCGGTGCTCGGCTACCTGACCGAGGGGCGCTCGGCGCTGCTGCCGCGGCACGGGGCCGCCGCCGAGGCGCTGTTCTTCAACCGGCGCCGCAAGCCGATGACGCCCCGGGACGTGCGCGGCATGCTGGAACGGTACCGGGTCGGGGTCGCGCCGCCGGGCACCAGCCCGCACACGCTGCGGCACAGCTTCGCCACGCACCTGCTCGAAGGCGGCGCCGACCTGCGAGCGGTGCAGGAGCTTCTGGGGCACGTTGCCCTGACAACCACCCAGACCTACACTCACGTTTCGAACGAACGGCTCCGCCGGGTCTATGAGCAGGCTCACCCACGGGCTTGACGCAGTCGCCAACGGGTAGAGGATATATTTGAGTTCGAGCCGCCGCCGCGGGGCGTGACAAACGACGCTGGGCGCTTTGTGGAATAAGGTGTCCGTCGCCTATATTAGGGGGGGCATTTCTTGGACGAACCGGCGTCCATCGACCGGCTGTGGCAGGAATTCAAGCTCAAGGCGTCCGCCGACGCCCGTGAGCGGCTCATCCTGCACTACTCGCCGTTGGTCAAGTACGTGGCCGGACGGGTGTCGGTCGGGCTGCCGCCGAATATCGAACAAGCAGATCTGGTCTCCTACGGAATCTTCGGTCTCATCGACGCCATCGAGAAATACGACCCCGGTCGGGGCATCAAGTTCGAGACCTACGCGATTTCGCGCATCAAGGGCGCTATCATCGACGAATTGCGCGCAATCGACTGGATCCCCCGTTCGGTGCGATTCAAGGCACGGGAGGTCGAGAAGGCCTACGCCAACCTCGAGAACCGGCTGCACCGGACGCCCACCGACGCCGAGGTGGCCCAGCAGCTCGGCATCTCCACCGACGAGCTGCACCACATCTTCAACCAGATCTCCTTCGTCTCCGTGGTCGCCCTGGACGAGCTGCTGACGGTCGGCTCCGAGCGCGGCGACCGGCTGAGCCTGGTCGACACCCTCGAGGACAAGACCGCCGAGGACCCCGAGAAGGCGTTCGAGTCCGAGGAGATGAAGAGCATCCTGGCGGGGGCGATCAACCGGCTGGCTGAGCGGGAGAAGATCGTCATCACCCTCTACTACTACGAGGGCCTGACCCTGGCCGAGATCGGCCAGGTGCTCGGCGTGACCGAGTCCCGCGTCTGCCAGATGCACACCAAGGCGGTGCTGCAGCTCCGCGGCAAGATGCAGGACGCGCGATAGCCGGCGTGTCGTCCACAGATCCCGCCCCGCTGCTTTCGGGCACCCTCCTGGCGACCTAGCCTGCGGCCGTCCTCACCGTTGGCCGGAGCCAAGCGGTCCGGCACGTCCCAGGAGGCCGCCGTGCCGCCACGCTCGCCGTCGCGCCGCCCAGTCCCGCTCCGGCTTGCTGCGGCGGCGGTCCTCGCCGCCGCCGTGGCTGGCCTGGCCGCTGCGCTGCTCACCCCGCCCGCCGCCGCGAGCCCATGGGCGCCGGTCCGCGCCGCCGCGGCTGGGCGGGCGCCGCTCCCGAGCGTCCACGGGCAACGCCCCGCCGCTCGGGTGCCGCCGCTGCGCGCGCCGGTCCGGGGTCCGGTGGTGCGCGGCTTCGAGCCGCCGAGCGGACCCTACGGCCCGGGGCATCGCGGGGTGGACCTCGCGGCGCCGCTCGGCGCGCCCGCCGGCGCGCCGGCGGGCGGCCGGGTGGTGTTCGCCGGCCCGGTGGCGGGGCTGGGCTGGGTCAGCGTCGAGGTCGCGCCCGGCGTGGTGGTCACCGTCGGCCCGCTCGACCGGCCGGCCGTGCGCGCCGGCAGCGCGGTGCCGGCGCTGGCGAGGCTGGGCCGGCTCGCCGCCGGCCACGACGGTCGCCTCCACCTCGGCCTGCGGGTCGACGGCGCCTACGTCGACCCGCTGCCGTACCTGGTCGGCAACGGTCCGCCGCGCCTCGCGCCCCTCCCGCTGGAGGGCACCGCCGCCTCCGCCTGACCGGTTCTGCCCGTCGCCCCGGACGGCCCTCACGAGCGGCGGGCCGGGTAGCCCCCGGCTGTGCTATCGTCCCCGCTGGCCCGGTGGAAACCGGGCACATGACGCACGCCCGTGGACGGTGCCCCGACGGTGCCCGTTCGCAGTCGCAGACGGGTCGGAACATCCGGCAACCCCACGACAGACGACCGTGGGACGGAAGCGGGCGGAGGCAAACCGAGGACCAAGGAGGACCACCTTGGCAGTCGTCACCATGCGCCAGCTCCTCGAAGCAGGGGTGCACTTCGGCCACCAGACTCGCCGCTGGAACCCGAAGATGAAGCGCTTCATCTATGGCGAGCGCAACGGCATCTACATCATCGACCTGCAGAAGACCGCCAACGCGATCGAGTCGACCTACGGCTTCCTGCGCGACACGGTCGCCAAGGGCGGCAACGTGCTGTTCGTGGGCACCAAGAAGCAGGCCCAGGAGTCGATCAGGAACCAGGCCGAGCGGGTCACCATGCCGTACGTGAACTACCGCTGGCTCGGCGGGATGCTCACCAACTTCACCACCATCTACAAGCGCCTGCAGCGGCTCAAGGAGCTGGAGGCGATGGAGCAGAGCGGCACCACCGAGGTGCTGCCCAAGCGAGAGGTGCTCAGGCTCAAGCACGAGAAGGAGAAGCTCGAGCGCAACCTCGGCGGCATCCGCGACATGACCAGGCTGCCGGCCGCCGTCTGGGTGGTGGACACCCGCAAGGAGCACATCGCCGTCACCGAGGCCCGCAAGCTCGGCATCCCGGTGGTCGCCATCCTCGACACCAACTGCGACCCTGACGAGGTCGACTACCCGATCCCCGGCAACGACGACGCCATCAGGGCGGGCAGCCTGCTCACCCGCATCGTGGCCGACGCCGTGTCCGAGGGGCTGCGCATGCGCAGCGTCTACGCGGGCGACGGCGACTCCAAGGAGGACGCCGGCACCGTGGCCGCCAGCCCGGCCGACGAGGAGCCGCTTGCCGAGTGGGAGCGCGAGCTGCTCGAAGCCGAGCAGTCCGGCGGCGGTGAGCAGGCGCGGCGCGAAGGGACCGCAGCCGCGCCCGCCAGGCAGGCCACTGCCGCGCGCGCCACGGCCAAGGAGCCGGCCGCCGCGGCGGCCAGGGAGGCGCCCGCGGCCACCGAGGACGAGGCGGCGAAGGGATCGGCCAAGGCACCGGCGGACGCGAAGGCCAAGGAGCCGGCGGCCGCGCGCACGCCCAGGTCGCCCGCCAAGGAGTCGCCGGCCAAGAAGGCAGCGGCGAAGGAGGCGCCCAGCGGTGCCGCGCCCAAGACCGCGGCCGCCAAGGAGGCGCCTGCCAAGGAGGCGTCCGCCGGTGCCGCGTCCAAGGGCGCGAGTGCCAAGGAGGCGCCTGCCAAGGAGGCCGCGACCACGGAGGCCTCTGGCAAGGAGGCGCCCGTCAAGGGCGCGTCCGGCGCCAAGGACGGGTCCGCCAAGAAGGCGACCCCGCCGCCGGCCGCCGACGCGCAGGATCGCGCGAACGGGGCTGGGGCTGGGGCCGAGGCCGAGGCTGCCGCCAGCGAGGCCAAGCAGTCGAAGAGCTGAGCTGGACCACCGACGCCGCCCGCCCGACTCTCGACCCGGGCGGGCGGCCCGTCACCTGAACCTGACAGCTCCGGGTGAGCCGGAGCATGGAGCCAAGAGGAGCACCACCGAATGGAGATCACCGCCGCCCAGGTGAAGGTCCTGCGCGACGCCACCGGCGCCGGCATGATGGACTGCAAGAAGGCGCTGCAGGACGCCGGCGGGGACCTCGAGCGCGCCAAGACCATCCTGCGCGAGAAGGGGCTCGCCCAGGCGAGCAAGCGCGCCGGCCGCACCACCAACGAGGGTGTGATCGAGGCCTATCTGCACACCCCCGACCCCAACCTGCCGGCCAAGCTCGGCGTGCTCGTCGAGCTGGCCTGCGAGACCGACTTCGTCGCCAAGACCGAGGAGTTCCAGACGCTGGCCCACGGCATCGCCGTGCACGTGGCCTGGGCCGACCCCGCCTACCTCAGCCGCGAGCAGGTTCCCGCCGAGGTGGTGGAGCGCGAGCGCAAGATCTTCGCCAGCCAGGCGGAGGGCAAGCCGGCGCACGTCGTCGACCGGATCATCGAGGGCAAGCTCAAGGAGTTCTACAAGCAGGTGGCCCTGCTCGAGCAGGACTACGTCAGGGATCCCGGTCAGACCATCCAGGAGGTCCTGGATGGCTATTCCGCCAAGGTCGGTGAGAAGCTCGTGCTACGCCGCTACGCCCGCTTCCGGGTCGGGGAGGAGGACGGCGGCTGATCACCCGCCCAGGCGGCCAGACGCGTCGGCGCGACCGGAGGGCCGGGGGGACTCGAGGAGCGGAGCGGCAGCCCCTCCGGCCCGGAACAGGAGGAGCGGATGGCCTTCGTGATGGCGGGTGATGAGGACGTGTCCGGCCTCGCCCTGACCACGCCGAGCTTCCGGCGCGTCCTGCTCAAGCTGTCCGGGGAGGCGTTCGCCGGCGCCGGCGGCTTCGGGCTCGGCTTCGACCGCATCGACGGGGTGGCGCGGCAGCTCGTCGAGGTCGTCGATCTGGGGGTGCAGACCGCCGTGGTGGTCGGCGGCGGCAACATCCTGCGCGGCTCGTCGGCGGAGGCGGCCGGGATGGACCGGGCCCGCGCCGACTACATGGGCATGCTCGCGACGGTGATGAACAGCCTCGCCTTGCAGGATGCGCTCGAACGTCGCAAAGTGGTCACACGCGTCCAGACCGCGATCCAGATGACCCAGATCGCCGAGCCGTACATCCCTCGGCGGGCCATGCGCCACCTGGAGAAGGGGCGCATCGTGATCTTCGGGGCGGGCATGGGCACGCCCTACTTCTCGACCGACACGACCGCCGCCCAGCGGGCGCTCGAGATCGGCGCCGAGGCGATCCTGATGGCCAAGAACGGGGTGGACGGCGTCTACGACGCCGACCCCAAGAAGGACCCGTCGGCGCGGAAGTTCTCCCGCCTCGACTACCTGGAGGCGATCAGGCGCGAGCTCAAGGTGATGGACACCACCGCGCTGTCGTTGTGCAAGGACAACGATCTGCCCATCATCGTGTTCGACCTGCTCACCGAGGGCAACATCCGGAGAGCGGTGTGCGGGGAGCCGATCGGAACGGTGGTCGGCTCGATCCCGGGGCCACCGCCGAACGGGGCCGCCGGCGCGATCGCCGGCGACCAGGACGCAGAAGGGGACCAGGCATGATCGAGGACATCCTCAACCAAGCCGAGGGCAAGATGCGCAAGGCCATCGAGGTGGCCAAGGAGGAGTTCAGCGGCATCCGTACCGGGCGTGCCAACCCCGCTCTGCTCAACCGGCTCACGGTCGACTACTACGGCACGCCGACCCCCCTGCAGCAGCTCGCCTCGATCTCGGCGCCGGAGGCGCGGCTGCTGGTGGTCTCCCCGTACGACCGCAACGCCACCGCCGGCATCGAGAGGGCGATCCGCAACTCCGACCTCGGCATCAACCCGGCCAACGACGGCCAGGTGATCCGGCTGGCCTTCCCGCCGCTCACCGAGGAGCGCCGCAAGGAGTACGTCAAGCTGACCAAGCATCGCGCCGAGGAGGCGCGTACGGCCATCCGCAACGTCCGGCGCCACGAGAAGGACGCCATGGAGCGGCTGGAGAAGGACGGCGAGATCTCCCAGGACGAGCTGCGCCGGGCGGAGCAGCGCCTGCAGCAGCTCACCGACAAGTACGTCGGCGAGGTCGACTCCATGCTCCAGCACAAGGAGCGCGAGCTGCTCGAAACCTGAGCGGCGAGGTGGGCGGCATGCGAACGAGGCGTCGGCGGGGTGGCTGAGAGCCCGCCGCTCGAGCCGGCCGGCACGCCGGCGCCCCGGCGCGAGGGCCGCGCCGGGCGCAACCTGCCGCTGGCCATCGCCACCGGCGTGGGCCTGGCCGTGCTGCTGCTCGGCGCGCTGCTGCTGTCCCGCCCGGTGTTCGTCGTCTTCGTGCTCGGTATCGTGCTGCTCGCCCTGGTCGAGCTGAACACGGTGCTGCGGGCGCGGGCCGTCCGGCCGGCCCCGGTGGTCGTCTACCCCATGACGGTCCTGCTGATCGTCGGCGCCTACCTGAAGGGGCCGGCGGCCCTCTCCTTCGGGCTGATGCTCACGCTGCTCGGCGCCTTCGCCTGGCACCTGGTCGACCGCGGCCGCACCGAGGTCGCCCGCAACGTGGCCGCCACAG
>Ga0307278_10001490_pt1 | contig 11666 bp, 2 predicted proteins | sample ER_DNA_117_FD_194482 | JGI IMG/M metagenome (GOLD analysis project Ga0307278, IMG submission 194482) | Bulk soil microbial communities from the East River watershed near Crested Butte, Colorado, United States - ER_DNA_117 | ecosystem: Environmental > Terrestrial > Soil > Floodplain | place: USA...
CCTCGTCGTCATTCGCCACCGGGCGGCGGATGCGTCCATGGCTCACGTTGCTCGTGCTCGCGGAGGACGAGTTCGCCGATCACGCAATGGCATCGAACGCGCCCCTGCCCGTGATCGAGGTCCTCAACGCGGCCGCGTTCCCAACCTTCGACACGCTCTGGGCCTGGGCGCACGTGCACGTGAACGGCGCATTGGGCGGGGATCCCGCGAACCACGATCAGAACGCCACTCGGCTAGCAGCTGCTGTCGCCGCCGACCGGGATAGCGCCTACTCGCGACTCCTCAGCCCGCGCATCCTCCGAACGAACACCGCCTACCACGCGTTCCTCGTCCCGTCGTTCGAGTCCGGCCGGCTGGCGGGGCTGCGGAAGAACCCGGACAGCGCGGGGTTCCCGACGCAGGGAGCGTGGGTCCCAGGTCGGACCGACACCGAGCCGAATCTCTATCCCGTCTACCACCGGTGGTTCTTCCGTACCGGTGAGGTCGGGGACTTCGAGTACCTCGTCCGGCTGCTCAAGCCGCGGACGGTCGATCCTCAGGTGGGGCGCCGGCCGATCGACGTGCTCGACCCCGGCGCCAACCTGCCGGCGATCACCGAGCTCGGTGGCATCCTCCGCCTGGGCGGAGCCCTGCGTGCACCACTCGTCACGCTCGGCGACGACGACCTGACGGAGTACTGGCGATTCGAGAACTGGGCCGAGCCCTACCCTCATTCATTCCAAGTGGGGATGGCCGCACTGGTCAACCTCGCCACCGACTACACCGATCAGACACCGGCCGACGCCAACGCGGCGTCCGGCGTGCCGCAGATCGCCGGCAAGCACGACCCGCTCATCGTGCCGCCGCTCTACGGGCGCTGGCACGCACAGGTGTCGCGGCTCGACCCAGCACGCGCCGACCCGAGCCTGCGGCACTGGGTGGAGGAGCTCGACCTCGATCCCCGACATCGGGTCGCCGCCGGGCTCGGCACGAGTGTGGTGCAGAAGTACCAGGAGGCCTACATGGAGGCGGCCTGGCAGCAGGTCGGGGAGGTGCTCGAGGGGAACGCCCGCATCCGGTACGCGCACATGGCGATGCTCGCCTCGCTCGTCTGGCACCGGCACCAGGTCGGCGTGCTGGCCGGCGTCGACGACGATCGCCTCCTCATGTTCACCGCGCCTGTCCACCGGCGCGTGCTCGCCGACGGGAAGACGATCGGCTTCACGATGCGATCCAGCCTGGTGCCGCCGACTCTGCTCGGAACGACGGTGCGAAAGACCCTGCGACCGCGCGCTCGCGTCGCGCGGCTTGGCGGCTTCACGCCGACGCGGGCAACGACGGCACTGATCGCACGCGTGAACGCGGGCGAGGTCTCCGCTGCACCGCCGAAGACCGTGCCGCTCAACCTGCCGACCGGTCCGGCGATTGCCGATTCCCTGGGCGGGGGAGCAGGCTCATCGGGCCGGCTGGCCGACGCGATCCGCCGCCTGCTGCTGCGGCTGCCGTCGTGGCGCTGGTGGCTGCTCGCCGTCTCGATCGCTCTCGCCCTGCTCTGTCTGCTGGTGCCTGTCGTCGGCATCGCGCTGGCGGTGATCGTCGTGGTCGGCGGCTTCCTGCTGAGGCGGTGGCTCGAGACCCAGCTCGCGCGTCCGCCGGGCGGGGGAGGCCCGGCGAGTGTCGTCGACGACGAGACCCGAACGCCGGCAGCGGTCGACGAGCTGCCGACGAGCAGCTCCTTCACTATCCCGCCGCCGTCGGCCCCGTCCGGAACCCTGCCGGCGCCTCCTCCCGCTGTCCCCGGGCCCGACACAGGCACGGCTCGACGGTTCAAGGAGGCTCTCCGCAACGCCTACGCGGTCGACGTCACCGAGCGGGCGATTCCCGCGCTCGAGCGCCGACCCCTCGACCTCGCGGTGATCCGGGAGTCCGCGTTCGCGGGAATCGATCCGGTTGCCACGATTCCGAAGCACGTCCGCGCCGGGCTCGACATCCCGATCCGGATCGCCGACCAGCTGACCGAAGACTTCGGTGAGGTCATGGTGTACCCCGAGATCGACGACCCGATGTACGCGCCGCTGACGGAGATGTCGAGCGAGTACTTCCTGCCCAACATCCAGCTGCTGGAAATGAACTCGATCACCCTGCTCGAGACCAACCAGAAGTTCATTGAGTCGTACATCGTGGGTCTCAATCACGAGTTCGCCAGAGAGCTGCTCTGGCGCGAGTACCCGACGGATCAGCGCGGCAGCTACTTCCGGCAGTTCTGGGATGTCTCGAGCTTCCTCACGTCTCCCGGCGCCGATGTCGGAGCGTTGCGCGAGCGGCTCTTCGACGTCCCCGAGCTCCACCGCTGGTCGAAGAACACCGGTCTCGACGAGCACGACAACCGCGAGGCGCAGGGCGACAAGGAAGACGAGCTCGTGCTCGCGATTCGCGGCGAGCTGCTGAAGAAGTACCCCACCGCCGTCGTCTACGCGCACCGCGCTGAGTGGGAACGCCGTGACGGTGCGATCGACAAGTCGAAACCGCGGAAGCTCGCGGACCTCCCGACCGGCATCCCGCCGACGACGCTCGTGAAGACACCGTTGTACGAGGCCAAGGTCCAGCCGGACATCTACTTCTTCGGATTCGACCTCACTGCCGACGCCGCTCGTGGCGGAGCGATCGTGCACGGCGAGGAGGACCCGGGTTGGTTCTTCGTCATCAAGGAACGTCCGGGCGACCCCCGATTCGGCCTCGACCTCCCGAAGGACAGTGCGCAGGCTGCCGTCGCCAGCTGGAATGAGCTGTCGTGGACGGATGTCGTCGATGGCTACGACACCGCGGAGCAGCTGCCGGTCGGCCAGCACGACGTGGTGGTCGCCGGCACCGGTGTCGACCCGGCCCAGCAGGCGCAGCACGACGAGGACGCGGCATACCACTGGCGTGCAGACACGAACGCCGCCGAGCTCGCCTACATCCTCTACCAGCTGCCCGTCCTGATGGCCGTGCACGCCGCCGAGATGCTCAAGAAGGGTGGGGGGTGAGCAACGCTGCCTGACTTCGCTGAGCTCCGCGACCAACTCGCCGCGCACCGGTCGGAACGCGAGCAGGCGCGCGTCGACGCCCTCCTTGCTGCCGAGCAGGCCCGCGCCATCGAGCGGACGCTCGCGACGGCGCGCCGGAGCGCCGGTGACCGGGATCCCGAGGTCAACGACCTCGACGAGCGGCATCAACAGGCGGTCGACGGAGCGAACAAGGCTTCGGCGCGCCTCGCCGAGATCGATCGTCGCGGCGCTGCGATCGTCGAGGGGCTGAGCGCGTTCACCGATCCGGTGGCAGGCGTCACCCGCCTGTCCGACCGCCATCCGATCCTGCTCTTCCCGCTCCGACTCGAGACACGGTTCAAGAGCTCCGCGACAGGACAGCCGCAGCTGTGGGTCCGCGTGTACCCCGACGAGTGCCTGGTCGACGGGTTCGAGGAGTCGCTCACCGAGACCGAGGCTGTGGCGGGAACCGCCTTCTGGGCGGCCGTGTGGCGTGCGTGCGGCGACGAGGGTCTCGAGCGGGCAGCCTGGCGCGAGCTCGTCGCGACCTGCGGATCGGGCCGGGCCGGCTGGATCGTCCGGCAACTGGTGCCGTCGAATCCCGACGACAAGCCCGATGCGGAGGAGGGCACCGTTCGGCTGATTCTCGTCGCGCCCGATCCGCAGCCGGCCGCCGTGCTCGACTACTGGAGCGCCGTGTGGGCGGCGCACGGCAACGGCGCCGCACTTGCACACGCGCGCAGCCAGCTCGACGCTGTGCTCGGTTCGGACGCAGCCGACGCCGTCGTCAAGAACCCGCCAGTGAACATCGACGAGCCCGCACCAGCCGATGTCGACGCGCCGGTCGCCAAGGTGACGGTGCTGCGCCTGCCGAGTCCCGGGCAGCTGGCTCTGCGCACCACGTCGTGGTCGAGCGCGCCGCGTGTCGACGTGCTGCCGGACCGATTCGCGCTGTTGGCCTACGACGATCCCAACGCGGCTCCCGTCAGGATCGAGCTCAGCAACCCGGTGTCCGCGCCGCTGATTACCGGCCCGGACCCGAATGCCGCACCGTCGCAGCAGCTCAAGCCGGTCGGTGCCGACCCTGACCACCCGGACACGCTGCAGATCCCCGAGGACCTCCGGTGGATGTTCGACTTCGAGCGGGCGGTGCAGGTCGGGATGGCGTTCCGGTTCGACCTGACGGCCGAGCAGGCGGCGCGGGGCTTCGGGCGGCTGCTGGTCGTGGGCGTCCGGCTCACCGACACAGCCGACGCCGGCGCGCAGACGCTGACCCGCCTGCTGGAGCACCACCTCTACAGCCGCAAGGGTCTGGAGCTGCTCCGCCAGGGCACGCCGACCAACGACACGGAGAGTGGCGGCTCGGGCCACTCGTGGCGGGAGGATCCGGATGCGAGCTTCGGGCCCTTCTTCAAGCAGCAGGCGCAGTACTCGCGCGTCACCGATCCACACGAGATGCGCGACGGCCAGCTCCTCGCGGACGGCCTGGGACTGCCCGACGCGTTCGCCACCCGGATCCCCGGCGGGAATCTGACCGACCGCGCCGATGCGCACGCGATGCAGATCGCGCTCTGGCCGGCCACCATCGGCTATTTCATGGGCTCGCTGATGGAGCCGGTGTTCACCGATGCGACCGTCGCCGCGGCACGACAGTTCTTCACGCAGTACGTGACCGGCCGGGGTCCGCTGCCGGCGCTACGCATCGGCATGCAGCCGTACGGCATCCAACCCGCCGTCGCGTTCTCTCGGCTGGGCTGGTTCGATAGCGATCGATCCGCGCAGGCGCAGTTTATGAAGAACACCGTCGCCCTGATCCGCACCGTCGAGGCTGACTACCGCGCGTTGCTTCCCCGCGTCAGCCGCATCGGCGCCGATCACGAGGACAGCCATCAAGCGTTGCTGGACGTGCTCGGCCTGCACCCGGGCTCGGTCGAGTACTACCCCTTGCTGGGCGACAGCCTCGCCCACAAGTCATACGAGCTGTCGTTCTTTGGCGGCACGCTCGTCGAGAAGCTGATCGGCATGTTCCCGAACGAGGAACCGGTCGACCTGCTTCGCCGCCTCGGATACGCCGGCGACGAGATCCCCGACCTTCTGACCAAGATCTACCGAGGCCGGGAGAAGCCGCTCGACGGCCCGGTTGTCGACGACGTTCCGCCGTCGGAGACCGCCCGGATCCGCGCGTACGCGGGCGGTCGCAACTACATCGAGTGGCTGATCGCGGCCGCGCAGGACAGCATGGCCGCTGTACAGGCCGAGCAAGGCTTCGACGGAGGCAAGCGACCGACCGCGCTGCTCTACCTCCTGCTGCGGCACGCCGTGCAGCTCGATTTCCACACGACGGCGATCGATCTGCTGCTCGAGGCCGGTGTCGAGCTCTCGCCGGCCATGCTGCGCACGGAGCCGGCGTTCGTCCACGTCGCAGATGATGCCGCTCAGGCGAGCGAGAGCCGGTACGCGGTGCTGTTCCAGGCCGACCAACGCGTGACCAACGACGCCGACCTGCGCATCGGCGACTACATCGCGCGTCACGCGCGCCGGCTCGAGCAGAGCCTGCTGCCCGAGCACTTCACCGCGCTCGATCGCCTGGCGACGCTTTCCACCGCCAGCCTGGAACGGCTGTTCGCCGAGCACATCGACACTGCGAGCTACCGGCTCGACGCATGGAAGACGGGGATGATCGACTTCGGGTTGCAGCGCATGCGCGCGTCGCAACGCGGAGCAGTGAACGTGCTGGACGGGGGCCCGGCGGCAGCCGGTGTCCCGTCGGCGAGTACCGGAGGGTTGTACCTCGGCGCATATGGCTGGGTCGAGCAACTCCGCCCGGAGGGCAAGGAGCTGCACGAGGTCGAGCTCCCGGCCGACCTCGCCGACGTGGTCAACGCGCACGACACCGCGCCGCTGCTGAAGGATCCGACCAACCTCGGGCTCATCCACACGCCGTCGATCAACCACGCGGCGACGGCGGCCGTCCTTCGCAACGCGCACGTCGCCCATAGCGGGGAGATCTCCGTCAACCTCTCCTCGCGTCGCGTGCGGTCGGCGCTCGCGATCCTCGAGGGGATGCGCGGCGGGCAATCGCTCGGTGCGCTGCTCGGCTACGAGTTCGAACGGCACGTGCACGACAACGGGCCCCTGACCGTGCGCGCGCTCGTCTACCCGCTGCGCCGCGAGTACCCGTTGGCCGCCAACCAGATCCAGGCGACGGCGACGTCGGACGGCGACGCGAAGGAGTCGATCGCCGCCATGAACGTGGTCGACGGTCGCAAGGTCGTGCTGCACGTCGAGCAGAGCGGCGCCGACGTCTATCCGTTCGGCAACGCCAACCTGCCGCGACGCTCGACTCCCGAGGAGGACGCGATCACCAACGCCGTGCGCTACATCCGCGACCTCAACGATGCGGTGGCCGACCTCGTCGTGTCGGAGGGCGTGCATCAGGCCGTCCTCGGCAACTACGACCGCTCCGCCGGGGTCCTGGATGCGTTCGCCAAGGGGAACACGCCGCCCGAACCCGAGGTGATCCGCACGCCGAGGTCGGGCACGGCGCTGACACTGCGAAGCGCCGTCCACCTGCCGCTCGCCGGGGGCAACCCGGTGCCCGCGATTCCGATCACACCACTGGCGGCGGCCGAGCCCTCCCTCAACCGCTGGCTGGCGGAGCGGCTCCCGGATCCCAGCGACGTCGCGGCCCTCGTGGACTACGTCGACCGCGCCACCGGCACGCTGCAGACGGCGACGATCACGCAGGTTGATCTCGGCCTGCAACCGGCCGACCTGCTCTACCGAGCCGAGGCTCGGACAGATCAGGCGCTCGGCGATCTCGACGACCGGATCCTGGCGCACCTGCACGCGACTGCTGCGGTCACCATCGATCAGCCGATCACCGTCCGGCACACGACGCGGATCGCCGGCTTGGTCACCTTCTTCGAGCTCGAGGGGCTCCTGCGCAGCCTGCGCCGGCTCGTCGTCGGAGCACGTGCGCTGCGGTCGGCCGACCTGGTGCGCCAGAGCGACGCTCGGACCTCCGATCAGAGCGCCTCGACCGTGCCGCTCGCGCGACTGACCGACGCCCGGACCGCGTTGCACGACACGCATCTGCCGGCACTCGGAACGGTGGCAGCCCAGGTCGTCGACCCCGGACGAACGATCGATGAGGTGATCGGCCTGTACGAGGGCGCCGTGTCGCCGCTCGCCGCCTATCGCATCCCCGGGGCGGGGACAGGGTTCGCGCTCGAGTGGCGGGCAGGGGCATATGTCGCGGCGACCGCGTTGGTCGCCGCCCGGGTCGCCGAGTGGGACCAGCTCCTCACGTCGTATGCCGCGGTGATGGCGGACTACGCAGCGTTACCGCCGGGGGCGACAGCAGACGTCCAGCTCCAGCTGCTTCGGACTGCAGAGGCACTGGTGAGCACGACCGTGTCGTCGGGCCTGGCGCCGGCCGCAGAGCTGCTCGCAGTCACCACCAAGCACGATGCCCTCGCCGTGAAGCGCGACCTGCTGGAGGAAATCGCGACGGTGCCGCGAGCAACGCTCGCGGATCTCGTCGCCGATGCGGTCGCGGCATCCGACACGTCGGCGTTCGACCACGATCCCCTCGACCTGAGTGGCCCGCTCGCCGACATCGAGCGCTTCCGCTCAGGGCTCGCCGCTGCCGCGGCTCAGTTGACCGAGCAGGTGCAGCTGCGGATCGACGCCGCCGACGCAGCGGCCGCGCGACACGCGACGGCGGCCGCGGGCGAGCAGGGAGACATCGTCGTCGCGGGGCTGCGCGCAGTCTTCGGCGAGGACTTCGTCAGCGTGCCGCAGTTCACCCTGCCGGCGACGGCCGCATCCGAGCTCGCGAACGCACTGGCGCACTCGGCGAGCGGCGGGCTGACCAAGTACCTGACCGACCCGCCGCCGGCGGGCTCGGGCCGCGACTTCCCGGAGGACGACTGGTTCCACGGTGTTGCCCGCGTGCGGAGCCGGATGCACCACCTCGAGAACGTCGTGCTGCTCTCCGATGCCCTGCCGGGAGCGACTGCGCCGACGCTGACGCCGCTGCAACTGCCACACGAGGCGAATCAACCCTGGCTCGCGCTCGAGCTCCCGCCCGAGTTCGAAGCGGCCGGTGAGCAGCTGCTCTACACCTCCTCGCTGGGCGTGGGGTTCGACCCGACGGCACCGATCGGCGGGTTGCTAATCGACGAATGGACGGAGGTCATCCCGTCGCGGCTGCAGACGACGGGCGTGGCGTTCCATCACGACCGCCCGAACGCCGAGCCGCCGCAGGCATGGCTCCTCGCGGTGCCCGCCGTGTTCGGCGAGACGTGGGCGTGGGCCGACTTCATCGGTGCGGTCAACGACGCCCTCGACTCGGCCAAGCTGCGCGCGATCGAACCGGTGCATCTCGAGGCGACGGCGTACGACGCGCTCGTCCCCGCGACGCACTCGGCGTGGACGTATCCGGAGATCTCGATCTCCAACAACCTGCTGCGGAACGTCCGGATCTACGACAGGTTGGCGGAGGAGAGCTAGATGGCCAACATCCAGGTGGTCGCGAACATCAGCCAGGCGCTCCTGACGCGTGCGCACCCGGCCATCACCAGGTGGAATCGGCTCGAGGGCCGCCCGCGCACGCACCACTTCGACCGGGCGCTGCGCGCCGAAGTGCGCGACGCGATGTGGATGCTCTCGCGACAGTGGCAGCTGGGGGAGTTCGTCGGCGACGACGCGGGCTCGCCGATTCTCGCCCGCGCCTGCCTCGACCTCAGGATGATCGACCACTACCAGCCGGCCGCCGGGGCGGTCACGCCGCTGGACGCCGAGGACCTGCTCGAGGCCCGGGTCGAGCGACGCTCGGTCCCGCTGGCCGTGAACGGCCAGTACCTGTCACTCGATCTGCGGATGAGCGTCGGTCGGCGTTGGCTCCGTCTGCTGCGGCGCGACTTCTCCGCCACCGACTACGACGACCAGTTTCGGGACGCCTACGCGGTCAAGGTGCCCGACCCGACAGATCCGGCCGACCGACTCGTGTGCGCGCACATGGACGCCTGGCAGGTGGCGGGCTGCGCGGCCGAGCGTGCCGTCGACGGTGTTGCCCTCCTGGAGCACGTGTCGGGCGGTGGATCGGTCACGGACGGCATCACCCTCGCCCAGCCCGCGCATGCAGCTGCCCTGGCTCTCCTCCTCGATCGCCTACGCGATTGGTTCGCCGGCTTGATCGACCAACCGGAGTCGGGTGACGACGCCTGGCAGCCGGAGCGGCTCGAGTACACGTTCGGCGTCTCCGCGCCGTCCGGTGCGAGCGACGACGTCGGCGGGACGGATGTCGTTCTGCGAGCGCCGGAGTACCACCACGGCAACCTCGACTGGTACGCGCTCGAGCACAGCGGCGAGACACGGCTCGATCCGACCGAGGTCGTGCCTGCGGTCACTCCGACCCGCAGCGTCCAGACCTTCATCCCCACCCAGGTCGTCTTCGACGGGATGCCCAACACCCGATGGTGGGCGTTCGAGGATCGGCGGACCAACTTCGGCGAGGTCGCTCCCGAGACGACCGACGTCGGCAAGTTGATGTTGATGGAGTTCGCCTTGATCTTCGCCAACGACTGGTTCGTCGTTCCGTGGACGTTGCCGGTCGGTGGCCTGGCACGCGTACAGGGGATCGCCTTGAGCACGGTGTTCGACGAGCGGCTGTGGATCGAGCCGGTCACGCAGGGCGTCGCGGACGAGGGATGGGAGTCGTGGAGCATGTTCTCCCTCACAGGCGACTCAGCCGGCCACTCGACCTTTCCATCGGAGCTGGCGATCCTGCCGGTCGCGCCAAAGGTGTTCGAGGGCGAGTCGCTGGAGGACGTGTCGCTGGTACGCGACGAGATGGCCAACATGGTCTGGACAATCGAGCATCAGGTGCCTCTGCCGATCGGCTGGCCCCGCTCCGGCAACGAGGCCGGTCACGAGCTGCACACGTTCCTGCAGGGACTGGTGGGCCCGCCGGCAGGGCCACCGCCTGACCCGGCGGCACCGATCCGCTACACGGCGATGACGAGCGTGCCCGAGGAGTGGATCCCGTTCATCCCGGTCCACGTCCCCGGCAGCACGCGGGAGACGCAGCTCCAGCGCGCCGCGATGCCGCGCTTCCTCGACAACGCACCGCCACCGCCGGAACCGGTCGAGCCGCGGACGCCGTTGATGCGACAGAACCTCCCGAACGCGTACTTCATCCACGAAGAAGAGGTGCCACGGGCGGGCGTTCGGATCACGCAGTGTTTCCAGCGCGCACGTCGCGCGGACGGCACCGTTTTGGTCTGGTACGGGGCTCGCAAGGGCACTGGTCGGGGTGAGGGCTCGAGCGGACTCGCATTCGACAGGATTACGCCAACCCAGCTCTGACCCGGGTCAAGGCGCGACTGCATTTGTTACCCGTCCGGGAATGCGGCGATGTGGAAGGAAAGATTGCGAGCGAGATTTGATCTGAATCGCGACGCGAAAAGTGGACGTTCACAGAGCATTGCCCTTTTCAAGCTGGACTGGCTTTTGCGGGCAATCTGACCCGTAGCTATCCGTAGCGGTGCAACTCTCAAGGCTGTTGTCCTAACAGACAACGACAGAGCCCCCCGCGTTGGCCTGGAGGAAGGAGCGCTCTGGCTACCGGAGTCTGGTCATCACGATCTCGCCGCGCAAAAACGGAACGCAGAAACGCAGAAACAGCGAATCATGACCATCCTTGCCACGGTCATGCCTTCGGCCCGGGGTGCGTGACGTCCTTCGTCGGGTCAGGCTAGCTCGGCGGGATGTTCTGGTTGAGCCGGAAGAAGTTGTCGGGGTCGTACTTGCGCTTCAGGCTCTTCAGCCGGTCGTACTTCTCCGCACCGTAAGCGGTGCGAACCCGTTCCTCGCTCTCGTTCTCAAGGAAGTTCACGTACACCCACTGGTGCCAGGGCTCGAGGGCTGACCAGAAGGAGCGCGCCCACTCGCGTTCCTCATCGAATCCCTCCCCGGTCTCCGTGCAGCAACCGATGTTGTACGTAAACGCGGCCTGCCGGCCTCCGAAGGGCGTCTCGTCATCGGCGACGTGACTGATGGCTCCGCCCATCTGCCAGATCGGGAACGACGTCAGCGGCGACTTGATCTGCAGCGAGCGCTCGACCGTGATGTCGATGATCTCGTCGCTCAACTCCGCGACGTCGCAGCTCTTGAAGTAGTACCAACGACCGTGCGGAAAGCTTGGGTCGAGCATCGCCTGGTGCGTGAGATACGGCTTCACCATGCACACGTCCGCAACAGGGTTGCCGAACTCGCGCAGCGGCTTGATGAACTTCTCCCCCTCCTCCGGGTCGCCCGCCCAGCACACGACCACCATCACGATCGGCTTCCCGTGCAACTCCGCCGGGACGAAGGGCAACGGCGGCGCTTTCCTGTGCACCACGATCGTCATCAAGTCGTCGGGCGCTTCCGCGACCCAGTCGCGATAGAACCTCAAGACCTCGCCGGACTGCTCCATCGGCCAGAAGATCGGCCCCGCCAGCAAGTGCGTCCCGAGCGGAACACATTTGAACTCGAACTCCGTGACGATCCCGAAGTTCCCGCCGCCGCCGCGGAGACCCCAGAACAGATCCGGATTCTCGTCGGCGCTCGCCTTGACGAACTCGCCGTCGGCCGTCACCACGTCCATCGAGA
>Ga0307278_10001491_pt1 | contig 11663 bp, 15 predicted proteins | sample ER_DNA_117_FD_194482 | JGI IMG/M metagenome (GOLD analysis project Ga0307278, IMG submission 194482) | Bulk soil microbial communities from the East River watershed near Crested Butte, Colorado, United States - ER_DNA_117 | ecosystem: Environmental > Terrestrial > Soil > Floodplain | place...
CGCCGAGGGCGAGCAGCTCGTCACTCTGCGCAAGGGCGGCATCCGCGAAGAGCGCAAGCACTTCGAGGTGCAGCACGACCGTTTCTTCCTCTATCCGACATTCGAGCATCAGCGCAACGACGTCGTCCGCGCCTCGCACCAGCCCGAGCTGCGGCGCGCCCTCGAGGAGGGCGTGTGGCCCGACGCCGAGCCCCCCGCGCAGGCGCTGACCCGCGACGGCGGCATCCCGCAGCCCGACCGCGTCCGCATCCGCGCATGGGCCGAGGTCGCCGCGCACTGGACGATCTCCGACCCGCGCACGGTCGACGCCCTGTCTCCGTACTACGTGTGGACCTCGGACTACTGCGAGAAGCGCCTGCAGTGGAAGCGCCGCCACCCGCTGCACGTGCTGCTGCTGCGCACGTACCGCATCCCGCGCCCGGTGACCGTGAAGGTCCGCGACGACTTCTACGGCTGCCGCTCGTGGCTGGAGATCACCCGCGACCTGCCGTTCGAGGGCACCCCCGTGCTCTCCGACGACGAGTTCGATCGCGCCTCCGAGGAGATCGAGGCGATCGTGCACGGTGGCGTCGTGGAGCGCGTTCCGGCGCTGGCTTAGTCCGCGTCGCGGGGATCCATCGGCCCGCGGCCGACGGGGCGCTCGGTCGAGGCGACCTCGTGGATCGCGAGATCGCTCGGGCGCGCGAGCAGGCCGAACAGGCCCTGCTGATAGGCGGTGTGCGCTGGTCCCCGGTAGTGCGCCGCGAGTGCGGCGCGATCGTCCCACTCGTGGACCACGACGAACTCGTCGGCAACCTCGAGGGCCTCGGCCACGTCGTAGGAGCGGCAGCCCGGTTCGGAGCGCGCTGCCGCGGCGGTCCGGCGCAGGAGCTCGAGAAGCTGCGCGCGAGATGCGGCGATCCCGTGCACCCGGGCGATGGCGACGACGGTCATGGGGCCGCAGTCAAGCAGCTACTGTCGGGCGCCATGGAGGCGGTCGTGTTCTGCGGCGTCCAGGGCAGCGGGAAGACGACGCTCTACCGCGAGCGCTTCCTCGACACCCACGTTCGGGTGTCCATGGACCTCCTGCGCACGCGCGCCCGCGAGGCGGCGTTCGTGGCGCTGTGCCTGGACAGCAGCCAGCGCTTCGTGGTCGACAACACCAACCCCACGCCGGCCGACCGGCGCCGCTACGTCGAGCCGGCGCGCGCCGCCGGCTTTCGCGTGATCGGCTATCTCGTGGAGGTCGACCCGTCGCTCGCGCTCGCCCGCAACGCCGAGCGGACCGGGCAGGCGCGGGTTCCCGTCGCCGGCGTCGTCCGCACCGGCCGGCGCCTGCTGCGCCCCACGCCGGAGGAGGGCTTCGACGAGCTCTGGCACGCGACCGCCGCGGCCGACGGCGGTTGGCGCGTGGAGCCGCTGGTGGTGACGCCGCCGCTCTTCTAGGTGACGGCGACGAGCAGGAGGGCCTCGTCGATCGCGCGCAGCGTGTCGTCGCTCAGCTTCACGCCGGCGGCCTGCGCGTTCTCGTGGACCTGCTCGGGCCGGGTGGCGCCGATGATCGCGGCGGCAACGTTCTCCTGGCGCAGCACCCACGCGAGCGCGAGCTGTGACATCGTCAGGCCGGCCTCCTCGGCGATCGGGTGCAGGCGATCGACCGCGTCGAGCGTCGTGCGGTTCAGCCACTGGCCGATGAAGCGGCTCATGTCGCGCGACTGCGCGCGCGAGCCCGCCGGCGGCTCCTCGCCGGGGCGGTACTTGCCGGTGAGCACGCCCTGCGCGAGCGGCGACCACACGATCTGCGAGATGCCGTTGCGCTCGCAGAGCGGGATGACCTCGGCCTCGGGCGCGCGCCACAGCGCCGAGTACTGCGGCTGGCTGGAGACGAACTTCGCCACGCCCGGCATCTCGAGGGCCTCGCGGATGCGCTCGACCGGCCACTCGCTGAAGCCGATCCAGCGCGCCTTGCCGGCCTCCACCACCTCGGTCAGCGCCTGCATCGTCTCCTCCAGCGGCGTCGCGTCGTCGTAGCGGTGGCACTGGTAGAGGTCGACGTGGTCCATCCCCAGGCGCTCGAGCGAGCCGTCGATCTGCTTGTGGACCTGCTCGCGCGACAGCCCGCGATCGCGGGTCGACATCGGGAAGTAGGCCTTGGTGGCGATCGCGAACGAGTCGCGCGGGTAGTCGGCGAGGATCTCGCCCCACGCGCGCTCCGCAGCGCCGCGGCCGTAGACGTTGGCGGTGTCGAAGAGGGTGATCCCGGCGTCGAACGCCGCGCGCGTGCAGGCCGCGGTGCGCTCGCGCCCGATGCCACCCGCGTAGGTCAGCCACGACCCGAGCGCGATGCTCGAGACGCGCAGGTCCGAGTCGCCGAGCCTGCGCTGCTGCATCGAGGTCCCTAGCCCAGGATCTCGGTGCCGACCCAGGCGATCACGCCGACCAGGGCGACGAAGGCCAGCAGGCCGACGAGCAGCCGCGCGGGATTCTGGACGGGCCCGGTCGAGGCGGGCACGGGATCGAGGATCTCAGCCTGCAGCAGCACCTCGCGCGCCGCCATCACGCCCGAGCTGGGCACGAGGATGTCGCGCGGGCCGGCGGCGAGCATGTCCGGCACGTCGAACCCGGCCGAGCGGCGCACCATCGAGGGGATCCCCTCTTCGATCAGCAGCGACTGGACGAACTCGGCCTCGGCCTGGTGCTGGGCCCTGGCCACCCGGACCAGCTCGCCCTCGGTGAACTGCGGCTTGATCTTGCGCGCGCGCTCGCGGGCCGCGCTGACGGGCTCGTCGAGGCCGGTGCGATCGGCGTGGACCAGCGGCATCCCACACTCGCGACAGAAGCGCTCGTCGGCAGGGTGCGTCGAGCCGCAGCTCGGGCACACGAGCGACTCATCGGCCATCGACCTGCACCTCGACCTCCTCGATGACGCCGTCATCGATCCGGTAGGAGCGGACCGTCGGGTCGCCGCCATTGCGCGGGACGCCGACGATCAGCCACTCGACCCCGGGCCAGCCCTGGGCGAAATTCACGTCGGTCTGCGACGGATAAGGGTCAGAGCGCGTGTGCGAATGGTAGATCGCGCCCATCTCGGCGCCATCGGACTCGATCGTCTCGATCGTGCGGTGCACCTCGAGGCCGTCGACCTCGAACCGCAGCGGGCTGGCCGCCACGTTGGTGGCCTCGTGCACCACGACCGCGGCGCCGTCGCGCACGCCGATCATCCCGCAGCACTCGTTGGGGAAGTCGCGGCGCGCGTGCGCGACGATCCGATCGAGCAGCGCTCGCTCGATCCGCACTACTCCGTCTTGAGTGCGGGGCGCTCTTCGTCGTCGTCGCGGCGATCGCTGTCGCCGCTGAGGGATTCACGGAACTCGCGCATGCCCTTGCCGATCGAGCGCCCGACCTCGGGCAGCTTCTTCGGGCCGAGGACGATGAGGGCGATGGCCAGGATGACGATGAGCTCGAGCGGGCCGACGTTGGGCATGTCGTCAGCGTAGCGCGATGGCGCTAGCGATTGGGCTGGTTCTCACCACCACACGGTCGAGTCGAGGTTCTCGATCTCCTCGACCGGCCGCGTGTAGATGCCGCTGGAGAGGTACTTCCAGCCGTCGTCGCAGACGATGAACACGACGTTGCCCTCGTCCATCTCGTTGGCGATCCGCACCGCGATCGAGGCGATCGCACCGCTGGAGACGCCGGCGAACACGCCCTCCTCCTGCAGCAGCCGGCGCGTCCACACCACCGCATCGTGGTTGGTGACGAAGATCTTGCGGTCCAGCAGCGAGAGGTCGATGATCGGCGGGATGAAGCCGTCGTCGAGGGAGCGCAGGCCCTGGACCGGCTCGCCCTGCATCGGCTCGGCCGCGACGATCTTCACGCGATCGCCGAGCTCCTCCTTGAAGCGCCGGCCGTTGCCCATCAGCGTGCCCCCGGTGCCGAGGCCCGCGACGAATGCGTCGATCTCGCCGTCGAGCTCGTCGAGGATCTCGGGCGCGGTGCCGTCGTAGTGGGCCAGCGGGTTGGCGGGGTTGCCGTACTGGTAGGGCATGTAGTACGACGCGTCGGCCTCGGCCATCTCGAGCGCCATCGCCACCGCACCGTTCGATCCCTGCTCGCCGGGCGAGTAGACGATCTGCGCACCGTACATCTGCAGCAGCTGCGTGCGCTCGGGCGTGACGTTGTCGGGCATCACCACCTTCAGCGGATAGCCCTTGCGCGAGCAGATCAGCCCGAGCGAGATGCCGGTGTTGCCCGAGGTCGGCTCGAGGATGGTCATGCCCTGCCCGATGGCGCCCTTCTCCTCGGCGTCCTCGATCAGCGCGCGGGCGACGCGATCCTTGACCGAGCCGGTCGGGTTGCGCGACTCGAGCTTGGCCCAGATGCGGACCCCCGGCTTGGGCGAGAGCCGGCGCAGCTCGATCAGCGGCGTGTTGCCGATGGACTGCACGAGGTCGCCGTAGCGACCGCCGCACGGCTTGTTCTGTAGCGGGGGGACAGCCACTTCAGAAAGTGTAGCTACGCGGTTGGCGGCGAGCGCGCCGTCACCGCAGGCCGCGACGCTCGCGCTCGCGCTGCCAGGCGAGGTCCGGGTGCTCGTCGGCGTGATCGGGCGGCGTGGTCTCCCACTCCGGCCGGCCGCGCTTGAGGCGGCGCGTCAGCGCGTGGCGCTTGCGCTCGTCCCACATGCGCACGTCCTGGGACGTCCCGAGCGGCAGGTCGCCGGTGGTGCCCTCGGCGAGCAGCGTCAGGAGCAGCAGGGCGAAGACCAGGCCGCTGGCGAACGCCGCGATGGGCAGGACCAGCGCGAGCATGACCGTCGCCACACCGAAGACGATCAACAGCCAACCGAAGACGGTCGGCTTGCGCATGGCGCTGAGGCTACGCCGAGGTCGCGTCGCGCGCAAACGCCTCGAAGGCGTCGACGTAGAGCTGCAGGTCCTCGTCGCGGTGCGCGACGCTCAAAGTCCACTGCTCGTCGACGCCGGGCGTCATGAAGATGCCGTGGTTCATGTGGTACAGCCAGGACAGCGTCGAGAGCTCCTCGTCGACCTTCGTCGCGTAGTCGCGGTACTCGTACAGCGGCTCGGAGGCGAAGACCACGCAGCCCTTGGCGCCGAGGCCGACCGTGTGGCAGGGCAGGCCGTAGCGGGCGATGACGTCGTCGAGGCCGGCGCGCAGGCGGGCGTCCATCGCCTCGATTCGCGCGTAGGCGTCGTCGGTGAGGACCTCGGTGAGCGCGGCTTGTGCGGCCGCCATCGACAGCGGGTTGCCGTTGAAGGTGCCGACCTGGCGCACGCGCCCGGTGGTGATGAGGTCGGCCAGCGGCTCGGTCATGCCGACGGCGCCGCTCGGGTAGCCGCCGGCGATCGCCTTGGCCAGGCAGACGACGTCGGGCCGCACGCCGAAGCGCTCGACGGCGCCGCCGGCGGCGATCGTCATGCCGGTCTTCACCTCGTCGAAGACGAGCATGACGCCGTGGCGCGCGGTGAGCTCGCGGATGCGCTCCAGGTAGCCGGGGCGCGGGGCGACGATGGTGATGTTCATCATCGCCGGCTCGAGGATGAGCGCGGCGACGCGGTCGCCGATGTCGTCGAGCACGCGCTCGAGGACGTCGGCGTCGTTGAAGGGGATCGCCCGCGTCAGCTCGCTCACCGCGTGCGGATGGCCGGCGCCGAAGGGAACGCTGCCGGGCACGCCGCGCTCGCCGAGCTGGTCGAGCGGCGGGCGCACGCTGACCATCACCGCGTCGTGGTGGCCGTGGTAGGAGCCCTCGATCTTCAGCACGAGGTCGCGTCCGGTGGCGGCGCGCGCGAGATGGATCGCGTCCATCGTCGACTCGGTGCCCGAGTTGGTGAAGCGCCACTGGGGCATGCCGAAGCGGCGCTTCAGCTCCTCGGCGACGACGATCGAGCCCTCGGTCGGCGCGGCGAAGTGCGAGCCGCGCGCGGCGCGCTCGCTCACCGCGCGCACGATCGCCGGGTGCGCGTGGCCGACGCACATGACGCCGAAGCCGTTGTGGAAGTCGACGTACTCGTTGGCGTCGACGTCCCAGACGCGCTGGCCCTCGCCGTGCGAGATGTAGATCGGGCGCGGATCGGCGGCCTGGAACGAGCTCGGGACGCCGCGCGGCATGACCGCGATCGCGCGCTCGTAGTAGGTCTGCGAGCCCGCGGTGCGCGCGAGCAGCTTCCCGCGCTCGAGCTCGATCAGCTCGCCCAGGCGGGCACGGTCGATGGTCTGCGGGACAGTCGCCATGAGGCGCAGAGTACGCCGTGCGCCAGATCCCCAACGGGGGGTTAACCCAACGTCCAGGATCGCTACGAATCCGTATCATCCGGATCCGTGACAGACCGCTCCATCGTCGCCGGCCTCGAGGCAGCCGTGCATCGGGTGCTCGATCACCTCGCCGCCGACCTGGCCGATCTCGGGCTCCGGCAGGCCGAGATCAACGTGCTCGCGCAGCTGCGGCCGGGGGCTGCGCGGCCGGTCGGCGAGCTCGTCGCCGCGACGGGCCAGCGGCCTTCCACCCTCACTGGGGTCCTCGACCGCCTCGAGCGCAAGCGCCTCGTGCGCAGGCGCGTGAACGCGGCCGATCGGCGGTCGTTCACGATCGAGCTGACCGCCGCGGGCGAGACCGCCGCGGCACGTGTCAGTGCGGCGTTCGCCGCGCTGGACGACGGCGTCCGCGCCGACCTGCCGCCCGCGGCCGCCGAGGGCTTCCACCGCGTGCTCGACGCGATCGAGCGCACCACCACAGGACGGACATGACCGACGACGTCTTCCTGACCCGCTTCGAGGCGGGCACGCTGCACTCCTTCGGCCACCGCGATCACCTGCGCGTCGCCTTCGCCTACGCGCGGCGCGGCGGCGTCGATCACGCCGTCGAGCGAGCGCGACGCGGCCTGCGCCACATCGCCGCCGCCCACGGCGAGCCGGCTCGGTATCACGAGACCCTCACCGTCGCATGGGCCCGCGTGGTGGCACACCACACGGTCGCCGACGGCAGCTTCGACGATCTCCTCGCCGCCCACCCCCAGCTCCTGCGCCGGGATCTCCTCCTCAGCCACTACACCCGCGAGCGCCTCTTCAGCGCGGCGGCACGAGCACGCTTCGTCGAGCCCGACCTGCTGGCCCTGCCGTGACGCTCAGCGCCCGCCCGCCATGGCGGGGAGGATCACCAGCGTGTCCGTTTCCGAGACCGGCGTGGCCAGCCCGCCGAGGACGCGGACGTCCTCGTCGTTGAGGTAGACGTTGACGTAGCGGTTGAGGTCGCCGTCGGAGCCGAAGAGCTGGCCCTGGGTGGCCGGGTGCTCCTCGGCCAGGGTGCGCAGGATCTCGCCGACGTTCGCGCCGTCGGCCGCGAGCTCGCGCTCGCCGCCGACGGACGGCCGCAGCACGGGCGGAATGCGGATGGTCGCCATGAGCGGTCGCGGAGCCTAGCCGGCCGCGGCGCAGAACGCCTCGTAGTCCGGGAAGACGCCCATCTCCTCGTCGGAGATGGAGTCGGGGTCCCGGGAGCAGATCGGGCACTCGGGGTCGCGGCGGACCTTGAGCTCGGTGGTGGTGGCGGCCAGCGCGTCGTACATCAGCAGGCGGCCGATGAGCGGCTCGCCGGCGCCGATCACGAGCTTGACGACCTCGGTGGCCTGCAGCAGGCCCATCGTCCCGGGCAGCACGCCGAGCACACCGTTAGCGCCGCACGAGGGCGCCAGCTCGGCGGGCGGCGGCTGGCGGAACAGGCAGCGGTAGCACGGGCCCTCGTAGGGCGCGAAGACGCTGAGCTGGCCCTCGAAGCCGAGGATCGCCGCGCTGACGACGGGGATGCGCAGCCGCACCGAGGCGTCGTTGAGCAGGTAGCGCGTGGGGAAGTTGTCGACGCCGTCCACGACGATGTCGTAGCCCTCGATGATCTCCATGATGTTGGAGGCGTCGAGGCGCGTCTTGTACTTGACGACGTCGACGTCGGGGTTGAGAGCCTTTATCTGCTCCTCGGCGGAGTCGACCTTCGGCACGCCGACGCGATCGGTCGTGTGGATGACCTGGCGCTGCAGGTTGGAGACGTCGACCACGTCGTCGTCGACGATGCCGAGCGTCCCGACGCCGGCGGCGGCGAGGTAGAGCGCGGTCGGCGAGCCGAGGCCGCCGGCGCCGAGCAGCAGCACCTTGGCCTCCATCAGCTTGAGCTGGCCCTCGACGCCGACCTCGGGGAGCAGGAAGTGGCGCGAGTAGCGGTCGCGCTGCTCGGGGGTGAAGCTCTTGGGGACCTCGACCGGGTAGCCGCGGTCCTTCCACAGCGTGATGCCGCCGGTCATCGACTCGACGTGCTCGAAGCCGAGCTCCTCGAGGGTGTTGGCGGCCAGTGCGCTGCGGTTGCCCGATGCGCAGTAGAGGATCACGCGCTGCGAGCGATCGGGCACTGCGGCGTCGATGCGCGACTCCAGGTAGCCGCGCGGCACGTGCTTGGCGCCGGGCAGGTGGCCGACGTCCCACTCCTCGGTCTCGCGCACGTCGATGAGGGCGACGCCCTCGCCGGCGAGCTCGCGGACCTCCGACGGATCGACCTCTTCGATCCGGTCCTTGATGCGGCGAACGTACTCCGAGCCGGACACGCTCATCGTCGTCGATTCCCCTGGAACTCGGTCAGGATTCACTTCAAAAAGTATAGCGCCCTTGTGAGAGCCGCCGGAGCGGTCGCCGGAGGGCGGCCGGGAGGGGTCGCGCGAGGGCGGCCGGAGCGACCCCGTGGGCGGCCTCACAACGTAGAAGACGCCGCCGGCCTCGTGCTCCGACGGCGCCCTCTGCTCCTCTGGGCTGATGGGGGGCGGGATGGATTCCTAGGAGGGGGATCTCTGTCCAACTCCATCCAATCGGGGTATCGGCGCGGGCCGCAGCGGCCGATATCGGGTGCACACCCCATTCCCCATGAAGCGCCCCGCACTTCTCACCCAGGTCCTCGCAGTCAACGCGCTGCTCATCACCGCGACGGTCTTCGCCGCGTCGGTGGCCGCCAGCCTGCACGCCGAGCCGTTCATCGAGCGCAAGCGCTTCCTCGTCCTCGTCGCCGCCCTCATGGCCATGGTGCTGCTCAACGGCTGGCTGCTGCGCCGGCGCTTCGCGCCGCTCGACGAGCTGATCACCGCCATGGAGGGCCTCGCCTTCGGCGGGCGCGACACGCGCGAGCGCATCCCGACTGCGAACGTCCAGGAGGTCGTCCGCCTGCACCAGGCCTTCGACCGCATGCTCGAGCGCCTCGAGGCCGAGCGCTCGCGCACCGCGACCGCCGTGCTCCAGGCCCAGGAGGGCGAGCGCGCGCGGCTGGCGCGCGACCTGCACGACGAGGCCAACCAGGCGCTCACCGGCGTGCTGCTGCGCCTGGAGGCGACCGCCCAGCACGCGCCGCCGCAGCTGCGCGACGAGCTGCGCGAGACGCAGGCGGTCGCCACCCGCGCGATGGGCGAGCTGGTGCACCTGGCGCGCGAGCTGCGGCCCATCGCCCTCGACGACCTCGGCCTCGGCGCCGCCCTGCGCACGCAGGTCGCCGACTTCGGGCGCCGCGCGGGCATCGAGACGACGCTCGCCCTGCCCTCGGACTGCCTGGAGGACCTCGACTCCGACGAGCAGCTCGTCGTCTACCGCGTCGTACAGGAAGGGCTGTCGAACGTCGCCCAGCACGCCGGCGCGCGCAACGTGCGCGTCGACGTCGAGCGCCGCGGCGAGGGCACGATCGTGCGCGTCGCCGACGACGGCGAGGGCTTCACGAGCGGCGACCAGCCCCAGGGCCTCGGGCTGACCGGCATGCGCGAGCGCGCGGTGCTCGCCGGCGGTCGCCTCGACGTCTCCTCGTCGCCCGGCGCCGGCACCACGATCGAGCTACGCCTGGGAGCCGCCACATGAGACTGCTGATCGCCGACGACCACGGTGTCGTGCGCGGCGGGCTGAAGCTGCTGCTCGATCGCCAGCCAGACATGGAGGTCGTGGCCGAGGCCGCCGACGGTGCCGAGGCGGTCGCGCAGGCGCTCGCCCACCGCCCCGACCTCGCCATCCTCGACGTGGCGATGCCGCGGCTCACCGGCCTGCAGGCCACCCGCGAGATCCGCACGCTGGCCCCCGACGTCGGCGTGCTCATCCTCTCGATGCACGACGACGAGCGCTACCTGTTCGAAGCGCTGAAGGCCGGCGCCTCCGGCTACGTGCTCAAGCACGAGGCCGACCACGAGCTCGTCGACGCCGTGCGCGCGGTCCACCGCGGCGAGTCGTTCCTCACCAACGCCGCCGAGCGCTCGCTCGTGCGCGAGTGGATGGCCGACGACAGCGCCGGCCCGCGCGAGCCGCTGAGCCCGCGCGAGCAGGAGGTGCTCAAGCTGATCGCCGAGGCGCACACCAACCGCGAGATCGGCGAGATCCTCCACCTGGCCGAGAAGACGGTCGAGTCGCACCGCGGGAACATCCTGCGCAAGCTCGGGATGCGCGACCGCGTGGAGCTCGTGCGCTACGCGATCAGGCGCGGCCTGGTCGAGCCGTAGCCGCGCCCGATCGCCCGTCACGCCCCGCGCAGCGCCTCCGTCGGCGACAGCCGCGCCGCGCGCCCCGCCGGGTACAGGCCGGCCGCCGCGCCGATGGCCAGCGCCGCGATCAGCCCACCGGCCAGCGCCTCGGGCGGCACCACGGCGCTCCATCCGCGCGCGCTCGCGTACGCGCCGGTCACCAGCGACCCGATGAGGACCCCGGCCAGCCCACCGCCCGCGGCGAGCAGCAGCGACTCGACCAGGAACTGCGCCCGCACGTGCCCGCGCGTGGCGCCGAGGGCCCGGCGCAGGCCGATCTCCGAGCGGCGCTCGAGGACCGAGATCACCATCGTGTTGGCGATGCCGATGCCGCCGACCAGCAGCGCCACGGCGCCGAGGCCGAGGAACAGCCCGGTCAGCGCCTTGTCGGCCTCCGCCCGCGCGGCGAGCGCGTCGGACGGCCGGCTGACCTCGACCTCCTCTGGGTGCTCGGGGTTGGCCGCCGACGGCAGCAGGTCGTGCACCCGCTGGACGACCGAAGGGTCGGCCCGCAGGTAGACGGTGCTCGCCGAGCGGTCGGCGTTCAGCTCGCGCACGGCGGCGTCGTAGCCCATCAGCGCCGCGCGGTCGAGGTCCGGCGCGAGCTCGAGCGGGGCCATGATCCCCAGCACGGTCCACCAGCGCCCGGCGATGTAGACCTGCGCGCCGGGGCGGTCGATGCCGAGCTGCTGGGCGGCCTCGGCCCCGAGGACGACCGAGCGCGTACGTCCGTTGGCCGCGTTGATGAAGCGCCCGCGGCTCATCGCGCCGCCGATGGTCTGCAGCAGCCCGGGGTCGGCGGCGTCGACGGCGATGCCGCCGGTCTCCTCGGGGTCGATGCGGTCGGTGCGGCGCACGGTCGCGTCGAGCCCGCGCACCGAGTCGACGCGCTCGACGCCGCCCACGCGCCTCAGCGAGGCCTGCGTGGTCTCGGGCAGCGTCGCGTCGTCGCCACCGAGCGTGTGCCCGGGCGCGGCGGTCAGCAGGTTGGTCCCCAGGCGGTCGAGCTGGTGAAGCAGCCCGGCGCGCGAGGACTCCGACAGCCCGAGCACGGCGACCATGCTCGCGATGCCGATGGCGATCCCCAGCGCGGAGAGGACCGCCCGCAGCCTGCGCGTGCGCAGGCCCACGGCGCCGACG
>Ga0307278_10001492_pt1 | contig 11659 bp, 13 predicted proteins | sample ER_DNA_117_FD_194482 | JGI IMG/M metagenome (GOLD analysis project Ga0307278, IMG submission 194482) | Bulk soil microbial communities from the East River watershed near Crested Butte, Colorado, United States - ER_DNA_117 | ecosystem: Environmental > Terrestrial > Soil > Floodplain | place...
AGTTCTGGTGTTGAACGCGAGCTACGAACCGCTGAACGTGACAACCGTTCGCCGTGCGCACGTGCTCGTGTTCAAGGGCAAGGCAGAGGTGATCGAGGAGCTCCAGCAGCCTCTGAGGTCGGCGACCGACACCTATCCCTGGCCGCACGTGATCCGGCTCGTGCAATACGTACGGGTGCCGAGAACCCTGCAACGGAAGATCTCCCGCCGGGCACTTTTTGCCCGCGACGGCTGGCGCTGCATGTACTGCGGCACGACGAGCGGGCGGCTCACCCTCGATCACGTGGTTCCGCGGAGTCGCGGAGGCGACTCGGTCTGGGAGAACGTCGTCACCTCCTGCGCGCCCTGCAACATGCGCAAGGGAAACCGCCTCCCGGACGAGATCGCGATGACGCTGCGCAAGCTGCCGCGTGCCCCCGCGCCCGTGCTCTTCATCCACCTCGCGACGCCGAGGATCCCGCACGGCTGGCAGCCGTATTTGAACGGCCTCGGCGACGCGGCGACCGCCACCGCCACCGGCTGATGTGACACCCGGCCCTCCCGGCGGCGTACTGCCTGTACGCAAACCAGGAGGACACGATGAAACTCGCTCGGATCGGAACTGTTGTCGCGCTGCTGGCCGCCGCCGTGGCGCTTGGGGCGGTGATCCGGCCGGGCTCTGCCCAGGGCACGGCCGAGCCGGCGCCGACCGGCGGCATCATCGTCAGCGGCACGGCGACCAGCCGCGCGGTGCCGGATCAGGCCACCTTCTCCTTCGGCGTCCAGACGGAGGGCGCCTCGGCGAAGGCCGCGCTGGACGCGAACAGCGCCAAGATGGGCCTCGTGATCGCTGCGCTGAAACGGGGAGGGATCGCCGAGAAGGACCTGCAGACGCAGGACGTCTCCGTGATGCCGCGCCAGAACGAGACGGGGCAGATCAGCGGCTACTACGCCAACAACTCGGTGCAGGCGCTCGTGCGCAAGATCGCGCGTGCGGGAGCAGTGGTGGACGCAGCGGTTGGCGCGGGCGCCAATCAGAGCTCGGGCCCGTCGTTCGACCAGTCCGGGCGGGACGCGGTTTACCGCAGCGCGCTGCGGGCGGCGGTTGCCGATGCGCGCACGAAGGCGCAGGCGCTGGCGGCCGAGTCGAACGCCTCGCTCGGCCGGGTGACGCGGATCGTCGAGGGCTTCGCGGCGGAACCGGTGCCCATGTACGACCGGGCCGTGGCTCAGAGCGCCAAGGCGGAGACCCCGGTGGAGCCGGGCACGCAGGAGGTCCAGGCCACCGTCACGGTGACCTTCGAGCTCAGTTAACCGTCGCGCTCGACGGGCAGGTCGCGTCGCTCCCACTCGCTCCACGAGCCGGGGTAGAGCTTCGCGTCGTGCCCGGCGAGCGCGAGCCGGTGCAGGACCACACAGGCGGTGACCCCTGAGCCGCAGTAGGCGACGAGGTCACCGCCTGGCAGTTCGGGCAGCGGAGCGTTCCAGGGCGCGTTGACAGCGCCCGGCACTCGGCCCGGTACCCGGTCGATCGGGTTCGGCTCGCCACGGAACCGAGCAGGCAGGCGCGCGTCGATCACGACGAGCTCCTCCAGCCGGGCCGCCAACTCGTCGGCGTCGATCGTGTCGTCGCTGCGCGGCCGCGCCTCGAACGTTGCGGGAGCGATCTCCTCGTCGCCCGCTTGCAAGGGGCCGAGCCAGCCCTCCAGCTCGAGGACGGCGCAGTCGTCGTGGCCGAAGTGACGCAAGAGCCACCAGAGCCGCTCCGCGCCGCCCATGCTCCCGTAGGCGATCACGAAGACCCCCGCTTCGATCCCGGCTCGCGAGGCGGCTCTGGCGAAAGATGCCTCGTCGGGCAGCGGGTGCCGGCCCCCCGGCCCCGGCGGAGCGGCGAGATCCTCGTCCACGTCGAGGAACGACGCCCCGGGGACGTGGCCGGCGAGGTAGAGCTCCCGTCCGTGCCCGGGCTGGCCGAGCTCCCAGCGGCAATCGACGAACTGGTAGCGGGGGTTTGACAGTTAGGGCCTAGCCTCCGTCGAGCTGCCCCCGGTACGGAGCCTCGGCCGACTTGCCGAACGGCGCGTACGCCTCCTTGGGATTCGGCGTCTCCGTCTCGACGCTCGCGCCGTGGCCTGCCGCGATCTCCGAAACGGGATAGACGATGTCCTGTTTGGCGCGCGAACCGACGGCGAGGATCGCGCAGGGACCCTGGCCTGCGCCAACGAACACGTGATCTGTCCAGGGCGGGCAGTGGACGAAGTCCCAGGCCTTCAGCGGACGCTCTTCGCCTTCGACGAGCAGCAGGCACTCGCCCCAGAGCACGAGGAAGTTCTCCTGCGCGCTCTCGCGGTGATAGAGACACGCCGGCTGGCCGGGCTCGAGGACGCCGATGTTGATCCCGAGCTCCTCGAACTCAGGCTCGCCCTCGAAGACCGTCCCCGAGCCGAACTTCTCGTGCTCGAACCAGCGCGCGGCTTTCGCGTTGATGACGAACCAGCCGTCGCCTTTCGGGACGAGACCGGCCCCCGTCTGCTCCAGGGATGCTTCAGGAACCATTTCGACCTCCGATTCGTCGGGGCGCGAACGCCAGTCACGTTTCGCCGCCTAGGCTAGGCGAAGGCGCTGCGGAAGACGGCCGTGCGCAGGGCGAGCGGACGCTTGCAGCGCCCGCACCAGCTCTCGCTCGACCCCTTTTGCTCGGAGCGCTCTCGCAGGAGCGGCTTCTCGCACGTGCACTTCTCTTGATTTTTCATGCTGCCTCCTCAATCGACTCTGCGGGTGGGGCCGGACGATGGTGGTGGTGCGAGTGGCCGAGCAAGTGGCCATGGGCCTCCGTGCCGTAGCCGCCCGGCACCGGGATGTAGAACTCGGGGTAGCCCCACATGCCGTGCTCGGAGACGTCGAGACCGGCGGTCTCGGTTTCCTCTTCGACGCGGATCCCCCAGAGGCGCTTCATCGTCCAGAGGCAGCCGAACGAGGCCGAGAAGGTGAACGCACCGACGGCCGCGAGGCCGAGCAGCTGGATCCAGACCTGGTGCAAGGAGCCGGTGTAGAAGAACCCGCCTCGGCCGGTGTTGAGCGTCGAGGCGAGCGCAGGCACCGCGAAGAGGCCGGTGGCGATCGTGCCCCAGACTCCGGAGACGCCGTGCACGGCGACGGCCCCGATCGGGTCGTCGATCCCGATCCGCTCGACCGCGAGCACGCCCACGACCGCGATCACGCCTGAGACGAGGCCGATTACGACGGCGGCCCACGGAGCGACGAAGCCGGATGCTGCGGTGACCGCGACCAGCGCCGCGAGCACGCCGTTCAGCATCATCGAGATGTCTGGCTTGCGCAGCACGATCCAGGCGGTGATCGCGCCGCTGACCGCTCCCGCCGCGGCCGCGAGGTTCGTCGTCATAGCGACGTAGGCGAAGAAGCCGATCTTGTCGCCGGTGATCACGCCGAGCGTCGAGCCCGGGTTGAAGCCGAACCAGCCGAACCAGAGGATGAGCGTGCCGAGGACGGCGTACGGGATGTTGTGTCCGGGGATCGCGTTGCCGCGCTTGCCGTCGAACTTGCCGATGCGCGGTCCGAGCAGGAGCGCTCCCGCGAGCGCGGCCAGCGCTCCCTGGTAGTGCACGACCGTCGAGCCGGCGAAGTCCTGCATGCCGAGGCCGAAGAGCCAGCCGCCGCCCCAGACCCAGTGCGAGGTCACGGAGTAGATGAGCGTGAAGAGCGCGCCGAAGACGAAGTAGACCCAGAGCTTCGCGCGCTCCGCCATCGCGCCCCAGACGATCGCGAGCGAGACTCCCGCGAAGACGACCTCGAAGAAGTAGCCGGCGGCACCGGGCACGGTGGTGAAGAAGGAATAGGGCGCGGTGCCCACCCCCAGCAGCGAGTCGACCGAGGGCATGAAGCCGCTCGTCCCGATGAAGCGGTTGCCGTCGCCGAAGGCGATCCCGAAGCCGACCGCCCAGTAGACGAGCGAGCAGACGGCGAAGATGAGGACGTTCTTGCCCGCGATGTGGGCGGCGTTCTTCATGCGCGTCAGCCCCGCCTCGAGGAAGGCGAAGCCGGCCTGCATGAACATCACGAGCACCGCCGCGACGACGACCCAGAGGGTGTTCGCGGCCAGGAGGAGGTCGCCGTTCTTCATGCTGCCGCCTCCTCCGCGCGCTCGAGCGGCAGGCCCGTGCGGTTGTGGGTGACGTGCTCGACCCGCGTCGCCCAGACGAGGCCGTCGCCGCAGTCGTTGCCGCTGCGCGCGGCATCGGCGGCCGTGCCCACAACAGCCGCGGCGAGCTCGTCGGCAACCACGAAGGTCAGCAGCGCCTTCGGCAGGAAGCGCGACTCGAACACGCGCCCCCGGTACTCGTGCGTGATCCCGCGCTGGCGGCCATGACCGACCGCTTCGACGACGGTCACTCCTACGTGGCCCGTCTGCTCTTCCACCGCGTCGATGACCGTCTCCACGCGCTCGCGCAGGACGATCGCCTCAACCTTTGTCATGTCACCACCTCGCTTCGTCGTTCCAGCAGGACAACGTCTCTCCAGACACCATGCAGCCGCCCGATTCGCTCCTGGGTGCCGAGCGCGCGGAAGCCGAAGCGCTGCAGGAGCCCTAGGCTCGGCTCGTTCTCCGGGAAGACCCCCGTTTGCAGTGTCCAGATGGCTCCCCGCTCGGAGCTCTCGATCAGGGCGGCGAGGAGCTGCGAGCCGACGCCCTGGCCGCGAGCCTCCTCCGCGATGTAGACGCTCACCTCGGCCACGCCCGCGTAGCACTCGCGTGGAGAGGCCGGCACGAGCGCGATCCATCCCACGACGCGGCCGTCGCGCTCGCCCACGAGCCTGTGCTCGGGCAGGTGTGCGGCGTCCCACGCCTGCCACGACGGAACCTCGGTCTCGAAGGTCGCATTGCCCGTCCGGATCCCTTCCTCGAAGATCCGCGCGACCTCCGGCCAGTCCTCATGCCGAAGGCCGCGCGTCACCATCGCTAGCAGTCGTAGTAGAGGGCGAACTCGGCCGGGTGCGGCCTGAGCCGCACGACGTCCACTTCGTTCTCCCGCTTGTAGTTGATCCAGGTGCGGATCAGCTCCTCGGAGAAGACGCCGCCCGCGAGTAGGAACTCGTGGTCGGCCTCGAGCGCGTCGAGCGCTTCGGCCAGCGAGCCGGGCACCTGCGGCACCGAGGCGTCCGCGTCCTCGAAGAGGTCGTAGTCCGCCGGCGCACCCGCATCGAGCCCCTTCTGGATCCCGTCGAGCCCGGCCATCAGCATCGCCGCGAAGGCGAGGTACGGGTTCGCGGCCGCGTCGGGGCAGCGGAACTCGATCCGCTTCGCCTTGGGCGAGTCGGAGTACATCGGGATCCGGATGCAGGCCGAGCGGTTGCGCTGTGAGTAGACGAGGTTGACCGGCGCCTCGTACCCGGGCACCAGCCGCCGGTACGAGTTCGTGGTCGGAGCGCAGAAGGCGAGCAGTGCCGGCGCATGGGCCAGCACCCCGCCGACGTAAGAGCGCGCAAGCTGCGATAGCCCCGCGTACCCGGACTTGTCGGCCATCAGCGGCGTGCCCTCCTTCCAGAGGGACTGGTGGCAGTGCATGCCCGAGCCGTTGTCGCCGAAGAGCGGCTTCGGCATGAAGGTGACCGTCTTTCCCGCGGCCCTGGCCACGTTCTTGACCACGTACTTGTAGGTCATGACCTGATCGCCCATCCGCGTCAGCGGCTGGTAACGGAGGTCGATCTCGCACTGGCCGCCGGAGGCAACCTCGTGGTGGTGGAACTCGCAGGGGATCCCGAGCCGCTCGAGGGCCAGCACCATCGCCGAGCGCAGGTCGTGCAGCGTGTCGTGCGGAGCGGGCGGGAAGTAGCCCTCCTTGGGGCGCACGGTGTAGCCGAGCCCCGGCTCGCCGGAGTTCCAGTGACCCTCGGCCGAGTCGATCGCGTAGTGCGAGCGGTGGTCGGCGAGCTCGTACGAGACCGAGTCGAGAACGAAGAACTCGCACTCAGGCCCGATGTAGGCCGTGTCCGCGATTCCCGTTTCGTTGAGGTACTCCTCGGCGCGGCGGGCGATCCGGCGAGGGTCCTTGCCGTAGCCCTCGCGAGTCAGCGGGTCGGCGATCTCGCAGATCAGCGAGAGCGTCGGCGCCTCCGTGAACGGGTCGAGGACAGCGCTGGCGGCGTCGGGCATCAGCAGCATGTCCGACTCTGCGATCCCCTGCCAGCCGCGGATCGAGGAGCCGTCGAAGCCGAGGCCCTCGTCGAAGGCCGACTCGTCGAAAGCAGTGATCGGCAGCGTCACGTGCTGCCAGGTTCCGAGCAGGTCGCAAAACTTCAGGTCGACCATCTGCGCCTGCGTCTGGCCGGCCCACTCGAGGGTTTCCTTCGGCGCCGGCTTCTCCGTCGAGCCGTTCGCCAGGTACTGCTTCGTCTCTTCCGCCGCCATGCTTCTCCTTTCGGGACCAAAGAAAAAGGGCCCAGAACTCCTGCGAGTCCTGAGGCCCCAATGCCTCCGCGGCCGCCTTCAGCGACGGTCGCTGGGCGGCACCTTAGACGAAGTTTCGGACGGCGTCTAGCAGTGCCGCAGGTTGACGCACGCGAGCGAGATCGGGATGGCGAAGTTGATGTTCTCGCCTCCGCCCGACACCAGGACGCCGACGACGTGACCCTGCTTGTCGAGCGCGGGACCTCCTGAATTGCCGGGATTCGCGGCTGCGTCCGTCTGGATCGCCCGCGGGGTGACGCGACTGACGATTCCCGTGGTGACGGTGCCGTAGAGGCCGTACGGGCTGCCCACGAGGAGGAGCTGATCGCCGGTGCGCGGCTTCGGCCCGTGCGCGTTCTGCCACAGCGGTGAGGCGCCGGCAGGGTGACCCTCGATGCGGATCACCGCCAGATCGTGTTTCGGATCGACCGCGTCGATGGCGCCGCTCCAGGAGCCTCCTTTGCGCGAGATCGTGACGCCGGTTCCGAGCTGCCCCTCGATGACGTGGTTCGCCGTCACCAGGTAGCTCGCGCCACCGTCGCTCCAGGCGACGAAGCCGCTGCCGGTCCCGTTCTCCGTCTCGACGGTGAAGACGCTCCTGAGCACTCGCGAAGCAAGCGGTGCGATCCCGGTCTCTCGCCGCTTCAGCGTCTTCTCGGCGGAACCGAGCCTCCCCGAGAGGGTGGAGTTGCGCGCCTCCAGCGCGGCTATTCGGCCCTCCAGGCCGCTCACCTCGGCCTTTCGCGCCGTGCGCTCCGCGTCGACCGCGCCCGTCTGGCGGACGAAGACGAACCCGGAGAGCGCCAGGGCAACCAGTGCCGCCAGCGCTGCGAACGCGGCGATGTGCACGCGGCGGGTGGGGTCGGTGTCCCAGGTGTCGTCGTAGGTCACGGCGGCAGGTCTCCGTCTCTCCTATCGGCACCGGCCTCGAGTTGGTATAGCCCTCGTGATTTGCCCTGGGCGGAACCGGCAGGTACGGTTTCGGCCGCATGTTGCTCCTCGGCTGACACCGGTTCCCGCGCGCGCCGCCCTTTTGCAGGCGCGCCCTATCCGTGTCCCTGCGAGTCGGAGCAGCACATGAAAGCCCTCGAAGTACACAATCTGCGCAAGGAGTTCGTTCGCCGCGAGGGGCGCTCTCGCCGGCGCGTGCCCGCGCTCGGCGGGGTCAGCTTCGTCGTCGAGCGCGGCGAGTGCGTCGCGATTCTCGGCCCAAACGGGTCGGGGAAGTCGACGCTCGTCCGCCTGCTCTCGACGCTGCTCTTGCCGGACGGCGGCAGCGCGATCGTGTTCGGCCACGACGCCGTGAGCGAAACCCGCGCGGTCCGAAGGCTGATCAACCGTGTCTCGGTTGAGGCCTCGTTCTTCAAGAAGATGTCTGCGATCGAAAACCTGAGCTACGCGGCGCGCTTCTACGGCCTCCGGAGCTCGCAGACGCGCGATCGGATCCCCGAGATCCTGACCCGGGTCGGCTTCCCTGAGGACCGGCGCGCCGAACCGATGGAGAACCTGTCGCGCGGCATGCAGCAGAAGGTCGCGCTCGCCCGCGCGCTGCTGACCTCGCCGATCCTGCTCCTGCTCGACGAGCCGACTACCGGGCTCGACCCGCGCTCCAAGCAGGAGGTGCAGGAGTTCATCCGCGAGGTGCGCGCCGAGCACGACGCGACGGTGCTGCTCTGCACGCATGACCTCGTCGAGGCCGAGGGTCTTGCCGACCGCATCGGCATCCTCGACGGCGGCTCGTTGCTCTGCCTCGAGCCGGCCGCGGAGCTAAAGGCTCGCTACGGAGCAGAGACCCTCGAGGAGGCGTTCTTCGCGGCCAGCGGACACGCCTTCGAGAACGGCGAAGGCGGTGAGAAGGCATGAGAGCGATGAGCCTCGCCCTGCGCCACGAGCTCGTCGGCCTCGGCGGCGTGATCGAGCGCAATATCTACCTCGTCAAGCGCTACATCTGGTGGGACATCGCGTTCTTCCTCTGGACGGTCGCAAACACGCTCACGATCGTCTTCATCGCCAAGGGGATTCCGGCGGCGGGTGGGAAGATCGACGTCCAGCGTTTGACGGCGATCCTGCTCGTCGGCGCGGTCATCTGGGCCTACCTCGGGATCATCTTCGAGATCCTCACCGAGACCGTCGCGTGGGAGCGCTGGGAGGGGACGATCGAGTACACCTTCATGGCGCCGCTCGCGCGGCCCGTCCACCTGTTCGGAATGGGCCTCTTCGCGATCGTTTACGGCGTCGTGCGCGCGGTGCTGCTCTTCGGCGTCGTGGCGGCGTTCTTCGGTCTCCACCTGCCGAACGCGGACTACGGCGCGGCGCTCGTGCTGCTCGTCGTCGCCTCGATCTCGTTCATCGGGATCGGGATGATGACGGCGGTCCTGCCGCTGATCTCGCCGGAGAAGGGCACGCAGCTCGGCTTCGTCGCGCAAGGCCTGTTGCTCGTGGTTTCGGGTGTCTACTACCCGGTCTCGGTGCTTCCGGAGTGGATGCAGTGGCTGGCAAAGATCTCGCCGGCCACCTACGCCCTGCGCGGCTGCCGCGAGGCGATCCTCGAGGGCGCCGGCGTGAGCTCGCTCTGGGCCGAGATCTGGCCGCTGCTCGTGATCGGCGCGGTCTCGGTGCCACTCGGGTTGTGGGTCTTCCGCACGGGCGAGCGCTACGCGAAGAAGCACGGGAAGCTGAAGCGGTCCGGATGATCGTCGTCCGGCCCGCAAAGACTGACGCCGACCTCGAGGCCTGGATCCGCGTGCGCCGCGCGGTGATCCCGACCGAGTCCGCGGGCACAGTCGAGGAGCATCGCGCGCGCGCTTCTAAGGAGAGGCTCCTGCTGCTGGCCGAGCTCGACGGCGAGCTTGCCGGAAGCGGTCTTGCCGACCGCTCGGACCTGGCCGGCCGGTTCGGGGTGGCGCCACGTGTCCTTCCGGACTTTAGGCGCCGCGGCGTCGGCTGGGCACTGCTGCGGGAACTCGTCGCGCATGCGCATGGCTTCGGGGTGGGCGAGGCGTCCGCGGAGGTCGTCGACGACGGTTCTCGATCCTTCGCCGAGCGCTTTGGCTTTCGGGAGAGCGACCGGCAGGTCGAGCAGGTGAAGACGCTCGGCGACGAGCAACCGGCTGAGCTTCCGTCAGGGATCGAGGTCGTCACGGTCGCTGAGCGCCCAGCTCTGCTCGAGGAGGCCTATCCGCTCGCATGCGAGGGGTATGCCGACTTCGCCACGGTTGGCCCCGTCACCGTCTCGCTCGAGGACTGGCTTCGAGACGAGGCGACCCTACCCGGTGGCTCGTTCGTCGCGCTCGCCGGGGATGAGGTGGTCGGCTACAGCGGCCTGATGGCCCACGACAATCCGGGCACTGCCGAGGATGGCCTCACGGTCGTGCGCCGCGACTGGCGCCGGCGCGGGCTGGCGTTGGCGCTCAAGCGTCTCGAGCTTCACTGGGCCGCGCAGAACGGAGTGCGCGAGGTGGTCACCTGGACCCAGCGTAGGAACGAGGGCATGCGGCGCCTCAACGAGCTTCTCGGCTACGAGTACCGCGATGTCTCGCTGACGATGTGCGCGCCGCTCCCCCTCCCGCTAGACTCCGATCGTTCGTGAGGCGACGGGGCCTCGGGCGCTGAAGCGTCCGGGGCTTTTGTGTTTTTGAAGGGAGGACGAGCGTGGCGCAGGTCGAGAGCAAGGCGAGGGCAACGAGCGATCCGCAGGCGCGGAAGCAGGTTTTGAAACGGATCCAGGACGAGGGGATCGAGTTCCTGCTCCTGTGGTTCACCGACATCGAGGGACACCTCAAGAGCTTCGCGGTCACGCCGAGCGAGATGGAGGCCGCGCTCGACGACGGGATGGGCTTCGACGGCTCGTCGATCACAGGCTTCAACGCGATCGAGGAGTCCGACATGGTCGCGATCCCCGATCCCGAGACCTTCACGCCGATGCCCTGGAAGGAAGGCGAGACCAAGGTTGCGCGGATGATCTGCGACGTCGTCACCCCGGACGGGCAGCCCTACGAGGGCGACCCGCGCTACGTCCTGCGCCGCGCGCTCGAGCGGATGGCCTTGATGGGCTTCGACACATTCAACGTCGGGCCCGAGCTCGAGTACTTTCTCTTCAAGGACGACAAAGGCACCGAGACCCTCGACGAGGGCGGCTACTTCGCCATGACCACGATGGACGCGGCGAGCGAGCTGCGCCAGGAGACCGTGCGCGCGCTCGAGAGCGTCGGCATCCCGATCGAGTACGTGCATCACGAGGTCGGGCCTTCCCAGCACGAGATCGACATGCGGTTTGCGCCGGCGCTGACCATGGCTGACCACACCGTCACCTACCGCCTGATCGTCAAGGAGATCGCGAAGAAGGCCGGCTACCACGCGACCTTCATGCCGAAGCCCATCTTCGGCGAGAACGGCTCGGGGATGCACACGCACCAGTCGCTCTTCACCGACGGGCGCAACGCGTTTTTCGACGGCGACGATGAATGGCACCTCTCCGACGTTGGCAAGGCGTTCATCGCCGGGCAGCTCCGCCACGCCCGTGAGATCTCCGCCGTCTTCGCGCAGTGGGTCAACTCGTACAAGCGGCTCGTCCCGGGCTACGAGGCCCCGGTCTACGTGGCCTGGTCGCGCCGCAACCGCTCGGCGCTGATCCGGATCCCGCTTTACAAGCCGGGCTCGGAGCAGGCCACGAGGGCGGAGATCCGCTGCCCGGATCCGGCCTGTAACCCGTACCTCACCTTCGCGACGCTGCTCCACGCGGGCCTCGACGGGATCGAGCACGGGTACGAGCTGCCCGAGCCGATGGAGACCAACCTCTACCACCTCACGCCCGAGCAGCGGCGCGAGCGCGGGATCGTCTCGCTACCTGAGACCCTGGGGGAGGCGATCGACGAGCTGGCCCAGTCGGATCTGGCGCGGAAGGCGCTCGGGCCGCACATCTTCGACCGCTACGTCGAGCTGAAGCGGAAGGAGTGGGATGACTACCGCGTGCAGCTCACCGACTGGGAGCTGGAGCGCTACCTCTCGGTGCTCTAGACCCGGAGGCTAAAAAGGGAGAGAATCGGGGCCGGTTCCGCGGCCTGCGGCTTAGCGGAACCCAACTGACGGCCGACTGCGAGCTGCCGGGTTTATCCGCAGCTCGTGGTCGTTAGAGGAAGCTGCGCAACGACTCGCGCTCGACGCGCAGGCCGATCACGCCGCTCGCCCCGTCGATCAATTCGATCGCGGTCGCGG
>Ga0307278_10001493_pt1 | contig 11657 bp, 7 predicted proteins | sample ER_DNA_117_FD_194482 | JGI IMG/M metagenome (GOLD analysis project Ga0307278, IMG submission 194482) | Bulk soil microbial communities from the East River watershed near Crested Butte, Colorado, United States - ER_DNA_117 | ecosystem: Environmental > Terrestrial > Soil > Floodplain | place: USA...
GGTGGCGTGGTCGATCCGGACCCGCTCGACGGCGCCGGGCGCCGCCCGCTGCCCGCCGGAGACCTGCGCCCCCTCGAACGCCGGGCCGGTGGGGCTGGAGGCCGCCAGCAGCCGCTCGCGGGTGCCGAGCACGATCTCGGCGTTGGTGCCGACGTCGACCAGCAGCGAGACGCCGTCGTGGTCCTGCGGCGCCTCGGCCAGCAGCACCCCGGCGGTGTCGGCGCCGACGTGCCCGGCGATGCACGGCAGGACGTAGGCGCGGGCGCCGGGGTGCACGCCCAGCTCCAGGTCGTCGCCGGCGCGCAGCCGCAGCGCCCGGTCGGTGGCGAGCGCGAACGGCGCGCCGCCGAGCTCGGTGGGGTCGATGCCGAGGACCAGGTGGTGCATGACCGGGTTGCCGACCAGCGTCACCTCCAGCACGTCGGCCGGCGTGAACCCGGCCTGGTGGGTCAGCTCGGCGACCAGGCCGTTCAGGCAGCCCCGCGCGGCCTCGGTGAGCGTGCCGACCGAGCCCGGGTGCAGCATCACGTAGCTGACCCGGCTCATCAGGTCCTCGCCGAAGCGGATCTGCGGGTTCATCGCGCCGGCGCTGGCGAGCACCTCCCCGGAGCGGAGATCACAGAGGTGCCCCGCGATCGTGGTGGACCCCACGTCGAAGGCGATCCCGAGCGCGACGTCGCGGAAGCCCGGCCACACCGCCGTGATCGTCGCGCCGTCGTGGACGGCCACGGTCACCGCCCACTCCCCCGCCCTGAGCGCGGCCTGCAGCCCGCGCACCACCTGCGGGTCGGCGTCCAGGCCGGCAAGCCCCCACTCGCGCTCCAGCGCCTCCAGCAGCCGCCCCAGGTCGCTGGTCTGCGACCCGAGCGACGGCGGCTCGACCTCGACGTGGTGCAGGCGCACCACCGGGTCGAGCTCGATGGCCCGCGCCTCGGCGTCCTTGCGGACGACCTGCCGGTGGAGCTGGCTCTCCGGCGGCACGTCGACGACCACGTCGCCGAGCAGCCGCGCGTGGCAGCCGAGCCGCCGCTCCGGCGCCAGCCCGCTGCGGTCGCGGTAGCGCCCCTCCGGCTCGCTGAACGGCGTCAGGTGCCGGGAGCTGGACTCGATCCCGAGCTTGGCGTGCGTGCCCTCGCTGACCGCGACCTGGCAGCGGCCGCAGATCCCCCGCCCGCCGCAAACCGAGTCGAGGTCGACGCCGAGCGCCCTGGCGGCCTCCAGGACGCTGGTGCCGGCGGGAAACGCGCCCCGCCTGCCCGACGGGGTGAAGACGGCACGCACGCCGCCGGGCTCGCTCATGGGGGGCTCGCCGCGCGGCGGCGGCCCTCGCGGCCGCCGCGCCGCCGGGCGGGCCCCGCGGCGCCGTCGCCGGTGGCGCCCGCCTCGCCGTCGCGGTAGCGGCCGATCCAGGTCATGCAGTCGCGGTCGTGGCCGAGCAGCACGTCGGCGGCGGCGACCGCCCGGCGGATCTCCTCGCTGAGCGGGTTGGTGATCGCCGAGGTCAGCCCCGAGGTCGCGGCCATGGTCAGGAACGCCGCCGAGAGCGCGTGCCGGCTCGGCAGCCCGAACGCGACGTTGGACGCCCCGCAGGTGCTGTTGACGCCCAGCTCCTCCCGGAGCCGCCGCAGCAGGTGGAACACCTGCCGCCCGGCGGTCGCCATCGCGCCGATCGGCATCACCAGCGGGTCCACGACCACGTCGGCGCGGGCGATCCCGTGGTCGGCGGCGCGCCCGACGATCTTGCGGGCGACCTCGAAGCGCACGTCGGGGTCCTCGGAGATGCCGGTCTCGTCGTTGCTGATCGCCACCACCGCGGCGCCGTGCCTGGCGACCAGCGGCAGCACCCGTTCGAGCTGCTCGTCCTCGCCGGTCACGGAGTTGACCAGGGCCTTGCCCTTGTAGACGGCCAGCCCCGCCTCCAGCGCCTCCACGATCGACGAGTCGATGCACAGCGGCACGTCGGTGACCGACTGCACCAGCTCGATCGCCTGCGCGAGGATCGCCGGCTCGTCGGCGAGGGGGATGCCGGCGTTCACGTCGAGCATGTGGGCGCCGGCTTCCACCTGCGCGAGCGCGTCGGCGACCACGGTGGAGAGGTCGCCGGCCACCATCTGCTCGGCGAGCTTGCGGCGGCCGGTCGGGTTGATCCGCTCGCCGATGACGGTGAACGGGCGGTCGAACCCGATCACGACCTCCCTGGTCGCCGACGACACGACGGTGTCGGTCATCCCCTGCCCCCTCCCACGGCCTCGCGCTCCGCAAGGCGAGCTGTGGCCGCCTCCCGCTCCAGCGCCGGGCGCAGGTCACCGTAGCCGGTGTGGCGGACCTCCAGCGAGAGCCCCAGGTAGACGGCGGCGTCGCGGGCCTTGCGATGAAGCGCCGGGGTGTCGGTCTGGGCGAGGTAGACGAGCCGCACGTAGTTGCCGAAGTAGGCGGGCAGCAGCTCTGGGTGCTCGTCCAGCCGCAGCCCCTTGATGACGAAGGTGTCGAAGTGGCGGCACAGGAAGTCGGTCAGGTAGAAGGTGCGCGGCTCCGCCTCGTGCATGGCGAGCCAGTCGTCGACGCCGGCGAAGAAGGCGTAGCAGTGGTCGCCCGGGAGGCGCTGGACGCCGTGCGCCGCCACCACCCGGTCCAGCGCCCCTCCGGTGCCGCAGTCGCCGTAGGCGACGAACACCCGCTCCCAGCAACCCTCGGCCTCGGCCTCCCGGAGCTTCTCGTCCACCCGCCCGGCGATCCACTGCGGCGTGTTGTGGAGCTTGCCCGGCAGGCACCGCAGCGTCACGTTGGTCCAGCCGTTCAGCCGGATCACGGCCAGCACCTCCCGCGCGATCGCGCCGCACGCGATCACCAGCAGCCGCGGCCCGCCGGTCACCCGTTGCCTCCCGCGGCGGCCGTGCGGCGCGACAGCACCAGCGCCTGGGCGGTCTCGGCGGCCACGGCGGCGTCGCGGCAGTAGGCGTCGGCGCCGATCGCCTTGCCGAACTCCTCGTTCAGCGGCGCGCCGCCGACCAGCACGATGTAGTCGTCGCGGATGCCCTTGGCGACCAGCTCGTCGATGACGACCTTCATGTACGGCATGGTGGTGGTGAGCAGCGCCGACATCCCGAGGATGTCGGGCTGGTGCTCGTCGAGCGCGGCCAGGTAGCGCTCCACCGGGTTGTTGATGCCGAGGTCCACGACCTCGAAGCCGGCGCCTTCCAGCATCATCGCGACGAGGTTCTTGCCGATGTCGTGGATGTCGCCCTTGACCGTGCCGATGACCACCTTGCCGACCCGCGCGGCGCCGGTCTCGGCCAGCAGCGGCCGCAGGATCGCCATCCCGGCCTTCATCGCGTTGGCGGCCAGCAGCACCTCCGGCACGAACAGGATCCCGTCGCGGAAGTCGATGCCCACGATCCGCATGCCTTCCACCAGCGCCTTGTTGAGCACGTCGCTGGGGCCCCAGCCGCGGTCCAGGAGGATGGTGGTGCCCTCCACGATCTCGTCGGCCAGGCCGTCGTACAGGTCGTCGTGCATCTGCTTGACGAGCTCCTCGTCGGGGAGCTCCGACAGGACGATCTCTTCCTGCTCTTCCGGCATCGGCAGCTACCCCTTCAACCGTTCGCCCTTGGGATCGAACAGCGGCTCGCTGGCGACGGTCGCCGCGTACCGCTCGTCGAGGTACTCGACCTCGACCTTGGTGCCCTCGGCGGCGAGCTCGACCGGCAGGTAGCCGTAGGCGATGCAGCGGCCGATGGTGTGGCCGTACCCGGCCGAGGTCACGTAGCCGACCACCTCCCCGTCCGCCCGGATCGGCTCCTTGCCGAGCACCACCGCGGCCGGGTCGTCCAGCAGCAGCGGCAGCAGCTTGCGCGTCGCCCCGCGCTCGCGGGCCGCCACCAGGGCCGATTTGCCCTGGAAGTCCTTGGCCCAGCGGACCGCGAAGCCGATCCCCGCCTCCAGCGGGTCGTGCTCGGTGTGGATGTCCTGGCCCCACAGCCGGTAGCCCTTCTCCAGCCGCAGGGTGTCGAACGCGCCGAGGCCCGCCGCCACCAGGCCGTGCTCGCGTCCGGCGTCCCACAGCAGCTCCCAGGCGCGCTGGCCCATGGCGAAGTCGCCGTACAGCTCCCAGCCGAGCTCGCCGACGTAGCTGATCCGCTGGGCCCAGACGCGGCCGACCTCGCCGACGTCCAGGTACCGCGCGGTCATGTACGGGAACGCCTCGTTGGACACGTCGGCGTCGGTGACGGCCGCCAGGATCGCGCGGGCCCGCGGGCCCCAGAGGCCGAGCACGAACGTCGCGCCGGTGCGCTCGGTGATCGTCACCCGCTCGCCGTGGTGGACCTGCGCGCGTAGCCACGCCAGGTCGTGCTGGCCGCTGACGCCGCCGGTGACCACCCGGAAGCGGTCGTCGTCCTCGCGGGTGACGGTGAGGTCGCAGCGGATCCCCCCGCGCGGGGTGAGCATCGCGGTGTACACGATCGTGCCGACCGGCCGTCCGACCCGGTTGGCGCAGACCCGCTCCAGGAACGCCTCGGCGTCGGGGCCCTCCACCTCGAACTTGGCGAAGGGTGTGAGGTCGTAGAGGGCGGCGCGCGAGCGGGTCGCCAGATGCTCGGCGCCCTCGACCGGCGACCAGAGGCGCGCGGCCCAGTCGTCGCGGACCTCCCACGGCGCGCCGTCGAGCAGCGGGCGGTTGGCCTCGAACCACTGCGGGCGCTCCCAGCCGGCTCCGACCACGAACTGCGCCCCGAGCTCCCGGTGGCGGGCGTGGAACGGCGTCAGCCGCAGCCCGCGCGGGCGCGCCAGCTGCTGGCGTGGGTGGATGATGTCGTAGACCTCGCGGTACTGCTGCTTGCCGCGTTGCAGCACGTACGGCGGGGTCGTCTGGTACGGGTAGAAGCGGTTGGCGTCGGCCTCGGCCAGGTCGTAGCTCGGCTCCCCCGACGCCATCCACTCGGCGACCTGGCGGGCCATGCCGGCGGCGTGGGTGATCCAGACGGCCTCGCAGACCCAGACGCCCCGGACGGCGGCGCTCTCGCCGACGACCGAGGCGCCGTCCGGCGTGAACGAGAACATGCCGTTGAGCGAGCGCGCCGGGTCGGCCGGGCGCATCGTGCCCGCCAGGGCCGGCAGCAGCCGGGCGGCCTCGGCCTCGGCGACGTCGAAGTCGGCGGGGGTGAACGCCGCGACCGCCGGGGGCAGCCCCTCGCCCGGCCGGCGCAGGTCGCGCTGCGCCACCGCGATCGGCTCGTGCCGGTAGTTGCCGACCGCGTAGTGGTCGGCGCGGTGGCGGAAGTACATCGCCATGTCCTGGTGCCGCAGGATCGGGTGGACGACCTCGCGAGTCTCGCCGGCGAGCTCGCGCACCGGGTCGGTCCAGACAAGCTGGTGCTGCACGGCCAGCAGCGGGACGGCCACGCCGGCCATCGCGCCGACCGTCGGTCCCCAGATCCCGGCGCAGACGAGCACGCGCTCGCACTCGATCTGGCCGCGGTCGGTCAGGACCCCGTGCACGCGGCCGCCGCGGACGTCGAAGCCGGTGACGGTGACGCCGCCCTCGAACCGCACCCCCCGCTCGGCGGCGCGGCGCGCCAGCACCGTCACGATGTCGACGGCCCTGGCGATGCCGTCGCTGGGGACGTGGTAGGCGCCGAGGACCGCGCCGGGGTCCAGCAGCGGCACGCGCTCGGCCGCCTCGGCGGGCGTGAGCAGCTCGCCGCCCTCGATCCCGTACGCGCGCGACCAGCCGAGCCGCCGCCGCAGCTCCCGCAGCCGCTCGGGCGTGGTCGCGACCTCCAGCGACCCGACGCCGAACCAAACACTGTCGCCGTCCAGCAAAAGCGTCTGGTACAGCGCGACGGTGTCCTGCGCGATCCGGCAGGTCGTGCGCGAGCCGTTGGTCTGGAACACCAGGCCGGGGGCGTGCGAGGTGGAGCCGCCGGTCTCGAACAGCGGCCCCTGGTCGACCACCAGCACGTCCGGCTGGCCGAGCTCGGCCAAGTGGAAGGCGGCGCTCGCGCCGACGATGCCGCTCCCGACGATCACCGTCTGGGCCCGGTCCAGCGTGTGCCTCCTTCCCTGATCCACCGGGGCACCCCCTTGGGGTTCCCCGGACCCCTCCGCCGGTCGGCGACCCCGCCATCCTGCCAGGCCCGGTTGCGCGTTCAAAGCTCCGGTTGCGGGAACCGCAACGGCGGGGAGCTCACCCCAGGTCGATCACGATCGTCTTCAGCTCGGTGAGGCGCTCCATCGAGAAGCGGCCGCCGACCCGGCCGACCCCGCTGGAGGAGCCCCCGCGACCGCCGAACGGCAGGTGCGACTCCCAGTAGTTGGTGCCCTCGTTCACGTTCACCCAGCCCGTGCGGACCGCCTCCGCGAACGCAAGGCCCCGCCGGAGGTCGCGGGTGAAGATGGCCGACAGCAGCCCGTACTCCGAGCGGTTCACCAGCTCGACCGCCTCGCGCTCGCTGCGGATGGCGGAGATCGGCACCACCGGGCCGAAGGTCTCCTGCAGGGCGATCTCCATGTCGTCGGTCACGCCGTCCAGGACAGTCGGCTCGAAGAACAGGTCGCTGCCGTGCTGGGGGGCGCGCCGGCCGCCGGTGACCAGGGACGCGCCCCGTCCCAGCGCCTCGGTGACGTGCCGCTCGGTCTTGGCGGCGGTGGCCTCGTTGTTCAGCGGCCCCATGGTGGTGGCGTCGTCGAACGGGTCGCCGAGCCGGACGCGCGCGCCGATCGCCCCCACGAGCCCCGCGAGGTAGTCGTCCCTGACGTCCTCGTGCACCAGGACCCGCTCGCCGGCGGTGCAGCTCTGGCCGGCGTTCAGGAAGCACGCCTCCAGGGTGGCCTCCACCGCCTTGTCGAGGTCGGCGTCGTCCATGACCACCAGCGGGCCGTTGCCGCCCATCTCCAGCAGCAGCTCCTTGCCGGCGGCGCGCCGCGCGACCGCGTGGCCGGTGGCGATCGAGCCGATGAAGCCGACCGCCTGGGTGCCGGGGCTGGCGGCGATCTCGTCGCCGACGACCGGGCCGGGCCCGGTGACCAGGTTCACGACCCCGGGTGGCAGGTCGGCCGCCTCCAGGCACTCGGCGAGCCGGACCGCGCACACCGACGTCGTCGGCGCCGCCGCCCAGACGACGGTGTTGCCGTACGCCAGCGCCGGCGCGAGCAGCTCGCCGGGCATGGTGTACGGCCAGTTCCACGGGCTGATGACCGCCACCACCCCGCGCGGCACGCGCTGCAGCAGCACCCGCTTGCGCGCGTCGACCGACGGCGGCAGCAGGCCCTCCATCCGGGTCGCGTCGGCGGCGGCCATCTCGAAGTAGGCGATCAGCTCCTCGACCTCGTCGACGGCCTCCGCCTTGCGCGGCTTGCCCTGGTCGAGGGTGAGCGTGTCGGCCAGCAGCTCCCGTGCCGCGTCGACCGCCTCGGCGACCCGGCGCATCGCGGCCGCCCGGTCGAACGCCGACAGGGCGGCCCACCCGGGCCAGGCGGCGCGGGCGGCGTCCACCGCCCGCTCGGCGTCGGCCCTGGTGCCCTCCGGCACGGTCCCGATCGGCTTGCCGGTCGACGGGCTGGTCGCCTCCAGCACGGCGCCGCTCTCCGACGCCACCCACTCCCCACCGACGAACATGCCGTGCTGGTCTGCCATCGCGCCTCCTGCCATCCCTCCGGGGGGCTAACCTTGAGCCCCCGGACCCCCCAACGCCGCGGGGGCGGTCCTCTCGACCGCCCCCGGCGCTCCGGCTTGCCGCTACTCGACCGGGATCTCCTCGTGCACCCTCCGAAGGTCGATGCCCTGCCGCCGGCGGTAGAACCACGCCACCACGTAGATCCCGATGGCCAGCCCGTACATGACGAGGAGGAACAGCTTCGACTCGAAGTTGTTCACCGCGTAGAGGTCGTCCCAGAACCACTTCCACAGGTTGTAGCCGAGGAAGGCTGCGGTGAGGAAGCCCGTGATCGAGATCAGCGGGATGCCAAGGAACTTGTAGCGGGCGATCGGCGAGTTCTGGTACAGGTGCCGCTTCCTGAACGGCAGGATCATGGCGGCGATCGCGGTCCCGAAGAACGTCACGGTGATCACCAGCACCGCGTCCAGGATGTAGGTCGCGAAGTTGTCGGTGTAGGCGTACAGCGCGCCAACCACCAGCGACGGCACCAGCATCAGGATCAGCGCCCACACCGGCACGTGCCGGTGCTCGGAGACGTCGGCCATCCGCTCCGGCAGGATCCGGTCGAACGCCGCGGCGAAGATCACCCGCGTGGACGACAGGAACAACGTCCCCGCCCAGCCGAGGAACCAGGCGCCGAACGCCAGCACGATGATCGCCGACAGCAATGGGTTGTGGAAGTAGAAGCTGGCCAGCAGCGGCGGGAACGGCCAGATCGGGATCGCCGCCTCGCCGGTCTGGTACACCGTGTTCCAGTAGTTCAGGTTCGCGGCGTTGAAGAACTGCCAGCCGAAGAACTTCGCCGCCAGCAGGATGAACACCACCGCGATCGCGATCGTGACCCACAGGCCCTGCATCATCCCGACCATCACGCGCCGGAAGTCGCTCGCCCCGCGGACCTCGCCGTACAGCGTCGCCCCCCAGTTCGGGTACAGGATCCAGAAGGCGAGGAACGGGACCAGCAGCAGCGTGGAGCCCAAGAAGGGAGTGAACCCGAGGTCCGGGACCACCTGCGAGCCGCCCGCGAGCTCCAGCGTCCGGTTGTAGCTGTCACCGGAGGCGCCGAACAGGTTGACGGCCTCCTGGTTGAAGGCGGACTGGAAGCCGCTGCGCGACCCGAACAGCATGATGAGGAACATCAGCGTCAGGGCCGCCATGCCGATGTAGAAGCAGATCTTCTGGATCTTGGCGTAGGTCTCCATCCCCAGCGCCACCAGCACGCCGGCGAGCACGACGGTGACCTGGATCACCAGGAACAGCCCGTTGTCGTTGGCGAGGAAGTCGCTGAGCCCGTCCAGCTTGAGCACCGCCGCCAACGGCTGCAGCACCTCGACGCTGAGGATGTTGGCGTACACCGGGGCCCAGTACCAGAGGATGAACCACCAGCCGGTGACGGCCAGCACGAAGCCGATGCCCCCACCGAGCACCCGGCTCTGCCACACGTAGTCGCCGCCCGCCCGCGGCATCACCGAGATGAGCCCCGCGTAGGTGACCACCATGAACGAGATGAACACACCCGAGAGCAGGAGGGCGGGAAGCACCTGCCCATCCGGCACGAAGCCCAGCACCGACAGGCTGAAGAACAGCCCGAGCGTCACGAAGTTGACCGACATGAAGGAGTACAGGAACGCGTCGAACTTCGACCATCCCTTGACCAGGCCGGTCGCCTTGCGCAGGAACAGCGTGGGAGCTTCCGGGATCGCCGCCATCAACACCCCTTCCGACGGAACGGCCGTCAGCCGTTCACCAGTAGGTAGTTCTTGACCTTTTGCTTCCTCGGGTCGATATCCACGATCGCCGCCTGCAGGATGCCCTCCTCGTAGGAGCTCCCGGGGTTCAGGGCCAGCGTCGACCCCAGCCGCACCGCGCCCTTGCTCTCGTGGATGTGCCCGTGCAGCGACAGCAGGGGCTGGTAGCTCTTGATCGCCTCGCGCACCGACGTCGAGCCGACCGGTCGCAGGGCCTGGCCGCCCGACACGTAGGAGAGGTCCTCCTTCAGCGCCGGCGCGGTGTCCAGCCGGGAGCCGTACGGCGGCGCGTGGAAGTTGAAGATCGTCTTCTTCGGGTCGTCGGCGGCCTGGAGCGCCCGCTCGATCCTCCGCGCCAGCTCCGGCTCCTCGGCCTCGCGGAAGGTGTGCCACGGGGTGGGGTTCGTCCACCCCATCGAGACCATGGTGAAGTCGCCGAGGTCGATCGGGTGCTCCTCGTCGCCGGTCTCCACCACCCGCGCGCCGGCGAGCAGGTCGTCGATCTCGAACATGTCGTCGTTGGCCGGGCAGGCGACCACGCGGATCCCGGTGCCGGCGAGCTTGTCCTCGGCCATCGCGATCCAGCGCTCGGTCCCCTCGACCATGACCTCCTTGAAGCGCTTGTCGACCAGCTCGGGATCGGCCTGCAGCGCGCGGTACTCCTCGTCCGAGACCCGCAGCGGGTAGTAGCCGCGGTTCATGACGCGCTTCTCGAACTCCACGACCTCGGCCTCGGTCTCGAGGGTGTCGAGGTGGTCCTGGAGGGAGGCGGCCCAGGTGCCGTCGGCGTGCTGGACGATGGGGACCATGGCCTTGCCGGTGATATCGCCGCCGAGGATCACGACGTCGGCCTTGTAGAACGCCCCGGCGTTGAGGAACTTCTTCCAGCAGATCTCCGACCCGTGCAGGTCGCTCACGAAGAACAGCTTCATGCCCGTTCTCCTCACCGTTCGCCGGGTAATCCTTGATCCGCCACCCGGGCGAGGCAAGCAGGTTGTTGCGGAACTGGCAACATCCTGTCAAACGGGGTCCGCGGTTGCTAGTGGGCCGGGGTTGGGGACAATATTCCCGAAACGTCGCAGTCGGAAGTACGCTGCTCGTGAGATGCGCCACACGACCTTCCGGTTCGCCCTGGAGCCGACCCCCGCCCAGGAGCAGGTGCTCGCCCGGTGGGCGGGGGCGTCCAGGTTTGCCTACAACCAATGCTTGCGGTTGGTGTTCGACGCGCTTGCCGCCAAGCAGGCCGACCCGCAGGTGAAGGTGCCATGGTCGGGGTTTGACCTGATCAACGCCTTCAACGCCTGGAAGCGGAGCGAGGCCGCCGGCAGGGTGTTCGCCGTGGCCCCCGATGGGACGATTACCCAGCAGGTGACCGGCCTTGAGTGGCGGCACGAGGTCGCCGCGCGGGTGTTCGAGGAGGCGGCCGTGGATCTCGGTCGGGCCCTCGCCGCCTACACCGAGGCCAAGTCCGGCGGGCGCAAGCACCGGACCGGGTTCCCACGGCGAAAGAAGAAGGGCCGCTGCCGCGACAGCTTCCGGCTGCGAAACGAGCAGGGCAGGGGTGGCAGCTCCTGTATCCGGGTCGGGGACGGCCATCCCCGGTCGGTCACTCTGCCGAGGATCGGCCAGGTTCGGGTTCACGACGACACCCGCCGGCTGCGGCGACTCCTCCGGCCCGTTCAGCAGACCGACCCGAACACCGGAGAGTCAGCCCCTGCGCCACGCGCCAAGATCCTGTTCGCAACGGTCGCCCGTCATGGATACCGCTGGTATGTGAGTCTCAACATCCAGGCGCCTGAGCTGCACCCTCAACGCCGTCACCCGCCGCGCTGCGCCCAGGACCACGGCGGATGGGTTGGGCTGGACCGGGGCCTGACCGCGTTTGCGGTCGTCGCCACCGCCAACGGTGTGGAGGTCGGCCGCTTCCAGGCGCCCAAGCCACTGGCCCGGCGGCTCAGGCAGCTACGGCGCCGCTGCCGGGCTCTGTCCCGTACCCAGCTCCACTCCCACAATCGCGGCAAGGCTGCCCATCGCCTCTCCAAGGAGCACGCCCGCATCGCCGATACCCGTCGGAGCTTCCTGCATGAGGTCTCCAGCCAGCTCGTCCAGACCCACGACCGGCTGTGCTTGGAGCACCTCACCGTCGCCAACCTCATCCGCAACCGCCACCTCGCCCGCGCGATCGGTGATGCCGGCTGGGCGGAACTCGCCCGGCAGCTCGACTACAAGCAGGCCTGGCGCGACGGGCAGACCA
>Ga0307278_10001494_pt1 | contig 11655 bp, 11 predicted proteins | sample ER_DNA_117_FD_194482 | JGI IMG/M metagenome (GOLD analysis project Ga0307278, IMG submission 194482) | Bulk soil microbial communities from the East River watershed near Crested Butte, Colorado, United States - ER_DNA_117 | ecosystem: Environmental > Terrestrial > Soil > Floodplain | place...
CCCATCTCCGGTTTACCCATCAAGGCCGAGCGCGAGACCAAGCCGCGTCTGACGCATCATCCTTCCAGCCAGATCGCCAGCGCCACGATGACGACGGCGGCGCGGTCGTTGACCGCGCGCTTCTCGAACCGGGTCGCAATCCCACGCCACTGCTCGAGCCGGTTGGCTCAGCGCTCCCCACGTTGCGCTGCCGGTAGGGTTCCCGATTGAGGGTGCCCGCTGTTGTCCCCCGATATCCGACAACCCACGGCCCAATGACGGCCTAGGAACAGGCCAGTCCTGCTCGCATCTCGGGAGTTGTCCGCCATCCTGACCGGTCGTGCGAGGCGGGCTCTCCGTTTCAGCCGCGTCCCGAAGCTCCCGCAGCCGTACTGAGGCGGTCTCAGGACCGAGCGTCGAGCGCGTACCGGTCGACCATCTGGCGGTCTCCCATCCCGTAGGCCGGGCGACACACTACGCAGTCCGGACTCGCTTCTACCGACTGCCGGATGAGGCGGCTCTCCATGGTGTCGTACCGAGTGAAGGGGACCACCGGACGAAGGCCAGTCACGAAGGCTAGGAACTCCATCATCCCAAGCGATGCGACCACACCGTTCAGCGGCATCAGCGCGGGCTCCACGCGGCGATCCCGCGCGTAGCCCCGCTCGACGCGGATGCTCCGGAGCGCCTCGCTCTCCAGATCCTCGGCTACCTCGTCGAAGTCGATCTCATCCGCGCAGGCGAGACATGGACCACCAGGCAGGTAGAACGACACCCGTCCTCCGATGCTTCTGGCCGGTCCCTCGCCTTCAATGCCGACGCCAATGTCGAGGTAGGGAACCAGGTGTGCGGCGGCCAGCTCGCTCATAACGAGGCGTGCTCCGTCGTTGTCCACGCAGCCGACGATCACGTCGACGTCGCTGAGCGCGGCAAGGCCCGCCCGCCGCCGAAGCGACCCCGGGCAGCTCACGGCCGCGGTGGGCGACAGCCTGCGAATCGTGCGGCGGGCCACGGCCGCCTTACGACGGCGAAGCAGCGGGTCCCATCGGGTCGCGCCCGCCAGGCGCGCAAGATTGCTCGCCTCCACGACGTCGTCCTCAACCAGGACGTACCTGCGGACGCCGAGGTGGGCGAGTTGCTGCACCACGTGGCCGCCTGTTCCTCCCAGCCCGACGACGCCGACCTGGAGTGCCCGGATCCGGGCCTGTCCATCCGGCCCCAGCGACCGGATCTGCCGATCGAATCGCTGGTCGACCCGGGAGATCGGGTCGACGCCCGGGTGATCTATCCACCGCGGCAGCGCGGTTCTCTGCCCCACCGCTCGGATGGTGAGTGGCTCGACCCCCGCATCCGTCCAGACCCGTCCGGCGTACCCGTGTTCGGACAGCACGAGCGCACCGAACGGCCTCCCCGGCAGCTTCAGTCGCACGTACCGGGCGAACAGTGGGAGCTGCTCCTGATCGAATCGGGAGAAGCCGACGGCCGGACCGGAGCCAGGATGGGTGTGCACCTCAACGAGCGCGTGGCCGCCTCGCTTCAGGGTGGCGAGCTCTGCTGTTTGGGCTTCCTCGGTGACCGACAGCTCGCCGGACGCGGCCCCCAGCTCCTTCTCACCGAACACACGGTAGGAGCGCAGCAGCAGCCCGGACCCGCCAGACTCGGCCGCGATGAATGCTGCCCCTTCGTCCGGTGCCCGGGCGAGGAGCCGCCGGTGGAGCGCGGCGAGATCCGTGGCAGCGGCCCGGAGTTCCATCAGTTGCACCGGCGGGCGAGGAACGACTCGATGGACGCGAGGTAGCCGATCAGGTTGTCCCCGCGGTGGGAGTCGGCGGCCGGCCGCCAGGCCGACGCACCGGACTCGTCGATCAGGTGGAATGACACCAGAAGCCAGCCGGGCATGCCCACGCCTGTGGCGTCGCTGGCGGGGAGGCCCGATCCGTCCGCGAACGATAGCCCCGAGGGCACCAGGAACCCATCCGGAGAGGTCGCTCTGTACCCGGGCGGGATGAGGACGGCGACAGAGGTGCCGGGCCGGTCATACATGCCCGCCTCCAGGTCCATGTCGACTTCTACCCGCTGTGGGCTCGGCATGTGGCGAACGCCCGGGTATAGGCTGGCGATCTCGGACCATTCCTCGGCCACTCGGGGGTGCATGGTCAGCCGCGCCGGAAACGCACGGACACGAAGAAGTTGTCCCCTTCACGAGGGCGGATCTTCTTGCCAGGGGGGATGGGCGTCTCCGTCCCGTCGGCCTCCTCACGGACCAGCTTGTCCTTGGGGGTCAGTCCCGCGATGCTTCGAAGCTCCGATCCCCGGTACTCCCGATCCTCAAGGCTGTGCGGGCTGCCCTCGATAGTGACCGAGATGGTCGTGGTGGTCATGCTCATACCACTCACCTCCGAACGTCCGTTCGCTACATCATCGCCTTCCATCTGTCGAGAGTGTATCATAGCGAGGTGCTCACGTTGACGGATGATCGGCTTTCGCTCGGCCCCCGCCTGGCTGCAGCGCGGGAACGCGCCGGGTTCAGCCAGGACGACGTTGCCGTCCTCCTGGATCAGCCTCGACCGGTGGTGTCCAACTGGGAGCATGGGACGCGGACGCCCAACTCGGCCCAGCTGGCCAAGCTTGCGGCTATCTACCGGGTCCCCCTGGATGAGCTCATCGGCAGAGCCCAGGAGCGCCCGAGGCCCGACTTCGAGCGGCTGCTGTTCCGTGATGCAGGTGACCGCCTGGACCCCTCGGCCAAGTTCCAGATCCAGCGGTACCTCTCGTTCCTCGACGCCTACGGGGACCTCTTGGACGCGATGGGTGCTGCTCCGGGCATGACGGAGTCACCGCTCTCCCTCCGAGAAGGCTTCCTCTCCAAGGACGACATCCGCAGGAAGGCCGAGGAGGCGCGACGGTTCTTCCGCCTGGGCGAGGGTCCGGTCGGGGACCTCTGGACCCTGGCGGACCTGTCTGGCGTCACGGTCTACCAAGCACCGTTGGGGACAGACCTGCGGGGGACCGTGTCTGGCGTCTTCCTGCCGCACGACCGGGTGGGGTTTTCCATCGTGGTGAACTCGCAGACGACCCCGGGGCGACGGCAGTTCACCCTGGCCCACGAGCTCGCTCACGCCCTGTTCCACGGTGACCACATCTACGTCGGGTACCTCGGACGCCGACAGTTGGCGGAGCGGTTCGCCAACGAGTTCGCCGCGGAGTTCCTGGTCCCCATCCAGAGCCTCCGGAGTGTCGTGGAGACCTTGGGATTGGCGAAGGTCCAGGACGCGGAGGTCGTGATCTCCCTCCAGCGGCTGTTCCGGGTCTCCTACGCGATGATGCTGGTGCGGTTGCAGGCGGCGAACCTGACCTCGGCCGTCGACGTCGCACGGCTGCGGGAGCTCCAGCCCGTCCATCTGGCGCAGCGGCTCGGCTATCCGATCGAACCTGACGAGTGGGGACAGGACCCGGATCGGTGGGGACTCGGTCGATTCCCACCACGGTTTCTCCGGCTGCTCCGCCGTGCCCTGGCCGACGAGAAGCTCACGGTCGGCGGAGCGGCTTCCATGACCGGACTTGCTCAGGAGGACATCGAGGAGTTCCTCGCTGAGCGCCCCACGTCACCAGAGGAACAAGAGGAGTTCCAATATCTCCGTGAGTCAGCATGACCCCCTCGTCTGCAACACCACGCCGGTCAGGTACTTCGCACTCGTCGACCAGTTCGACCTCCTGGTGCGGGTCCTCGGCGGCGAGGTGTGCGTTCCCCGGCAGGTGATGGATCCCGACGAGGACCCGGATGGGATCGAGAGCCTCGTCAGCGAGATCGCCCAGAGCGAGCGGTACTGGACCAAGCGGTCAGTAGATCCCGAAGCGATGCAGAACTGGGACCGCCTCCGCAAGCTGCGGTCCAGAGACGACATCCGTGTCGTCGACCTGGAAGTCGATGAGCTTGGGGCATTCGCGGAGATGGTCGGCCCCTCGTATGCCAAGAGCATCGGGCTGGCGGGAGCCCTAGGGCCTGGCGAGGCGGCGGTCATCGCCATCGCTGAGAGCAGGAGTTGGACAGCGGCCATGGACGACGCCCTGGCCAGGGACGTGCTGCTGCGACGCAGCCCGGGGACGGGCGTCCTCACCACCCGGGGGTTGGTCCGCCGGGCCGTCGCACAGGACTTGCTCGATAGCGCCGAGGCGCAGCTCATCTACGACGACATGCTGGCCAAGGGGTATCGGGGTCCGCCCCGCCTGTGGGGGTGACCTGCGTTGGACCACGCCGCGCCTTGACATGTGTGGGAGCGCACCTTTCCCACGCATCAAGTGGCCTCCCTGGCCGGGGCAGCAGGCATGCCACCACACCGAGCCGTGGACGCGAACTGGCAGCTCACAGGCCACATCCGACGTTGCGCGCCCTTCAGTACGGGAATCGAACCCGCCAGGGCAGGGCCTCTACCCTCACCGGTATCTCCGACCGGAGAGCCGGTGGTCACTCCGTCGAGCCGTGGGTCGGCTCGACGTCTTGCCCGCCGGTGATGCGAAGCAGGAGCACGGTCGCTCCGAGCAGGAGCACCGTACCGGCCAGGACGCCGATCTCGAGCATCACGTCCCGGAACTGGCTGGTCCCGAGCAGGTTCTCGGCCTCGGCGCTGATCACGATCAGGCGCCGGACCGCCGCCACGATCCCGACGATCAGGAACGGCTCGACAACCACCTTCCGGCGCTCGACGATGACGCGGATCGTACTAATGAGCTCGGTGAAGATGAACACCAGGAGCAGGCCACTCAGCAGCCCGAGCACGTTGCCGACGAACGGCGCCCGACCGAGGTCGCGCACGAAGTCGTACACGACGACGCCGAGCAGGATGGTCCCGCCGACGACGAGTGCGAACGCCACCACCGTGTCGATGAGGAACTCGCCGTAGCCGAGCAGCGCCGCGATCCCGGACCGGTCGCGGCGCTCCTGGTCAGCGCCTCGAGGCCTCATGACCAGGATCGTTCACGAATCATGTGAGCTTGTCCACCTGGGCGGCTACTTCTCGACGAAGACGACGTCGAGCAGGTCGGCCTGGAAGCGGACCGTGTTGTTGGCCTGGACCAGCAGGTCACTCAGGTGCAGCTCGGTCCCGCCGCAGACCAGCACCCGGCCTGTACGGCCCGGGTGGGGTGTGCCACCTGTACGGCCCGGGTCGGGTGTGCTATCTCTGCCGGCCAGGGCAACTGTGACGAGGAGGCCCACGTGGCCAAGAACGGTGCGCGCGCGGCCGGGCCATCCCCGGCCGACCGGGTGGTCGAGGCCGCCGACGCGGCTGGCCTGGCGCTGGTGCGGTTCCTCTACGTCGACCACGGTGGGGTCGTCCGCGGCAAGGCCACCTCCCGCCCGCGCCTGGCCGAGCGGCTGGCAACCGGCATCGGCCTGACCGTGGCCATGCAGGCGATGAGCATGCTCGACGAGCTGCAGCCCGTCGAGGGACTCGGCCCGGTGGGAGAGGTCCGCCTGGTGCCCGACCCGGACACGTTCGTGATCCTGCCCTACGCGCCCGGTGCGGGCGCGATGGTCGCCGACATGGTGGGGCTGGACGGCGAGCCGTGGGCGGCTTGCCCGCGCGCCTTCCTCAAGCAGGCGATCACCGAACTGGCCGGCGAGGGCCTGGCGCTGGTGGCCGCGTTCGAGCCCGAGTTCACCCTCGGGCGGCGCGTCCCCGACCCGGGCGGCGGGCCCGACCGGCTCGTCCCCGTCGACGAGAGCCTGTGCTTCTCCTCCACCGGCTTCGCCGCCGCCCATGACTACGCGGTCGACCTGGTCCGCGCGCTGGAGGCCCAGGCCCTCACCGTGGAGCAGTACTACCCGGAGCTCGGCCACGGCCAGCAGGAGCTGTCGATCCGTCACGCGCCCGCCCTGCGGGCGGCTGACAACCAGGTCTGCTACCGGGAGACGGCCCGTGGCGTGGCCCTGCGCCACGGCCTGTGGGCCAGCTTCGCCCCCAAACCCATCCCCGGTCAGGCCGGCAACGGCGCCCACGTGCACGCCTCGCTGTGGACGCTGGACGGCGACGGCGCAGCGGCCCACAACGCCCTCTACGACCCGGGCGACCCCAACCGGCTGTCCGAGAGCGCCTACCACTGGATCGGCGGCGTCGTCGCCCACCTGCCCGCGCTGGTCGCGCTCACCTGCGGCAGTGTCAACTCCTACCGGCGGCTTGCCCCCCGCTCGTGGGCGAGCGCGTTCAGCTGCTGGGGGCGGGACAACCGCGAGGCCGCCCTGCGCGTCCCCTCGCGCATGTGGGGCTTGGACGAGGCGTCCACGAACCTCGAGCTCAAGTGCTCCGACGCGACCGGCAACCCCTACCTCGCGCTCGGCGCGCTCATCCACGCCGGCTTGGACGGCGTCCGCAACAAGCTCGACCCCGGCCAGCCGACCGACGTCGACCCAGCCACCTTGTCGGACTCGGCCAGGCGCCGCCGCGGGATCGGCCGGCTGCCCGACTCGCTGGGCGCCGCGCTGGACGCGCTGGAGCGCGACGAGCTGCTCATGGAGGCGTTGGGGCCGGTGCGCCGCACCGCCTACCTGGCCGTGAAGCGGTCGGAGGTGGCCAGCTTCGCCGCCCGCGATGCCGCCTTCGAGTGCTTCCACCACTTCACGACGTTCTAGCGGCACGCGCCGTGGCCCCGGTCCACCCGCCGTTCGTCGACCATCACTGCCACAGCCTGGCGCCGGGCTGGACGTCAGCAGCCGCCGAGCCCGGCACCGGAGGCGGGGCCGACCTCCTGCGGCCGGGCGCCGGGCCGGCCTGGCGGCGCTGCTTCACCGAGGCACGCCGCCCCAGGAGCCTGGCCCGCGACGTGCCCGGCCTGCTCGGCTACTGGCACTTCCTGGCCGCGCTGGGGCGCCGCCTGGGGGTCGACCCCACACCCTCCGACGGGCTCGAGGCGCGGGTGGTCGCCGCCCGCGACCCGGCCGCCGCCGCCGACCCGGCCGGGTACCTGCGCGGCCTGTGGGACGACGCCGGCCTGGCCACCCTGCTCGTCGACACCGGGCTCGACGCCGACTCGCTGCCTGCCGTGGACCTCGCCCACCAGGGCGGCCGGCCCGTGCGCGAAGTCGTGCGGGTCGAGTCGGTCGCCGAAGCCGTGCTCGGCGTTGGCGGGCACGGCCCCGCGACGCTCGGCGGCTTCGTGGACGCCGTCGAGGCGCGCCTGCACCAGGCGCTGGACGCCGGCGCGGTCGCGCTCAAGTCGATCGCCGCCTACCGGTTCGGCCTGGCCCTGCCAGAGCACTCGATGGCCCAGCGCCGCCGCGCGTTCCGCGCGCTCGGCGACGACCAGGCGCGGCGCTTCGACGACCCGATCCTCGGGTCCTTCCTGGTCCGCCGGGTGGCCGCCCTGGCCGCCGACCGCGGCGTGCCGCTGCAGTTCCACACCGGCTTCGGGGACGAGGACCTCGACCTGACCGCGGCCGACCCGGCCCTGCTCCGCCCGCTGTTCCGCGATCCCCGCACCGAGGGCTGCCAGGTGGTCCTGCTCCACTGCCATCCCTTCGTGGGCCAGGCCGCCTACCTTGCTGGCACCTACCCGCAGGTCCACCTCGACCTGTCGCTCGCGATCCCACTGGCCGAACCGCTTGCCGAGCAGCTGGTCACCGAGGCCGTCGCCCTGTGTCCGGTGACCAAGCTCCTGGCCGCCTCGGACGGCCATGCCTACCCCGAGATGCACTGGTGGGGCGCGACCGTCTGGCGCCGTGCCCTGGGCCGGGCCCTCGACGTCGAGGTGGCCGCGGGAGCCCTGGACGAGCCCGCGGCGACCGCCGTCGCCCGGGACGTCCTGGCCGGCAACGCCACCCGCCTGTACCGGCTGTGAGCACCGCTCCCCCGGGGGGGGGGGGTGGTGGCGGGCCGGCGGCCGAATCGAGGTGGCGCCGCTCCGCGGCCCGTGCTCCAGGTGGCCGCGCAGCTCTTCCTGTCGACGCTGTGGCATTGTACCTTGCCGGTGGCCACCGTCGCTGCCACGATCTGGGCATGGAGAGGCTGGACGAGCTCGACCTGACCCTGCGGCTCAGCCGCGACGAGGAGGCCAGGCGCTTGGCCGCCGCCCAGGTCCGGCTGCTCAAGCTGCGCCTGACCCTGGGTGGCCTGGTTGGCGACGGCCGCCTTGGGCCACCGGTGTGCGTGGTCTTCGAGGGCTGGGACGCCTCGGGCAAGGGCGGTGCCATCCGGCGGCTGGTCGCCCCGCTGGACCCCAGGCACGTGCGGGTCGCCCAGTTCGCCGCGCCCACATTCGACGAGAAGCGTCACCACTTCCTGCTCCGGTTCGCGTCCTCGCTGCCTGGATGGGGCGGTATGGCCGTGCTCGACCGCTCCTGGTATGGCCGGGTGCTGGTCGAGCGGGTCGAGGGCTACGCCACTACCGAACAGTGGACCCGCGGCTACGCCGAGATCGTCGACTTCGAGCGCTCGCTGGTGCTCGAGGGCATGATCCTGATCAAGTTCTGGTTGCACATCTCCAGCGACGAGCAGCTCCGCCGCTTCCAGGGGCGCGAGCGCGACCCGCTCAAGTCGTGGAAGCTGACCAAAGAGGATTGGCGCAACCGGGAGCAGCGGGCCGCCTACGAGCAGGCGGTGGAGGACATGCTCGAGCGGACCGACCATCCGCTCGCGCGCTGGCAGCTGGTGGAGGCCGAGTCCAAGCGCTACGCCCGAGTCAAGGTGATCGAGACGGTAGTCACCGAGATCGAGCGGGGCATGCATGCTCGCGGCTTCGAGCCGCCCAGGAAGCATGCATGACCAACCTGAGCGCCAAGAGCCAACTTGAGCGCCCGCGCCGCCGCGAGGACCGAGACCCTTGCCCCCAGAGCGCCCGCGCCGCCCGCGAGGACCGACAACCCTGTTCTGGACGTGGTCCGGCGGGCCTCAGACCGTTGGGTAGCGTTGGTAGTCGGGGAAGTTGCCGTACAGGCGCTCGCCAGGCGGCCCTTGGGTGACGGCGTGGACCAGGTGCTCGCCGCCGACGAACGCGCCCTTCCAGGACGAGCCCCGTCCGCCGAACGGCTCGGCCTTGTCGCCCCGGGAGCGGGGGACGTTGATCCCGACCTTGAAGGCGTGGACCTCGGCCGCGAGCTGGCGGGCGAGCTGCTCGTCGTCGCAGGCGACCGAGGCCACCAGGGAGCCGTTGGAGGCGTTCATCTCTGCCAGTAGCTCGGCACGCGAGTCGACCAGCACGATCGTGTCCACCGGACCGAACGGCTCGGCATGGCCGAGGGCGCTGGCCCCGGGTGGCTCCAGCAGGGCAACCGGCGGCAGGTAGGCCGACGTGTCCTGCCCGGGCAGGAACCAGCCGTCGTCCAGTGAGCCCCGGAACAGCGGGACCCCGCCCATCTGCACGGCCAGGTCGACCTCCTGGGTGAGCTCGGCCACCTTGGCTGCATTGATGAGCGGCCCGAAGTCCAGCTCGGGCGGCTCGTCGTCCGGGTCGACCACCGCCAGCGGGTGGCCGAAGGTGAGCGACCGGGCGACCTGGAGGTACATGGCCAGGAACCGGTCGAACAGGGAGCGCTGGACCACGTAGCGCGGGTAGGCGGTGCAGCGCTGCTTGCCGTACTCGAAGCCCTTCTTCAGGTGCCGGGCCAGGCCGTCCCAGCCGCTGAACTCCCAGACGCCCCAGGCGTTCAGGCCCTCCTGCTCGAGCATGTGGCGCTTGTCGGTCTGGACGAGCTGGCTGGCGATCTGGCCGCCGGCGTCCCGGCCGCCCACAAACGCCAGGCAGCCGATGTCGTCGCTGAGCACCAGTGCCGGCGACAGCCGCGACCCCGAACCGCTGAGCAGGGTGACCGGGAGATCGCAGCGGCGCAGGAACGCGGTGGCGAGGGTGAGCGCGCACAGCCCGCCGTCGGTCGGCGTCTTGGCGATCACCGCGTTGCCGGCGAGCAGCTGGACCAGCATCGCGTGGACCAGGACGCTCAGCGGGTAGTTCCAGGACGCGATATTGGAGACCGGACCGGCCAGCGGCCCGCGGCCGGCCACCATCGGCTCGATCTCGTCCAGGTACCAGCGCACCCCAGAGGCGGTCCGGTCCACCGAGGTGAGCGCCTGGCGCCAGGGCTTGCCGATCTCCCAGACCAGCAGCAGGGCGAGCAGCTCGCGGTGGGCCTCGAGTTGCTCCACGCACCGGGCGACGCGTGCACGCCGCTCGTCCAGGTCGACCTTGGCCCACCGCCGGTGTTCGGCGGCTGCCGCGGCGACGGCCTCGAAGGCCTGACCGAGCTCGAGCATCGGCGGTCCAGCGATCGGACCACCGTCGACGGGGCTGGTGGCCCCGGCCGGCTTCCCGGCCAGCTGCCACTCACCGCTCCAGAGGTTGCGCACCCGGTCCGGCTCGAATGCTTCGGGCGCAGCCGAGCGGCAGCGCGCGTACACGTCCTCCCAGCGCGCACCCTTCCAGGCATGATGCGGAACTCCCGTGGGCATCAGGAGACCCCCCTTCTCATAGGGCCATGGCAAATGGTGAGCATGTGACGCCGACCTAGACAAGCGATTCGAGTGCTCCTCTGCCAGCTCCCGCGTCGTCGTACTGTAAGGGGGGCGGATCCGGTCGGTCAGTTCGGGGTCAGGTCGTCACGCTCGGAGCCCTCGAGCTCGGCGTCCTCCCGGTAGCCGAGGGCAGTCGCGACGGCCTCGCCCACCACCTCGGTGGCGGGCGTGAACTCGGGGTCGAGCCGGACCAGGTCCCACTCGTTGATCCACGCCCGCACGTACTGGCGCATCCTCGTGGCAGCCAGGCGCTCCAACCCGGCGACATCGGGCGGGTCCCAGCCGAACGCCTCGCCGTGCAACTCCTTCAAGCGTGCGTAGGCGCGATCCAGCTCCGCGGCGTCGGGGGGCGCAAGCAGAAGCATCTCCCGGTCGATGACGCGCATGCCCAGCTCGGCCCGAGCGGCGACCTCGTCGGATTCGTGGGTCTGGCGTGCTCGCAGCTTCGCCGGCACCACGTCACGGTCGTTCTTGCCCGACACCACCGCCGCCTCGAAGTCGTCGGTCATGGCCAGCACGGCGACCAGTGGGAGACCGGGGTCGGTCTCGTCGCCCCGCACCCAGCGAGCCAGCTCCGCGTAGGAGCGGCCCCGCTGCTGCACCGAGTAGCGGCCGATGAGCTCGACCTCGTCGAACAGCACCACCCACCCGGCGTAGCCGGCCGCGGTGAACAGGCGCGCGGCAAAGCGCAACCGCTGTCGCGCGAGGTCGCGCGCGGCAACGGCCGGCAGGGCGAAGCGCGCCTCTCCGGTCTCTCTCAGCCGGCGGCGCAGGTCGGCCACGCGGATCGGGTCGCCGGACCAGAACCGGATGATCGCCTCGGCCAGCTCCCCGTCGTTGGCACCGAGCCGGCCGAACAGCAGCAGCGTCGCTGCGAAACGCTCGTTGAGCTCGCTCTGAGGGGAGTTCACCCAGCGGGACAGCTCGACCCAGGCGGCGCTGTCGGCGTCGAGCGCGACCGCCGCCTCGGCCAGCGCCGAGCCCTGCTCGTACCCCTGGGGCAGCAACGCGCTCTCAACCGCCGCGCGGAACACCTTGACCGGGTCGTGCAGCGGTGTCTCCTTGCTGATCACCACCCTGCTCACCACGAAGTCGGCCTGCAGGGCGAGATGCGTCAGGTGCTCGAGCAGGTGGCTCTTGCCTGAGCCGAACCCGCCTCCCATGAGCAGGCCGCCCT